>Ga0209460_1000499_pt1 | contig 35391 bp, 29 predicted proteins | sample EBPBio132013_DNA_FD_185868 | JGI IMG/M metagenome (GOLD analysis project Ga0209460, IMG submission 185868) | Wastewater treatment Type I Accumulibacter community from EBPR Bioreactor in Madison, WI, USA - Reactor 2_5/13/2013_ DNA (SPAdes)... | ecosystem: Engineered > Bioreactor > EBPR >... | reverse complement strand
AATGCTTCAATCGAGGATGAGGTAAACGATGAGACACGTTCGCGGCCATGCTTGCCAATCAGGGCTAAAGCGTACATCTGAGACTCCTTAAGAGAGAGATGCCGCCAGCGAGAGACGGCAATCGAATGAATCGAAAGACCGTCCCTGAAAGGGACACAGCAGCGGGCAAACCAAAACTGGATACGCAAAAAGAACCATCGATGCAAAGCATCCATGGAATGGCGCATGGCCAGCGGGTGAAAACGTCAATGAATGACGGAGAAAAAAGTGGACGGACCGTCCAGTGAAGCGCCGCGAGAGAGGATACGGCGATGTCCCCCACCACGCAGTTGCAGATGCCTCTCGGCGTGGTGTTCGGTTTGTTATGGGTTGGTGAGGTGCAGGTGATGCGGATTGATCTTTGGCTGGTCGGTCAATCGGCGCTTCGGGCGACTGAGTTTTAGTGGCGGCTGGCGGTTGGGTTGTATGTCAGAATTGACTCCCCAACGGCGGGCGGCGACCGTGGCGCAGCGGCGCGATGTTTCGATTGATTCCAGCGAGGCCGTCGTCGGCATCACATGGGCGAGAGTATAGCAAGGGGGCATGGGCTTGTCAACTCGATCTTGACGCATGCACTAGGATAAAGCCAGTGTTGAATGGAAGGATAGCCCATGGAACGCGAACCGATACACTGGCAGCCAATCACGATGCTGCCGACGCTGGTCATGATGGCCAATGAAGCCTTGTCTGAGGCCGAGGAGCAGCTGGGGAATATGCAGGTAGCGGTGCAGCGCCCCGGTCTGCTCGATGCAGCAACCATTGCCCGCGCCGTGGGGATTTACGAGGAGCAGCGCCATTTTTTGACGATCTACGCCGAACAAGGGCGGCGTTGGCAGCAGCTCAATCCCACCGGATCAACCCTCCGCCAGCTTGATTCGTTGCTGGCCACGACCGCCAAAGCGACCACGGTCAATGCCGAATTGTTAGCGGTGTTGGCGCAGCTGCAAGCCCTGCCGACCAATCCACAAGATGAAGATTGGTACACGACCGTGGGCGAGATTGCCATGGCCTTGGCTGATGGGCGCACGACGGAGGCGCTCGCATGGGCGGATGAAGCCATCGAAACAAGCGGCTGGACGGCGCGGCAGCGGGCCGAGTTGTTGGGCTTGCGCGGCTTGGCGTGGGTGGACTATGGCGAGCTGCGTGAGGCCGTGCGGGATTATCGGGCGGCGCTGGCCTTATGGGCGATGTTGCCCGAAGATGCCGATCGGGTGAAGCACATCAAAACGTGGGATTTGCTGATTCAAGCCTTGCTGCATCAGGAAGATTTTACGCAGGCGACTGAGGCGGTGACAACGCTGGTGCAGCTGGTTGACACGCACAAGGATGGCTTGTTTACCCAGCCGGATGGGCCACGACTGTGGATGGCGACGGCCTATCACCGCGCCTTGGTGGCTGAGTTTGCGCTGGACTATCCGACGGCGGCGACGTGGTATCGTGAGGCGCAGGAGCGGGCGCGAACCATAGACCTTGCCGCCGATCATCCGCTGGCTCGCCTGATTGCGGAAGGCATTGAGCGGAGTGGGCAGGGTGGATGATGAAGCGATGGCGTTGGATACTGGTCTTGGGCTTCGTCGGGAGTCTCGTGGCGTGTGGTCGTTCCAATGGCACATTAATCACCGTCTATCCATCACCAGAGCAACCGCGTCCAACCGCAACACCGTATCAACCAATGCGACAGGATACGGCACTGATTATTGATCTTCCCATTGCGGCGCTGCAACCAACCATCTATTTCACCATGGATAGCTCGCAAACGCTCCAGTTTGTCTCATCAATGCGTGACACCCTGCTGGAATGGAGTATGAAATTTGATCCGCTGGTGTGGGAGGCAACCGCGCAAGGAATCCCGATTGTATCCGATGGGGTCATGCAAGCCGATCCGCCAGCAACGATTCGCCTCGTGCCACAAGCACGTGGGAGCACCAAAATGCGGATATTCCTGCGGTACGATCCATGTCGGGGATGTGAGACGGTATGGCGCGAGACGAACTATGAAATCACGATTCAGTAGCGTGATGCTGCGGTAAATGGCAGGGTGATGCTGCGAATCGTGCGGGTTTATCTCTATTTTTTTGCATCACCCTGGATGGGACGAAACGGCTCACGGCTCCTATGGGTCTTGACGGTGATGGTAAACTGGACGCAAGAAACCAAGAATGGTGGTTCTACTTGACGTAATAAATAGGAGTGTTCACGCGATGGATGGGCTTGGTCAGCAGGCAGTGGTGAAAGCCACACGGTCAGCAGCCTCCATTCAAAAAGTGGACACAGTGGAGTTCAACAAGACATAATCCTTGCGAAGGGATTAGCATAATAATCTTGCCACCAGCGACAGTCGCTTTTTTAATTCCAGTATCTTGCTCGATGCTGGAATTACCTGAATACCGAGCGCAATTTCTCCCCAAAATCTGCAAAAAATACCCAAAAAAAACGAGCACACCATTGCGATTTACCCTTAATTCCACTATCTTGCACGATGCTGGAATAACCTAAATAACGAGCGCATTACCCCATCAAAAAATACCCAAAAAAACTGCAAAAAGCATTGACATTCCCCAAGAATCATCTACAATTCCACTATCTTGCACGATACTGGAATTGAGGCCATCAATGCGCCGAATCACCGCCGAAACCTATGATTCTTGTGCTACCGAATGGGAAAGCTATCTCCGTGAGCGCTTTCCTGAGTGCCGCTGGAACCTTGCCCGCTATGCCGATCTGGAAGCCAATGACCATGTGTCACAAGATGCCGAGGGCAACGACATCACCGTCGGCTTTATCATCGTGGGAACCAATCTACAGGGCGACGAATACAGCCTGATGGTGACCAACCATGACGCTTCGGCGGGGCTGGTTCCGCTGGCAGAGGCGCAGGCAGTGCTCGATGAGGTGGGCGCGACGATTGCGCGGATGCTGGGAGTACGAAAGGATGGACTCTATGGCTAATCGTCGCGTCACCGTCGCTACCTATAGTCGCGTTGTTCCCTTGAAAACCTTCGCCATTGTCTGCCGCTGGTGTGGGGATGAGGCGACCGTTGAAGCCTACCCCGGTCGCCCGCCCACCCTCTGTAGTAAAGAATGCGCCATCGAAGCCCGACGCGACCACGACCGCCAGCGCAAGGCGGGCAAAACGACTGCACCGCCAGCGCCGCGTGCTGCCGTGATTGTGCCGATGGCCCTGCCTTCGCGCTTTGTGCTTTGGCCATCCGAGGGTGATCGAACGCTGGATCGATCATTACGCGGGCCGTTTGGCACCGGATTGATCGGGACACTGAAAACCAAGGCCGATGGGCGGCGGGTGCTCGCCATTCTTGATAGCCTGCTCGGTGAATCCATGGCGGCGGCGGTGCGCTGGGTGGTGCTGGAATGTGTTCGGCGGGAACCAGAAGCCTTGACCGCGCGACTCGCGGTAGCGCTTACGCCTGACCCGCTGCGCAAGGAAGTCCAGTGGCAGCGGGATGTAGATGAGCTGTGCAGCCAGCTTACCGGGCAGGGGCGGTTGAATCGAGGCCAGCGGGAGCAGCTTCGGGCACTTGGGGCGGCGGTCGGCGATCATGTTGTTGGCGTGCATATGCGCGGCTTGGGCGAGGAAGAAGCCTTGACGGCGGCGCAGCGTGCGGTGGCTGAACGCGAACTGGCAGCGGCCTTGGTGCGGCTGGAGGCGACCTTGACGGCAGCGGTAGGATAGGCAGCAGATCGTAGAAGGAAGTGCCCCCATGATTCCAGATCGGTTTGTCTTTTATGCCGCACGGGTGCAAACGATGCGGCAGCCAATCACCGTATTTTGTCGGCACTGCTATCGTGTGAAGATGCTCACGGGTGCTGCCGTGGTCTGTGGCCTCTATTATTGTCCCACCTGTGAGAAAAAAAAGGCAACCTACGCCGCTCGGAAGGGCAGTGACCCCGCAACCCCCGCTACCGATTCCATTCCAGCAACCTATCCGATGCCGCAGCGGTTTGTCTGCTGGCCCACCGAGGTGTCGCCCGATGGGATCGAGGCGCTGGTGCTGGCGGCGGAGGCGATGACGACCAAGGCGCAGGCACGCGATGTCGTGGCCTTGATCCGATGGATGCTGGACGAGTATCGGGCGGTGATTGTGTGCTGGATTGTGCTCGAAGGGCTGCTCCATGATCCGTCGGTCATTCCGGATCGGATTGCGTATTTCTTGTTTGTGGACGAGGAGCGCGAAGATCGGATGTGGTGGCGACGGTTGCTGTTGATCACCCCCCGTCTTGCCGCGAATGGCAAGCTGGGCGTGCGCGTGCGGGCCGAGCTTGAGGATATCGTGGTGCCGCTGGTGCAGTTTTTCATGCACACCCAACTAGGTGGCGTTGGCTTTGAACAACAGATTGCACCCGAGCACCGCGCCGCTGCCACCTATCATTTGGCCACGGCGCTCTGCCAGCTTGAGGCGCGGCTGGCGGTGGAGGCGACGTGGACGATTGAGGATTGGCTTGGTGGGAATTACTAATCCATGCTGTTGTACCCCCAACGCGATATTTGGAACGGGTGTCAGCATTATCGTTGTTACAGCTGCAACTATCATGCGTCATGTCTATTGAGCGCTTGCTTTATTGCACACATGAGTGAACCCCGTACTATCATTCTAGATAGTGCGGATTTTTCGTTCGATAGCATGTGTACGATGCCTTAAAGCGTATGCCCACTTCGCTAAATATCCCAATCTTGGGCAAAAATTGTCGCTGGAGCGCCAAGTTTCCACACCTTAATACATGGTGTATTGGGGTCACCTAAAACCTTGAATACTTTCTTCGCGATGGTTTGTTGGTTCATCGGTTCGTAATACGAGATTTGAAATAAGTTGGACAGATGGGGAATACTGACATCATACGAGCGAAATTTGACATAGGTCTGGCGAACAGCAATGTTGACTGGCATTTCGAGGCGAAACGTTGTCATATGCGCCGGATTAATATTGCGCCAACTTTCGGCAAACTCGTGAAATTCTTCAGGGTTTAATCGTCCTTCCATGTACGCAAGATACCCTCTATAAAATGGTTCATGACGGCGATACACGTTATTAGCCTTGAAACGAAACATCTGGAATTCTTGGGTTTCCTCAGGACTCATGGTCGAGTCTCGCGGGGCAAGATCGCGGCGGAAGGATAAATCAAAGGTATTGACCCCTAATGCAGCAATATGCTCCAAGATTGCACGGTTTTCATGGGTGAAAATCGTACATGCTGCATTTGCTGCCCAACAGCGCATCCGGAAATCGGTAATATAGGCTGGATACATCCATGTTTGGATATGGCTGCATAAGCGTTCTAGGACACTTGTTACTGTTGCGAGCGGTGGAAGTGTGGTTCGCTGCGGAAGATACTGTGCAAGCCCAAGCAAATAGAGATGATCATGGTGGGCAAGGTGACACACCAGTGCAATCCGATTAATGGTTTCTGGTGTGGGGAGAATGATATTGCGTTCCCAACGGCTTACTTGACCCGCACTGCTGGTTTCGAGGGCTTCGGCAAATTGCTCCAAGGTTTTAAATCTGGCGTGAATGCGACAGAATTGTAATGCCTCACCGAAGGTAGTTGCTTCTTCAAGATGTTTCATGACAGAGCTCCTTTTCCTAACGATTCAGTACCTACTGTATCGAATATTTTTGTACACCAATACAAAAATTTTTTCTTCCTTGGCATTGTCAACCATACTATCCTAGCTCCATCGGCGAATACTGGATGTATGTGGTCGATAGGAATACCGAGGATTCTTGTGTCTATGGAGGTATGTATGGTACACCGATTCGGAAAATTCGTTGGGCTTTTGCTTGCTGTTTTGGTGGCATTGCTTCCTGCTTCAACGCATGCCCGTTCATCGTGGAATGATGATTTAATTGTCTTTCGATTTGAAACAGGAATATTTTATGCTGATACTGCCCATGACGGCTGGTGGGCCGAATCGTCGATTCGATTTGGGGAAGCTAGTGCGTGGTGGCCAGGAGAGATTACGGATTTTCCATTAATGGGTGATGTTGACGGTGATGGAGGCGATGACCCGTGTGTCTTTCGTTTTGCAGTGGGCATCTTCTATTGTGATACCGCCCACGATGGGGGTTGGGCCGAGATCGCAATTCGCTTTGGTGAAACGGGAACGGGTCATGCTGGTACAACCATCGATTATCCGCTCATGGGTGATGTTGATGGTGATGGCCGTGATGATCCGTGTGTCCATCGTGTTACGGAAGCGATATTTTATTGCGATACGGCGCATGACGGAGGGTGGGCAGAAGTCTCGTATGCCTATGGAGAGATCAGTGATGGTGATTATATGGGAAATATAGCGCTTGGTGATCTCGACGCAGATGGACGTGATGATATTTGTATTTTACGGCCCAGTGGTGTGTTTTGTGATACCGCCCATGATGGTGGTTGGGAAGAATTATATCGCCCGATTGATGGTTGGGGCTATTTGTTGATTGGGGATATAGATGGTAATTTCTATGATGAAATTTGTCTGTATGATCAATCCGTTGCCACGCTTTTCTGTGATACCGCTAACGATGGTGGCAGCTTTGAGATGAGCCTTGGTTTTGGCAATACTGAGGGAGATTACCCAGTACTTGGCAATCTTGACGGCAAATGGTAATCAGCTCCTTTGCCCCACCCATAGGACAACAATTCTAAGCGCAAACGAGGATGATCACGCTGATCATTCTCGTTTGTGGTTAATGCATCTGTCTGCTTTGATGCGGTCAGACACTCCTCTTGCGGTGAATTGGTATCGATCATCGCTATTCCTGCTCTTGACAATGCTTTTTTGGTATACTACCCCTGAACCGATTTGCTGGAGATTGTGGTATGGCTGCAACTGTTCCTGAACAAGGCCAAGTCGTCCAGGTACGTCACCGTCGCTATGTGGTTACGACGATTCAACAACGCCTTCTCCCACAACCACTGCTCGCCACGCCCATCCCACCCCAGCATGTCGTGACCCTCCAAGCGCTTGAAGAAGATGCCCTTGGCGAGGAACTCCAAGTGGTGTGGGAGCTGGAGGTCGGTGCGCAGGTCGTCAATCAGCGAGCCTTGCCTGCCCCTGATGGCTTTGATGCCCCGCAACGCTTTGATGCCTTCTTGGATGCGGTGCGCTGGGGAACGGTTGCAAGTGCCAATACCCGTGCGCTCCAAGCGCCCTTTCGCAGTGGGATTGCCATTGAAGATTATCAACTCGATCCGGTAGTCCGCGCGATTCAGATGCCGCGTGCCAATTTGTTGATCGCTGATGATGTGGGCTTGGGTAAAACGGTAGAAACTGGCTTGGTCATGCAGGAATTGATGGTGCGGCAGCGCGTGCGGACGGTGCTGATTGTCTGCCCTTCGGCGTTGCAGATCCAATGGCGCGATCAAATGCGTGAGAAATTTGGCCTCTCCTTTCGGATTGTCGATAGTGCGCTCATGCGGACGTTGCGCCGTGAACGGGGCTTGCATGTCAATCCATGGAGCCATTATCCGCTGCTGATTACCTCGATTGATTTTCTCAAGCGGGATCGCCCGATGCGCTTGATGCGTGAAACCTTGCCTGCCTATGATACCCCGCGCTATCCTCGCCGCTTTGATTTACTCGTCATCGATGAGGTGCATAATGTCGCACCCTCAGGCCGTGGTCAGTATGCGGTCGATTCGTTGCGCACGTTGGCCATTCGCCAGATTGCGCCGCATTTTGAGCATCGTTTGTTTCTCTCGGCCACGCCGCACAATGGCTATGCTGAGAGCTTTAGCGCCCTCTTAGAATTATTGGATAACCAACGGTTTGCCCGTGGAGTCATGCCCGATCGCCAGCAATTACAGACGATCATGGTGCGGCGACTCAAATCCGATATTACGGCGTGGGATGGCTCACCCCGCTTCCCCCAGCGTGTGGTTGTGCCGCTCGAAGTCCACTATCGTGAGCGGGAACGGGAAGCCCATCGTCTTTTAGCGGCCTATAGCCGTGAACGCCTGCACCAGGCACGCGATGCCAGCGAACGGGTTGCCACCGAGTTTGTTCTCAAGCTCTTGAAAAAACGGTTGTTTTCGTCGCCCGAAGCCTTTGCGCTCACGCTCGAACAGCATGAACGGACGCTGCATCAGCCCAAGAAACCGGTGGCGCAGCGTGCTCCGTCGCTGAGTGTCTTACGCCAGCATCTCGCCGATATTGACGACGAGGATCTGGAGGATGAAACACCTGAACGGGATGATGGCCTTACGGTGGCGGCTACCTTCTTTGCTCCACTGACGGCCATCGAACGGGAGTATCTTCAACAGTTGCGCCAGTGGGCGGAACAGGCGCGGGTGATGAGCGATAGCCGACTGGAGATGCTCATGGCCTGGTTGCGCCAGCACATCCAGATCGATGGCGTTTGGACGGATCAACGGGTGGTGATTTTTACCGAATATCGTGCTACTCAACGCTGGTTAATGCAGCTGCTGGCGACCCATGGCTTTGGACAGCCTGATCGGATTGCGCTGCTTTATGGGGGCATGGCCGCCGATCAGCGTGAACGGATTAAGGCTGCGTTTCAGGCTGATCCGGCGCTTGCGCCCGTGCGCATCTTGTTGGCAACCGATGCCGCTTCCGAAGGGATTGATCTCCAAAAATATTGCTCGCACCTGATTCATATGGAGATTCCATGGAATCCTAGTCGCTTGGAGCAGCGCAATGGGCGGATTGATCGTCACGGCCAGCATGCCAAATCGGTGCAGATTTATCACTTTGTGAGCCATGGTTGGCAGAACCATGATGCGACCACCCCCGGTTCGCTCGAAGCTGATCTCGAGTTTTTGTTTCGCGCTGCCCAAAAGGTCAATACGATTCGCGAGGATCTTGGCAAGGTTGGCCCCGTGATTGCGGCCCAAGTTGAGGAAGCCATGTTGGGCCAGCGCCGGAGCCTCGATACGACGATTGCTGAAACCCAAAGTGCCCCCGTGCGGGCGTTGCTGAAATTTGAGCGCTCGTTGCGCGAGCATATTCAGCTCTTGCACGAGCAGTTGCACGAAACTCAGCGCACGTTACAGCTCACGCCCGATCGCATCAAAAATGCCGTTGATGTGGCGTTAGCGCTGGCCAATTTGCCAGGGCTTGAACCCGTTGCCAACGATGATGGGGTGTTTTGGATGCCCGCACTGACGGGGAGTTGGGCCGAGGCGACCATGGGCTTGGCTCATCCGCATACCCAAGCCATTCGCCCGATTACCTTTGACCACGAACGCGCTCGTGACCGTGATGATGTGGTATTGGTGCATTTAAACCATCGCCTTGTTCAAATGGCATTGCGCTTGCTGCGGGCTGAAGTGTGGGCAACCAATCAGCAACAACGCCTGTTTCGGGTTACGGCACGCACGGCTCCCAATGCAGCCTTGGATACCCCCGCACTGATAGCATGTGCCCGACTGGTAATGCTCGGTGGAGATCAACAGCGCTTGCATGAGGAGTTGGTCTTGGCTGGCGGCTGGATTCGTGATGGACGGTGGACGCGCATGAGTGTGGCTGATGTTGAGCGGGTGATTGGTGCGATGCAGGATCAGGCAGTTGTGCCATCGGTGGCCGAGCGTTTACGCAGTATCTGGCCGCAGTATGAATCGCCGCTGCTCACGGCGCTCGACGCACGGGTGCATGATCGCACCACCTCATTGCAGCGCCAACTGCGCGAACGCGCCGACCACGAAACCCACGCTATGCTGCGTATTTTGGGTGAACTCGAACAGGCGATTCGCCAAAAATTGCATGCGTTTACCACCGATCTGCAATTGTCGCTGTTTTCAAATCCTGAGAAAGAGCAAGTTGCGCGGAATCAGGAAGCCCTGCGTTTGCGCTTGCAGCACATTCCTGCCGAGCGCGATCACGAAATTCAGGCGATTGCCGATCGGTTTGCCAACCCACAGCCCCGCTTCTTTCCGGTGGCAACCTTGTTTATTGTGCCCGAACGCCTGAATCGCTAATCGCCACTGGCACGGTGGGGTCGGTCTTCACTCTTTGACACGAGGTGGTCATGTCTATTGCACGCGATCATGCCGAATGGCTCTCTTTGGTGGAAATATCAGGGCCGTTTCTCTCGATGCCCGTTTTGTTGCGCACGTTTCCGCAGGGTCTGGATGCCGATGATCCGGCGATGCGCCAGACCTTGCGGCTCGCCTACGATGAATGGCGCGATAATCAGCAGGGTTTAACGCCCGATCCCGCCTTGCATACCGCGTGGTGGCGCTATGTGATCCACGTCGTGTTGGAGCTTGATCGCGATTTCTGGCAGACCGATCAGGCGATTGCCCCTACGCTGCAAACAACCGTCGCGGAATATGGCGAGACGCTGCGCCCAACGTGGGTGGTGCATGATACCCACCGCGATGCGCATCCCCGTCTGTTGGGGATGGTCGTGCCCGCCGGCCAAGCGCTTGAAAAAGCCTTTGTGGGCAGTCGCTGGAAGGCTTCGCCTGCGATGCGAATGCTGGCCTTGTTACGAGCAACCAATGTACCGCTTGGGTTGCTGACAAATGGCGACCATTGGATGCTGGTTGTTGCCCCCAATGGCGGAACCAGTAGTTTTATCAGTTGGTATGCGGAGCTGTGGCTGGATGAGCCATTGACGTTGCGTGCCTTCCGCTCGTTATTAGGGGTGCGCCGCTTTTTTGGGGTCGTCGAGGCTGAAACGTTGCCTGCCTTGCTTCGCGAGAGCGCCGAGAACCAGCAAGATGTGACCGACCAATTAGGGTCGCAGGTTCGCGCTGCCGTGTCGGTATTAGTGCAAACCCTCGATCAAATAGACCAAGATCAACAACGCCGCTTGCTCCAAGGGATGTCCGAACCCATCATCTACGAAGCGGCATTGACCGTGATGATGCGCTTGGTCTTTTTGCTCTCCGCCGAGGAGCGGGGGTTGTTACTGCTCGGCGATCAACTGTATGATCAAGCCTATGCGGTTTCGACCTTGCGGGCGCAGTTACGTCAGCACGCCGATCAGGCAGGCGAGGAGGTTTTGGCGCGGCGCAGTGATGCGTGGTGTCGGCTTTTGGCGACTTTTCGCATGATTTATGCAGGGGTGTATCACGATATCGTGCGCTTGCCTGCCTATGGTGGCACGCTGTTCGACCCGGATCGCTTTGCCTTTTTGGAAGGGCGTGCGGTGGGGACATCGTGGCAAACCAGCCCGGCTGCGCCGATTCCGGTTGATAATCGCACGGTCTTGCATTTGCTCGATGCTTTGCAAGTGCTCCAAGTGGCGGTGCCAGGTAGTGGCTCCGAGCCGCGTCGCTTGTCGTTTCGCGCCTTGGATATTGAGCAAATTGGCCATGTCTATGAAGGGTTGTTAGATCATACCGCCCGCCGTGCTAGCGAACCAATGCTTGGGGTAAAGGGCGCGAAGGGGCGTGAGCCAGAGCTGGCTTTGAGCCAGTTGGAAGCCTTGCGCCAGCCTACGGGTATTGATTGGACAACCCTCAGCGACTTAACCGGACGCACGATCAAATCCATGCAACGCGAGTTCGATCAGCCGCCTGATTTTGGGCGTATGGCGGCATTGCACGCAGCCTGTCAAAATGATCAAGCGTTGGTACGGCGGGTATTGCCATGGCAGGGGTTGCTGCGCGAGGATAGTTTTGGCAATCCGGTGGTGATTCCCGCAGGCAGTATCTTTGTGACCAGTGGCAGTGATCGCCGAGCGACCGGAACCCATTATACGCCCCGCAGTTTGACCGAGCCAATGGTGCGTCATGCCTTGGAACCCTTAGTTTTTGTAGGGGTGGCTGAGGGCTGGCCGCAGGAGCAGTGGCAGCTCCGCGATGCTGAGACCATCCTGAGCCTGAAGGTCTGTGATATGGCGATGGGATCGGGAGCCTTTTTGGTGCAGGCATGCCGCTATTTGGCCGAACGGGTGGTCGAAGCATGGGAGCAGGCCGAACAACGCCAGCCCCACCTGATCTTGACGGCTCCGAGCGCTGACCCGAGCACGGGCGCAGTGCAGGAGCAGCCCTTGCCGCGTGATGTTGATGAACGCTTGGCGCTGGCCCGTCGCTTGGTGGCCGACCGCTGTTTATATGGCGTGGATCGCAATCCGCTGGCGGTTGAAATGGCCAAACTGTCGTTGTGGCTGGTGACGCTGCAAAAAGATCGCCCCTTTACCTTCCTTGACCATGCGCTGCGCTGTGGTGATTCGTTGCTGGGCGTTGATACCACGCAGCTTGGCGCTTGGTCGTTGGCTGGCACGGGCACTATCCCCCTCTTTATGGGTCGATTAAACGCGGCACGGCGCAAAGCCAGCACAGCCCGCCAGAAGTTGCAACACCTGCCCGAACTGGATATTCGCGATATGCAGCACAAGGCCGCGCTGTTGGCCGAAGCTGATGCCGCTATGTATCGCTTGAAGCTCGCTGCCGATATTTTAGCCGCGACCGCTTTTGTGCCAGCGCAACTGCGCGAGAGCATGCGTATCGACTGGTTGCGCCGGCTCGATGCCGATTTTGACCGCGCCGATGACCAGTCGCTGCGCGAACTGCACGCCGAGGCCAGCCGCTACCTTGGCACAACTAAGCCGTTGCACTGGCCGCTGGAATTTCCCGAGGTCTTTGATAGTGATCAGCAAGCCCACCCTAGCCTTGAGACGCTGTTGCAGCAGGTGCAGCACGATCAGCCCATTGCGCCGATTCGGCCAACGGGCTTTGATGCCATGATTGGTAACCCGCCGTTTATGGGTGGATTGAAAATTACGGGTGCATTGGGTACAGCGTATCGCGACTATTTGGTTGATGTGTTAGCGCATGGCACCAAAGGCAGCGCCGATCTCTGTGCCTACTTCTTTTTACGCGCTGCGCCCTTACTGGCGATCGATGGCATGCTTGGCTTGATTGCCACCAACACGATTGCCCAAGGTGATACTCGTGAGGTTGGATTGGATCAACTGCTCAGCCAAACCATGACGATTGTGCGGGCGATTCCCAGCCAGCCGTGGCCGGGTGCAGCCGCTTTAGAAGTAGCGCATCTCTGGTTGCATCGCGGTCTCTGGCAAGGCCAACAGTATTTAGATGATCGGTTGGTGAGTGGTATTACTGCCTACTTAACTGAACCTAATAGTGTTAGTGGCAACCCCTATCGTTTAGCAGCCAATACTGGTAAATCCTTTATTGGGTCGTATGTTTTAGGTATGGGTTTTGTACTTGAACCGGATGAAGCCTATGCCTTGATTGAGAATGATCCACGTAATCGTGATGTGTTGTTTCCCTATCTCAATGGCGAGGATTTGAATACCAATCCTGATCAAACTCCCAGCCGCTGGGTGATTAATTTTCACGATTGGCCGCTTGAAAAAGCACAAACTTATCCCGATCTATATAACATTGTTTTAGAAAAAGTAAAACCTGAGCGTGATAAAAATAGTGATCGTCAACGACGAGAGATTTGGTGGCGCTTTACGCGGCCTACAATTGAACTCTACCAAACTATTGCAGGAATGAAGCAAGTTTTAGTTATTGCAATTATTAGCAGAACAGTTGGATTTACTTTTGTAGAGAAAAACCAAGTTATCGCCAGTAAGATCGTTGTTTTTCCTTTTGAAGATTATTGTTATCTTTCCTTACTACAATCAACATTTCACTATTATTGGGCATGGCAGTATAGCTCAACAATGAAAGCAGACCTAAGTTATTCACCTTCCGATGTTTTTGAAACCTTCCCCTTTCCCGAATCAATAGACGGCTTAGAAGCGATTGGTGAGCACTATCACCGGTTGCGCCAACAGATTATGATTGAGCATAACGAAGGCTTGACCAAAACCTACAACCGCTTTCACAACCCTACCGAAACCAGTGCCGCCATTCTTGCCTTGCGCCAAGCCCATGTGGCCATGGACGAAGCCGTTCGAAAGGCTTATGGCTGGAATGATCTGGCCTTGGAACACGATTTTCATCAAACCAAACAAGGCTTGCGTTACACCATCAGCGAGGCCGCGCGGCGCAGCGTGCTTGATCGCTTGCTGGCGCTCAATCATCAACGCTATGCGGAGGAAGTGGCCCAAGGCTTGCATACCAAAGGCAACAAAAAAGCCAAAGCCAGCAAAAAAGCCAAGGCTGCTGCCAACGATCAGCAACAGGGTATGGACGTTTAGAAGGGAGCAACAATGATGATTGGAATATAACTATTAAATGAATGATATTATTATGAGGTGCTTATATGAATAATAGTGGCTTTGCTATGGCAGGTATAAATGGATATGCTGATAACGTTTGTTTTTTATGTGGTAAATTATTTGATATAGATAGACCCAAAACTATTGAGCATATTTTCCCTAAATGGATATTAAATAAATACAAGCTTTGGAATGAAAAAGTTGTATTACTTAATGGGACAGAGATACCTATTAGAAATGCGACTATCCCTTGCTGTATAGAATGTAATGGTCAATATCTTAGTGAAATAGAATCACAGATAAAATCTGGATTAGATTCAGGATATACTACATTTTCAAAATTAGATGATTTAATTATTTGGCAATGGGTATGTAAAATTGCTTATGGATTATTAAGAAAGCAAAGATTTCTATCTATGAATAGGAGCGTATCTAGTGATGAAACTATAGTTGACGATTTATTCTTGAAACTCCATGGAAATATAGGAGATTTCCTGAAATCAATAAAAACGGATTTTGAATTTGAAAATAAACCATATTCTTTATTTATTTTTCCTATTCATAAAACAAATAAAATTGAGTTTAAATTTAATCAAAGATGTATATTAAACAATAGTATTGTTGCTGTGAAGATATTAATAGATAATATTGGTATGATTATTATATTAAATGATTTTAATTTTTCTGGAAGGTTTTTTGAAAAAACAATAGATGATATTGATGATAGTATACTATTCGACTTTCAGATAGAAGAACTATTCTCTGTCATTTGTTATAAAATTTCTTTAATAAAAAATACATTTGGGACTATCTTTATTCCTAAAGGAGAAACTATACATGTTACAAATATGATAATGAGCGAAGATAAATCGCATAATGTTAACCATATATCTGTCCATAACTGGAATGAGCAAGTATATTATAGTATGTTAATCAAATCATGGGAACCATATATATCAGTATTAAATGGATTTTTTGGACATATACCAAAAAGTTCTATTTATGATGATATGGGGATCATTCTTAATAAAAAGGCGAATTGGGATGTCGATATGATACGCTCTTTTTACCCAGCCTAATCATAATCAATACATAATATGTTCAACGATTAACTATTATTCTGAATCCTGCCCCAGCTACTAAATCGGCCAAAGTCCGCTGTTGATAGCACGAATGAGGAATAAGCGATGGGCATTAGTTTAAAAGATAGCAAATTGCTGTTTGCCAAAGCCGCCGGGCAATGTAGTCAATGCAAAAGGCAGCTTGTGATCGCGCCAGATCATCCCGATGCCGCCTATCTATTGGCAGAGCAAGCGCATATCGTGGGCGAAAAACCAGGCTCCCCGCGTGGCGAGAGCCACTTAACCGAGGCGGAGCGCAACAGCTATCCCAATTTAATCTTACTCTGTCCAACCTGCCACACCCAGATTGATACTAATGTGAATGACTATCCTGTTGAACGCCTGTATATGATGAAAATTCAGCACGAACAAGCGATTGCTTCTAAAATCGAACCTGCTGGTTCGGCAGAAACCTTTGTTTGGCTCCTGACCTTGATCAATCGCACTGATTCGCTATTAGTATATTTACATAATGATGTGCCACCTGATCAGACCACGCTGGTCTTAGCACACCTGCATCAATGGTGGCTCGCTCCAATCCTGCCAATTAGTTTGCCCAAAATGCTTCGGTCTGCCTTGGAGTATCTCCAGCGCCCACTGCTTAATACCGATTTTCCTGCTGGGCAGCACTGGCATTATGGTGCAAGTACCTGGAGCAAGGCCGATCAAGCATTTGAACGGTTGTGTGCTGAGTATGGTGGCTATCCGTGGACAGTCACGCCATTCGATGATCATGATGCATGGTTTATGTTAAGGACACTGAGCTTGAAACTGCGCGAATTGCATGCCACGAATGGATTGCCGCCGCTTGAGACATGCTGTCTGCACTATGCCATGAGTTATGCTCACTATGCCCTTGAGTGTTTGCATGCCCAACGGCATCTGCCGATTCCCAAACGCCTGCTCGATAGCTTCTTTGTGCTTGTCGATAAACTGTTACACACTGTAGATTTGGCACTCCCCGCCGCGACCGAGGATGATTTACACGATCAAATGATGCAGCTGTACCAAAAAACCATATTTGACTGATCAGTGCTTTGATCGCGATTGAGGAGGAGCTATTACGATGTCGTACCCAATTCTGACCTACGATGTTCTTACTACCATCCAGCCGTATTCGCTGTATCCATTGACCATGCTTGATCTGCTGACCGATGATCTTTTAGCGCTGGCTGAGCGCCTGCGGGCTGATGGCTATCATTGCGTCGTGCTTGATGGAACCGAGCTGACGAGCAAACGCGAATGCCATCTGGCTTTTGCCTATGGCTACGATTTCGAGGGACACAATGACTATCAGGGGATACGCAATCCATCATGGGACTCGTTTATTAGCGAAATGCGCTGTACGGGAACCGTGGTTGAGGATAACCAACTGCGCCAGCAATACCGTGGTTTTGTGCTGGTCTACCTGCACCCCAAAACCCTCTTTGAAGCCGATGTCGTGAGCTTTGTCATGTTGCTTGATATTCTGATTGGAACCATTGCCGAACACTATCGCGCCAAAGGAATTCCCTTCAATGTCATTCTTTCGCCGATCAGCAAACGACTGTATAAATTTCTTAAGACCCTTAAAATTGACGACAGAACATCACCTGCATTTAATCCCTTTTTACAAGCATTTTACGACCATTCCACGTTTGATCCCTTTCTGGAAGAAGATTTCTAGGGTGCAACCCAGACCCGTGATGGATTGCAAGCCCCCGAGTATGTCCCAAGGAGCAGGCCCAATGCGATTTAGCGTGCAACAACTTCTCAATGATCGTCCGCCACCAATAACTGTTTCGCTGGCCGATACCATGGATACCGCTATCGATTTGATGCGGGAATATGACTATAGCCAAATACCCGTGATCGATGAACAAGGCAAACCGATTGGGTTAGTTTTTAGCGATGGAATCGTCCAAGCTGTTCACCATTTTCATGTTAAGCCCCAGATCCTCCGCATTTCCGATGTTATGCAAAAACCCATGATTACCCGTGATGATCAAGAACTGTTTGATTTGCTGGATACCGTGCAAGCTAAGGGTTCGGTCTTGATTGTCAATAACCAAGGTGTATTAACCGGGATCGTGACGAGCTATGACACAACCGAGTATTTTCGTCGTCAAACCCAAGATCTGATGTATGTTCAAGATATCGAATTTCGGTTACGTGATTTTATTCTTTCATTCTTGTTGCAGGCGAATCCCGCGCTTGAAGGGGTATCGGATACACCAACGGTCGTGATTACTCGACCACAATCCCAACAGGCTGATTTTATCAAAGCTGTTAAGTCGCTGATCACCGACCCACAGGCTCCCAAGATTAGCGATCGGCGCATTCTCCAAGCCTTCGAAACCTACTTCGAGCAAGCATCTGACCCACAGCCGATTGATCAATTAACCCTTGCCGAGATTATCCAACTGTTTCTCTCAAAGGACTATTGGCGCTATTATGGCCATGTATTTAGTGTGAAGCCCGACGATATTCGCGCGATCTTCGATATCATTCGGAAAACCCGCAATGATTTAGCCCATCTCCGCGAAATCACCAACTATCAGCGTGAGCGATTGCGCTTTTGTAAGGATTGGCTTGCCCGCCATCAGCCACCCCAAATCGATCCGATCTCAAGTGCCCTTATCGATGCGGCAGCACCCGTAACGGCGGTGGATACGGTTGTGCCAGTCATCGTCGAGTCACCCCAGACACCTGCCGAATTTGAAGATGCCCCCTTACCCAATGCTAGCCGCTATGATCGATTAGCCCATAAATTGCGAAGTGAACCGCTAAGGATTGATCGATTGCAACTGAGTTTTACACAAATTGAAGACATTCTTGCACTTCCTCTCCCTCCATCAGCACGAACACATCGGTCATGGTGGGCAAACGATACGAACGGACATGCGCATTCAAAGAGTTGGTTGGCCGCCGATTGGAAAGTCAGTTACATCAACATGGATCAAGAGTTGGTGACTTTTAGTCGGATTCATGAGCGGGAACAGGCCTATATTGATTTCTTCAGTCGCTTTGTGGCGGAATTGAGGGCGCGAGATAATCGTTTTTTGTCGATGTCACCCAATGGTACGTCATGGATTACGGTAGCACGGATGAAAACACAACAGCGGTCGTTCGCGGACTTCAATGTTCAGTTTACGCGCACGGGCTTCTTTCGGCTTGAATTGTATATTGATACTAGGAACGAAGCGCTGAATACCGCGATTTATGAAGCCCTGTGGCAGCTTTATAGGCCGAAGATGGCAACATTAACCGCGCAGATTGGGACAGCCCCTGAGTGGGATGCCATGCCAGGGCGACGCGCTGCACGGGTGACCGTGTCCCATCCGGGAGCAATTACGGCGACCAACGAGGAGCTTGCTGAAATCCGTCAGTGGGGAATCGAGACTATGGTCGTGTTTCATCAACTGTTTGCTGATGCAGGCCAACTCCTCGAACAGCACTATACCACTGGTGCTGCGCCAGATCTTGCCGCCTTGTTCTCATAACGCCTCAGCAACTCCACCCATTCGTTCGGTTGGGGTTGCTCCTCATTCACGTTCTAAGGCATTAAGCGCTTCGACCAACCGAAAAACCGTGGTTGATGGATCATCTTTTTCAGGGTTGGGTGGCTGATACAGTGCAAGTAAGCGCTTTGCATGGCGAATGGCTTGGGCTTGGCGTGGTTCAAGCAGTGCGTACATATCTGGCCGTGCTTTGCGGTAATCGACACCAAGTTCCTCGCTTAGCAAACGCCGATAGGTCGCCCGTGGCATTGCCGTATTATAAAAATGAAAGTGGAGCAGATACCAGAGTTCAAAGCATTGATTCGAATAGGCGATATGGATGCCATACTGCGCCGCCTGCTGGAGTGCGGTATTAAACTGACCCGCCGGAACATCATCCCGATCAAACACACACCAAACCTGATCATATTGCTGCTCGCGCTGTTCCTCACGGGCTTTCTTAACCAGATTTAATGGGCTATCACCTTCGCCAAGGACATGAATTTTTTTCGAGACGCGAAAACTGCGAAAATAATTTGGTTCGGTCTTCTCACCTTCACAAACAATCAAAACAACTGCTTCTTCATCACGCTGATTGATGGGACGGCGCAAATAGTCACCCCCACGACGCGCATGGTTATTCATCGCGATGATCCTCAACAATACTGGCGATATCCCCTAAAAATGGAATCGCCCCGTAGCGTCCTTCAATATAGTTTTTTTCTAACGAGGCATCATTACGAACCTTATACTCAACCAGTGAGTAGAGTTTGGTCGCTCCATGGCGGGTTTTCTCGGTAAACCATAGTTGATCACGCCGAAACAAGTCGTGACTGAGCAAGTTGGTATCGTGGGTGGTAAAAATCAATTGGGCATGATGAGGGTTACTGGTTGCGGTATTGAACAGCTTAATAATTTCCCAGGTGATTAACGGATGAATCCGCGCATCCAGTTCATCAACCACCAAGAGCGAACCGTGTTTGAGCGCATGGACAATCGGGAAGGCGAGGGCTAATAATTTTTTGGTGCCATCCGATTCATGGGCTTCGATATCAAAGGCTTCGAAACCGACCAAGCTGCCATTCACATCAAATTGCTCATGCAGGGTTTTGAGTTTTGAATAGGTAGTGCGACTATGCCGTTCAATAACGGTACTGCCAGCCGGAGGTTTCGTTTGGGAGACGGGATACTCATTGGGATGCAGATCCTCCACGATCCGCTCAACCTGAATATCCGTAATACCCACATCAAGCGCTTTGACGAAATGAATAATGGCGGCTTGATCATCAGCTTGTTCAAATTGTCGAAGGATATTAGTCCGACCCTGACGATCATTGATGCTTAAATCGATTTGGATTTGGGTAAACCACTTTAAAATCGTCTTGGCAATCTCCCCATTAAATTGCGCAATGACCGAAAGAAATAAGGCGTTATTGCGGGTAAATTGACGCAGTTGGCGAAATTCTTTAAACGCCTCAGCAAGTTCAATCTGATCACCTTCTCGTTCGAAGACCATGGTTTCGCGCACATTGCGGGTGTGATACAGCCATTCGCTGACAACTGCCTGTGGGGTCACTTCACACCCATAGCGATACTGGGTTGTCTCGATCATGAACGAAAGCTCAAAGAATGAGGGTTGATCGATGGTTGCCGTGCTCAGACGAAAGCGTTCAACCTGAATGGGATCGTCAATTTGCATACTGCGGGCAGAATTGATCACAAAATCACGGATAAACCGTAAGGCGGCAATACAATTACTCTTCCCGCTCGCATTGGCACCATAAATGGCCGCACTGGTCAGCAACGAGACATTCCCGACGGAAAAAACCGTGTGCTGATCGAGCGTTTTATCACGGGACGTGATTGCTGTGGCAGCCATCGAGAAGGTGACTACCTCATGAAAGGATCGATAATTTCCAACACTCATGCCAATGAGCATAGCCTACTGCTTTCTGTACAAAACCCGCCTATTTGTGACTTTTTCACACATATGCCAGTGTACGTGCCTGATTTTACGATGTCAAGTATGGAACCCTGCTAGCGATTTTCTGCTTGAGTTGACTGTCAAGCTGTGGTATAACAACCAATACCATTCATAAACGCCGATAAATGTCTCCATGGTTGACTGCATGCTGGAGTACCGTGTTCATTATTGTTACCAATATGAGGGCTGATCGGCATGTGTGATGAGGGAAAAGTTCCCTATCGTGAATTTGTCGTTGGGACGCGTCATGCCAATTATGATCGGAAGAACCGTAAAAAACGCTAACGGCGCGTGCGCTTGGTATTGTTGAGGAGTGATCATGGCCGAATCGATCCTGACTCCACCCGATCCGTTTACGATTCGCGATGAACTGGAAACCCTGATCGTGCGCGATTTGCTTGGCCCTGCCGGAGGCGAGCAGGAAGAAGTGCATGAAGTCAGTGTGCGCGATCGCTATTTAGTCGGGATGTTGGCTCCGCGTAAACAGCAAATTATCCCAGAATTACATGATGATTTCGAGCGGAGCGCCCTGACCAGCGACGAGCCACCACTGGATGTTGGCACGACCCAAGCCCCATCGATGTTTCCTTCGTCAATGGGACTGACGTGCTCTGTCATCCCGCAGGCAACGACCTTAGTGGTGACCATGACATGGGGCAAATATCAGCGCATCAGTCGGGAAGAAGCCGATGGGAGCAGTACGCGGATCTGGAAACGTGAGGCTCGCGGTGGTCATTGGCAGCTTGTCCTGAAACCCGGTACGACCACCTGGACTCCTGACCCTGACGAACCTGCGGTACACGGGCGAGCAGTCATCCGTCAGCGGGCGGATGGCTGGAGCGTGAGCCTCTTTTTGCATAATATGCAGGATGAACCACCGCGCATGCGCGATAGCGCGTGGATCTTTCAACCCCACATTCGGCTCACTGATCCTCATGGGGAACCCATTTTTCGTCAACGAATGCGGACGACCCTGCCAACGGATCGTGAGGCGCAGGCAGTCGCGATGCGCTATCGCACCGTGGTTGAGTTTGCCGTTGGGCATGGCGTGAGCGTCCAAGCGACCCGCGACGCGATCCATCCACATTGGGCAACCATGCTCGAAACAACGATCGTGCCGGTGGCCGATGTCCCGGTGAGTACCGAGCCGAATCATACTGAGGCTCCGGAATTGGCATCGTTGGTCGTCGATATGGATCGGCTGAGTCGCACACCGATGGGTCAGTTTACCTTCGCACTTCAACCACTGTGTTTTGCTTACGCACGATGGATTACCGACCAAACGGCGCGTTTGAATACTGACCAGACGTTTGCCGCGTGGGGCGATGTGGCCGACGATACCCGTACCCACTGGGAGCATGCCTTAACTCGTATGCAGGCGGGAATCGCCTTGCTCGATCGTGATCCGCAGGCGGCTGAAGCCTTTCGCTTTGCGAATCAGGCCATGGCCCGCCAACGGATGCAAAGCCTGTATGCGGAAGCACGTCGGCGCGGCCAACCAGTCACGCGCGAGACCTTTGATCAGCCGCAGTATCGCTCGTGGCGGGCGTTTCAATTGGGCTTTTTCTTGCTGAATCTGCCAGGATTAACGCTCCTGCCCCATCCTGATCGTGCCACAACCCCGGATGCCTTGGCTGATTTATTGTGGTATCCAACAGGCGGTGGGAAGACGGAAGCCTACCTTGGCTTGACGGCCTATACCCTAGCGATTCGGCGGTTGCAGGGAGTGGTTGCTGGCCGTTCAGGCATGGATGGGGTGGCGGTCATTATGCGCTATACCTTGCGCTTGCTCACCTTGCAGCAATTCCAACGCGCCAGTGCCTTGATTTGTGCCTGTGAAACCTTGCGGCGTGAAGCAGCGGCCACTGGCGATCATCGCTGGGGGACGACCCCCTTTCGGATTGGGCTGTGGGTTGGTCAACGGACAACCCCGAATACAACGACCCAAAGCAAAGAGGTCTTGAAAACCCAGCATCGTGGTGGGTATGGGAGTTTTGGGTCAACCGGATCACCCGCCCAACTCACGAATTGTCCATGGTGTGGGAGCAGCATTGAACCAGGCCGTGATATCAGCGTCAATGAGGCTCGGGGTCGAACCCTGATGTATTGTGGTGATCCACGGGGCGAATGTCCGTTTAGCCGCCGTAATGCGCAGTACGAAGGCTTGCCCGTGGTCGTTGTCGATGAAGAAATTTATCGACAGTTGCCCGCCCTGCTGATTGCCACCGTGGATAAATTTGCCCAATTACCGTGGAATGGGTGCACCCAAATGCTCTTTGGCCATGTGGATCGGTACTGTGAACGTCATGGGTTTGGGTCGCCAGAACTTGGTGATGAAAGCGCCCATCGTGCCCTGCCCAATGAAGGCTTGCCCGCAGTAACGGTGCGTGCTCATGCGCCGTTGCGGCCACCGGATCTCATTATTCAAGATGAGTTACATTTGTTGAGTGGGCCACTGGGAACCTTGGTCGGCTTATATGAGACGGCCATTGATCGGCTGTGTACGTGGACAGTGCACCAGAACACGATCCGTCCCAAAGTGATCGCCTCAACGGCGACCGTTCGTCGCGCTGATCATCAGGTCCATGCGGTCTTTGTTCGCAAATTGGCGATTTTCCCGCCACCAGGCTTCGATGCCAACGATAGCTTTTTTGCGATGGAACGGCCAATTACACCGAGTACGCCCGGTCGTCGCTATCTTGGCATTTGTGCGATTGGCAAACGCCAGAAAGCCGTGTTGATTCGCGTGTATGTGGCGCTGCTGGCCGCCGCACAAACCTTATACGAGCGCTATGGCGAGGCGGTTGACCCATGGATGACGCTGGTTGGCTATTTCAATGCCATGCGTGATTTGGGCGGGGCACGGCGCTTAGTTGATGACGATATTCGCACGCGGTTAGCAAAAATGAGCCAACGGGGCTTGGCCAATCGGCGTGCGCCGAACGTGGAAGAATTAACCTCACGCAAAAGCGCCGAAGATATTCCACAGTTGCTCGATGCTTTGGAAATTCCCTTTCGGACGGAGCCATCAGCCAAACGTCCACTTGATGTGGTATTGGCGACCAATATGCTGTCGGTTGGGGTCGATGTCAAACGGTTGGGATCGATGGTGGTCAATGGGCAACCTAAAACCACCGCTGAATATATTCAAGCGACCAGTCGGGTTGGGCGCAGTACCCCCGGCTTGGTGCTGAGCATCTTGAACTGGTCACGACCGCGCGACTTATCGCACTATGAACAGTTTGTGCAATATCACGCCACCTTCTATCAGCATGTTGAGGCTATCTCCGTGACCCCCTTTGCCGCCCGTGCGTTGGATCGTGGCTTAGCTGCGGTGCTGGTGAGTCTCATTCGGCTGTATGGACATGCCTATACCGACAATTTGCAGGCTGGGCATATCGATCGTGACCATCCGGTGGTCACGGCCATGGTGCAGGTGTTAACGGAGCGTGCGGAGTTGGTTACAGGGCAGGCGGTGATGGGGCATCATGTGCATGCCGAGATTGCGCATCTGCTTGATGTGTGGCTGAACAAAATTCATTATCGCCATGCCGGGGTGCGGCTGGGCTATCGAGGTAAAAACGATGGCCAGACCGAAGGGCTGCTTCAGGTTCCCAATGCCGATCCATGGACGGAATTTACCTGTCTCAATTCGTTGCGTGATGTCGAGCCAACGACGAATTTATTGTTGCATGATCACGGGTTTGAGCAGGATAGTCTCCGTCCGTGGTCGGCGGCGCTTGTGCAGAGCGAGGAGGAATGATGACCAATCCGAACCTGAGTGTTGGGGATATTCGGCCCAGTCAGGTCGTGCAGAGCTTTGGGATTGGCTCGTTAATTGATTTACCGCACCTCTCGGTGATGGTCTTAGGGATTGATGATTGGATGGTGGATGGGCGAAATGAAGTGAGTGAGGATCGCTTGCTTGCCGCCGTACAAGCGGAACTTGGCAGCCAAGTGGCGCGGCTGATGCATCCGCCCGTGGAAGCAGCGACGAGTTCGGGCATGGTCTATGCTGGATCACCACTGGTGGGCGTTCCGGTCGCAACCTTTCCGCGTTGGATGGTCTGCCCGCTGTGTCGCCAGTTGCTCGCTATTGAGAGTGCGTTAGTCCAACTCAAGACTGATCCAGTTCGCCCTGATCGGGCACGCTATGTCCATACGAATTGCGGCAAAGCCAAAGCGCCACCGACCATGGTTCCGGCCCGTTTTTTGGTGGGCTGTGAACATGGTCATCTCGATGATTTTCCGTGGAGTTATTTTGTACATGGGCAGCAAGTTTCCTGTCCTGGAGTGTTGCGGATCATCGAAGCGGGCGTGACGGGTGAGGCAGCAGAAATTTACATTGAATGTGATGGCTGTCCGCATGGGGTTGGTGGAAAATCGCGTCGTCCGCTCTCTGATGCGTTTGGTGAGAAAGGGCGGAGTAGTTTGCCTGCCTGTCGTGGGCGGCATCCCCATGTGCGGCTGTTCAGTGATGAACCATGTGTGAAGCCGCTCAAAACCTTAGCCTTAGGGGCTTCGAATACCTGGTTTGGGGTGATGGCCTCGGCCTTGTCGTTGCCACAAGCCGTTGATCCGGTGGCGCAAATTGTCGAGGAGCATTGGCTGCACTTCAATCGCGCCACCTCACAGGCTGATCTCGATGCAATGCGCCGCTTTCAGGTCATTCCGCCCTATCCGACCATTTCCGATGCTGCTTTTTGGGCAGCTATCGAGGCGCGTCGCCAAGGACAAACGATCGACAACCCCAAAACCTTAAAAACGCCAGAATGGCATACCCTCCGTCAACCATTGCAAGCCCCGAGTTCACGCCATTTTCGTGCAGTGCCAACCAGCGTCCCCGACGGGATGACCATGCTGCGCCAAGTGGTATTAGTGGAACGCCTTCGGGAAGTGCGGGCACTCTTGGGCTTTACCCGGATTCGGGCGTTTGGTGATTTTGAAGAGGCAACAAGTGATGATCAGGCGCTGGTTGGGTTGAGCCGAGGCAAGCCACCGTGGGTTCCTGCTACCGATGTGTATGGCGAAGGGATATTCTTGGAGTTTGATGAAGCGATGGTCCAACGCTGGTGTCAGCGTGCAGCCGTCCAGCAGCGCCAACGCGACTTTCAGGCAGCCCATCGCACGTGGCGGACTCAACGTCGGCTTGATCCCAATCAAGGCTACCCTGATATTCGCTATACCTTGCTGCATAGTTTGGCCCATGCCCTGATTCGCCAATTGGCTGTGGCCTGTGGCTATGCCATGGCGAGTCTGCGCGAACGAATTTACGCCCTCGACCCGACGGCAGACGATGGCCCGATGGCGGGAATCTTGATCTACACCGCCGCCGCCGATAGCGAGGGCACCTTAGGGGGATTAGTGCAACTGGGAGAGCCTGAATTTCTTGGGTATCATCTACGTGCCGCGTTAGAAACCTTGCACATCTGTGCCTCTGATCCGCTGTGTGCTGATCATGAACCGCAAACGGAACCGGGCTTATTACATGGGGCTGCCTGTCATGCCTGTTTGTTTCTCCCGGAAACCTCATGCGAACGCGGGAATAAGTATCTGGATCGTTCGCTGGTGGTTGCGACGGTTGAACGGGCTGATTTAGCCTTCTTTACGGGGTAAGCGATGGTGACGAACGCGTTGCAGCACGAACTGTATCGGTTGCTCCAAACCGTACCGCTCGCGTATATTCCACAGATTACCCAGCTCCTCGTGGCATGGGATAGCGCCCCTGATCCTCGTGGCCAACAGCAGATCTTAGCCGCATTACCAGCCAATGATGCGCTGCACCAAGCGGTTGCCCGCCTCTTGCTCGGGTGGTGGCAGGATACCACGCGCTGTTCAGGGTCTCGGCTGAGCGAGTTGATCACGACTGGTGCGTATATTTATGCCCAAGAGCGGCAGCACGCACAGCTTGATTTAGTTTGGACTGGGCCAACAAGTCGCGAAGCGGTGCGTCAGACGACCCAAGCATTACTTGACGTAATCCATCGTGCGCAATCGACTTTGCTCCTGATGGCCTTTGCCATTTATGATATCGACCCGATCTTGACCGAGTTGGGACACGCCATCGAGCGAGGCGTGTCCATCACGTGGATTATTGAACGCTATGATCGTTCCCAAGTACAACCGCATGCCTATCGCCTTCCTGCATCACCGGTGCTCCAGCATCCCCGTTGTACGCTCTACGAATGGCCATTGAACGAACGGCCACCAACAGCAGCGGATCGGTATGGGGTGATGCATGGCAAATGTGCGGTTGCGGATGAGCGGATCGCGTTGATATCGAGTGCAAATTTTACGCGCTATGCCTTGCACGACAATATTGAGGTTGGGGTCTTAATTGACCATCCAACGCTTCCCGCACGATTGAGCCGCCATATTCAGGAGTTAATCGTGCTGGGTGTGTTTCAACCAATTGAGGACTAACCTCGTTTGTGATCTGGCAATGGAGTCCGTATCCAGACATTTAACGCAAGCATGCCCACCTCAGACCCACGAACCGAGATCCGTGGGCCGTCTGTTGTTGTCAGATTGAACACCAACGCACGAAGCCACATTCGCCATTGGTGGGCGACAGGAAAGGAAACCCAATGTCACGGTTACCAAGTGTCGATGGAGATCACGATGCGTGGGGGGATATTCTTAACGAGTATCTCCTTGTTGGGCATCATCCTGATGGAACCCATAAGACGGAGGTCTTCGGCATCTTCAATGTTCAGGCTTTTGGCGCGATAGGCGATGGGGTTACCGATGACACCAGTGCCATTCAGGCCGCGTTGAATGCGGCGGCTCCCGTCGGCGGTGTTGTCTGGCTCACCCCCACTGCGCATGCTTATCGATGTAATGGAGGACTCACGATCCCGCCGCATGTGACCCTTAAAGGCGGATACAGCGGCATGCGGCGTGGCCTCCAGCTGTGGGGTGAGGCCGCCCGTGGCTCGACGCTCCATGTCTATACCCCTGATGTCTTTCTGACCATGCGTCATAATACTGTTCTGGATGGGGTGGAAATTTTTTATCCCGAGCAGGTTACCCAAGGAACTCCCACACCCTATGGGTGGACAATTCTGGTTCCCTCGGATCAGCATGGGGTCACGATTCGAAACATCACCTGTCCAAACCCCTATCAACTACTGTCGGTGAATGCGGATGGGATCTTGATTGACAGCATACAAGGGTATCCACTGATGGTGGGGATTAACCTGGGTCGTGTTGCTGATGTGGCACGCATCACGAATATTCAATTCAATCCGAATGTCTGGGCTGCCGCTGAATCATCGCTGCGGGCGTGGGTTCAAACCACAGGTTTCTGTTTGGATATCGAGCAAGCGGAGGAGTTCATGGTTCAGAATTTCTTCGGCTATGGATACCTTCGCGGCATCTGGTTCCGCGAGAATCTGAGTAGCACGGGATTCCCTGGCAGTTATGGCAGTATTAACAATTTCGGATTTGATAGTGTACAAGAAGGCATTATCGTTGAAACCCGGGGTGTCTCCAATCGTCAAGGGGTTTCGCTAAGCAACGGTCGCATTATTCCCTTTGCTGGCACGGTTGGTGCCCGCACGGGCATCAAATTATCCGATACAGGGACACCCCAAGGCCCCGCGTTGAGTATGAGCAATGTGAGCTTTTTTGGAGCGCATGAACGTTCCATCTGGATTCAGGCGAATTCTGGTGTGCGCATGACCATTCTGGGGGGGCAATCAACCGAATATACCAACGAGATGGTGCTGTGTGAAAGCGCAACAGGGGTGGTGCGCTTGGTGGGAGTTCGCTCGTTTAATGGCATCGGACCACGCATCAATAACGGTGGGGGTGGCAACGTGAGCGATACCGCACCGATGGCACTTTAGCAAAGGAGGATAGCGATGGATTCCACAGCAAAGAGCACGGCATCCTTGGTGGGTAGGCGTGACTTCTTGAAACTCCTCTGTGTCTTGGCCGTCGCGCTTGGAACAACCACCGTAGAGGAAGCGGATAGCCATTCGGTTGACCCCAAGCATGAGGGCGGAGCTGGCTACGGGACTGGGCGCTATGGGCGCGGCAAGTATGGGAAGTCAACTCCCTCGGAACGTGTCTTTATTCCCCATGTCACGAAGTGAGATAGCGGTGTGATTCGCCGATACGCATCTTCGTGAGCGAGTATGGGGTCGTGGACGTGTGTGCTGTGTGTTGGAGGATGAGATAATGCGTTTCTACGACCGCCTGCGCTGGAAACTGGGCTTGCCCAGCGTGCCCATTATTGATGCCTCGTCGATTGCTGATGCGATTGACGCGCTGCCGACGGCTGTCCCGCGCTATCCCAGTGCCAGTTATGGCGTAGTCGCGCCACCCTTTGATGCCTTTTTCGTCGAGGCGACCGCCTACGATGAAGCGGATACCCTGCTTGGCCAACGGGGCGTGCTTGTTCGGGCTACGACCGACCGTTTGCACCTGGTGACCCCTGATCGGACGCGCTGGACGCTCACGCTTGAGGCGTTTATGTATGTCAAAGGCCAAGGAACGTATGGGTATCAGCAGCTGGCAGTGGTCTTTCTGGATCGCCAAGGCAAGATTATCAACGACATGCTGAAGGGCATTCCGCTGCTGCCGAATCCAACCCGCTATGAGCGGATTGGTCAGACTCCAACCCCCGGTGCGACCTTGCATTGTGTGTACGCGTTGAAAGCGATTAACGCGATGCACCAGTCCTGCCCGGCGGAGCATCTGACCCCCACCGACGAGGAACGACGGCACTACCAGCGGAAGGTAGGGGCAGGTGCGGAGCCGAGTGACTATTATCTCTTGAAGGTGCGGCCACGGGCGAAGGGTGGGTTTGAAACGATTGGCCATGGGCAGGCCGCTGAGCCGCGTCGGGCGCATGGGGTTCGTGGACACTTTAAATACTATGACCCAGAGCGTCCACTCTTTGGTCGCGCAGGACAGCATGGGATGCTCTGGATTCCGGCGCATGAGCGGGGTGATGCGACGCTTGGAACGATTGCGAAGGGGTATCAGGTGGAGTCAGGTAGTTCGTGAATTGAAATCAATGCGAGCATAGAGTGCATCCGCTGTCTTGCAAGATTGAGGATACGATGGATGTCCCCGCCGAAGTCACCGTTTGCTCGTCGAGCGTTTGTGGGCGAGCATTTCTGCAAACGTGATCACAAACACTAAAGGAGTAAAAATGTATATAGCGCTTGATGCAAATATCTTAATCCAAGATCTCTGGTTTCGTTCGCAGAATATGCGACTATTACTCGATTTTACGAAGAAAACAAACTCGACGATTCTTTTACATAGGATCGTTGAGGCTGAGGTAAAAGCAAAATTTCGTCGCGAGCTTTTAGAAAGGGTTGGAGATATCGAGAAAGCTATTTTTGAAGGGAACCATTTTCGGATTATTGATCTTCCTCAATTTCAGGCTGGGCTATCAAATCAGCAAACATTTGAGGCATGGGAAGAACTTTTTGCTGCCACATTTAATACCTCTATTGTAGAGTATGTGCCGACGACCCTTGAGGCAACAGCCGAGGGAATTCGGCGTGCTACAGGGCGAATCGCCCCTTGTAATGAGAAAGGTGATGGATTACGCGATACGATGATATGGATAGATCTCGTATCTTTTCATTCAGGTTCTAAAGAGCCTCTTTATTTTATTTCGCAAAATACGAATGATTTTGGTAAAGTAGAACTTAAGCCCCGACTTAAAGATGATCTCAAGGAATATGACATCGAAGTGGAGTATTACACGACTCTAAAGGAGTTTATTGACAAACATGTACAGCCTATTATGGCTATAAAAGATGACCGAGAATGGGTTCTGCAAAAACTATCGATGGATGAGGTTAAGAATGTTATTTATCAACATATCAAGGGTTGTACACCACGAGACTACAATATTTTTTCTATTCAGGACGAAGAGTATCGTGAAATATATCGGTGCATGCCTGATGAAACCCCATCATCTATCGAAATATCTAACGTAGAAATCGAAAAGGTTGTTTTTTGGGAATATACAAATCAGCGAACCGAACTACTCCTAGAGTGTACGGCTGATATTGAAGCAGAGATATTTTGTGAATGGCAAGATTCGCCAGCAGTTTGGCCGAATCGTTACGAATTGCTTAAACAACATGGGCGTTCTACTACATATGAGTATGATGATGTTTATGACTCGCTTGAAGAAGTCTATCCAAGTCGTGAAGTCATTCCATGTTCGGCTAAGGTCTACTACGAGTTGATTGCAGAGCTGCATAATGATGATCCTACCGTTAGGCTAAAAGTAGAAGATGTCTATAGTCGTTGATTAAGCTTCTGCTTTGTAGAGGAGAACGAAAAAATCAAAGTCAACGGTCTTCTGTGTTGGCTACTCAGCCTCCCAGTTTAATTGAGATACGTCCCGTCACGTTGGGCAGTGATGAGTCGCCCTTACTACCGTGGATTTCGTTGTATTCTGGCCGCTTTTATGGGTTCTGAATGGAGAATGCTAAACGATACGTTTATCGCCCTGCGATAATTGATCAGAAACGAGCTAGCCTCAAATCCTAGTTTCAGAAGGTTGGCAAGCCTCTGATGATCCACGTTTTATTGATACAAATGAGGAATTCTCACCTATGCTTAAAAAATGGTTCGAAGAAGAAGGACTTGTTCAGCGTGCAAAGGAACTCCTGACACAATCAGGGGTTCCTTTGGAAATACAAGTAGCACAAGTCTGCCAGTCGTTCATTGAATCCAATCTACTTCCAGGTCTCGATATAACCTCAGAACGAGTTATCTATATAAATTCTGAAGGTAAATCACGAGAACTGGATAGACTTGTTAGGCTAAAGGCATGGGTTGATCTTGGTGAAGGTAAATATTGGATACATACGCTCTATATCCCGATTGAATGTAAATATCGAGAAAATCTTGAATGTATAGGGTTTCCTTATGAAGATATGGCGCAGACTCAAGCACAATATCCGATTTTCGGGGAAACAGGATCACGTGCCATGGATAACATTCAGAAGGTATATCCTGAGATTTTCCATGATGAAAAGATGTCCTATATTCGGTTTCTTCAGTTCGTCATACAGAAGGATAAATTGAGTATTCAAAAAATATATACTGATGATGATCACATTTATAAAGCTGGAGCAGCTTTGTATGATTATATTAAAAGCCGGGTTTTGCCACTACCAACATACACTGATAAAGGAGTATTAGATGGGCTTAATTTGGTTAACTATCAACCGCTAAGAGGAATAAATAAGAGAAATATTCATACCAAATGGAAGATATATAAAGAACAAATAATTCTTGCTCAGAATCTTGATGATCATCAGAAATATGAGCAGGCTATAGGAAAGATGAAGACAATATTTTCCAGTGATATCTATCTTCCTATAGTCTGTATCAATTCTCCACTCTATATGATAAAGTTTGATGAGGCCCATCAGATACAAGAATTTATTCCTAAAAGTATGCTCGCGACAGGTATTGTTCTTTCCTCATGGCCAGAGGCTACACCACACTATCTTACGAATCCAACAAACGAGTCTTTGTTGCTCGTAACGAATCATATGCAGCTTTTTGGAATTTTGCAAGAAATCCTCGCATGGTATCAAAAAATTACGAAAACTATTGTACAAAATCGAGACGATCTTCACTATGTTCTATTGGAAACACATATTTACCAGCATATCCTTGATAGGATAAAGGATGAGACTATTTGGCCATCGTTATTGTGATTCTTCATAATATCGGTAAAAGATTGGGATTGGGGATTGATCGACGTAGAATCCACATTAACGCTATCCCAGCCAGCGGGCCAAAGCCGCAGCCAAGAAACGCAACAACGCCGGAGGAACCAGTAAAACCAAGAAAAAGCGCTCGACGAGTGTGCGGACATTCAGCCAAGCCACGGTGAATCGACGATTGGCCGCCTTTTGCGCGGGCGATCCGTGGTATGCGAACGCATAAATTGATTCGGCGAGGAATCAATTCGAGGTGTTGAGCACAGCAACCCAGCTGGCCCCGAAATGGTGTAGCGAACGGGCGTGCTGCATGATGGCTGGCGAGGATGCGAATTAATTGTGTGAAATGGTGTCTCGTGTACGCCAGAAGCTTGGTCGTATTGCACTGCATCGAGGATCAATGCATGGTGCATCTAGTCATCAAGCTGGTTCATGAGCATATCAATATAGGTTGGATCGCCCGCCACCTGATTATGGCTCAACCATGTCTGCCCATCCATAGGACAGGCATCCCATTCGCCGTGCGTGATCCATGCAATGCCGGTTTGAATCATGGCGTTCAGATCTTTGTACGCAATCCCGATCGTATCACCGAACCACAGAATCGGATTAACTAAGGCTCCAATGGTGCCATAATAGGGGTACAAAAGCTATTTGACGATTTTGTTACGCTGTCCTACATAACGATAGATACGATGGCGTACCCGCCTCGGTCGCTGGCTGCGTGTTCATCGTCTGGAGCGGCTTAGAGTTTCTGCGCAATCAGCGGATTCATATCGATGCCGTGATTCGGCTTGAGGATAAAGTCGGGAATCATCCGAATATGATGGGTCATCAGGGGCGTCATATGCTGAAAGTCGGATGGGTCAAACTTGTAGCCCTGCTGTTTTAAGCTCGCAATCGCCCGGCTCATATGCGAAACATTCCACACCACGATCAAGTTTTGCACGAGGAGCAGTGACAGCGCCAGCCGTTCCTGCTCCTCCACATTGTTTTCGCGCATAATCGCCCGATTGAACGAGAAAATCTGGCGCGTCATGCTATTCCAGGCCTCACCCCGACAGAGATTGCGATGGTTTTCGCGCCGGAGCTTGGGATCTTCCAGAAAGCGCGCGTGAAAGATGCATTCGACGGCGCGCCCAATTTCAATCAGCGCCTGATGCAGGCCACTTTTGCGGCTGTAGCTGGTGAAGCGTTTGATCACCACGTCGGGGCTGATCGTGCGTTCGGCGATCGAGCAGACCAGCTGGACCACCTCATCATAGTGTTCTTCGATCAGCGCAGTGTTGAGGGTCCGGGAGAACATCTCGTCAATCGCGGCATAGCTGGCGGTCTTGCTGGGCCGGACCAGTTTGACGTATTTGATGCGCTTAATTCGTGGCCGAATGGTGAACCCCAGCAGCCAGCCAAGGCCAAGCACCAGGGTGTTATCGCCAATGCCATCGGTATCGGCCGTATCAATGTCCAAGTCGGTGCGATGATTAAGCAGGCCGACCAGGACATGCGCGGCCTCCGGCGAGGAACAGCGCGTAAATTGCCCGTACAAGCCGGTCAATTTGTTGGTGACATGTTGCAAGAACAGGCCACCGTTGCCGCGTTGATAGCGCAGATGCAGCTCGGCACGGGTGTTGTTGTCGTAGGTGCTCAGCTGCATCCCATCAAAGCTGACCGTCGTGCCATCGCCCCAGTATTTGGCCAGTGGGCTGCGATTCACATAGTTGTTGCAGCGGATGATCCCTTGGCGCAGATTCTCAATGTAGGTATACCAGCGTTGGGTCCAGAGGATCGTCCCCGCGCTCAAGCCGGGGGTGGACAGCGCCATTTTGGTGGGACCAATGTTGGTGGCATCACAGAAAAGGGTGGCGATGATATCCCGGCGTTTGTCTTTGGTGCCATGGGTTTGCTTATCCGCATAGTGGAGGAAGCTCTCGGAGAGGCCCAGCGTCACATCACTGTCCGCCAGGAGACTCGTGATGGGCGGGTAGCCTAATTCGGCGATGACCTTGGCTTCCAACTTCTGGATATGCTTTGGGATTGGGGTTTCCGTGATCTTCGGCACCACCCACCGCTCATCCTTGAGACTGACGGCCCGGCCACGCTTGACGGCCCGTGCTAGGTCATCAAGGGCCTCATGCATGAGCGTGGTCAGTTTGGCGGTAAAGGCACCGGCCGTTGCGGGGAAGTTGTGCTTGGCATAGAAGTCGATTCGGGCGGGTTCATCCCATGTGACCAGGTGATCGGCCAGATTGCCATAGCGTTCGGAGCCGCTGACCCAGACCGTGCCTGAGCGCAAGGCTCCCTGGAGCACGATAAGCGTTTGGAGTTCCAGGGGATGGCGTTTGACGCGGATCGGTGCTGGCGTCGATGGCACCGGTGCCGAGGCCGGTGCTTGCACCACCGTTTCGGCATCCCAGGCCGCATCCAGAAACGTAGGACGAGCGGGAAGGGTCAGCGTCTGGGGGCGCTTCGTGATCTGCTGCTTGAGGAGGTCCACCGTGTCAACAATCTCCTTACCGGCGGCTGCCGTTGCCTCGATCGGCACATGCGTCAAAATTAGCGGCAGGATTTGGCGATAGTGGTTCCGAAACCGGCGGAGCATGGTCGCGCGGGCCGTGTGTTTGGCAAACTGTTCCTCTTCGCCGGACACCGTCGTGTAGATCCGACGATAGTCCGCCTGCGGCATCAGGGCAAACAAGCGTTCCTCCACCGTTCCTGGCGGCGCGAGGGCGATGATGGAGAGGACTTTTGTCGAGAGGCGGCGTGGATAGGGGGTCTTTTTCTCGCGCTTGATGGCCGCATCTTCCTCCGTCGTGGAGGGATGGTAAGGATTCACGACAAATTGGCCACATTCTTACCTTAATCGATAGACTCTCGGGCCGCTCGGTCTTCAAAATATGTTTCTAACCTATCCTTGAGCAGGTCATAAACAAAGTTTTTTAA
>Ga0209460_1000497_pt1 | contig 35461 bp, 23 predicted proteins | sample EBPBio132013_DNA_FD_185868 | JGI IMG/M metagenome (GOLD analysis project Ga0209460, IMG submission 185868) | Wastewater treatment Type I Accumulibacter community from EBPR Bioreactor in Madison, WI, USA - Reactor 2_5/13/2013_ DNA (SPAdes)... | ecosystem: Engineered > Bioreactor > EBPR >... | reverse complement strand
GGGAGTAGATAGTCGGTCTTGCGGTCAGCGATAATGAAGTGGGCCATGTGACGACTCGGTAGCTCGAACAAAGTATGATTTTATCATGTACGGCTTACGGCACCGCGAAAGTCCGACAGGCTGCTAGGGGAGTGAAGTGCTCGGAACCGTTCGTGACGCCTGCAAAATCCATCCGATGGTCAACGACTACCGGATGACCGAGGCTATAGAGAATCTCTCGGATTTGATCCACAAAGAGGGTAACGGGCCGGAGTTCTTCGCCCGCAACTATGTCACCCAAGGCATGGACACGCTGTTCCGTGAAGGCCTGTTGCGGCTTGCCGGGCGGTCTGACCAAGCGGCTTTTGAGCTGGCTCAAGCCATGGGTGGCGGCAAGACGCATCTCATGGTGGCCCTCGGCTTGCTGGCAAAGCATCCAGACCTGCGGACGACCGTACTGCCCGCCGAGCTGGCGGAGCGTCTTGACTTCGGACCTGCCCGAGTTGCCGCCTTCAACGGACGCAATGATCCAGAGCATTACATATGGGGCGAAATCGGCGAGCAACTCGGCCGGGCCGACCTTGTGCGCCCGTACTGGATCGATGGCCCCCGAGGTATCGACGAGAAGAAGTGGCTGGAGATCATCGGCGACGAGCCGACCCTGATCTTGCTCGACGAGCTGCCGCCCTATCTGCTTAACGCCGATACCCGCTCCGTAGGTAAAGGTTCCCTGGCCGATCTGGTGACCTACACCATCAGCAACCTGTTGACCGCAGCGATCAAGCTGCCTCGTTGCTGCATCGTCATCGCCAACCTGTCGGGCAGCTATGAGGCCCAGACCAAGGACGTGGCGAGAATCATGTCCAACCTCCAGCAGGAGTCACGACGCCAGGCCCAGACCATTACCCCCGTCCAACTAGCAGGCAACGAGATTTACGAGATCCTGAAGAAGCGCTTGTTTACAGAATTGCCAGATAGCGCGTTGATCGAGTCAGTGGCCGAGGCGTTCGCCGAACAGGTCAAGGCCGCGGAGGATGGAGGCTACATCACCGCCCGAGCGATGGAGGAGGTCGCCGAAGAGGTCCGCGAGACCTACCCCTTCCACCCGTCGTTCAAGAACCTGGTGGCGCTGTTCAGGGAGAACGAGGGCTTTCGCCAGACACGCGGTCTGATGCAATTTACGGCTCGCCTGCTGCGCAGTGTCTGGAACCGTGAGGCCAACGACGTCTTCCTGATTGGCACCCAGCACCTTGATCTCAACGACGCGGAAGTGCGCGACGAGATCCAGCGCGTGAATCCTGCGCTGCTCAACGCCATGGTCAACGACATCGCTGACCACGGCAACGCCCGTGCTGAAGAGATTGACGACGGTCTGGGCAGCGATGCCGCGACTCAGGTCGCCAAGATTGTGCTCTCCGCGTCACTGTCCCGCGCCGTCGGCGCCCACACCGGGCTGACGCAAGCCGAGATTATCGAATACCTGGCTGCTCCCTACCGCAAAGCCGACGAGTTCCTTGCAGGCCTCGACCGCCTGCGCGACCGCGCCTGGTATCTGCATCGCGAGGGCGAGGCCTTCTTCTTCAAAGAGACCGAGAACCTGGGGCGGCGCATCGAACGCGACGCCAAGCAGATCCCCGCACCAAAATTGGAGCAGGCGCTGATCAATCGCCTCACCGGGCTTTTTCAGGCGCAAGGAAAGTCCAAAGCAGCGTATCAGGAAGTCCAGATCATGCCGCGTTTGGACGACGTGCGGCTATCCGGTTCCCGCGTACTGCTGGTGGTGCAACCGGATGGGCGCACTCCGCCGGAGGCGATCCGCAATTTCTTCGAGTTCCAGCAGGAAAAAAACAACGTCCTGATTCTGTCGGGCCACGACAGCCACCTCGCGAACGAGGTCGAGGCACGGCTGCGCGAACTCTACGCTGTCGAAAAAATCCACGACAAACTCAAATCGGGTGACAGCTTGTACGATGAAGCCCGCGACAAGCTTGAAGAATTGTCCGAGCGATTCACCAAGGGTGTCTCCGGCGCGTACAACCGGCTATTCTTCCCAGGCGGCGATGGTGAACTGGTCATGGCCACCATCGACAATGGCCTGAGTTTCGGTGAGGGCGAACATTCCGCCGAGTCACAGATCGAAAAGCTGTTGGCCAGCGGGCGCTGCGACAACAAGCTCGCCCTCGATATGCCCGAGAATTTGCCAAACTATTGGGCCATGGCCGAGACCTACCTTTGGCCCGCCAAGGACCGTCGTGTCCCCTGGCGCGATCTGCTCATGCGTGCAAAGACGGACCCCACTTGGCCGTGGATGCCAGGCGCGCGCGGGCTGGAGATGCTTCGTGACGAGGCACTCAAGCAAGGCCGCTGGCGCCAAAGCCCCGAGGGCCACATCGAAAAGGGACCATTTCCCGCAGAGAAGACCTCTGTGAACATCACTCCGCTCGGGACTAACCGCGAGACCGGCGAGACCAGTCTGTCGCTTACCCCTCGCAACGCCGGCGACAGTCCAGTCGTTTACGTCGCCAACACAGCCACTGTTTCCGAACGGGATCAACAGATCCAGGATCTGGAGGACTACCGCACTACCGAGGCGACGCTTTACTTCATCGCTGTGGACAGCGCACGCAGGCACCAGGTCGGCGAACCGAGCCGCTGGACCGCGGACATCACTGTCCGCCACGAGGTCCACAAGGTCGCGGACGCCCGCAAGGTCGAGCTTCGCGCCACCCCCGCCGCGGAGATTCGCTACGCGCTCGATGGTACCAACCCCAAGGAGGGCACCGTCTATGCGCAGCCGTTCCTGGTGCCTGCCAAGGGTTGCACCATCCTGATCGCGGCTAGGGCAGGAGAGGTGGAGAAAAGCGCCAAGATCCAGATACCCTCCGACGGCGACAACCGCGTAGTCATCGACGACCGGAAACCCGCGCGCCTTGCCGACAGCAAACGCGTCTCGATCGATACAACCGACAAAGTGTTCGGCTTCATTCAGCGCTTCAAGGATCGAACAGACACCTTGCTGTGTGGGGTTCAGATCATTCTCGGCGAGGGCGAAAATGCCGTTCAAGTTCGCTTCAACGAGCGCAGGTTGACCGCCGCCGCTATTGAAACGGCTATCCGAGGACTCCGCCAAGCCCTGGGGGACGAACAGGCCGCGGTCCAGATCCTGATCAAGGGGGGTGTTTCCTTTGGCGACGGTTTTTCGCTCAAGGAATTCGCCGAAGTGGCCGGCATCGGAATCAATGCCGGTGACGTGATCCAGGATCTCGCTTGACGGCCGGGTGCGATGCCAGACGACCTCATACCATGTCCATAACCACAGCGAAGCCTGCTCCTTTCGCGCACCGCACTCTGGGTTTCGGTGTGCCAGCGACCTCCGACCCGCATCATTTCGTCGTCCACATTCCGCGCGGCAACGCAGCGCCCGTGCTTATCCGAGAGCACTTGGGAATGGGCGCCGCCGAGACCGTCCGGGAACAGTGCATTGACCGCGTGGTGCTGGAGCGACACCGCTGGACCTCTATCCGTGCAGAAGTGCAGCGTGCCTTCAACGCGCGGCTCAAGGAGCACAACCTGGCCACTGGCACCTGGAAAGTCGGCGACACGATGATCGACCGTCTGCTTGGCAAGGAGCTTTGCGTCCTGGTTTGGGCCATCGAGCGGCTGGACCCTGAGAAAATACGCATTGCCGTGCGCAACTGGCTCGCGTTGCGCCCGGAGGAACGGTGGTGGCTGTTCGGCATGACGGCCATCGCTACCGGCGGTATCGGCGACGCGGACAAGGGCTGGCGAATCGCACTGCGCTACGCGCTTGGCGACGTGGCCCAAAACGAGTTGCGCCAATCACTCACCCTCAAGCGCGCCGTTGGAGAGAACTCCTCTTCGTTGCCACTGTTCGACGCATGAACAATGCCCTGCCTGATGAGAGCACCCAACTCGGAGCCCCCGAAGTCGTCGGGGTCTGTTCGGCCTTGGTCGCCCTGTACGTCGACGCCGACAACCAGTCTCCGCAGTGCGCCAAGGCAGTGCTGAGCTTACTTCGGTCGGATCTCGACGCCCGGGTCGTCAGTGCCACCATTGCAGGGAACAATCACGGTCAGCAGGTTGACTGCTGGCGCGACGACCTGGTCTCTGTGTTCCCCGATCTCCTAGTGCACGCGCTGACTGTGCCGCACCGCAAGCAGGGGGCGGACGTCGCCCTTCTGATGGCGTTGGGCGCGGGGCTAGAGCGACATCTGCGTGAGCGCGAACTGGTGGTGATTGTTTCCCGGGACGATCTGGTGATCGGTGCCGCTGAGCAGGCCAAGGCGTATGGCTGCAGGACCCTGATCGCCTACGTCGACAGCGAGATTCCGACGGCGCGCAACCCACATCTGACCACGCTGCTTCTCCCAGCTATCGCGAAACCTCTCACAGCTAACCTCCCGGGTCCAGCGGCAAGCCCGGCAGCTAAGGCGCCCGATGGCACGGTCACATCGGTGCTCGCACAACTACGCGGCATGTGCACGCAAACGCCCGGTGGTGGTGGGTACGCGGCGACGGATGTGGGCCAAGCCTTGTCGAAGCTGGGCTACGACAAGGCTGCGCGGGCACGTTTCCTGGCTTCCGTGCCTGGTCTGGTCAAACGCGGCACGGGGACGAACACGGTCCTTGTCTTCTGAGCCGGTGTACACGTTCGAAGTCGCACGAAACCACGTGCCGTCACAAGATTTCCACGTACTTGGAAGGTAGAAGCTCACGATGCCGCTGCTCCCGCTTGAACAGACGCCACCCCCTGCTACGTCCGCCGCAGGCGCAGCCCTCCAACCCTTCGCCCTCAAGGACGCTCCGGCCCTGATCGAGGCAGTCTTTCCAGCTCAGAAGATCTCGTTCGAGGCCCAGCGGGAGCGAAAGGCGGGCGCGGGCCAGACGCTGACGGCGCTCGGCTCCTACTGGAAGGGCCGGAAGCCGTTGATCTTGGTGCGCGCTATCCTCCTGGGCAGCCTGTTGCCGCAGACCGATGATCCGGAAAAGGACCTGGAGGTCTTCGAGAAGCTGATGGCCTTCGACGAGGGCAGTCTGGCGCGGCGGGCACTCGATAAGAACGCATTCAAGCCAATCCAGATTGCCAAAACTCTTGAGTTACAGGACCCGTGGAAGTACTTCACCTACAAGATCGAGGCCATGGGTCTGAGCCCGGGAGAAGTTAATCATTGGCTCTTTCCACTTGATCCTGAAAACAATGGTATCGCCATCAGGTGGCGCAAGACAGCCACCGACGAGATGAAGCTGAGGCTTTACGGCAGGATGCTTGAAACGCTCGGGACCTATGAAGAACGCGCAGGTCTCTGCAAGCGCCCGGAGGAAATGGATCAGACCACCCTCTATGCGCCGATCTGGCCGACCGTGAACACCCACCTTGGCCATCTAGGCGTTGCTGCATATTCCCACCAGGAACTTATTGAGCAGTTGGGCATGTTGCGCTACGGTCACCGGCCACGCGTTGGCGACACCTTCTGCGGTGGCGGCTCCATTCCTTTCGAGGCGGCGCGCCTAGGCTGCGACGTCTATGCGTCGGACCTGAACCCGATTGCCTGCATGTTGACGTGGGGTGCGTTTAACATCATTGGCGCTTCCCCAGAAAAACGTACCGAAATCGAACGGGCACAGCGGGAGGTGGCCGAGGCGCTGGACCGGGAAATCACGGACCTCAGGATCGAGCATGATAGCCATGGAAATCGGGCGAAGGCGTACCTTTATTGTCTTGAAACTCGTTGCCCCGAAACAGGCTGGATGATACCAATGTCGTGGACTTGGGTTATCTCTAGAACATGGAATGTCATAGCAAGGCTGATCCCCGATCACAGGAGTAAGCGCTTCGAAATTGAAGTTGTGGCCGGTGTTACGGCTGCGGAGATCGAGGCTGCTGATGTTGGCACGGTGCGAGATGGGAATCTGGTCTACGATCTCGACGGTAAGACTTACCGCACGCCAGTAAAAACCTTGCGCGGTGATTATAAAAACTCAGATGCCAATACCGCCAACCATTTGCGCCTCTGGGACAAGCGAGATTTTATACCGCATCCGGATGACATCTTTCATGAACGGTTATACTGCATTCAGTGGATCACGAAAGAATCTCTGGGTAGTTCGAGAAAAGAAACATTCTTTTCGGCTGTAATCAACGAGGATTTCGAACGTGAAGAGATCGTCGAATCCATAGTGGCTAGGAACATAGCCACATGGCAGGAAGAGGGTTACATTCCTGAAATGGAGATTGAGGTCGGAGGTCCGCCCAGATATCAAGGACGAGATCTCATAATTGCGCGAGGCTGGTCATGCTGGCACCATCTTTTTAACCCGCGCCAGCTACTCCAATTCGCCTTAATAAAAAAAATTGGAGTAGCTAAAGGAAACCTTCTTGCACTCGGCTTCAGTTCGGCACTCAGCTGGAACTCTCGACTTTGTTCTTGGGATAGTTCAGACAAGGGTCGTGAGGGACCGAAAAATGTCTTTACAAACCAAGCCCTGAATACGATTTATAATTACGGGTGCCGTAGCTCTTATTCATTGCATCGGTTCGCGTTTCCAGATTATCCGGAATCGGAGGTTCCGCGTATAAGCTCAAATGTAAAGTCGATTCCATCCTGGGATCTGGAGACAGTATGTACGAACTGGATAACAGACCCCCCTTACGCAGATGCCGTGATGTACCACGAGATCACGGAGTTCTTCATCGCTTGGCTTAGAAAGAACCCGCCGCCTCCCTTCAATGAATGGACATGGGACTCGCGCCGCGACCTCGCCATAAAGGGCTCTGGCGATGACTTCCGCAGCGCCATGGTGGGTGCCTATAAGGCCATGACTGAGCATATGCCTGACAACGGCATGCAGTGTGTAATGTTCACCCATCAGGACACTGGGGTCTGGTCGGACATGGTGAGCATCTTCTGGGCCTCTGGGCTCCAGGTAGTCGGGGCCTGGTACATCGCCACCGAAACGACTTCCGAACTCAAGAAGGGAGGCTATGTGCAAGGCACAGTGATCCTGATGTTGCGCAAGCGCTCAACCGGTGACCGCCCCGGCTTCAAGCAGCGCATCCTCCCCGAGGTCAAGCGTGAAGTGGCCGCCCAGATCAAGCAAATGCTGCATCTGAATACCGAGACCGAGGCCAAGATGGGCTCACCGGTGTTTAATGACTCGGACCTGCAAATGGCCGGCTATGCGGCAGCGCTCAAGGTGCTAACCGGATACACCAGCATTGGTGGCGAGGACGTGACCGCATTCGCCCTACGCCCCCGACGTAAGGGCGAAACGACCGTCGTCGATGAGATCGTCGAACAGGCAGCCGAGACAGCCAACGGCCTTCTGGTTCCGGACGGACTCGATGGCGAGACGTGGCAGGCCATCGGCGGCATGCAGCGCTTCTACCTGCGGATGTTGGACATGGAAACTACAGGGGCGTCGAAGCTCGACAACTATCAGAACTTCGCCAAGGCTTTCCGGGTACAGGATTACGCGGCGGTAATGGCGAACATCAAGCCCAACGCGGCGCGTCTCAAGGCCATCACGGAGTTCAAGCCACGCGATCTCACCGACCGCACTGAGATCGGCCCGACCCCGCTCGGCGCCCTGATCATCGCCATCCAGGAATTCCTGGCCGACAAGGAGCCGGAAGTGGTGATGGCGAACCTGCGCGACGCCCTCGTGGACTACCTGCACCTGCGCCCGGTGTTAATGGACATGACCGACTTCATCGCCGCCAAAGCACGCGATCCCGGAATCCGGCGCGCCGCCGAGGCCGTCGCCAGCCGTATCCGTAACCAACGCCTTCAGTAGCCGGAGGCCGATCCTGTGGCGATCCGTCGCTTTTCCTCGCGGACCTGTCGGCTTGACCAGAGCTTTCTGGCCGAGCAGCTCCAGGGCGCGCGTAGCTACCGGCGTATCGCCGGTTACTTCACCAGTTCGCTGTTTGAGGTCGCCCACGAGTGGCTAGAGTCGGTCGCCGACGTGCGCATCGTCTGCAACGTGGACCTGGCGCCAGAGGACTTGAAGATCGCCCAACTGCGCGAGGCGCGGATGCTCGGGCGTTGGAACGAGCGCTCAATCGAAGCTGAGTCCCTGTTGAACCGAGAGCGCTATCAGCTTCTGGATGCCTTTCTGGCCAAGCGCGGCCAGGTCATCCGGGTAGCGCCGGACAGTGTCTGCGGCTTCGTGCATGGCAAGGCTGGGGTCATTGAGCGGTCCGACGGGCGCAAGCTTGGTTTCATGGGCTCGATGAACGAGACCCGCCATGGCTGGCAGCGACACTACGAGATTCTCTGGGAAGATGATTCCCCGGACGGCGTGGCCTGGATCGAGGCGGAGTTCGAGTACCTCTGGAACGCGGCCCGGCCCCTGCCGGAAGCAGTTTGCCGTGAGGTGCGGCGCCGCGGCCGGCGCTTCGAGGTCCCGCTGCCAGAGATCGAAGCCGAGGATTCGCTGGCACCCGCGGCCCTGATCGAGTCCCCGCTATACCGCGAGGGTATGGCTTTGCAGCCTTGGCAGCAGGGGTTCGTCACCGAGTGCTTGCGGCACTACAACGATCACGGCCAGGTGCGGCTACTCTTGGCCGATGAGGTGGGGCTGGGCAAGACGCTGTCACTCGGCACAGCGGCACTGACGCTTTGTCTGCTTTCTGAAAAGACGGCACGACGCCGCAAGCCCGTCGTGATCTTTGCCCCAGCCACGCTTTGCGAACAGTGGCAGACGGAGATGATCGACAAGCTCGGGATTCCTTGCGCCCGCTGGCACTCCAGCCGCAAGGTCTGGCTCGATCCCGATGAACGGGCCATCTCCCCGAGTGGGCCGGAGCACGTCGCCCGCTGTCCGCTGCGCATCGGGATCGTATCCACCGGGTTGATGGTTCAGCCCTCGAAGGAAAAGGAGCTGCTGACCGGTCTGACCTTCGACCTGGTCATCCTGGATGAGGCGCACAAGGCACGTTCCCGCCAGGGGTACGGCCAAAACGCCGGTGAGCCGAACGAATTGCTGGCCTTCATGCTCGCTATCGCCAACCGGGCCGACCATGTGCTGCTCGGCACTGCGACGCCAATCCAGACCCAGGCCGAGGATCTCTGGGACCTGATCCGGGTGTTGCATCGAGGCAGCAGCGGCTTTGTTCTGGGCAATGAACTCGCCACTTGGCACAACCCCGCACGCGTGCTACCCATTCTGAGCGGTGAGCAGCACGTCGCTGAGCTCAACTACGGTTGGCAGTTGCTTCGCTCACCGTTGCCGACCATGGAGTCCACCAACGAGCCAAATGCCCGTCGGCTGTTTCGCAATCTGCGCGAAGATCTCGGTTTGCCCCGGAAAGAGCATCTGGCAGGGGCTCTGCCGTTGTTGTCCACAGATCTGCGCGACGATCTTGAAACCGAGCTGGAGCGGGTGATTGACGGCGCTTCATTCTTCCAACGCGAGAATCCTTTTGTCCGCCACGTGGTCCTGCGCAAAAGAGCGACGCTGGAGGACCAAGGGCTGCTCGACAAGATAGCGGTGAACATCCATCCGGAGGAAGGGCTGGTCGCCGACCGGCACCGCTTTAACGCTCTTTTTCAGGGGATCGCACTGCGTACTACACCGGACTTCGACCGCGCCTACGAAGAAGCCCGGGCATTTGGGAGAGTCCTGGCCAAGGGCGGCAAGGGCGGGGGCTTCATGAAGAACCTGATGGAGCAGCGGGTTTGTTCCAGTGTGGTGGCTGGCATCAACACCGCGGCGGTATTGCTTGAGGGGCGCCAGGTCCACGAAGCGACGGAAGACGTCGAGGCCGATCTGGCGATCCAGACTGACGCGGAGCGTGCAGCACTCGAAACCCTGATCGCTGCTCTGCAGGCGATGAAGGCCGACCCGAAGCTTCAAGCGATCCGCTACTACCTTAGAGACGAGGGCTGGCTAAGTCTGGGCTGCATCATCTTCAGCCAATACTACGACACCGCGCGTTGGGTAGCCGACTCCCTGGCAGCCGAGCTGCCAGGCGAGATCATCGGTCTCTATGCTGGCGCGGATCGGAGCCGACTGTACCGCGATGGCCAGGCGGTCGGTATCGCCCGTGAGGCACTGAAACGGATGGTCGCCGATCACGACATCCGCCTCATGGTCGCAACCGACGCAGCCTGCGAGGGCCTGAACCTGCAGACATTGGGAACGCTGATCAATGTCGACCTGCCTTGGAACCCGACACGACTGGAACAGCGCATCGGGCGCATCAAACGCTTCGGCCAAGCTCGCTCGACCGTCGATATGCTGAACCTCGTTCATCAGGGCACGGTGGACGAGACGGTCTATGAGCGCCTGTCCGAGCGAATGCGCAACCGCTACGACCTGTTCGGAGGTCTGCCGGACACCATCAAAGACGACTGGATCGACGACTTGGAGACCCTCGGCGAGAAGATGGACCAGTACATCGAAGAGCGCCGCCAGGCCACGGGCTTCGACTTACGCTACAACGACACCATCAGATCCACTGCAGATGCGTGGCGGGACTGTGCAGCTGTGCTGTCGCGCCGGGACCTTGACAATCTGATGCGACAGGGTTGGGGTGGTTGAGTAACCGCGCTCAGGATCTCACTGAAGCAGGTACCCTACGGTGCTGGCACCATTGTGTCCTTCCGGCCGATCTTGTTTTGTCATCATCGGCTGGACCCCACCCTCTCTCGTAGTTCTTTCCCCGCCGTGAAGTGAGGCACTCTTTTCGCTGGGACCGGTACTGTCTCGCCCGTTTTCGGATTGCGCCCGGTGCGCGATGGCCTGTAGTTCAGCGCAAAACTCCCGAAACCTCGGATTTCGATACGGTCGCCTTTCGTCAGCGTGTTGCTCAGTCCTTCAAGAGTCGCTTTGACGGCAAGCTCGGCATCTTTGCCGCTGAGTTGCGGAAAGCGAGCGGCGAGCCGGGCGATGAGTTCGGAACGGGTCATGCCGGAATTCTACGTGGTCTGCCGGTGTCGAATGACACGCGACCTGTCGTTGAACGGTCTGCTGAGCACTTGCACGATAGGTGGTGTGGGGGCCGAGAGAAACTGTTGGTTACTCGATTAGGCTTCTCCGAGGCGCTTACGCATTGAGAGCTGATCGTACTGTATGCCTTCGTAACTGTATGCACGCTCCGAGATGTTCCAGACCTCAAACCCCAGTACGTCATATAGAGCCTTGGCCACGGGGTTGGGTACATTGACATCTAGTGTTACGCCTTCCGCATTTTTAGAGCCGGCGTAGGCCAAACACTCGGTGACCAATGGTCGGCTCAATCCACAACCGCGGAATTCACTGCTTACAGCAACTGCGAAGAGACTGAACCAGTTGGGCAGCAACAAGGTTGGTGCGATCGAGGCTGCGCCAACGAGTCTGTCGCCCATGAAGGCAGCAACGGTAAAGGACTCTAGATCGGCCAGTTGGCGGTTGATCTCTGCCTCTTGCGTAGCAAGCTGCCGTTGTGAAGGGTGTCCAAGTGGGCCAGAAGAACTGCCGTCAACTTCAAGGCGGAGCGCATGGAGCAAGGATGCCTCAGCGACATGGACGCGACGAATGATCATCGGGTTCGATTAACGCGCCTAGTCGGGATAGGAAAAAGCCTCACGGCTCCCCGTCCCATACCACCTTGCGGACGGGTCACGTACATGGCGTGTCGCCAGGTTAAGTCGATTGACATGACAATAGTCTAACACACGCTCCAATTCGTGGACCGCCTTCGACCCCTGGCAAGCATGCACTCACCCCACCACCAATCCAAAACTGCACCCTCTGCCCCGCCCATTCCACCGGAAATGGCTGCATCAAATCTCTCAAGGTGAGATGTGCCGGCTGTTTCCCCGCGAGAATGGCTTCCACGATGTCGGGTGCCAGCAACGCCAACCGGATGACGCGGCTCACGAACGAAGGCCCGATCTTTTCCGCCTTGGCGATCTCGTCCTGACAACCGTAGGTACCGTTCTCCAGCAGTTTCTGCCAGCGAAATGCTCGCGCGACAGCCTTGATCATGGTGTTGTCGATGGTCGCCATCGGCGCCGGATTTCCGTGCGTACCATCCGGTAGAACGATCACCTTGCGCCCGCCTCGCTTCTTGAAAGTCATCGGGATGTCGACGGAGACGACTTCTACCGAGGCGGCTTCTGCCTTGGCCATCACGCTGCCTTCTTGCCTTCAGGGATGACGGACTGGATCAGTTCCTTCATGCCCGTGGTTTTCATGTCGATGCGCAGGCCGGTGGGGCTGACGGTCACCCTTTCCACCAGTAATTGAATGATCCTGGCCTGCTCGGCGGGGAAGAGTTCGTCCCACACCGGTTCGATGGATTGCAGGGTCAGAATGGTTTCCTGCGCATCGGCGGTGGGATCAAGGGCCAGCACTTCCCGGATGGCCTGTGACTGTTGACGCGCGTTGAAAACTGACCAGTTTAGGCGGGTAGTGCGCGCTGAAAACTGACCAGGGTGATTAACTCACCTGCTTATTTATTGAGCAGGGATTTTGGAGATGATCACCATGAAGGACCTGGGAAGAATACGGCGTCTTTTTTACCGGGATGGCGCGTCGCTGTCCGAGATTTCGCGCAAGACCGGGTACAGCTGTTAGCGGCTGAGTCGACCCGCAGAAATCTGGCGTCGACGTGATCGGTGTGACGTGAACGAAACAGGGGCCCGGCGGGCCCCTGCGTCTTGATGGTGTTGGGTTGGTTTAGAACGGCGGATCGGTGGTTTCGACGTTGCGGTCGGTCACCCGCAGCTCGCGGAAGCGGGTCTGCAAAGCGACCTCGTAGTGCGCCCAGATACGATTGCGTAAATCATCAAGCAACTCGATGACCGCCAGCGCCTGATCCGGCGACCAGCGAGAGTCGATGAGCAAGTCGAGGCCGTCCTGCAAACCGGAAGGTGGATGATAGGGCTTCACGTTGCCGCCTTCGCCGAGCGCTTCCTGGATCTGGCGGCTGCCTGTTCCTGTGCCTCCTTGCGCCGGTAGGAGTCCCCCTTGATGGCGAGAATCTCGGCGTGATGGACTAGGCGGTCGATCATCGCCACCACGCAGCTGGCGTTGGGAAACACCTCCGACCATTCCGAGAACGACTTGTTTAATGCGGAGTTGAAGATTATGCAGAGCCAAGGAGTCTGAGCGGTAAGATTTTCCTGTTGAATCAAGAGAGCATGGCGGCAGCCCAGGCTGATCCACTCCACATAATATCGATGGTCATCCGGCCAAAGGTATCCATGAAAGGAGAGGTCATGTTCGAGAGATTTTTCGATTCTTGTGAACGAATGCGAGCGCTTCGCGGCGGTCCTGGCGGAGATTTGCTCGCTGGCTTTGCGGAAGCGCTGAGCGAGGCGGGGTATGCGCGCACTACGGCGCGTAGGCATATTCGTGGGGCGGAACACTTTCTGTCTTGGGCAGACAAGGCGGGCATAACCGCCGACGGTTTTGACGATCAGGTCGTTTCACGCTTCGCTGTTCATCTGAAGCAATGTCGGTGCCCAGGTTACGGTCATAGCAACCAGCGCGACGTGTTGCGCGGCGCACGCTTGTTCGTCGAACAGCTTCAGCGTGCGGGCAGTGTCGTCGCCTGCGCGCGGGCGACGACACCGGGCTCTACCGAACCGGTTTTGCTCTGTGCATTCGAGCAGTGGATGCGTGAGCAACGCGGAACGTGTGCGGCGACCTTGTATAACTACAGCATCCCGCTGCGGCGGTTGATCGCGCGTGTCGGCGGTGATCCGCGTCGACTGGATGCGCAGGGTTTGCGCCAGTTTGTCCTTGAAGCAGTCCAGAAGTCCGGGTGGGCGGCGGCCAAGAAGCGTACAACAGCGGTGCGCATGTTCCTGCGTTTTCTGATCGCTGAAGGTCAGTGCCCCGCGGGTCTGGATGCGGCGATTCCGGTTGTCGCGCATTGGCGTCTTTCGTCGCTACCACGCTATCTGCCAAGTGATGACGTGGAGCGTGTGATCGCTTCGTGCAATCTGGGCACTCCGCTCGGGAAGCGCGATCGCGCCATTTTGCTTCTGTTGGCCCGCCTCGGCCTTCGGGCTGGCGACATTGTTGAACTACAGCTGGCTGATATCGACTGGAAGGGCGCCTGGATTACGGTCTGTGGGAAGAGCCGACGTACCACACGTTTTCCGCTTACCCAAGAGGTCGGCCAAGCCCTTGCGGATTACCTGCTGGAGGGACGACCGCAAAGCGATGCCGACGCCGTTTTTCTTCGTGCTCGTGCGCCGTTTCGAGGCTTCGCGAATCATAGTGCCGTCTCCGTGATCGTCGAACAAGCGATGCGCCGAGCTCAGGTCAAATGCCCGAGCCGGGGCGCCGCCCATGTACTTCGCCACTCGCTGGCCGCCTCAATGTTGCGGCAAGGAGCGTCATTGCAGGATATCGCCACGGTGCTGCGCCACCGTTCGATCGAGACCACGCAGATTTACGCCAAGGTGGATGTCAGTGCTTTGCGGCAGATTGCCCAACCGTGGTCGGAGATGCCATCATGTTAAGGAAGGCGGTTGAATCGTATTTGGCCGTACGCCGTGCGTGCGGATTCGCGCTACGTTCCGAGGGCCACCTGCTGAACAGCTTCGCGGCTTTCTCCAGCGCGAGAGGCGAAGAGCACGTTTGCTCACGAATCGCCATCGAGTGGGCCGGACTTTCCCAAACGCTTCACCAACGCGCCCGCCGGCTCGGCGAAGTGATCCGCTTTGCCCGCTACATGCGAGCGGAAGACCCACGCCACGAGCTACCCGAGCCCGTTTTTGGCGGCGAGTCGCGGCAAAGGCCGACGCCTTACATCCTCTCCCGAAACGAAGTGGAGCGCTTGGTGGCGGCAGCGTTTCAGCCGGTTTACCAGGGCTTGCGGCGCGACACTTACAGCACGCTTTTCGCGTTACTTGCCTGCACGGGTCTTCGCGTCTCGGAGGCGATCGGCTTGTGCTATGAGGACGTCACCGCTGATGGGCTGGTGATTCGATCCTCCAAATTCCGCAAGAGCCGCCTCGTTCCGCTCCATGACACCGCCCAAGCGCAGCTCGCGCGCTATCTCGAACGACGACGTCGTCAGCCTCCATTCGATGATCCTCACCTCTTCGTCTCCATGCATCGAAAGCCGCTGCGCCTGGGGAATGTCGAATCCGCATTCCAGACGGCCGCTCGAAAAATCGGTCTGCCGTGCAACCGCGGGCAGCCTCGTGCGACGCCGCATTCGCTGCGTCATACCTTCGCCGTCAGAGCCCTGGAGACTTGTCCGGATGATCGCGATCACATCACGCAACATCTGTTGTCGCTGTCAACCTATCTCGGTCATGCCCAGGCGGCCAACACGTACTGGTACCTTGAAGCAACGCCGGAGCTGATGCGAAACATCGCCGAGCGGTGCGAACGCTTCCTCACCGGAGAGCGGCCATGACCACGACTCCGATCGCGCCCCACATCACGGCCTTTCTCCAACAACGCCTGCTCCTCGAACGGAATGCCAGCGACAACACCTGTGAGTCGTACGCCTACGCATTCAAGCTGCTGTTTGAGTACGCCAGCGATCGCCTCAAGGTGGCTCCGTGTGCGCTCAACTTTGAGCAGCTCGACGCCTGTCTGGTAAGCGCCTTCCTGAATCACCTGGAAACCACGCGCGGCAATGGAGCGACTTCGAGAAACACGCGGCTTGCCGCGATCCGCTCGTTCATGCGTTTCATGGCTTATCGCGTTCCTTCGGCGATGGAGCAGATTCAGCGCGTCCTGGCGATTCCGCTCAAGAAGGCCGATACGCGGCTGGTTCGTCACCTTACAGGTGATGAAATGCAAGCGCTTCTGCACGCGCCACTGCCCGAGCATCGAGAAGGCATCCGCGACCGCGCCATGCTCCACCTTTGCTATGCGGCAGGATTGCGCGTGTCGGAGTTGGTCGGCTTGCAACTGGCCGATCTGAGTTTACAGCCGCAGGCAAGCGTACTCGTTCATGGTAAGGGCAGAAAAGAACGTTGCTTGCCGCTGTGGAAGGAAACCACCTCCGCACTACGTGCATGGTTGGCGGTCCGCGGAGACGTGCGGGTGCCCGAACTGTTTGTAAATGCTCAAGGCGAAGCGATGACACGTTCCGGCTTCGAGTACATCCTGCACAAACACGTGGCAAAGGCATCGCAGCGCTGTCCCTCGCTGGCGACCAAACGCGTAAGCCCACATGTCTTGCGACACACTTGCGCGCTGACGGTCTTGCAGGCGACCAAAGATCTTCGGAAAGTGTCTCTTTGGTTAGGACATACGCATCTACAGACTACCGAAATGTACACTCGCGTCGATCCTTCGGTAAAGCTCGAAGCGCTCGAATCCATCATCCCGCCCAAACTACGCGCCGGGCGCTTCAAGGCGACCGATCACTTGATCGCCCTGCTCAAGACCCGCTCCCTTATGCGCAGCCAACAGCCCAAGAAATAGCATCAAATCAGAGCCTCTGACCAAGGGGCTCTGCATAATCTTCAACTCCGCATTAAACCTGACCTTTGCCGAGTGGCCCAGCGTGTTTGGCGACGCCAAGATGACCACCGCGCTGCTCGACCGGCTGACGCATCACTGCCATATCGTCGAAACGGGCAATGAGTCGTTCCGTTTCCGACACAGTACGGCGACGGCCAGGTCGCGAATCAAGGCGAGAGAAGACAGTCGGCGAGGTAAAGCCAATGAGCAGGACGTGTTCTGAGTGGTGCCGCGTTGGGCAATCCGTTCCGGGCTTCGCCCTCCACGGCTTGCCCAACGCATCCGGCGGCGCTCACTCCTTCTGACATTCTGGGCTACACTTATCCACAAGCCCGCCTATGTCAGGCGGCTATCACCCCTGGTCAAAATTCAACGCGCACAGGTGGTCAAATTTAAACGCGCGTCGACACAATGTGATCTTCATTGCCAATGTCGGCCTGGGCAAGAGCCATCTCAGTATCGCCTTGGCACACGCCGCCTGTCTGCGCGGCTACCCGGTGCTGTTTACCACGGCGGTCGATATCATCAACTCGCTGTCTGCCGCGCAGGCGCAGGGTGGCCTGAAGCGCGAGCTGCGCAAGTATTTGCAGCCACGATTGCTGGTCGTCGACGAGCTTGGCTATCTGCCGATCGACAAGCATGGCGCCGATCTGCTCTTCCAGGTGATCAGCGAACGCTATGAGCGCGGCGCCCTGGTCATCACGACCAACAAAGCCTACAAGCACTGGGCGGAAATCTTCAACCACGACAGCACGCTGACCTCGGCGCTCCTCGACCGGCTGCTCCATCATGCCGAAACCGTCATCATCGAGGGCAAAAGCTATCGCATGAAGGACCAGATCGAGGCATGACTTGGGCCGTTTGCCGGTCGATCTGTTCTCACCCGTCGTTCGCCGACGCCAATCCGGGCGGCGTTACGCGGTAACGGGCGAGCGCTCATGGCAACGACTTCCGCGGAAAGACAACGGGCCTATCGCGCCAGGCGATCTTGCGCCGGTGAAAACGGCGAACGCCGCTTGCAGACCTGGGTCTCGACCGCGACGGCTCTCGCCCTAAGTCGCTTGGCCCGCCACACCGGGATGACTCGACGGGCCTTCCTCGAAAAGCTCATTCTCGACGCCGATCAGGTCATCACACGGGCGATGAGCGACGAGGCCTTCGATCAGTACCTCGCGTTACCGCGTAACAAACGGTAGTTCGCCCCTCTTTGGCCAGATCCACCGTGCCGAAACCCCCGCATCGAAACCCCGATCTATCGCTCGAACGACCACACTGAACCGCCAATTGCCGCTCTCACGGCTACTCCTCACGCCCGAATTTCAAACAGCCCAATTCCACCGAAATTCACGCTGCCGCGCACAGCTGGTCGCACAAAGCCGCCAACCAGCCTCAAGTCCATCAGCTTATTGGTGTTTCTGACGCGCTCAAGGGCACGTATCGCCGGGCTAGGCCCACCCTTGACCGCGCTCTCAACGCCGGCAAGACCGCCGCTCCGGGTTGCAGAGCACCTCGGCTAGCAGCGGTGGCCGGCGGCCTCGTCCACACCAAACGACATAGAGCCCAGTTACCCCTGGCCCTGCTCACACTTGGTTGAGTAACTATATTGGTGTGGAATACGCAGCTGGACCCGGGCAACACTGATTCAGACCACTTGCGGGAATTGCTTCACCCCGCCGAATCAGAAGGCATGATCGCCTACCCGGTGAGCCGTGCGGTGAATTCGTCCCGCAGCGATTCCGCGGCGTTCGTGGAACCAGCATGAACCCGCGGTTCAGACACTCACAACTTCAAATCTGTACATGAAAAACCCTGGTTGCGGTCCTCTGATCCATCAGATAGTCGATGCCGCCTGTAAGAAAGAACCGATGCGTGGTCTCGCAGCCATCGTCTGAGACGGTCGTAATGTCTACCTCGCGGTCATGGAAACTACGCCCACCGCCCTTCAACGGGGCCACCGTGACATCACGGTTGTTGATACCGATGGCGGTGATAAGCGTGTCGACGTGACGTTCGACATCAAGGTAGAACTCCACGTAACCGTCCTTCTCCCTACACTCCTTGCAATGCACCGCCAAGTGCTCGATGTTTTTAGCCAAGCACTTCATCTCGGATAGGAAACTTTGAAGCTTGTTCCGGTTGAGCTTTGCACCGCAATAGGGATCACGCACGATCATGTCTTTGACGTAAGCGTTTACCACGGGAGAAAAGATGGACTTTAGTTCACGCGGCGCACCAACATGAAGTTCCCACATGCTCATGCGATCGCCTTCTCGGAGAACATCTTTGGACAAGGGAATGGCTGACTCGGTGAGTCTCCGCAAAACGTGCCCGAGTTCTATGTCCACAACGCCAGTCTCTGCTGGCACGGCAATCAGGCTCTCCAGCAAAGGCTGCACCGCGAAATGCTGGCGCATGACCGGTAGCCCAACACTTGTGCCGGCGAAGATCCTGGGAAGTTCACTCCAGTCCAGGTCGCCCCCAATCTGATAAAGGCGTAAGCGACCTTCCTGCACATAGGGATTCAAATGGCGATAAATCGCCAACGGAGCTTGTGCCTTGGGCTTCTCATCCAACTTGTTAACTAGATGAACATGCAACGTCTTGCCCGCTTGCAGCCATTTCAGAAGCAACGAGAGGCTGTCTTCGGAGTAACCACTGGTGTCGACGAGGTTACGGGCGACAAAATGAATCTCGTCATGATTCGCTAGCCTTTCGCCTAGCCCGGAAAGGCTCGGAGTGCCCCAAGGCACATAGGCTCCCGGAGCGGATTGTTCCTTGCTTGGATCGAGCAAGGAAGCAAGCCATTCGAGCGCCTCCACACGTTCCAAGCTGTCCCAGAAGCGTTGATTACCGTAGTCGCATAGACATGACCGACAACCGCTATCGCATTGAACCGGGCAATCGAGTCGTTCACCTGCCTTGCGAAGCAGTGCGTCAAACGAAAACCCCGCTTCTCCAATGCGTGCACAGTAGCCCGCACCACCGGGTACTGCATCGTACAGAACAACTTCCAGCGTATTGCCGACCGTGCCATAAAGCCGATAGGTGGCGCGCACCTCTCCGGGCTGAAGCTGCAAGAGATTGATTACCGCCAATCGTAATGCTTCGGAGATCGTACGCGCTATGCGTTCGTGGAAACGGCGCGGGGTAACTTCAACGTCTTTCGGATTGGGCAATGATTGAAGGAACCTGAACAAGCGAACATCGGTGTCAAAGCGGTGAACGAAATCGAGGCCAAAGCGAGACATCTGCTCATTCCGGCAACGCAACCCCGTCATTGGATCCTCATGCTTGTTCGTCAGGCCATTGCCCGCGTTCGCCGCTCTTCTCCCTCGCGCCGGCCTGGGGTTGACAGAAGGTTTTCTCGGTTCTGAAAAGTTGCACAGTTTGCAACGGAAATAGCCCTCGCCATACACTCCTCGGTTCGCAATAAACATTGTCCCCCGAAGAGAATCAGCTTCTCGCTCGTGCGCGTTCAGCAATGCGGTACGCAGGAAGGGTAGTTCAGTCTTCCCAAAGGCATCGTCGCGCGGCGATGCGATGAGCCGTGCCTCATCTGCTGCTTTCACCCTGCGCCGGCTGCTACCAGGATCGCGCCCCTTGCGTTCGGCATAGCTCGTGACGAACCCATGCGGCTCAATGAATATTCGTTTGCGCCGTCCTTCGACCAACCCGCAATTGGAACAAGCGGGCGGTAGCTCTTCCTTGGAATCCGCAATGTCCACATGAAAGCATTCGGGACAAGCCATGTACCAGCGTTCCGGCATGAAGGCCTTGGGATAATGTGCCAGGCCGCGGCTGGTCCAGATTCGTCCATTCGCCACCACCTCGGCGCCCGGCGCGTACTCGCTGATGCCTTGGCTGGCATCTCGAGAGAGTGCGACATCTGTGACGCCCCATCCTTGCTGTTGGCGTTCCTGGGTCACTTCCAGGCTTAGCGAATGCACCGGGAAGCTGTACGTTGGGATTAACCCGCGACTTGAGAGTTGGTTTACTAGCAACTGGCCAATGTAGTCTTCACGCATTCGCTGCCAATACCCTGCCTTCGTGAAATCCCCCCCCGCTGCAGATTCTGTCATTCGTTCAGTGTATTTTTCGAAACGTTCTTTGACGACTTCGGCAAACTCCCGCAGGTTGGAGAGGAACCGCTGCGCCAACTCCTCGCCACTGGCCCCGATATGTCTCAGCGTTTCCGGCAGCCGAAGTCGCAAGGCTTCTGCCTCCTTCGCCGCCTGCCTACCCGCATCGCTTTCCATCCAATGCATGAGCTCATCTGTGAATGCGCTTAGTTCAGCCGTGCCGAATGCCTTTCCAAACAAGTGTTCCAAGGAGGGCGCGTTGATCTCCTGGTCAACGATCTTCTGCCGCAGGTAGTGCGCCAAGAGCACCGATTGCTGGTGACGCCAGAACAGTTCCGGGTTGTCGAGGTGAATAAACGGGGTGCCAGGTTGAGACCCTAGATAGCGACTGAAATCCCAAAACACGGACTGATCATAGTTGGTGTTACGAGCAGATGTGACGCAGAACGGCGCCGCCTGGGCGCGGCGCCCAGCACGGCCCGTGCGCTGCTGATAATTTGCAATCCCTGGCGGCACGTTGAGGTTGATTACCGCTTCCAGGTCTCCGAGGTCTACACCCATTTCCATCGTTGTTGTACAAGAGAGCACATTAATTCGCCCCTCTGAGAACTCCTTCTCGATCGACTCGCGCAGGTCCGTTGACAGCGAGGCAGTATGCTCACGCGCCCGGACTGTGACGTGGTTATCCTCCTCGTAAGAAGCCAGATAGTGATTGCGTTGGCGCATCGTATCCCGCTCCTGCGCACCGATCTCGTCAACTTCTCCGCAACAATGGAATGCCGAACATTTCCCCTTCAGAACATGCGCCTGGCGTAAGCCACAGCTCTTGCATACAAAAAGCGCTCGTGTGCCGCCGCTGGCTATCCGTATTGCCTCCCCGTCCAAAGCAAAGCCAGGGTTATACCTTGACAATAACATTACGCCGGGTTTGAGCAGGGCCTCCCAAAACTGGCGCAGAAACGTAAACGCCGGCTCCCGTTCCAGCCCCAATTGTTCGATCAGGTACCAAGTACGCCGGTTATGTCGCTTCTGGTTCTGGGGCGGCAACCACTTGAACCTGACCGCCGCATCCCCCCCTTGAATATCGAAACTGCGGTGCTGGTTGTAGTTACCCCAGATGAACACATCCGTGAGGTCCACACCATAGAACTTGGCGAGTGCTTTTTCCCGACGGATATTCTCTAGCAGAAGGTGGATCAGAGCCTCGACGCTGGCATCGTCTTTGGGAAGGGATTCTGGCCAAAAAGAAAGCACTCTCTGGTGCAAAGCGCGAAGACGGCCGGGCTCATACGTGACCCGTGCGACGCCTAAGGACTCCAGCGAATTGCGCCTACCAGCAGGGGTACAAAACTCAGCGCCTATGGCCCCGAGCAACAAGTTCACCACGTCCTGGCGATCGGTCCTTAGCTCTCCATTGGCATCAAGGAGAAGGGGTTGGCGCCCATCCCGTTGCCAGTGCTGAAAAACTTGATCGGCCATGCCACGGGCATCCAGAGGGTGCTCACGTTCCTTCAGCACCTGTCGAATAGTGCTGCGCAAGGCCAGGTCGGCCGCCGTGCGCTCAAAATATGGGGCAAAGAAGGCTGCATCCTGGCGGTTGTCGGAGAACGAAAGCAGGCTGCGCCCTTGCGCTGGGCGTGGGTCACTGTGGTCAACCTCGTGGCCAGGCAGGGCTTCGAGAACCCGCTGCGTCACCACGCTGCCCAGGGCTTCATTTCCTGGATGCATGCGCGTCACAATCTCGGCCTCTGCCCCGGAAACTCGGCCACCACAGGCCGGGCACTTGCTCACGTACCACGTTTTCTCTTCTTCGTCTTTGTCGGTCTGGATGGCATAGATAGCTATGGCACCGTCACCGGCTGCTAACACCCCTGTAAGGGGGTCCAACCAAAAACGCAGGTATTGGTCAGATGCTGCCTCGTCGGCTTCATCCTCCTCGTCATCCACGTGACCGGTGGGTCTGCCCAGCCAGAACACGCGCCGCTCAGTTTTGGCGTCTGCCTGGTCTGGACGCCGATGGTGTAACCGCCCACCCTCCTCGAAACCTTCCATAAAGGGTTGGCCGCACTTGCGGCAGACCAGCAAAGGATAGAAGTAGCCATGTCGGTCGTCATGATGGTGCCGAGCAACCCTAATGTCCTGCCAGCCTTCATCCTCGTTACTGGGGCGAATGGCGATACCTTCTATACCGTTCACAGCGATGTGATAACGCCCGGGTAGCAAGGGGAAGCTGTCATCATCGGCACGCGCCAACATGCCCATGCGAATTACCGCACTAAGCGCCTTGTAACGCTCAACATCATTCGAGGGCTCGACCGGCGAATTGAACACGCGCTTCGACAATTCGCGGAAGTCTTTGACCCCAGCTTGATCAAGTACTGTGGCCACTCGGCGCACTTCCAGGTTTGACGAAAAACACCGTTCGAGAAACGGGCCAAGAGCGAGACCAGCGATGCCCGTCAATTCCGGACGCAACAGCGCATGTGCAGCCAGATAGTCATTCCAGGTATCTGTGGAGCGCTGGTGTTCGTGCAGGCGCGACACCTCTTCCAGTACGTTCCCAAGCGAAATCCAATCAGCACTCGACAGTGAAAACTCGTCCGCGACAGGCCGCTGCAAACGCTCATGGACAATCCGCTTGCCGCGCACGACCTCATGTACTTCTTCGGCGAACAGACTGCGGGCGAAAAGCTTAAGCGCTTGTTCGATCTTAAGCCGCCCCGCATCGTCTGTTCCCTCCGCCAAACTTGCACTGGTGCCAAAAACCTGCAACGGTCTTTCAATACTGAGCCGGGTTTTCAGTTTACGTAGCAGGAAAGCGACTTCCGTCGCCTGCGCACCGCTATAGGTGTGAATCTCATCCAGGACGATGGATTGCAAGGCATCGGCGGAAAACAGCCGGGCATTGCGTGGCAACAAAAGCAGGTGTTCAAGCATGGCGTAGTTGGTGATCAGCACCTTCGGCGGATCGTTTAGCATCTCCTCGCGGGTAAGGCGCCAGTTGGCCGGGATACGGTCAGGGTCCCCCAATGCACGCATCAGCTTTTGGTTGTTGCACAAACGGTTTTCTTCTTCGTTTCGGGTGGTTCGCGCCTTTACCTGGCCCGTGTACCGCCCGAACGTGATGCCATGGTCCTTCAAATACCCACCGAATAGCGGCGCAATACGATAGTAAAGCTGGTCGTTTGCTAGCGCGTTCATCGGGTAGATAAGTAGCGCCCGCACCCCCGGCCGGTCCGATTCTGGATCGGAAAGCAAGGCATCGGCAATCGGAAAAAGGAAGGTCTCGGTCTTGCCGCTGCCGGTACCAGTGGCCACCAAGAGGTTTTTCCGATCGCGCACGGCGAATTCCAAGGCGCGTTGCTGGTGCAGGTGCAGACGACGCGCGGCGGTCGGCAAGGTGGCAAGGGCATTGTGGAGGAAGCCGCCCTGTCCCCGTGTCAGTTCTGCGAGAGTTTGGCCCTTCTCGAAATCTGGTAAGGCCTCCACATAGGGACCTTCAACCAAGTGCTGCTTAGCCAGCTCGTCGCGAAAACGCACAGCCAGGCGAGGGTAGCGGCGGCTGATCGGCAGTGTGGTGGCGATATAGCGTTCCAGCACCGCCTTAAGTTCGTCAACCAAGGTAATAGGATTGGCTTCGCTCATATTCTTTTTCCTGCAGGTTCAGTGTTCAGTCTTTAGAACCACTTGCCATAACAACAGGTAGTAGGCGAACAACGCTTCGCCAATCTGACACAGAAAGGTCAGCGGCGCTCCTAGCGGGATGCCGGCTTGGTGCAGTTGATTCAAGTAACTCTCCAGCGCCCCGGGAATACGGGCTTCCCGACGGCAAGCAAGAGCCAATCCCGCCAGAAGGTGGGCAATATGGTTGAGGTTTTCTCGTCTCTGGAGCACGTGATCTTCAACGATCGCATCGGGATTGGTTGCCCATGCGTCGATGTGTGGAGACTTGCCACGCCAAGCAGTCGGAACTCGTTCTCCGTGCAAAACTGGCATTGCCCGATGGACGTGTTGCGCCAACCCGATTCCCTGGCCGCGGCAGATGTCATTGCCGACCAACGTACGGTCGTAGACGGCTTCCAGTGAGCGCCAGGCATACCGGTAATGGTATGGCCCCAGATAGTCTCCAGACCCAGGAACCACGTCTTCGTCCCCCAACTTATAGATGTACTCAATCTCTGGCACGGCGTGCATCGCTTCGACATATCGCCGCGGATCGAACCCCAGCGGCCTTGCTCCCTGTCCCACGACTGCGGGGAAGTTGGCACACGCGGCGGCAGCAGAAATGTGCAACAGGTCGGGAAAAACAGCCGGCCACTGAGCGGCAATCTCCCCCATCGCTCGCAGTGCCCGGGGGATGGGGTATGGCTTCTCATTCACCCGTGTGTATTCCCTCGCCGACAAGGCGAAAAGGCCAGGCAAGGCAGCAGCAATGTACAACTGCGGTAACCAGCTTGGTGACGAATCTTCTGGTGGACGCATCGTCGTCATGTCCACCAAGGTAGGCAAGACTTCCTTCTCGCGCCCCTTCCAGCGCAGGGCGAGAGATCTCCATGCGTCCCCTAGCCAAGTGATTCCGTTCCAAGCTTCCTGCGCATAACAAGTCTGCAGCGCGGCATGGATCCCCATCAGGAGATCGCGCGCTTGCCGGTCTCCAAGGATATCGAGCTCCTCCAGCCAGGCCCTTGAGGAAAGCTCTTGACCGCCTTGCGCCAATAACAAGCCCGCAGCAAACAGGTCCTGTCGGCTATTCTGTAGGTGTCCCCAGACGCCTCTGATCTGGGCATCCAGATTGAACAGCCAGGCGCCTCTCGGCCAGTAGTCAAGGTTGAGAAAGATAAAGGCCGTATAACCACCTTCGCTCCCATCAAGCACCATCAGCCGAGCACGGCCAAAGCGGGTGCTTACCAATTCGCTGGCGCTGGCTTGCAAGGTGAAACAGTCATCGTCATTGGACAGAAGCTCCATCGCCCGCACAGAGACGGCATCGACAGGCTCGGACATATGCAGCCGGATTACGAACTGCCCTCCCTGCACCCGAGCGCAGAATTCGCTCACCTCGTGCGGCTGCGTCAGGCGCAGTAATTCCAGCGACGTACCGGTAATCTCGTTCTCGTACACCAGCGTATTCGACTGGGGCGTCAGGCGACTCGCCAGAAACGCTGCGGGCAATAGACTGGTCGACTTGCGTGAGAAATCCCTCCATTGAAACCACTCGCCCAAACGCAAAATACCGGGCTCACTGGCGATCACGACGATCTGCTTGGCTGTCGTGAGAGACACGGCTTCAGTACTACCCAGGGGGCGCCGAGCGCGGTTGCTCACACCACCTTCGGTGACCGTCTCCACCTCCACGAACACGCCGGGCACGTTCCAGGTCAGGCTTTGCTGGCGGGTCTTCGTCATCGAAAACACCAGACGAACACCGCGCGCTGAGGCATCCTTGACGACCAAGTCGGTTCCGCGGCGTTCAAGGTTCTCACCAAAGTCGAGTTTCAGGTTTTCTGGCCACTCCGTGCAGCGAAAGCGCAGCCCCCCGCGGATTTCCCGCAAACCGAGCCACACCAATGTCGCTGTGCGGAACAGAATCCGTGCCTCACCGGAACGCTTGAGTTCCAATACCAAACGCATGAGCCCGGGCTTCCAAGCGGCGGGCACTGCCTGATCTGTCACACTGACTTTGCACTGACCGGAGCGATCAAACTTGAGCGGAACCACTTGCGACACACCGCTCTCACCAGGACTCATCGTCAACTCATAGGTGACACCTTCGCCGAGCCATTCACCGGGCAGCTCGACCATTACATCGACCGAGCCATACCAAAAGTCCACACCCTCCCGACTGGTGCGAAAACCACCCATCCAGCGAATGAGAGGAACGCATTCCGCATGGACGTCCAAGCGCGCCGGGCCGTTGGTGAGGGCACAGGTCTTACCAGGCTCAAGCAGGAGGTGGAACGAGACCACTCGCGGGTCGTCGACAAGCTCTTCTACTTCCACCCCGGAAGGCGCAAAACGAGCCAATACCGTATAACCTCCAGGCGGCAGTAACAGCGGCTCTGTCTGCATAAGCTGACCCCGCCCTGCCAATCGTCCAGTATCCGCGAAGAACAGCAGGCGATTGCGTTTGTCATCTTCCCACAAGCACACGCGGAACTTTTGACCTGTGGCCACAGCGCGAACATTCAACTCGCGGGGCAACACCTCACGTATGGGAATGAATCGATCTTCCGCATCGGTTCGATACAAGCGCGCGACGTCGTCGACGTCTATCGACCATTCCTGCTCTTCGGCACATGGAAGAAACACTCCGAGAAATCCATTGTGGAGCAAGACATGTGGCAAACCGGCACGGCGCCTCGGGAGTAAATCGCCATGCGCGAAGGCGTTGGCCATCCTCCTTTCAAGACTGTTTCCGGGATCTGCTGGCTGGCCGCCGGCCGTCTGCACCCGTAGGAATGCCCTGATGTAATAGCCCTGTCGATCCAGAGCCAAGGCCTTGCGCGCGGTCTGGCTGAACGGCGCTCCCAGCCATGTATCCAGCGCATTCTGCCAATTAGTGATCTCCTCAGGATCATCGTCATCCGGCAAGCCCAGTCTCTTCGCGAAACGGAGCATCCGCTCCGCCAGACTTTCGACCCACTCAAGCGGCACCCCTGCCTGGCGGAGATACTCGTCCACCATAAAGTGTGAGCCAGAGGTGCGCGGTGAAGGTTCCAGACCCAAGGAGATGATGGCTTTGCGGAAAGCCCGCCAAAGCCATTCACGCTCCGCTTGGCTTGGTTCTCGGTGCATGCCCAAAGCACTGCGGATGTGGGGATAGAGTGCAAAGTGCCCGCCCTGTCCCATGCCGCACATCACACACGACGTCAGATTAACCGCGAACAGTGCGGGATACTTGGCAAGTTGTTGGACATAGCCCTCCACGCCAGGGTTGGCCACCAGTGCCTTCGTGATCGCAGATCGTATTCCCTCGGTGAGCGTCTCGCCTAACAGGCCAAGGAAGGGGGCATCGCTCTGCCGGATGGCCTTTCTTACGCCTTTTTCTGCCTGTGTAAGCCAGAGCCAGAGGCGCAGCGCCTCGTTATTCTGCACGGTCATTCGCGTCTCTCACGATGCGAACTTGCACGCTCGCACCGTTTCACTGAGGCAGTGCTTAAACGCGTTTGGCTCCACAACGAGCAGCCGTAAAGAGGGGGCCGCGAGCAATCGGTGGCGAGAGGTGGGCGCCAAAGACAAAAGGCTGCAATCGGAGAGGGAAACTGAAGCCGGAGGAATCGTGGCAAAAGGTCACGCACGATAGTCGCCGTAAACTCGGGGCACGCACCAAGGTAAGCAGCTGCACCAAGACGCGATGGGCGAGACGCTGGTCGCCTTACCTCCCGCACGGTACCGCCCTCCCCAATTCTTATTTCTTATTATGACGAAACGTACAACTTATCTAGCAGAACAGCAAGGGCGTAGCAAGGGGAAGGGCCGCTTTCCAATTGGAGATTTTTTTGATCGCCGACGGCGGCTTCTGCCATCGTCCTATTTTGGGTGACCGATGGGTAATCGGCGGTAGCTCACAGCCCTGTCGGCGCCATCAATCGACGCTTGCTCGACCACGCTACCCGCCGGCCGAAGGGGCCACAAATGGGAAGCAGCACCAAGACACCCCCACACCAGAGTGTTTTGGTTTGCGTACGTTCTGGCCCGCCAGGAACGTCGCAGCAAAGCTCTGCGACAAAAAACGGACACCCCGCTGAACGCCATGTTCCGCGGGGTTTGTCGTTTATACTTGTTGACCTCGCTACCACACAAATGTCATTTCTGCGTTCTTACGGAGCGCTCTCTCGAAACCTCGTGACTTCGCGAATTTAGTGCAGAGCTATCAAGCCATTGTCTTCTGCTGGATAAAATGACTTGGGCTGGATGGCGGTTTGCGGCGTGTGATTGGGTTGAGAGAGCTACGTCACGCGAAATTTCTGTTTGGCGGGGGAGCACGCCGTGTCCGCCAGTTCAAGCCGCCGCTTTGAAGCGCTCGTATCGTAGGGCTAGCCGGTCTCGGTCGGGTCGATCTTCGAGGCGACTTGGCAGGTGGATCGTCCCGCCGTTCAGCCGTTTTAGGGCTTCGAGCATCGGACCGTCATGCTGGATCAGTAGTCTTTCGGAGACATGGAGCCGGTAATCGGGGTCGATGCCAATCAGATGGGCGTCGAACGCTGCATGGTGAATCTTCGATAGCGGAATGCCGTTGGGCACTATCGGCTGACCAAAGCGCTGGTCCTTGTCAGCGACGATGTGGGCGGCGTCCAGGAGCAATGATTCGGGCAAGCCGGACAACGCGCAGCGGCCACCATAAGCCGTGATGACCGCTTCGCGGAACGAGGCCTGATGCAGCCTCTGCTTTACTGCGCGCAGCGCATAGCGACGTTCTAAAGCATTCGCGGGTGGCGCGAGCGATTCCTGATCTGGCACGCCGAAGGCGACGCGCGCCTTCAATGCGCTAGCGTCCCAACCGGAAACGAAGGCCGGGAATACCGCCTGGTAGCGACCAGGCGCGATACCGAGGAAGTAGATGACCGGCACCTGGCTCTCGAACGCCTCACGGAGCCAGCGGTTGTCGGCCGCGTCCGGATTCTCGCCCATGAACGCGTAGTCAATCGCATCATCACCTTCGAAAATCTGCCGATGTACCTCGCGCTGGTCGTCGTACCAGATCCGACCGCCCGGCCTCGGAAATACGGTCTTGATCGATAACAGGAAGCGCATCTGTCTTGGTTTGAAGATGCCGCGCTGTGGGTTAACGAGTGGGATGCGTTCGCCTTGAAAGATGAAGCCCGGCACGAGATGAACCGCAGTTAGGTGATCGTGAACTTCGCTGAGCTTTCCCACGTGCTCGAAGGCCGCCAAGCGCATGAGGCTGTCGAGATCGGCGTCAGGCATCTGCGGCCACGGTCTTGGCTTCCACTGACAGAGGCGTGGAGGGGAAGAACTTAAGGACCCGCTTCCCCGTTGGTCACTTCAAAATCCCCCACTTATGGTCACCCAAATTCCCCCAGGCAGGACCGTAGAAATTGTAATGCAGTCGGTCACGGCGGGTCGGTTTTTTGACCCGCCGTTCTTGATCGATTACCAGGCCGTTACGCAGTAACGGAAGCGCGGTTGAAGTACTGATCCCAGTCGGGCGAATCCATATCGAGGGTGGCTATGAGGCGATCATCCTCGGCGAGGAGCAAGCGCTCGATGAGCTCGCGTTTCGTTACGCAGTAACGACGGGCCAATCGGTCGATGGCCAAAGCGGTGCGGGTACTGATCCACAGATTGAGACGGCGTTCGCCGTTGCCGTCGTCGCCGGCATGAGGGCGACGGGTGCGGTAAGCGGCTTGTCTTTGAGCGGCTGTCTTGGCCATTTGTGGCTCCAGAGAGTGCGTTACGCAGTAACGGCTTTGTGCGTCGTTACTGCGTAACGCTGTGGTGAGTTCAACGGGAAGGGGTTCGCATTGGTGATGTTGATCCTGGCCGAACGGAGCGCAGCGCTGTCCAGTGGACGTGGAATAAATGGGCGGCGTGCCGCCCGTTTATGCCGCGAAAGCCACTTGACAGCGCGTAGCGACCCAACGCTCCTGGCGGTTGCCGGGGATGGTTTGATCATCCCCGGCGGCTGCCCCGTGGCGAACGCGGGGTTTGGGGCAGCGCCCCAAGGCGTGGCGGATGAGCGCAAAGGGTCGCCAAGCCAAGCGCTGGCCGTGGGTTCGAAGCGGCGCATCAGCTGTCTGAAGGCTGCTGTGCGAAGCGCGTCGCGGCCTCCTTGAGACGGTAGCTGCGGCCCTCGAACTCAAGCAGATGCGAGCGATGCATCAGGCGGTCGAGAATCGTGCTGGCCATCGTGTTATCGCCCAGATATTTGCCCCAGTCCTGGACCACCCGGTTGGAGGTCACCACCAGGCTGCGGCGCGCCTTGTAGCGCTGATGGACCAGCGTTTGCAGCAACTCGCCCGCACTGTCGCTAATGCGCCTGGCCAGGAAGAGATCGTCCAGTACCAGCAGGTCGGCGTCGAGCCAGGGACGCAGCTGCCGCTGCTGATCGGCACCGCTACACAGCCCGTAATACGCAAAGACACTGTCGGCTTCGAGTACCCGCACATCCAGGCCTTGCAGCGTCGCCTGGTAGGCAACCGCCTTGGCGATCCGGCTTTTGCCCGTGCCGGGTTTGCCGATGATCAGCGCGTTCTGGCCTTCAGCGATGAATTTCAGCGTATGCAGCTCGAAGCACGCCTGGCGCGGCAGCTTCGGATTGAAGCGCCAGTCAAAGTCCGTCAAGGTCGCACGCTCGTCCAGACCAGACTGCTGGTAACGACGGTCCAGCAAACGCGAACGGCGGCGGTCCAGTTCATCCTGCAGAATCATCGAGAAAGTCTCCAGGAAAGGCGCCTGGTTTGCCTGCGCTTGCAGTACGCGAGTCTCCAGGGTGGCGCGAATGCCGGACAGGCGCAGGTCGCGCAGCGCACGTTCGATTTCGTTCATGGTCATGCTCATTTGGAATCCTCCAGGGGAAGTGACAAAGCAGCGCTGTTACGAGCGCCCAGAGAGAACAGGTCCGCGTAGTCCTCGGTGGCGCGAATCAAGCGGTCGTCCTGGGTCAGTGCCAGCTCGCCCTGAACCGGGGTGTCGATATCGGCGAGAGCCTCGTTGAGCAGGCGCTCGGTGAGTGCTTTGATCTGTTGATGGCTGCACACGCCATCGTGCATGGCCATCGCGCAGGCACGGTCGATCAGCGTACGGGGGTAGCGCCTGGCCAGGCTGACGATGCCCCACAGGCGGCGCTGACCGACGCGACCCTCTTGATCAAAGAGGCGCTGGCACAGCTGTTCGGTGGCCGGACCGATGGCCCTGGCCTCGCGCAAGATGCGCCGCGTTTCCCGTGACGGATTGAAGGGGCGCTCCTCGTCGGGCAAGATCACGCTGCCCGGCTTGGCCGCCCGGGGGTGGGTGCGCAGCAAGGCCTGCGACTGGAAATCGCGGATCTCGAGGTGCTGGTCGAACAGGCGGAGCAGGACGCGGCTGCCGATACGCGCCGGACGGGCGGCGTAGCTGCTGTGGTCGACGCGTACGCAGCTGTCGTCGCAGACCGTGCGTAGCGACTCGGTGAAATACGCGAACCCCTGCAAAGGCAAGTGCTTGAGCAGCGGGCGTTCCTCCTGGAACATCGCCTCGACCTGGCGTTTGGCGCTGCCGTGAATGCGTTGCGCCGCCCAGCGCGTCTCCCACTGTTCGAGGAACGCGTTCTGCTCCTCGATCGATGCGAAGCGTCGGCCCTTGAGCGCCGTGTTCTGGGTATGCTGGATGGCATTCTCGACGCTGCCTTTGCGATTCGGATCCCGGACCCGCGCGGGATCGGCCACGACGCCGTAATGCGCGAGCACGGCCGCGTAGACCGGGTTGAGCTGCGGCTCGTACAGGTCGGGCTTGATGACCCCTTCCTTCAGGTTGTCGAGCACCACGTACTGGCTGCTGCCGCCGAAATACCGCCACGCCTGCTCATGCAGTCTGGCCCAGGCTTCCTGGCTGGACTTCCAGACCACCCGCCGAAAGCTGCGTCGCGAATAGCGCAGGGTCATGACAAACAAACGCGGCCGACGATAGCGCTCGGAGCCAGGGTAAAGCGTCATCGCCCCCTCGCCATAGTCGACCTGCGCCTCTTCGCCGGGAGCGAATTCCAGTCGGTCAAACTGCGCCGGCTCGTGCTCGATCAGCGTCCCGGCAAAGCGCTTGACGCTGTTATAGCTGGCGGTAAAGCCGAACTGATCGACGAGATCCTGGTAGATCGCCGTGAAGTTGCGGCGAAGCTGTAACTGCGCCTCTATGAAGGCGCGATGCGGCTCGCAGGCGGAAATTGATGGCCGGCTCGGCGCCGGTGGCCGGGGTGGGGGAATTTGACCGGGAGGGCCGGTGGCCACCCCGGGGGAAGTTGACGGTTCGCTCGCAAAATGCCGCGCCAGGCTGCGGATCGTCTTGCGATCGATTTCGGTGATGCGGGCAATTTCGCGCTGGCTCTTTCCGGCGGCCAGCAGGGTGAAGACCGTGCTTTGCAGATGTGGCTTCAAGACGTTCACTCCAGACTCCCTTCAACAATCGAAGGGGGAAGATAACGTCCTGCCGGGGGTACTCCGAAAGCGCCAAAAAACGGGGCCCTATTGCTCCGTCACGCGACCTTCAGGGTGGGGGATTTTGAAGTGACCAAAGGTGGGGGAATTTGACCGGCCAACGGGGCCCGCTTCGCCGCGGGACATCGTCCACCTCTGGTCACGCTCTCCTGGGAGATGACACGATCGCTGTCGCGTTCGTTCGGGGTCTTCTTTCTCATTGTTGTCGCCGTCGGGTTCGCTGCGGCGATTCTACGCCGGAGTGCCGACACATTGATGGCGCAGCACTCAAAGCCATGATTGACAGGGTCCGTGCCGCCCGGCCCGCGATGGCGCTGCCCGGACGAGTTCCAGCCAGCGCGCAGGCATCCGCACCAACTCCCACGCCTTCAGCAGAGCCGACATGTCCCCGTTGTGGCGGCCCAATGGTGAAGCGGATTGCGAAACAAGGATCAAACGCCGGAGGCGCGTTCTTGGGATGCACAGCTTTTCCGAAGTGCGGTGGAATCAAGGCAATCGACGAGCGCGCTTCCGGAATGATCGGATAAACATCGCTGACAGCACTTCAGTGGCAGACCCACCTTCACACAAGGCTTGCCGCGCCACGCGGCGAACGTCCGTGGGACCTTTTGTTGGGCAAGAGCTGGAACACTCCGTCCCTGTCCACAGAATGCGCTGGCAACCCTGTGGGTAAGCGGTGGACAAGCGGTGGAAAGCTGCCTTCGACGGGCCTCCGGCAAGGGAAACTCTCCGTTGCCCAAGAATGAGGCGTTGCCAGCAGCGAACAACGCGTTGGGTCGGTCGAGAAGCGTGGACAACACGTCCTGCGCCAGAACTCGAAAGCCTGCGGGAGCTCGGTGCAGTTCAGGCGCCGACGGCCGCATCGAGGCCTCCTTTTAGCCGCTCATCGCCGCAGAATGCCTTGATCTTTTTGGGGATTACAGCCCCTGACTCAGCTTGCGAATGATCGTGTTCGCTGACGCCTTCCGATCGGTTGCGCCTTCCTCCGTCGGGTCCTGCGAGTTCGATACCGCCTGACCCCGCGACGAACCCTGACGCAAGTCCCTCAAGCCGACCATCGCCAGAACTCTGAGCCGTTCCGCCCGCGCTCGTGTCGCCACGGTACCAAGATCGGCAAGCAACTCCGGGTAGGTGCCCGTCGGGATCTTCACCACAATGCGCAGCGACGACATCTCAAGCGCCCATCCGCCAGAACCCGCGCACGTTCGCAAAAACCGGCGCCTCCGGCGTCGACACCTTGAGCTGCGGGAACGCGTCCTTGATCGCCTCCTCAAAGAACCCCGCGCCGCCGCCCACCAGCAGCACCAGGTCAGCACTCGCGTTCTCCTTACGCAGCGATTCCCGCAAGCGGGTGGTGACGATCGGCCCGACCTTGTCGGCAGCCTTCTTCAGGTAGGGTGCGACTTCGACCCGCTCGCCGAGAAGACGGACCTGTGGGTGTCCTTTGCGGAGCGTGTGCTCAAGACGTTCTCTGCCGACATTGCCCCCGAAATCCTGCGCGATCAGGCGAACGGCTTCATCCAGGATCACCGAAGACGCCTCCAGGCTCGTGCCACACGACTGGCGTCGCAGTTCGCCGTTGCCGATCAGAACCCAGTCGACCGAGAAAAAGCCGGGGTCGACCACCAGCACCCGGCTGTCTTCGATTTCCGTGGCATCCGGCAATCCCCAGACGTAGTCGACGAAGCCTCCCACGGGCTGCGGGACGACCTTGACCTCGCTCACCGTGACCTTCCGCCGCGGCGTGATCTGGTGCTCTCCCCGCATCTGCCCGGCCAAGCGCTGGCGCAACTCAGGGTTGAGATATTGAGTGACCGGAAGTCCGGTCACAAGCCGGTCGATCTGGTCCAATTCGGCAAGCAGAAGCCCTGCATGGAAGAGGGCGCGATAAGAGTCCGTCGACGGGTAGTCCTCGTGCAACTCGCGACTCCATAGCTCGGCACGATCCGGCGATAGACCGGCGACAAACGGTTCCCCGTTCACCAGCACGCGCAAAAAATCTTCCTCGCCGTTGGTGGCAATCTTTTCTCCGAGCCGGTCGGCCGGTGCAGCGCCGGCCGGTCGCAGCACAACCCGGGGTTCGCCACCGGGGTCTCCGCAGGCCAACTTGAGATTGGAATAGCCGATATCGATTCCGAGAACTGTCATGTCAGGTTTTCTCCTGAGTCACGTCATTGAACAGCGCGCCGGGAGTGGGCAGCGAAGCCTGGCAGACGCACTGCAGGAAACCTGCAGGCACACAGGAGGAGCGTTCAACGTTCCTTCGCGTGTTCAGTGCGCCGCCAGTGCACCTGATGCTATGGAAACGGTCGCCCCAGCGGGATTCGAAAAGCGACCAGGAAAGGCGCATCTCGCCGAGGCCGAGGAGGGCTCTTCAACGGCCTGCCGCCTGCCTACACCGCAGCCTCTCCCGCTTGGCGGGCGCGTTCACGGCCAGGTTGTGAAGATTTGTTCACAGCCCTGAAGAAATGACGACGTCCCGGTAGAGAAGCCGCCGGCCCGTGACGAAACAGCCCCCGCGTCGCCTTTGAACCCTCCGCGGCACTTGGACGACCATGGATTCCATGCCGAACCGGGGTGCGGACCGATCTTCCCGACCCGACGGCGGGGCACTCGTCCCTTTCATCGAAGATCATGCTGTGGGGAGAAACATCATGTCGGAACAGCTCACAAAGATCGCTCAAAACGTTCGCAGCGCGCTGGGTTGCGCGGCTACGGGTGTCGGTTCGCTGGCTACCAACTGCGGCAGCGCCATCCGTCGTCACGCCGTTGGCCTCACCACGCTCGGTGTGCTCACCGTCGGCG
>Ga0209460_1000496_pt1 | contig 35555 bp, 28 predicted proteins | sample EBPBio132013_DNA_FD_185868 | JGI IMG/M metagenome (GOLD analysis project Ga0209460, IMG submission 185868) | Wastewater treatment Type I Accumulibacter community from EBPR Bioreactor in Madison, WI, USA - Reactor 2_5/13/2013_ DNA (SPAdes)... | ecosystem: Engineered > Bioreactor > EBPR >... | reverse complement strand
TGGGTGGTTTCGTATTGCATTTTAAATATATCATTACTTTTTCTAAAATTTGAGGGCATTTTAGTCCCTTGTCCCCCGTCACCTGTCCCCGGCAATTCCCATGAGTGAAATCCTAACCACACCTGCAATTGTTCTCCGGTCAATTCCCTATTCTGACACATCAAAAATCGCCACTTTACTCACCCGTGATGCCGGGAAGATTTCGATTATTGCCAAAGGTGCAAAATCCCAAAATTCAAGATACGGGCATCTCATCCAGCCTTTAAATGAACTTGAAGTTGTGGTTTACCTTAAATCAGGTCGTGAGATCCAGAATCTCACCCAGGCCAGTTTCATTGCAAAACGGAATTTGCTGCTTACAGATTATGACCGGATGATGGCCGGTTTCAGAATTCTTGACTGGAGCCTTAAAATCCAGATTCCACACAACGACTCAGCCTCCCATTATAATCTGATCTCACGGGTTTTAACAACAATTGATTCTTCAGAATCTATTCATCAGGGACTTTTCGGTAAATTCTTTGTCAGACTCTCGCAGTTAAACGGGTATGAACCCAATACGTTCGAATGTGGCAATTGCGGGAAACCTTTTCGTGATTTTGACCGTTCTGTCACTGTTGGATTTAATGCATCAGTCGGCCAGATTTTTTGTGAAGCCTGCCAGCGGAACCAAAAAACTGATATCGCCGTCGAAACCCCTGTAATTGAACTGATCAGCCATTGGTTGTACCCCACCCAGCAGGAAATGCCTGCTACCCGGCTGACCACTCAACAGTATTCAACTCTTGAACACATGATGGAAAACCACCTCAGGTACCATCTCGATTTATAAACGGAGACAAAAAATGAAATCATCCTTTTTCCGCAATGTTAGTTTGGTTGCGGTTGGAATTTTAATCGGTTCAGTATTTATGATGCGGATGGATTGGATTCCAACCGGAATTGCCGCAATGGGCGATGACCGCAAAAATATAACCCTTGGGAATAAAAACTTTGATCTGACCCAGTTCGATAAAATCCCTGATCCAAGTCCGAGATTCCGTGCAGTTTCGAAAGAAATGCTGCCCACCGTCGTTTACATTCAGGTTACCGGCTCATCAAAAGGTTCTGATAACCGGTTCAGAAACGAAGACTTTTTCAGAAAATTTTTCCCTGACTTTCCGCAGGATGCACAACCCAACGGTGGCCGTCAGAAAATTCAGGGATCTGGCAGTGGTGTCATCGTTTCTGATGATGGTTACATCCTTACAAACAATCACGTGGTTGAAGCTGCTGATGAAGACGGAATAAGAGTAATTCTTTTCGATAAACGTGAATTTAAAGCCAAACTGATCGGCCGTGATCCGCAAACTGATCTTGCTGTTATTCAAATTGAAGCTAAAGATTTGCCGGTTGCCCCCATTGGAGATTCAGACAAACTCGAAGTCGGTGACTGGGTTATTGCTATTGGAACGCCCCTGTCACAAAACCTGAGTTCAACCGTTACTGCCGGAATTGTTTCTGCTCTTGGCCGGAATATTGGCATTATCGGTGATGTGTATGGCATCGAAAACTTCATCCAGACTGATGCTGCAATTAATCCCGGGAATTCAGGCGGACCTCTCATTGCCATGAATGGTGCCGTTGTCGGAATCAATTCTGCCATTGCATCCAGCACAGGGGGTTATCAGGGTTATGGCTTTGCAATCCCAATTAATCTTGCAAACAAAGTGGCAACTGATCTTATCCGTGACGGAAAAGTTCTGCGTGGTTTTGTTGGCGTCAGCATGAAGGAAATGGATGGCACTTTAAGCAAAGCTCTTGGCCTTCCGTCAGGTAAAGGTGTTCTGGTTCAGGATATTGTTGCAGGCGGACCGGCAGAAAAGGCTGGAATCAAGCAGGGTGATGCAATCCTTAAAGTCGAAACGGCTGAAGTTTCATCTGCCAGTCAGGTTCAGGCCATTGTTGCTTCCAAACGACCTGGTGACAAAGTAAAAATGATTGTTTGGCGTGACGGAAAAGAATTAAACTTCCAGCTGACTCTGGTTGAAAAGAATTCTCTTGGCAGCCTGGCTTCATCTGATGAAAACATGGGTCTTGACTCTCAGGATGAAGCTGAAGCCCAGAAGGCATCAATAAATAAACTGGGTGTTGACCTTCGTCCGCTAACAAAATCAGAAATGACCAAGTACAAAACTGATGTGGGGCTGATGGTAAATAAAATCAGGGAAACCGGATTTAATGATCTTGCTGTCGGACTTGTCATCGTTGAAATTGACCGGAAGGAAGTTAAAACTGTTGGTGATCTGAATAAAGTTTTAGCCCAAAAAGAGAAAGGTGATGCGGTTCTGCTTAAAATTAAAACACCTGACGGGCAAGCTCAGTACATTGGTGTTACCATACTTTGATTTTTTTATTGGTAAATAAGTTAGGTTGAAAAATAAAAAAAACGGGGCGATTGTCCCGTTTTTTTTTATTTTTTTTTGCATGTGAAGCCAAACTTAAACTAAAGTTGGAGGATTCTTTTTTTCAACAACATGAGCCGGTTTGTTCAACATAGCTGAATAAAACTTCTGCACAAGTTTGTTCGGATACAGAATAATCAGCATTGCAGTGAGCGAAATACTGATGAGAACAACCATATAAGTCGTATCTCTGATCAGTTCCCCTCCAACCACGCCATATTGCATTGGTAAAGTTGCAAGTACAGCGGCTGCAAGTCCTTTTGGCGCCAGCATCGTTGTAATTGCAGTATCCCGAAGTGTAAATTCAGGACTTTTATAAATAAACCGGGTGAGGATGATCCGCATCAGAAAAACAAGAATCATCATTCCGCTTGCAACAGCAAACAAAACCGGTGAAGAAAAGTGAATTGAAATTCCGAGATAGACGAAAAAATAGGTTTTTAATAAAAAAACCGCCTCACTGTAAAATGCCAGATCAAAAGTGGTAAGTGAGACAATATTCTTATTGAGGAAATTAAACCGGCCCAATCCCATTTCTTTAAAATTTGAAATGGTTATGCCCAGTGAAAGTGAAGCAATGGCCCCTGAAAAACCCAAGAACTCGCAAACCCCATAAATTATAAATGCATAAGCAAGTGTGGATGAAATAGTGTTGGGAAAATCCCTTACTTTACCAAGTACGAATAACCAGCCGATTCCGCCAAGAAACCCAATTGCAGCAGCAAATATCAAAGCAGCTAAAACACCGCCAATCAATTTTCCAGCATCAACATCACCCTGAGTAATCACCTGAAGCAAGGCAAAAACCCCAACAATACAGAGAACATCAGTCAGTGCAGATTCCAATACAAGTACGGTCGCTGGTTTTTCTGCCAGTTTCAATGAACTCACCATCGGAATGACCACTGCTGATGACGTTCCGGCCAGGATGACACCCAGTAATAAGGCCGGGAGCAGATTTAATTCAAGAAAAAGGATTGCCAGCCAGGTGACAATGCCTGCTGTCAGAATAAAACACCCAATTGCAATTTTGCTGGTGATATTAAGTGCTCTGCCCATCACCTCCAGGTTAATTGACGTTCCGCTTTCGAAAAGGATAACAACAAGTGCAATTGTTGCAATTACTGATCCTGCTTTTCCAAAATCATCAGGGGATATCCATCCCATAACCGGACCCAATGTAAGTCCGATTGCCATCAGAACCAGAACATCAGGGATATTGGTCTTCTTAAACTGAAGGGATAAAAAGTGGGAGAAAAACACCATCAACCCAATAGAGAGAATAATAACGGCCATGTCTTTACTTTCGGTTCAAATAAAAAAAAAGGAACAAATCTGGGATACGATCAGGATAATAACCATTTCAATTCAGGAATTCAATCAAAAGGCAAATCACAATTTGAATGGTATCTTTTAACGATCTTAATTTTAGTCGTCTCTGTCACACCCGAATTTATGAGATGGATCAACAGATCAGAAAAAATCTTCGCCTATCTTTGTTTTAGATCGCAAGTATAAGGTAGCCCGTTTCATTTTTCAGTTCAGCTAAAACCCTGCTTTTTTCATTTCTGAATTTTCTCTCCGGTTTATTTCAAAATCGAAATTACTTAACTTGAATTTAATTTCACACAGGACTTGAAAATGGCTTCCATTCAAAAATCTTATAAAAAACTCGAAAAACGAATCAAAACCTGGAAGGAAGCTCTTCCCGCCTATTCTGATGAAGAGTTTGCACGACAGCCTGAACCGGGAAAATGGTCGATCGGTCAGCTTTATGCTCACCTTACGTTGGGAACTGAAAACTTCCACATCAATCACATTCAGCGTTGTCTGAACGGAATCAAAGCAGAAAAAGGCGGCGAAAAAACATTCCCCGGGAAAATATCTTTTTTCTTCGGCGGATTTCCACCCAAAAGAATTTCAGTTCCACCTTCAGATTCATACACACCCAAGCAACCCGACAAGGCTCAAATGTTTGCTGCTTTGGACCGGCTTGCAGTTTCTATGGAAAAGCTTGCAGAAATCGTGATTCATTCTGATGAAAAATTGAAAACCCAGCATCCGGCATTGGGATATTTAAATGCAAAAGAATGGTATCTGCTGATTGTTATGCATTTTGCTCATCATGAGGCTCAGCGAAAAAGATTGAATAAATTTCTGGGGAAAAAATGACTTTAAACCGGTGCGGATGGAATGGGGATGACCCGCTGATGATTCAATATCACGATGAAGAGTGGGGGGTGCCGATCCACGATGACCGGCATTGGTTTGAAAAAATTGTGCTTGATGGTGCTCAGGCCGGACTTAGCTGGAAAACGATTTTATACAAACGTGAAGGTTATCGCCGGGCTTTTGAGAATTTTGATCCCGTTAAAGTGGCACAGTTCGATGAAGGAAAAATTGCCGATCTGCTTCTGGATCCGGGAATTGTGCGAAACCGGTTAAAGGTTGCCTCTGCTGTTAAAAACGCAAAAGCGTTTCTTGAAATCCAAAAGGAATTTGGTTCATTTGATGCCTGGATCTGGAAGTTTGTTGACGGAAAACCCATTGTGAATCAGTTTACAGAGCTGAAACAACTTCCGGCCAGAACTGAACTTTCTGATCAGATCAGCAAAGAACTTAAAAAACGGGGATTCAACTTTGTTGGATCAACCATTGTCTATGCTTTTTTACAGGCCGGTGGTGTAATTGATGATCACCTGGTTACCTGCTTCAGAAGAACTGAAACCTGATTTCAGTTCTCTTCAAAAGCTTCAGCCTGAGCCAATTCTGCCTCTTCTTCAATTTCTTCGGGAACAGGCGGACCATCAACCAGATCTTTTAGCAGAAAATTGCCGTCAGTGGCTTCCATCAGTGATTTGAAGCCGATCAGGGTCATGTTAAGCTGGTCAACTGCCACTGAGAATTTTGGTTTGATATGATCAGAACCAATATTGTCCAGGCGGTTCAGCACAAAAATGACCGTCATTTTATTGATATCCATTGCCGGATGAAATGACCGTTCAGATTTTTCATCCGGTTTAATTTCAACCACCAGCCCGCAGGTAATCAGTTCACTCACCACTTTTCTGATCAGCCGGAACGGCAGGCCCAGCCGGGCTGACAGCATTTTCGTTGTGAGTGGTCTCCGGCCATTTTCGAAATTTTTCACGAGAGAATGCATGATCAGAAGGGAAACAAACCTTTTATGTTCATGGCTGATCGTCGAAATATCTTTTTCATATTCAAAGTTTTCAACATTCTGATTGGCGTAAGCCATTTCAGCCCCGATTAAAACCACCAGCCAGGAAAGCTGAAGCCAGATCATAAACAACGGAAGTGCTGCAAACGAACCGTAAATGGCATTATATTTCGATACGCCGACCTGAAAATAAATATATCCCCACTGAATACCCGTAAAAACCGTTCCGGCAATCACACCGGCAATCAAAGCCGACTTGAATTGAACCCGGGTGTTGGGCATGATCAGGTAAATAAGCGTAAACAAACTCCAGATCAGCACAAACGGTAGCAGGTTGATAATAAAATTGAAAAGCGGGGCAAGTGTACCTAATGCCGCATACTGTGCCTGAACGGATGTTAAAACGGTTGCAACGTAAACGCTTACACTGCTTGCCAGAACAAGAAAAATTGGGGCAATGAGCATCAGAGAAAAATAATCACTGAATTTTCTCAGGTAAGTCCGACCTTTTTTTACATCGAAAATGGCGTTGAATGAATCTTCAATACTGCTGAAAATACTGACCACCGTCCAAAGCAGCATAGCAATTCCGATTCCTGCCATCAGTTCACCCTTGGTAGATTCGAGCAGTGTGTTTGAAAAGGCGATTACTTTTTCAACCACATCTTCCTGTCCGGTCAGGTTGTTTCTGATCTCATTTTCCAGAACTTTATCGAAACCAAACCCCTTGGCAATTCCAAAAATCATGGCTGCAATCGGAACCACTGAAAGCAAGGTATAAAAAGTTAACGAGGCAGCCCGAAGCTGAAGTTTGTCTTCTTCATACCCTCTGATCGCAATCATGATGATACGAACTTGCCTGATAAAAAAATGGGGGGCTCCTGAGATGTTATTGACAGGAATTCGCCAGATATCATACTGAAGAAATTTGAGGATTCTGGAAAGCGTTAGCCTGTATTTGTTGATTGCCATTAGTTTGACCTGAGAAAATGATTAAAATTCCGGAAAGTTAACTTAAAATCAAAGCGGATTTTGAAGAATACACTTTAGATGGATTCAAATTTCAATTTGGCTCAATATATTAATTTCTCCGAAGATTGATTTACTTTCACAAAACTATTTCTTAGTTTTGCCTAATCAACCCCGAGAAAATATGAGGATACTATGAAATCAATTGTCTTAACTCTGATCGCCCTCTTTTCATTCACCCTTTTTCTTTCCTGTGAAAAAATCAGTACAGAACCTGAAGATTCACCTGAAAAGTCAAAGGGTTCACTTTCCTTTCAATTTCAAAAACCAGCGAACATTCAAAATGTTCAATTTCTGGCATATTATTTAAGCCGTGAAGGATATAGTACGATTTCTGATACAATTGATGTGAGTTCAGGAACACCTCAAACTGTAGAAGTAAATAATGTTCCGACCGGTAACTGGACTTTCAAACTTAATGCATTGGATGAAAGTAAAATCCCAACCTATACAGGTTCTGTTGCCGTTCAGATTCTTGCAGGAGAAATTACTTCCGCCAAAGTAACCATGCAACCTGTTTCTGGCAACCTGGTTATCACTATTAATTGGGCTGGAAATGCAGGAAATGCCATTTATCTGGATGGTGATGGTGACTATGTTTCTGTTCCAAACACAGAAAAACTCCAGAATCTGGGCAATGACTTTACTTTGGAAGCATGGGTCCTGCCCATTTCCCAAACCTATAATACCATATTGGCAAAGGGAATCAATACATTTATGATTGAAATGGTACCTGGTGATTTTGTTGGGTACTATACAAAGGGCTTAAACGTAGATTTATCAAATTCATGGGAAAGCTACGGAAGATTAATGCTTGAAAATCAACTTTCTACCAAAAATTGGAATCATATCGCTTATACTTACTCAGCTCAATCAGGTTTAATAAAACTATACTATAATGGTAATTTTGTTCATTCTGCTCCAGCTACCGGAAGTATGATATCGGATACTGAATCTATTCGAATTGGCTCAAGACCCTACCCAAATGACGAATATAAACTGTTCTTTAAAGGAAGTATTGATGAAGTCAGAATTTGGAATGTTGCGAGAACTGAAACCCAAATTAAAAGTTCTTTCCAAAAAGAATTGACTGGATCAGAAACAGGTCTTGTTTCCTACTACTCCTTTGATGAGTTAGTGAATGGTAAATTCCCAGATAAAAGTGGAAATCAAAACCCAGGTACCATTGTTGGAGATGTTAAAATGGTAAAATCTTATGCTTTTTAACGCCTTTCACTGTCCTTCAAAACTCTGAGAAAATTCTTATAACAAATTTTCTCAATTGTCTTTTCTGAAAATCCCCGTTGCTGCAAAGCTTCGGGGATTTTTTTTAAATCCAAAACCGAATCGAGTTCTTTGGGTGCTGATTCAATTCCATCGAAATCAGAACCTAACCCCACGTGATCTTCACCAATCAGATTGACTGCATAGACAATGTGGTCAATCAGCAATTCAAATTCCGGCCGGACTTCGTTTACCCAACTTCCCACAAGTCTGTCTTCTGCGGTGAACCAGGCTTCGTAATTCGTGAAATGATCTTCTGTAAATTTGTCTTTTTCCGACTTCTTTTCAAGCAGGATTTTATTTCTTGCCGGAAAGTAACCCGGGTCAATAAATCCGGAAAAAAAGTTAATACAGACGAGTCCGCCAGATTTGGCGATGGCTCTCAGTTGATCATCTTTTAAATTTCTCGGGTGCGGACACAAATGATAAACGGATGAATGGGACGCAATAACCGGTTTCTGGCTGGCAGTTATCATATCCCAGAAGGTTTGTTCACCAACATGGCTAACGTCGGGCATCATACCCAGATCATTCATTCTCCAGATGACCTTACGGCCGAAAGCTGTCAACCCCTTTTGTCCGGAAAAAGCCGGTGATTCTTCATCCCGGGCACTTGAGGCCCAGTCGTTGCTGTTGTTCCAGGTTGGGCTCATGTACCTGACGCCACGAGTGTAAAATTCCTCAAGCTTTTCAAGAGAATTTTCAATTGGGTGACCACCCTCCATTCCCATCATCAACGCCAATTTTCCAGTTTTTTCTGCTGATTTCACATCTGTGATAGTTCCGGCCTTTACCACTTCACCACCGGAAGCGAGAATGGCCTGATCAAAAGCATTAATTTGGCGGATGGCCTGGGAGTAAGATTGGTTTTGGCTGGCGTAACGAACTGGAACCCAAACGGAGAGAACCTGAAGGACAACTCCGGCCAGTTTCATCCTTACAAAATCGGAATGTCCGTCATGTAATCTTTGATGAATGAGGTCACCGGCAAGGGCACGCTGAAGCAAGTCATTGTGGGAATCAGCAAATTTCATGTGGCACCCCGTTCATCGGGTTATTCACTGATTCGCATAGAAATAAACTTCCGGACCGAAATAACCGAACCGACAAGTCCGAGAAAACTGCCGATTCCAATCAGAGTCAGATAAAATCCCGGGTTAATGACAATATATTTACTGATGGGGAAAACATTTAAATCAATCAAATAAAAAATACCAAAAAGTGCAAGGTCGGCGAGAACACCACCCAAAACCCCTTGCAGAAAACCTTCAATAAGAAAAGGTGATCTGATAAAAGTAGTTGTGGCACCCACCAGTTTCATCGTCTGAATCAAAAACCGTTTTGCATAAATCGTAAGTCTGATGGTATTGCTCACCAGAAAAATGGAAGCAAGACCCACAATAAACCCGACACCCGTCGAAATCAGCCAGAGAATTTTAGCATTTTTATCAATGGTCGTAATGTATTGCCGGTTGTATTCAATATCTGTAACAGACTCCACTTTTTTAAGCTGGGGAATGATTTTATCCAGAGAATCAAGACTTCCGAATTCAGCGTACACATTGATTTTAAAACTTGGAGGAAAGGGATTGCTGTCCAGAATTTCAAAAACATTTTCGCCAAATTCTTTCTGGAAAATATCAGCGGCCTGATCTCTTGAAATAAAAGTAACCTTGCTCACACCGGCAATTTTTAAGAAGTGATCCTGAATTGCTTTTACCTCTTCGGGAGAAATTGTTTTGTCAAGAAATACATCAAGTTCAAGTCTTGACCTGAGCTCGGTAACCAAACGTTGAGCATTAATCGAAAGCAGAAGAAACGTTCCAAACAGAACCAGACTCAGCATAATGGTCGAAACGCTTACAAAACTTGAAAGCCGTGTCCGCCGGAATCCTGAAAGGCTTTCTTTTAAAATATAAGTCAGACTCATAGGGTAAATCCATGACCTTGCTCAGTCCGGTCTTCCGGGTAAGAACCCAAAACACGAAGGCTGTCGGTATGTGGTTTCAACGCATCAAGAGCGTATTGAATTGAGAGATCTGCAACTGACCCTCTTACATCCACATAAAAAAGGTGTTTCCAGGGTTTCCCCCAAACCGGGCGGCTTTCAATTTTAAGCAGATTTATTTTCCGTGAAGCAAAACATCCGAGACAGTGGTATAGACTGCCGGGTTCATCTTTTGCCTCAAACCAGATCGAAGTTTTATTTGCATCAGGATGGGTAAATTCCTGTTTGCCAACAAGCAGAAACCGGGTGAAATTGTGTGAAAACGATTCAATATTTTTCTGAAGAATCTGCAGATTGTAAACCCGGGCGGCTTCTTCAGAAGCAATTGCGGCAACGGTAAGGTCACCTTGTTTTTCTGAAATGGTTTTGGCAGAACCGGCAGTATCATACCATTGAACCGGTTTTAACTGTGGGTTTTCTTTAAAAAAAGATTCACACTGGCCCAAGGCCTGCGGATGTGAATAAACGTCTTTGATGGTGGATAAACCCGCTCCTTCATTAGCCAGAAGGCAATGTTCGATACGAAGTTTAAATTCACCCTGAATAAAAAATGAATGACTCTGAAGCAGGTCAAAAACCGGGTGAACAGACCCATAAATTGAGTTTTCAATCGGGAATACGCCTACAACCGGTGATTTTTCTTTTCTTAAAGCATCAAATGCCTCTGAAAACTGAAGGAATCCGCGGCGGGGAATGCCTGGCACCATAATTGAAGCAGCCAGGTCACTGTAAGCACCTGGTTCTCCCTGATAAAAAACGATTGACGGCTGGGTTTGCTGCATTTCTCAAAAATAGCCCAAAAAGACTGAAAATGCTATTTAGGTATGACTCTGGATAAAGAAAATCAATAAATCAGGGGATTTTATCCCCTATGAAAAAATCATGAGGAAGGTGTGCCCTTTTTTTATTTCAGAAAAAAACTCAGTCAGTTACTACCGGTGAAAAATAAGAAAAGAAATGGCATAAAAGTTAACCATTGCTTATCTTTAACTTTTTAACCGACCCGGGTCTTTTATGATTCAAAAAAAATTGGTCTTCATTTTCGTTTTTCTCACCGGATTTTATTTCCTTTTTTCATCTTGTTCTTCCCCCGGGTTTCTTGAAGACAACCAATTGAAAAGCCTTTCTGCCCCAAAAGAAGCCCCGGCCGTTATTCTTGCTGAACGGATATTTAAAATCGAATCACGAACAAAGGTGATTGAAAAAAATCATATAATCATGGTTATGGGATCTGCTGCTGCATCAAACCGGTGGATCATTCAGCAGAGTAACCCGATGGTTCAGCTAACCGAGTTCGACATCCGGCTCATCAGAAACGGCGAAGTAATCAAAAAGGAAACAAAAAAAGATCTTTATTCCTTTGCTGAAAGTGGTTACAGAAGTATTTCTGAGCAACGGTACCTTATACCCTCACTGGTAAATGATATTCAGCCCGGAGATTGGGTTGAACTCATCAGTGAATCTGAAAATGACCTGATTGGACTCGGTCTCACCTTTGGTCCTGATGAATTTCCGGAAGTCAGCCAAAATCTGTCAGTCGAATTTATTTCACCAGATTATCTTTCTTTTTCCGTTTTTGTTAAAAATGATACTACCCGGGTTCAAACGGAAAAAAAAGACGGACTAACCTATAAAAAATTGTTCTGGGCCAAAAAGAAACCTGAAACTCCGGGGAAACTTGAGGCAAAAAGCATGCAGCCACAAGTTTTCGCAACACCCGGTCTCACAAATGAAACCTGGAATGGTTTCGCCTCATTTTACAGAAATCTGATAAAAGACCGCACCCGGGAATATCCGACAGTAAAAAAACTTGCAGATTCTCTCACAGCCGGTCTGACTGACCCCATCGAAAAAATGAAGGTCCTTTTCAATTACTGCCAGACCGGATTCCGGTATGAACAGGTTTATCTGACCCGGGGAGAATTTATCCCCAACTCATTATCTGATATTCTCAACCATAAATATGCAGACTGCAAAGATTATTCACTTCTGATCTGGAGCCTTGCCAGATCGGTTGGCATCGAAACCCGTTTGGCTCTGGTCATGAGAGAACGTGGTGTTCCCTTTTTTGAAGATGTGCCAGCCAGTCAGTTCAATCATCTGATTGTAGAATGGACGTTTAACGGATCTACTTTTTGGTATGACGGAACAAACCGGATTTCTATTCCCGGGCTTCCCGGTGATGATCTGATCAATCAGAAAGCATTGGTCATGGGAGATAAAACGGCTGAAATCAAACTCATACGGGAATCAGGAACCAACAGAGTTGATATTTCGGGTAACCTGGTTCAGGATTCTAAGAATCTGAAGGGAACTCTTGAATTTTCAATGAAAGGTGAATTCGCACTTACTGCAAATTACCTTGGTATTTTTTTGAATGAACTCGATTTCAGAAAATTCCTTCAGAACTGGTTATCAGACCAAACCAGTCAGGAAGTTACTTTTTCAGATATTTCATGGGTATTAAAGCCAGAAATGGCAAAAGTAAACTGCAAAATCCAGATCCCCAATTCAGTTACACTTCTTAACGGAAAAAAGATTACATCTCTAAACCGGATTTTTACCGGTCTTTTCCCCTACAAACAAGCTGATCTTAAACCAGAAGCCGTTTTTTATTATCCGGCATTTAACCGTGGTCGAATTGATTTACAATTCCTTTCTTCTGACGGCAATAAAACCCGGCAATCGGTTGACTTTGAATTGCCAGCCGGTCCTTTTTACACTGAAGAAGAAAAAACAGCTTTTATTTCCACAGCCGGTGAGCATTTAAGAAAATTAACCCAGTCAATAACTTTATGAGACAACAATGAAAACCAAAACTTCCTTCTTTTTATTGATTTTTCTTTCATTTTTACTTCAGACTGTCTCTGCACAGGAATTCCTCAGGAACCTTCCCGGTGAAAAGTTAATCAATTCAATCACTTCTGAGTCATTTAAATATCAGGATGCCGTTATTATTCTTAAAGAACAGAGTTATAAAGTTGATGAAGAAACCAAGTTTATAAAGGGAAATGAATATTCGGGTGTTACCAGTACAACAACCTCTGTTATTATTGCAAAAATTCTCAATGAAAAAGCAATCCTTCGGTATGGCTCTTTCTCATACTCTTATGCGGATGTTGCAGGTGACGATTGGCCGGGAACCGTTTCAATTTCAGTCAGAGTCAGAAAACCGGATGGAACTGTAAATGTAATGGGTGAAACTGAAATTCAACGGATTAACGAGGGGAAGGAAAGGGATGAATATCTGCGAAAAGTTATGTTCAAAGTCCCTGATCTTGCCGTTAATGATGTCATCCAAATCGAGTTTTCACATAATAACCCCTTGTTAAAAACCGTAAGCCGGATTTTTTATTTTTCTGATGAAGATTATGTTCTGTACTCAAATTTGTACATCACTTTACGGTTGGAAGATGAAGCAAATTATTATTCTTTTCCTGAAGATGAAATCGGTAAACCCCAAATTGAGCAAATCAGTGATAATTTTGGTGCCGGAAGAACCTATTTCTGGAGTGCAAAAAATATCAGACCCGTAAAAAAGGAAAACTTTAGTCTGCCTTTCAGTGATCAGGCTCTGATTACTGTTTTTACACCTAAAAAACGGGGCATCAAAAGTGTGGAAACCTGGCCTGAAATTTCTGCCTATTATTTTGACACCTACACAGGCCGTCTCTCAGTTAGTAATTCCCGTATTAAAATGCTTGGTTTTGAGCCCAATCAGGAAAAGGTAGGGCAACCTCTGATTGATTCATTATACAAAACAATCAAAACTAAAATCAAACTGCTTCCCAAACCTTCAATCTACCCTTATCGTGATTTAGATGAAATTTTTGAAAAAAATGAAGGTGATATTGCCGATCTGGCCGGCCTATTTTATCAAATTCTGACCCAATGGAAAGTGCCGGCTAAAATGATTCTGGTAAGAGACAGCCGGGCAGGTAATATCGAATTATCGGCACCTACACTTTCCTGGTTTTCCCGGGCAGCTGTTAAGGTAGAATTTAACGGAAAGGTTGACTATTATGATTTTGACCCGTCTGTTTCTGCAATCCATGAATTCCCCTGGCATCTTTATGGCATGCAGGCCCTTTTGATTGACGAAGAAATGGGCGGAATCGAACAATTTCCGGCACAACCCAGAACTGCTGACCATACCATTTCTGAATTCCATAAAATAAAATTGACTGATGATCTGAAAGCAAATGAAAATATCAAGGTTTCATTTACCGGATCATGTGCTCAGAATGTAAGGACTGAAGTCAGTAACCTGACAGAAACTGACATCAAACAATTTATTTCAAAACATGACCTTATCCAAAGCATCCAAAAACCAGATACTGTGATTTTCAATGAGATTTTTAAAAACCGGAAAATTGTCTGGACAATTGGAGGTCCACTGAAAAATCAACCTGAACAGATTGATAATTCACTTTTACTGCGCCCTTCTGCAAATGTTCTTTCCTGGTTTAAAAAAGAGCTTTTTAATCCTGTCCGGTACGGCTATATCAAGTTTGATACCCCTTTTATTTACTCTATTGAGACACAGATTGAAATTCCCAAAGGAATGACAGTAAATGATCTGCCTTCAGGTGCCACTTTAACCGGACCCAAAAGTGCAAAAAGTTCAGTCACTTTTTCCCGAACTGACCAGACCATCAGTATTCTGACTGTGCTTGAAATTCCCGTTACGATGTTTCCGTCAGTTGAATATTCTGTTTTGACAAAATTTATTGATAAAACGCTTGAGGCGGCAACTCAGGAAATTGCCCTTTCCATTAAAAAGTAAACAGCTGGCCGGTTTTGTGAGCAATACCTGATTTAAAAGATCTTTGATTTTTCCAATCAAACTTTACTTTTTAAGGTCAGAATATTTTACTATCTTTTAATCCGGATTTACAACACCGGATGAAGGAGAAACGAACCATGACCACAGTAAAAACAGGTGCAGAAATCGCCCGGGAAATAACCCCGGAACTGATTTCAAAAATTGCAACCCAACTTGGGTTTACAGAATCTGACCTTATCCCCTTTGGTCATCACATTGCAAAAATTGAAATGAGTTCGGTTCAATCCCGTATTAAAAATCCCATTAAAACGGGTAAACTGATTCTGGTTTCCGCCATTACACCTACCCCAGCCGGTGAGGGAAAAACAACCATTTCTGTCGGACTTACCCAGGCGTTTCATGAATTGAATCTATCTGTAGCAGCGGCTCTCAGAGAACCGTCTCTCGGTCCGTGTTTGGGTGTAAAAGGTGGGGCAACCGGAGGTGGGTATGCACAAGTGTTACCTATGGAAGCCATCAACCTTCATTTTACCGGTGATATTCATGCCGTCACTACAGCCCACAATTTAATTTCTGCCTCCATAGATCACCACCTTTTTTACGGAAATGAATTCAAACTTGACCCCAACCAGATTACCTGGAACCGGGTTATGGATATGAATGACCGTTCCCTTCGGGATATCGTTGTAGGACTTGGAGGAAGTAAAAACGGAATCCCCCGTCAAACCGGATTTGATATTACTGCTGCTTCAGAAATCATGGCCATTCTTTGCCTTGCATCCGATTACAAAGACTTAAAATTGAGAATTTCCAAAATTGTAATCGGGTATTCCTATGAAGGAAAACCGGTGACAGTTAAGGATCTGAAGGTAACCGGAACGGTTGCAGCTCTTCTTCGTGATGCCCTTCAGCCCAATCTGGTTCAGGCCATCGGTGGTGCCCCGGTCTTTATTCATGGCGGACCGTTTGCCAATATTGCGCAGGGAGCCAACAGTTTGCTTGCAACCCGTCTGGCTCTTTCTTCGGCTGATTATGTTGTCACAGAAGCCGGATTTGGCTTTGATCTCGGCGGCGAAAAATTCTTTGATATTGTAAGCCGTTATGGCGGATTTTATCCTGCATCGGTTGTTTTGGTTGCAACAGTCAGAGCACTTAAAATGCACGGTGGCGTCACCAAAGATAATCTGAGCCTTCCGAACGCTGAAGCGGTTCTCAGAGGTCGTGAAAATCTCGAAAAACACATTGAAAACGTTCGCCATTTCGGTATCGAACCGGTTGTTGCTATCAACAGATTTCATAGTGATTCAGAAGAAGAAATTTCTGCCATTCTTTCAATCTGCAACTCACAGGATGTAACCGGGGTTCCCGTTAATTTCTGGGCTGAAGGCGGTAAGGGAGGGTTGGATCTTGCCAGAATTCTGGTTTCAAAAACTGCAGGAAACCACCGGAAAGAAATCCGCCTTTATGAGTCTGAAGTAAAAGTTGAAGAAAAAATTGAACGGATTTCGAGAATGATTTACGGGGCAGGCCAGGTTGATTTTCAGCCAAAAGCAAAAACTGCTCTCAAATCAATTTATACCAACGGATTTGGCAATCTGCCTGTTTGTCTTTCAAAAACACAGAATTCCTTATCTGACAATCCGAAGTTGTTGGGCAGACCCCGTGATTTCACACTTTCAATCCGGGATATTCTGGTTTCAGCGGGTGCTGGATTTCTGGTTGTATTAACGGGTGAACTGATGCGGATGCCGGGCCTTCCGGCAAAACCGGCCTCACAGCTTATTGATCTTGAAGATGATGGAACGATAACAGGATTGTTCTGAAGGAACAAGTAGTAAGTGATAGGTGGTAAGTGTTAAGTGATGCATTCACTTTATTCAACTTATCACCTGCCACTTACCACATACCACACAAAGTCCCTATCTCCCTCCGCATTCCTATTGATTTTCTTTATAGGCAAGTGATTCTTACCTTTACGAAAAACCCGGAGATTTGCAATGAGTACCCTTCCGAATATCTCACTTACCCAACTTGAATATGCTGTCGCACTTGATAGCTACCGGAATTTTAATCAGGCAGCACGGAGTTGTCTGGTCACCCAGCCAACACTCAGTATGCAGGTACAAAAACTTGAAGATACTCTGGGCGTTATCATTTTTGATCGCAGCAGGTCGCCGGTTGTACCTACCCCGATCGGTGAAAAAATTATTGAACAGGCGAGACTGGTACTCAGGGAAAGTCTTTTAATTAAGGATATTGCAGAAAGTGATCAGTCTGAGGTTTCCGGTGATATTAAACTTGGTATTTTACCTACCATTGCACCCTATCTGGTTCCTCTGTTTCTGAAAGAATTCATGGCTTCTTACCCGAAGGTAAATCTGTCAATCAATGAACTTCAGACCGATCAGATTCTCGACATGGTTTCCCGGGATCAGATTGATGCTGGAATTCTGGCAACACCACTCAGCCGCCAGGGAATCAACGAACTTCCGCTTTATTATGAACCCTTCGTTGCTTATTTGCCAGCCGATCATCCGCTGCAGGCATTTGATAAACTGCCGATGGGAGAAATCCCTTTTGAAGAGTTGCTTTTGCTCGAAGAAGGACATTGCTTCAGAAACCAGGCGCTTCAGATCTGTGCCCATGATGTGGTCCACAGCAGGCATCAGGCCTCCTTCGTAAGCGGAAGCCTTGAAATGCTGCTGAAACTTGCCGAACAGGGATTCGGCATTACCCTGCTACCGGAACTTATGCTGCTGGGCTGGGAAAAACGACTCGACAAAGTAAAATCTTTTGCTGAACCGGTTCCAACCCGTGAAATTTCACTTGTTTACAGCCGCACCTATCTGAAACGGTCAATCATGGATGCGGTAACCGATTCCATCAGAAAATCAGTTCCAAAATCCATGCTGAAAAAATCTGGAAGTGTACTCAAACCGATCTGACTCAATTCAGGATTTCAGACCATTTCGGGTATTTTGGAAATCAGATCAACTTTAACCCGTGTTGCCAGAGGCTGATCTGGTATCCAAAGAACAACAGATTTTAAGATACCCGATTCCTGTCTGAATTTTCTGAGCATTTCGACCAGGTTTTCAGTAAAATCAGTTTCTGAAAGACCAGTTGAAATGAAATCTGGAACGGAAATCACGACTGATGCAAATTGGTTGGCTTCAGCTACCAGAAGTGAATAGTAAATCGCCTTCCTGAATACGGAAGGTTTAACCAAAGAAACCGTTGATCCGAGGCTGGCAAGAACCAGAAAGGGAAAAGCAGTCAGATCAGACTGAAATGCAGCTGCCATTCCAGCCGGCAGGCGACTGTCGGTATCCGGAATTAAAAGACCAGTTTTTCCTGAAGGAAACAGACTAAGAACAGCCGGTGCAAAAATTGAAAACTGTTCATCAGCCGGACAGATTAACGTGTCGGCAGACAGTTCATCAAGTTTTCCTGTTTTAATTTCTATTGAATACAAAATTTTCCCCATAATTATTTGATCATAAAAATACAAAACATTCCTTTGACTTGTAACTTTAATAATTGCGCCTTAGTTTAAGGGTAAATTTCAATGAAAGTCTTGATATAAATCACGAAATTTCTTTTATTTGTACATATTTACTTAGGTGACCTATGAAAATTCTTGTTGTTGATGACGAAAAACCATTAGCCGACTTCCTGAAAAAAGGACTTGCAGAAGAAGGCCATCTGGTTGAAATTGCCACTGATGGCATTGACGGCTACACAAAAGCGTCAAAAGAAAACTTTGACCTGGTTATTCTGGACTGGATGATGCCCGGAATGGAAGGAATCGAAGTTTGCCAGAAGCTTCGGGCTGAACAATCTGATATTCTGATTATTCTATTGACTGTTCATACCCAGGATGAATATGTCATCCGCGGATTTAATGCAGGGGCAAATGACTACATCAGAAAACCATTCAGCATACAGGAACTCATCGTCCGTATCAATGCTCTTTCACGGCTGAAAAACTCTTCAAAACCGTTTAAACTTTCTGCTGGTGCACTTGAACTCGATCTGATCACTAAAAAAGTGCTCCGTGAAGACAAATCAATTTATCTTAGCAACAAAGAATTTGCCCTCCTTGAAATCCTCGTTCGTAATAAAACAAGAGTCGTTTCAAAAGCTGAAATTCTGAAAGCAGTTTGGGATATTGACTTTGATCCGCAAAGCAATATTGTTGAAGTTTTTATCAATGCACTCAGGAAAAAAATTGATGAAAGTTTCCCTGTAAAAATTATTCAGACTGTCAGAGGAATCGGCTACCAGATTGAAGAGGCGTAACCGCATTGCGGTTACCCGGATTCTTTTCAACGCTTCGCGGCAAAATCACAACCTGGTTCATCGTTTCTATTGCCGCCTTTATGATCATTTTCTCGGGAATGATGCTGTTTTCTGTCAGGTTGTGGATGGTTCAGACAATTGACACAGATATATTGGATCATTCTGAAATCATCTGGCGCAAAATCCAGCGAAGTCAGGTACCGTTCGATAGTCTGGGTCTAAAAAGAGATATTCAGTACATTCTCAATTCTGAATCAAACAAAAAACGTTTTCTTACCTGGATTATCAATCCCGAATCTACAGTTGTTGGTCTTTCTATCAATATTTATCAGATAGAAAATGCCCTTACCCGAAAACTTTCTGTAAAAGTTCTTTCAGACCGACCCCAATTTACTGAAATTCCATCTTTGGGATTTCCGCACCGCTGTATATCATTCCCGATAATTAAAACTCCCGACAGCACCTCTGCCCTTTCTTTTGAAAACAATACCTACCCTATTGTCGGGTGGGTTGTTACAGCTTCATCTTCTGTTCCCGTTAATGATTTCCTAAACAGTCTGACCCGTGTTCTGATCGGGATGATTATCATTTGCATCATTATTGCAAGTGCTTTTGCTCTGGTGCTATCTGAACTTGCCCTCAGACCACTCAGCGAAATTGTAGCAACTGCACAAAGTATTACGGTAAATCAACTCAGCACCCGAATCAAGTCAACTGATGAACAGGATGAAGTTGGCCAGCTTGTCACCACTCTGAATCACTTATTTGACCGGCTGGAATCCAGCTTTGAACAGGTCAGACAATTTTCGGCAGATGCCAGTCATGAATTGTTAACCCCGCTTACCATTATCAAAGGTGAACTCGAACTGGCACTCAGCCGTGACAGAGAAACTGATTATTATAAATTGTCACTTGGAAATGCCCTGATTCAGGCAAATCAGTTAATTCTGATCACCCAAACGTTGTTAAAACTCAGCCGGGAGGAAAAAACGACTGAGAAACTTGATTTTGAAATTCTTGACATCCGCATCCTGATTAACCGGTTATTCAAACAGCTTGGGTTTCTTGCAGACCAGAAACATATTACCCTTGTCGAGTCACTTGAAGAATCGATACCCCTTATCAATACGAATGAGAACCTGCTTCACACGCTTATGTTTAACCTGATTGAAAATGCAATCAAGTATAGCCCACCCAGAACCAAAGTTATCATCAGAAGCAGAAAACATCCTGAATCGGGCCGTTTCACTCTGGATGTAATTGACAATGGACTGGGAATACCCGCAGAAGAAAAGAAAAATATTTTCCTCAGGTTTTACCGGATCGAAAAAAGCCGGGCAAAAGTAACGGGTGGCAGCGGACTTGGTTTATCTCTGGTGAGCAAAATCAGGGAATTGCTGAATCTCGAGATTGAAGTGAAGGATAATAAACCGATGGGAACCATTTTTTCCGTAAGTTTCCCTGATGATTCGGTATTTTATTAAAAGGACTAAGGGGTAAGGATTAAGGCGTAAGCAGGAAAGAAAACTCTTTTTATATGCAATCCGTTATTCTTTATTTTTTTGCTATAAATAAAAAATCCGGCCATCAGCCGGATTTTTTATTGGTTATCAGAAATTTTCCTGATTAATCTTCTGAGCACGACGAATAGCTTTAAGCTGTTCAGTACGAGCCTCGACAGAGGGCTTTGTGAAGAAGGTCCGGCGTTTGTATTCTTTCAGAACACCACTGCGCTCGTATTTCTTCTTGAACCTGCGAAGTGCACGGTCAATATTTTCGCCTTCTTGTAGTATGATTCCTACCATTGGGTTGTCACCCACTTTCTTTTTAGCGTTAGAGAAACAAATTTAGGTACAGGATCAATGAAATGCAAAAAGAAATCCGATTCATCCCAATACATTTCTATTCAAAAATGCGGAGACCCCCCAATCAAAATTACGGAGACGCGATAAATCACGTCTTTACGCAATTACAATAAAAAACCCTCCCTCCGCTCGGCGACCTTTGCGTCTCGGCGGTCTTTCCCCCAAGCTTTAGGGCAAATTAACCCTAAATGATCTTAAATCTTTGTACATTGAGTCAACCCAACTTCCCTTCAGAAAGGAAAAAACAATGAAATTCTTCGATTTTCACACCCATCTTTTCAGCTACGATTATTTTCAGGGCCTATTTCGGATAAGTCCGTTTGCACAGGATCCTGAACAACTTCATAAACGGTTTCTGGAAGCCGGAATTGAACTTCCTCCGCAAAAGGCTCAGGATCAGATCAACCGGCTTTATACTGAAATGGAAGCAAACAACGTTGACCGGATGGTTTTATTTGCCAGTTCAGCAGATGAAATCCCAACTCTTGCAGCCCTGCTTCCTACCAACCCAAGAATAACCGGCTTTGCCATTTTTAATCCGCTTGCAGAAAATGCTCTGGCGGTTTTAGATCAGCTTAAGGAAAAAAACTTTAAAGGACTTGTTCTCTTCCCGGTCATGCACCGGTATTTCCCGCAGGATCCGGAACTGAGTCCGGTTTGGGATAAAATTGAGAAACTCGGTTTTATTGTAACAATACATTTCGGCATTCTGAAGATTAAACTCCGTGATCTTGCCGGACTCCCACGAACTTTTGGCGGGCAATATTCAAATCCCATCAATCTGATTGAAATTGCAGACCGTCATCCCGGAATCAATTTTATCATCCCGCATTTTGGTGGCGGATATTTCAGGGAAACGCTGATGCTCGGGGCAAATTCGCAAAATATTTATGTGGATACGAGCAGTTCAAACAACTGGATTGAATATCAGGCTGCTGAACTGACACTTGCGGATGTTTTCAAGAAAACCCGACACGTATTTGGTGCAAAACGAATTTTATTCGGGACCGATACGGGCACACTTCCACGCGGATATCGAGCTGATGTTCTTGAAGCCCAGCTTAAAGCCATGGCTGATGCAAGGTTTACACGTGATGAAATTCATGCGGTGGTCTATCATAATGCACTTGAACTGACCGGAGTTGTTGAACCGGTTATCATGTAGGCTCAGATATCAAACCGGCTTGCGGTGAACCAGCATGTTGGATGACTGATCAACCGGCATCATGATAATTTCATTGATATTAACGTGTGCCGGTCGTGTAACCGCCCAAAAAATAGCATCCGCGATATCTTCTGCAACCAGTGGTGTCATTCCGGCATAAACTGAATCAGCTTTTGATTTATCACCCCTGAACCGGATGGTACTGAAATCTGTGTTCACCATTCCCGGATCTACCGAGGTTACCCGGATGTTGTCGCCCAGCGTATCCATTTTCATGCCTTGATTCAGAGCATTGACCGCAAATTTGGTTGCGTTATAAATACTGCCGCCGGGATAAACCTCGTGTCCGGCAGTTGATCCAAGATTCACAACGTGACCCGATTTCCGTTCCGTCATTCCCTTCAGTACCGCTTTGGTCACGTAAACAAGACCCAGAATATTCGTTTCAACCATTTGCTTCACTTCATCAAGATTATAATCCTGAAGTTTGTCTTTGCCCATGGCCAAACCCGCATTATTCACCAGAATATCAATGGACGTCCATTCTGCCGGAAGGGAAGAAAATGCACTTTCTACTTGCTCCTGACTTCTCACATCCAGCTCAATCGTCAGTATTTTGACATCTGATTTTTTTCGGATTTCTTCTGCCACGTCATCAAGCAATGCTTTTCTTCTTGCAGTCAGGATAAGACTGGCACCGGCTTCTGCAAAAACCTGTGCGGTTGCTTTCCCGATTCCTGAACTGGCACCGGTGATGCAGGCAATTTTTCCTTTGAGTGAGAATGACATGATTTTATTCCTTGATTGGTTACTGGTCACGAATCACAACCTGACCCTCTGCTTCGGGAGGTGACAAATGAATAAAGTTATGAAATTGAAATTAAGCTCCCCTCCTTTTGTAAAGGAGGGGAATATACTTGTAACTTACCACTTATAACCCCGAAGCTAGTTCGGGATCTTCGCTGTACTCGACTTGTAACTTATAACTTGTAACTTAAAGAATGTACCGGCTCAAATCCCGGTTTTTCACCAGATCTGACAATTTGGAATCCACCATTTCGGCGGTTACAACCACTTTTCCTACTGATAAATCATCCGGAATTCTGAACATAATGTCTTCAAATAAAGTGCTTAAAATGGTATGCAGCCGTCTTGCCCCGATATTTTCAACTTCAAGATTCACTTCGGTTGCAATTTTGGCAATTTCCCTGATTCCGCCGTCGGTAAAGGAAAGTTCAACGCCTTCAGTTGCCAGTAAGGCTTCATATTGGCGGGTAAGGGCATTAGTTGGAACCGTGAGAATTGAAACAAAATCTTCTTCTGTTAAGGATTTTAATTCAACACGAATCGGGAAACGACCCTGGAGCTCAGGAATTAGATCTGAGGGTTTGGCGATATGAAACGCACCAGAAGCAATAAACAGAACGTGATCGGTTCTCACGACACCATATTTGGTTGAAACGGTTGAACCTTCCACAATCGGAAGTAAATCACGCTGCACACCCGAACGGGAAACATCAGGTCCTGAACCTTGCCCGGATGAAACCGCAATTTTATCAATTTCATCAATGAAAATGATGCCATTATTTTCAGCAAGCTCAATAGCTTCTTTCTTGATGGCATCCATATCAATCAGCTTGGCAGCTTCTTCCTGGGTGAGATAAACGAGCGCATCTTTTACTTTCAGCTTCCGTTTTTTTCCTTTTTTCTGCCCCATCGAGTCGAACATATCCTGAATCTGACGGTTCAGATCTTCAATTCCGGAGGCACCCATCACCTGCATCATGGGCGGATTCTCGCCTTTGATATCAATTTCAATTTCCCGCTCATCCAGACTTCCGTCTTTAATTTTATCACGGAATTTGGTACGGGTTTTTTCATTGAGTTCAGATTCTGCGGTGGGTTTAGTATCTGATTCAGCCTGATTATCTGTGTTTAAAGCAAACTGTGAACCCCAGGAATCTGGCCTGGATTGGGTTATTGGCGGAATCAGAATATCCAGAACTTGTTCAATTGCCAGTTCTTTTGCTTTTTCAGCGTGACGGGCCATGTAAATTTGTTTGACCAGATTGACCGAAATTTCAGCCAGATCACGAACCATACTTTCAACATCTTTGCCCACATACCCGATTTCGGTGAACTTGGTTGCTTCTACCTTCACAAACGGTGCCTGGGTTAATTTGGCCAGGCGGCGTGCAATTTCAGTTTTTCCAACGCCGGTAGGTCCGATCAGAATGATATTGTTGGGCATGATTTCTTCACGCATATCGGCGGGAACCTGCTGGCGCCTCCACCGGTTTCTGAGTGCAATCGCAACAGCTTTCTTGGCCTGATCCTGACCGATAATGTATTTATTCAGTTCATCAACAACTTGTTTGGGCGTAAAAAAATCACTCATGGATTCAGCTCGAGTAAGGTCAGATTGGTATTGGTGTAAATGCAGATATCGCCGGCAATGGTGAGTGCTTCTTTGGCGATTTCGGCTGCTGAAAGGGATGTATTTCTGGCAAGAGCCACGGCTGCTGCCTGAGCGTATGGTCCGCCGGAACCGATAGCAGCAATCTGGTTTTCAGGTTCGATGACATCTCCCGTTCCGCTGACAATAAAAACCTGATCCCGGTTCATGACAACCAGCAGGGCCTCGAGGCGGCGAAGATAGCGGTCAGTCCGCCAGTCTTTGGCAAGTTCAACGGCGGCACGGCCGAGAAGTCCGTTATATTGTTCAAGTTTGGCTTCAAACCGTTCAAACAGAGTAAAAGCATCACCCGCTGATCCGGCAAATCCAGCAAGGATTTTACCATTCATCATGGTTCTGACTTTTTTTGCATTGGATTTTGCAACCGTATTGCCCATGGTCACCTGACCGTCTGATGCAATTGCTGCTTTTCCGTCACGGATAATTCCGATAACGGTTGTGGAATGTATAACAGGATTCATTTTATTTTTCTGGTGTGTTTAAAAAGGTGTTAAGATCGTTTTATTCCTGGTCAGTTGATCGGAACCGTCGTCCTTCGATACAATCCTGCATGCAGGATTACTCAGGATGACGGTCAATTGCCCAGTCAACCTGTTCGGTGTAAAGCGGTTTTCCACTGGTCACATGTCACTTGTCACCCGTCACTCGAATTAAATTTGTCTTCTCAGCCTCGCCACCGGAATGTTCAGCGCTTCACGGTATTTGGTAACGGTTCTACGGGCAATATTAAATCCTTTGTCGTTCAGGATTTCGGCAATTTTATCGTCACTTAATGGTTTTTGTCCGTCTTCGTTTTCAAGAATTTCACGGATCTTCTCTTTGACTTCACGGGTTGAAGCTTCTTCGCCACTGTCAGTTTCAATACCTTCACTGAAGAAATGCTTCAGCGAGAAAACCCCAAACTCAGTCTGAACGTATTTGCTGTTCACCACCCGGCTGATGGTCGAAATATCCATGAAAATACGGTCGGCCACATCCTTCAGAATCATGGGTCTGAGTCCGGCACCCGTTTCAAAAAAGGTACGCTGAATTTCAACGATTGAAGTCATGACCTTCATCATGGTTTCCCTGCGCTGAATAATGGACTGACGGAAAAACTTGGCATCCTCGACCTTTTTCCGGATAAACTGACGGGTTGAGTCGTCAATTTTACTCACCTTTGAGACGGCCATGGCCACATATTTCCGATTGATCCGAAGGGAAGGAATTCCACGGTCATTCAGGACGATAGAGAGCTCACCGTTATCATTTTCAACGAAAAAATCGGGCGTAATATAATTGGAATTTGGATTATGATCACCTTCACCCGGCTTGGGGTTCAGGTGTCTGATCAGTTCAAAGGCATCTTTCAGTTCATCTGGCTGAAGCTGAAGAACTTTCATGATCTGATCAAAGTGGCGGCGGGTAAATTCATCGTAACAATGCGTGAGAATTTCAATTGCATTCTCAGAAGTTTCGGTCACTTCCATATTGACCAACTGAAAGAGCAGGCATTCCTGCAAAGTCCGGCTTAAATAACCCGGTGGTTCAAGATTGGCAATGGCTTTGCGAACCCGTTCAACTTCCTGCTCAGTAACCGGCATCCCAAAATTGAAAATAAAATCATCAATGAACCGGGCTGGTTCAACTCTCAGATAACCATCAGGATCAACACTCCCCAGCAAATGTTCACTGATTAAAACCTGTTTTTCGTTAAAATTCAGCAGACGGATCTGATCACGGATTTTTTCTGTAAAGTTACTAACATGAACGGGGGTGAAATCTGGCCGGTCATCATCATCAGAATAATTGGAATAATAATCCTCGGTTTTATAGCCGTATAAATCTTCGGTGCTGATGTAATCTTCCCAGGAGAATTCGTCATCATTCGAAGTTTTAGCCGTACCTGCATCATCAAGAAGCCATGAATCATCAGTTTCAGGTTTTTCTTCTTTTTCAGCGGTTTCTTTGGGCGGATCGGCCTGAGCTTCTACATCAGCCTGTTCACCTTCTTCAGAAGTATCAATATCATCTTCACCTCCCTCTTCAAGAGCCGGATTCACCTCAAGTTCTGCTTTTATTGCCTGTTCAAGCGCAAGCTGCGGCAATTGCAGAAGTCTGATGTACTGAATCTGCTGAGGAGAAAGTTTGAGCTGTAATTTTTGCTGCTGGGAAAGTTGAAGCACGTTATAAGTATCTTATTTAGTTGAAGATGATCGTTTTTTTGACTTCAATGCCCGCCGTTTCGAAATTTCGTCGTCGAGACCTTCATAAAACTCTTTGCCGAAACGCCTTATAATGGCTTCCTTTAAAAACTGATGAACCGGAATGTCTTCACGGCGGCCCTGAAGGAAAGCCGGCCGGCAATCATCACTTTCAACCACATTTAACGCTTTTTGTCCGAAAAAATCTCTCACACGAATCGGGAAAAGATGGCAACTTACCGGTTTTTTGAAATCAGTAAGACCCTGATAAAAGGCCTTTTCGATTCCGCAAAAGGCAATGCCATCATCAAATACTACAAAAACACATTCTTTTTCGTTGACACAGGTCAGAACATCGGTTCCTTCCCATTTTTCAGAAACACCTTTTTCTTCAATAATTGCAATGCCTTCAGGGCGGAGCAGGTGTTTGATTTTCGGATAAAGCTCCTTGATCACTTCAATTTCGTCTGCAGAAACAGGCGGACCGGCCAACCCTTCCACACAACAGGCACCTTTGCATTTTTTTAGATCACAGGCAAATTTACTTGTCATGACCGAGTCAGAAATCAAATATTCGTTAATTCCAATCATCTCTTTTCACTATAATTCTTTGAAAAATAAGACGCAGGGGCGGCACTAGCAAATTTTGAGCCAAAAAGATGAACAAGGAAAGGAAAGTTTCATCTGCCTTTAATCTGCAGAGAAATATCGGGGGAATTCTACATGGAAGGTTGAACCAGATCCTGAATGAGATTCTGCCCAGACTTTTCCATCGTGCATATCAGTCAGTTTTTTAACGATAGAAAGTCCAAGCCCGGTAGAAAGTTCTCCGCCGGTAGGTTTTGCACTCAGTTTTCTGAATTTTTTGAACAGATGTTCCAGGTCATCTTCACTTAAACCCGGGCCCTGATCAGTAATTGAAAGTCTGACTTTTTCATTCATCGGTGAAATTTTTACCCGGATGACCGAACCGCCAGAAGAATATTTGATGGCATTGTTCAGAATGTTGTCAATGATTTCCCTCAGTGCATTTTCATCAGCTTTGATCAGACAGGAATGATCAGGTGGATCGAAGAAAACGGTCTGATTCTTTTTCTCAGCCTGAGGGTAGTTCTGAAGAATTACAGACTGAACGATGTCGGCCATATTAATTGTAGAAAACGAAAGTCTGAGATTTCCCGTTTCAAGTACCTGGGAATCAACCAAACTGTTTACCAGCTTAAGCATTCGCTGAGCAGATTGATGAATCCGGTTGATGCTTTCTTTGTCCTTTTCAGAACCCATCTTTGTTTCTAATAATTCAGCATAACCTAAAATGGATTGCAACGGATTTCTGAGTTCGTGTGATGCCATCCCGATCAATTCGGCTTTAATCTGGTTGGCTTCGGTCAATTCATCCAATGACTGGTGAAGTTCCTTTTCTTTTTCTTTCAATTGATGAAAAGCTTCATCCGTTTTATTTTTTTCTTCCCGCAGCTCTGAAGTCCGTTCAGAAACAAGGGCCTGCAACTCCTTTTGGTTTTGTTCAAGTTTCCGGGTACGGAATCTTGTAATACTTGAAATTGAAATCCAGAAAAGAAAAATACCAGCCAGAACATAACTTATTTTTGCCGGAAGGGAATAATAAAACGGCGCCACAATATCGAGCTGATAGGTTCTGATGTCACTCCAGGTCGCACCTGCCTTTTGTGCCCTGAATTCAATCTGCCAGGCATCTGCTTCAAGACCGGAAAGATGAATCTGGTTTTGTCTGCCCAGGTTAATCCAATCCTGATGAACCCCGATAATTCTGTATTGGTAGTTAACAGGTTCAGCCGGGAAAACCGGTGATTGAAAACTGATCTCGATGGCACTTCCCGAATAAATGCGTTCAGGATCATCGGCACCATTAACGGTTAGGGAAAGAATGATGGGCGGAAAGGTTTTTTTCGATAGTGACGGAAACCGGTAAGACAGAATTTGCCGGGTTGTTGCAATAAATATTTTGGTGGTGTCTGCAAAGACAAGTCCATGGTTGATCAGAGGTGCATTTGAGGTTCCCTTCACACCAGAAAGATCGAGCCATTCTTTTCCGGTAAAAACAAGCAGCCCCCGTTCTGTTCCCGACCAAACCCAGCCTGCTTTATTTTTCACCAGGGTTCTTACCACTAACTGCTGCTCAGGATTTTCAGGATACTCCTTCTTTGCAACCCTGTTATTTACTCTGTAAATACCATCATTGGTGCCCAGCAGTAAATTTCCATTTTTATCTTTTTCAATATCATAAATTTCAAGAACCCCTTTGAATTGGGTTTTAATTTCAGGGGAAATATTATCAAAAGCACCCAAAACCCTGTTCCATTTAAACAAACAGGTTTTATTTCCGTTTCCGGTCAAGTACAAAGTTGAATCATCAAGTGCTCTGATCGAATTTATTGCTGAAGCAATTCCTTCCGGAACGCCAAATATTTTTATTTCACCGGTAGGATCTACCCGGAAAATGGTTCTTGACTGTTCTTCCCGACCCCAGAGATTTTGAAAATGATCGAGGGTTAACAAACTGTTTCGTTTGGAATCCATCCCGTGAATAATGGTTTCAGTTTTGTTTCCGCTTATTTTTTTGAGTTCACCATTCCGGTAAGAAACCCAAATGGTTTTCCCGTCAGAAATTGCATCAACCAAATCAATTTCACTGTTCCTGATTATAAACAGGGGTTCTATTGAAGAATCATAAATATCAAGAAGGATGAGATTTTTAAAATCGGTTACCAGAAGACTGCGGTCACCTGCCTTTGAGGCCGCTTTAAGAATTCTCGGTTCAGTAGCCCCAAGTCTGATCTCAGAATATTGGGTATAAAACAGGTGAACACCCTCATCTGAAGTAACCCAGGCTCTTTTTTCATTATCAAGAAAAAAACTGGTTATGGTTTTAAGACCCAGCTCACCAATTTGCTCTGATTCAATTCCCGATTCACTCATTTTTAACCGGAAAAGTCCGGAATTCAGAGTTCCGGCCCAAACTGAGTTTCCACCTTCCCATACAAACGCATTTGCACCCGGAATATCAGAAACTTTACGGGCTGTTGACTGATTAGGATCAGAAGGTGTTGAAAGTTCATAAATCCCAAATTTGGTTCCCAACCAGAACCGGTTGGTACCAATCTGAGATACGGCATAAAACCTGTGAACCGGTTCATCAATTCCAAGCGGAATCTCAACAAAATTAGTTTGTGCTGAATCAAGGTGGAATAAAACGCCACCCCATGATGCAGCATAAAAATCTCCGTACTCATTTTCAAAAAATGCGAAGGATCTTGAAAAACTGTCGGTGTGATATTTGGGATCAAGAGTAAACCGGGTTAACTTTTTTCCGTCCCATGAAACAATCGCATCAGATTCACCCAACCACAATTTACCGTTCCGGTCATGATACAAGGTTTTTGCAAAATGAAGTGTTGAATCAGTCACCTCATCAGACCCTGGAATGATAGTAAGAGTCTTCCAACTGAAGCCTGAGCGTGAAATCAGACACAATCCCCGGTCAGTAAGAACGTAAACACCTTTTCCGGGTACATATAAAACTGACTTTACCAGAAGAGAAGGAAGATCCCGGGTGTAGGTTACCATTTGTTCACCGTCAAACCTGACGAGCCCGCCATCGGTGGCAATCCAAATGAGACCATCCTGGTCCTGAGTCAGCGATTTTGTAAAATTACTCGGCAGATTTTCATTAACGGAATAGGTTACGTGGCCCAATGGCTGGGCAAATCCAGTTAGCGGAAAAAGGCAAATGAAGATAAAAAGTGATAACCGCATATCTCAGGTAAAATGAATTCACCTAAGGTAAATAAAAGCAATGCCTTGCGCAAGAAAGGAAATGAATGAAGTGGATTCTTACCGCTTTCCATAGGTGGGAATTTCTGAAAGCTTGTGGAAAATGATTTTTCCTTTTTTCTGTCCGGCCTTTATCATTTCGTCAGCTCCGGCAGAAGGTCCGCCGATCCGCATAACGGCATCACAGTGATCAATCAGCTGAACAGCAACCGGGTGAAAGATTTCGTTGAAAATCTGATCACCTGTTTCTTTTGATCCGGCAGCCTCAATTAAGGGAAGAGCAAACCACTCTCCCAAAACCGGCAAATGCCCAAGTTTATATAATTCGAGAGCCATATCGGTCATGGCTTTTACATTTGCAGCGATGAGTTCAGGTTGATCGTTTGTTCCAGACCGGTAAGGCCCTGCAACCAGAATCATGAGCGATTTATTTGTTTTCAATTTGGAACTTTTTTATTAAAATGCTGGATCCCGGATCAAGTCCGGGATGACAGCAGATAGAGTTGTGACCCGTAATTTGTCCCCTGTAACCATCGTTATCCTTCAATCAGAAGCTTCAGCGGCTGTTCAAGTGCTTCAACAACCCAGCGTAAAAACCGGGCAGCATCAGCACCATCAATAATCCGGTGATCGTAGGAAAGTGACAGCGGAAGCATGAGTTTTGGTTCAAAGGCAGTTCCGTTCCAGACGGGTTCCATTGACCCACGAGAAACGCCAAGAATGGCAACTTCAGGTGAATTTACAATCGGTGTGAAACTCGTTCCGCCGATTCCGCCCAGATTGGTGATCGACATACATCCGCCCTGAAGATCATCCGGTGTAATTTTCCGGTTTCTTGCACGGGTGGCAATATCATTCAGATCTAAAGCGATCTTGGTGATATTTTTCTTGTCTGCATCCCGGATGACAGGAACCATAAGTCCGGCTTCGGTATCAACAGCTACACCGATATGGAAATAATTTTTGTAAATCACTTCCTTGGTGGTCATATCCACCGCTGAATTGAAATTCGGATATTTTTTCAAAGCTGATGCCAGAACTTTGACCAGAATTGCGGTCATAGTCAGTTTTGCGCCTTGTTTTTCAAGAGCGGGAGAAAACTGTTTTCTGAGCACTTCAAGCGACGTAATATCCGCCTTATCAAATTGCGTAACATGCGGAATGGTCTGCCAGGCGTAACTGAGATGCTCAGCGGTTTTATACCGGATGGTGGACATCGGCTTGCGCTCAATTGAACCGTATTTCGCAAAATCGGGAAGTGGTTTTTGTGCAATTCCGGCAGTTTGTCCGCCAGAAACAACTGAACTTCCTTTTTGCTGATGCAGTTTTTTCGACCAGGATTTCACATCTTCCTGTGTTAAGCGGCCGCCGGAACCCGTTCCGGGAATTTCATCAACATTCACTCCAATTTCACGGGCCAGCCTACGAACTGAAGGAGCAGCAGGAGCCGCATTTTTCTTTGTTGCCGGCTGAACATCAGAAGAAACCGGAGCTGCTTTTGGCGATTCAGGTTTTGCAGGAACCGGAGCCGAGACAACCGGGGCGACCGGTTCTGTTTTTGCAACTGAAACCGGTACAGGAGCAGAAACTGAAGATTTAATTTTCAGAACAACCTGTCCGATTGTGGCCTTATCGCCTTCCTTAACAAATAATTCGGTTACCACACCAGAAACGGGAGACGGAATTTCAATTGTGGCTTTATCAGAACCCACTTCCAGAATTCCCTGATCAACCGAAACGGTATCACCAACTTTTACCGTAACCTTCAGAATGTCAGCACTTTTTATTCCGTCACCCAGATCAGGTAAAGTCACTTCAACTACTGATTCCACTGAAGGTGCAGAGACAACCGCAACAGGAACTTCTGCAACTTTGGTAGCAGGTGTTTCAACGACTGGTGCAACCGGAGCCGGAGCAACGGCAGCAGCTTCACCTGTTTCAACGAGTAAAAGAACCATTCCATGAGTGGCTTCTTCGCCTTCTTTGATCCGGACTTCTTTCACAACCCCGGTAACTGTAGACGGCACTTCAATGGTGGCTTTGTCAGATTCAATTTCAATAACCGGCGCATCTTCTTCGATCTTGTCACCGGGTTTTACAAAAACCTTCAGAACAACGGCTTTTTTAATTCCGTCACCTAAATCAGGAAGAGTAAATTCTTTAAGCATTTTAGTTCTTCCTTCCTTAAGAAATCATCGGGTTTAATTTATCCGGATTGATGTCAAGCGCTTTGATGGCTTTCGACACGTCCGTCATTTTCAGTTTGCCGTCTTTGGCAAGGGCATAAAGAGTTGCAACGGCGATATAACGGGCATCCACTTCGAAGAAACTGCGAAGTTCTTCACGGGTTTCACTCCGTCCGAATCCGTCTGTGCCTAACGTTGTGAGGGTTTTGGGCATCCATTTGGCAATCATGTCTGGCATGAGTTTCAGATAATCTGAAGCAGCCACATAAACGGCATCTTCTTTTCCGTCGAAAACGGTCTGGATGTAAGGCGTTTTTTGTTTATCGGATGGATGAAGCAGGTTGTGCCGTTCTGCAGTAAGTGCATCATTGCGCAGTTCCTTGTAACTGGTCACCGACCAAACATCAACTGAAACGCCATATTTACTCTCAAGTAAATCCTGAGCTTTGAGAACTTCATTCAGAATCGTTCCGGAACCGAGCAGATTGGCTTTAAGCTTGTTCCCGGGTTTTGCAGACGGTTTTAGTTTGTAAATCCCCTTGAGAATGCCTTCTTCTGCACCTTCAGGCATAGCCGGATGGGCATAATTCTCATTCATTATGGTGAGATAGTAGAAAATATTTTCCTGTTCTTCGTACATTCTTCTGATGCCATCACGAATGATGACTGCCAGTTCAAATGAGAAAGTCGGATCATAGGTTTTCAGGTTCGGAACCGGATAGGCAAGCACATGACTGTGACCATCCTGATGCTGAAGTCCTTCTCCGTTCAGGGTTGTCCGGCCGGCAGTTCCGCCAACTAGAAATCCTTTGACCTGAAGATCGGCAGCAGCCCAGATCAGATCACCGATCCGCTGGAATCCGAACATGGAATAATAAATGAAAAACGGAATCATGTTCAGGCCATGATTGGCATAAGACGTTCCGGCAGCAATAAAACTCGACATTCCGCCAGCTTCAGTAATTCCTTCTTCAAGAATCTGTCCGTCTTTGGCTTCTTTGTAATAGAGAAGCTGATCACGGTCAACCGGTTCGTAAACCTGACCAACGTGGGAATAAATTCCGATTTGTCTGAAGAGTGCTTCCATACCAAACGTTCTTGCTTCATCAGGAACGATGGGAACGATGAGTTTCCCGATTTCCTTGTCTTTGAGAAGTTTGGTTAAAATGCGCACAAAAATCATGGTTGAAGACGCTTCACGTCCGTCACTGCTGGCGTAGAATTCTTTAAACACATCAACAGGCGGTGTTTTGATCGGACGAAGATCCACAACACGTCTTGGAAGGAATCCACCCAGTTTTGCCCGGCGATCCATGAGATATTTCATTTCGTTCGAATCGGCGGCAGGTTTGTAAAACGGTGCTTTTGCCACTTCATCATCGGAAATGGGGATTCCGAAACGAGAACGGAATTCCCTGAGTTCGTCTTCGTTTAATTTTTTCTGCTGATGGGAAATATTTTTTCCTTCACCCGATTCACCCATGCCGTATCCTTTGATGGTGTGGGCAAGAATGACCGTTGGCTGACCGGTATGTGTGGTTGCAGCATGGTACGCGGCATAGACTTTTTCCATATCGTGACCGCCACGGCCCAGTTTTCTGAGCTGTTCATCAGAAAGATGGCTTACCATGTCGAGCAATTCAGGGTCAACACCAAAAAATTCTTTTCTGAAGTATGCGCCGGATTCAACCGAAAATTTCTGCCACTGACCATCAACCACTTCACCCATTCTCTTGACGAGTTTTCCTTTGGTATCCTTGGTCAGAATGGCATCCCAGTCACTTCCCCAGATTACTTTGATTACATTCCAGCCTGCGCCACGGAAAGCAGCTTCAAGTTCCTGAATGATTTTTCCGTTGCCGCGAACTGGTCCGTCGAGACGCTGAAGGTTACAGTTAATTAAAAAGATGAGGTTATCGAGCTTTTCACGGGAAGCCAGATTGATGGCACCCAATGTTTCAGGTTCGTCAGTTTCACCATCACCAAGGAACGCCCAGACTTTGGCGTCTGATTTTGGTTTTGCACCACGATCTTCGAGATACCGGTTAAACCGGGCCTGATAAATGGCCATGATCGGACCTAAGCCCATTGAAACGGTCGGGAATTGCCAGAACGTCGGCATCAGCCAGGGGTGCGGGTAAGAGGAAAGTCCGCCGGTCGGTGCAAGTTCCCTGCGGAAGTTCAGCAAATGTTCCTCGGTTAACCGTCCTTCAAGAAAAGCACGGGAATACACGCCGGGAGACATGTGACCCTGAAAGAAAATCTGATCGCCTTCGAAAGTATCGGTTTTTGCACGGAAAAAGTGGTTGAAGCCGATTTCATATAAAGTTGCTGCTGAGGCATAGGTTGAAATATGTCCGCCAATGCCATCTTCAACCCGGTTTGCCTTCACAACCATCGACATGGCATTCCAGCGAAGAATGGAGCTGATGCGGTTTTCAATTTCAATATCACCCGGGAAAGGAGGCTGTTTTTCTCTGGGGATGGAATTGATGTAAGGTGTATTTGCTGTGAACGGAACTTCAACCCCGGCTTTTTTTGCCCGGATGTTTAAGAGGCGAAGAATTTCAATTACCCGTTGCGGACCCCCGTGCTGAAGCACATAATCGAGGGATTCCATCCATTCCTGGTTTTCAATTTCACTGATTTCAGGGTTTACCGGCGTCTGATCAGACATTCAATCTTTCCTTATTTACTTGCTATTCTAACTGAAAACTAACGATTTTTCTTTGGAAATAATTTCCGAATTTAGAAATTATTTAACTCAGAATCACTTTTGGTGACGGAAAATAGCTGTTAGCTATTAGCTTATAGCTGTTAGGTTTTAGAACTG
>Ga0209460_1000494_pt1 | contig 35907 bp, 28 predicted proteins | sample EBPBio132013_DNA_FD_185868 | JGI IMG/M metagenome (GOLD analysis project Ga0209460, IMG submission 185868) | Wastewater treatment Type I Accumulibacter community from EBPR Bioreactor in Madison, WI, USA - Reactor 2_5/13/2013_ DNA (SPAdes)... | ecosystem: Engineered > Bioreactor > EBPR >... | reverse complement strand
GGATTTCTGAATTTCATGTCTCGATTTCACATCACATACTTCACCCGGGCAGTATTGTGCTTTGTCTTTGTAAACCATGGCATAAAATTTACATCCAAGACAAATCCCGAAAGCTGCTTCGAAGAACAGAAAAATCAGACAGATCATGCAGATAATTCCGGTGATTGGACTGAAGGAATTCACTACAACTAAAAGGATGAACATGGTCAGTGCCAGAATAACGCCAATGATCCAGGCAATCTTTTTTTGTTTGGCACCCACATATTCAGGAGTCTGATTTCTAACGATCCACCGACCCATGATGAGAGTTGGAGCAAACTTCGGATTGATAAAAACACGGATTGAAATATCCACCAGAAAAAGCATGGTTGCGTATTTCAGCATCAGGAAATCACCTGTGTAGATGACTTGCTGAATCGAAATAAACATCATTAAAAATAAAATTCCCGCTGCTGCCCGTATTTCACGTTCGTTCAAAACCGGAATGGAATATCCTTCAACGGTTTCACCGAAATTAACTATTTTACTCATGGTTGCTGCTTTCTTTTGGTTATTGATAAAAATAAATGTGTTTAAAGTGTGGATTTTTTTACAATCTCATCCCGGACTTGATCCGGGATCCATCCCCCCGTTCAGGTAATTAATTCTGGATTCCCGCCTTCGCGGGAATGACATCGGAGAAACAAACTTCCGACCCGGTGCCTGAGGCACTCGAAGGCACCCCAAAACCCCAAACCCACCTTCTACGGCTTCCTTGCAAAAAAGATCAGGTGAGTTTCCTTTAGCCCGTTTTTTCTTTGAAAAACAGCAGTTTCCAATCGGATTTGCTTATACCCTGCTTTTTCAAGTTCCTGTCTCAGAAATGCTTCCCGGTAATAATACACGAACATCTGGTCACCGGTACTTCCCAATTCATAACCCGATTGTTCATAATCCCCGTCAATGGTGCTGAAATAAAATAGTCCACCGGGATTAAGCAAATCCGCACAATGGCCGATTAGCTTTGATGCATCTTCTTTTGATAAATAGGGAAGGGTAAAGCCGCAAATCACAGCATCAAATCCTGGTGGAAGCCGGTCAATATCACGGCAATCCATCACCGAAAATGTAGCTGACGGATTATTTTCCTTTGCCAGACTGATCATATCCGGAGCGATATCGATGGCTTCAATTTTAAAATCCGGGCGTTTGGAAAGTAAATACTGCGTGACGTTACCGGGTCCGCAACCAATTTCCAGAAGACGGGCTGATGGTTTGCTTACTTCATGGCAAATGAAATCGTAAGTCCGGTCATAAATCCGGATGTCTTTGACGAATCGGTCATAAGCACCAGCAACGGCATTCCAGCTTTTTGAGTTAATCCTGTTCGGATCCATTTATTTGGAACCGATCCAGGTTGCCCGATGCCACAAAGTTTCGAGTGGACCCTGAGGGTGCCTGTTCATCCACCTGGTACTGAAAATGCCTTGCAAAAGAGCAAGAGCAAGTCCGATTAGGAGACAATAGGTTGCTCCGGTGTACAGATATAAGGCAAACCCGAATCCGTAATAAAGGGTTGACCCGATCACCGACTGAATGATATAATTGGATAAACTCATCCGGCCGATGGGGGAAAGCAGGTTGAGTGCCCGGTGAAAAAAGGACGATTGAAACGCCAGTACAAACCCGGAAACCAGAAACATCATGAATGCCATATTTGACCACGATGAAACGATCGTGAGCAACGGTCTGCGGATGGCTTCACTTTCAATCCAGAGATCAAGTCCGTTTTTAACCTGAAAAAGTGGGAGGAAGGATAGGGTGGCGAAGAAAAGTACCATCCTCCAGAACTTTTTGTTTCCATCCTTCAGAACAAAAAACGACTTCCGTCCGGCCAGCATGCCAAACATGAACAAGGAGAGAGTCTGGAAAACACGACCGTTTTCCCAGTTCCAGAGCAGGACCGCCGGTTTCCCGTTGGTAAGATTTCCGGCAACTGTATCAAAAAAGGAAATTCCGGTGATGTACTCGCCCATTTTGCCGAAGTACGACCAGGAAACCGGATCACCCAGGTGCACATCGGGATGCTGAATTGCCCTCGACAGGTTGAACCATTCATAAGGCTGAAGCATGAGGAAAAGGGCAATCCCAAAAACGAGGCGGTTGCTGAGTTTGGAAACCGGAATCAGAAAAAAACCGATCATCGCATAAATTGTAAGAATATCGCCCTGGTAAAAAGCAGAATTCACCAGACCAAAACCGAGTAAAAGCACGAGCCGCCAGGCAAAACGAGCCCGGAAGTCGTTCCCTTTTTTCTCCTGATTATCCGACTGGATGAAGAACGTTAATCCGAACAGAAGGGCAAAAATGGCATAAGATTTACCTGAAAACAGAAAAAACAGGGTTTCCCAGATGCCTTTGTCAACAACCAGCATCCAGTCTGGCAGACCGGTGGGTGAATAGTAAAAATCGAAATGTTCGATATTGTGAAGCAGCATGATGGAAACGATGGCAAATCCACGAAGGGCATCCACAACAGACAGACGGGAAAGGGAAGTTGGTGTGGTCATAAACGATGATTTATTGGTAAGATGGATGTTAAGGAAGGTCAATTGAATGACCAGGCTAAAAGTAAGCTGAAAAGAGGACTGATTCAATTTTTGTTTTTTGTATTGCCATTCCCGTCCCTCCAGCGGGAGGGATCCATTTCACCCCTGTAATCCTAAGCTAATCCATCTCGCCAGTATTTAAACGGCTGTCATCCCTGACTTGATCCGGCTAACGAAGTTCTGCAAAGCTCATCCATCCCACCGTTTCCCCAAACTTCCTTTGTCTTCGACGACCCCCTTTTGACGGCACAAAAGGGGGCAAAATGCCTTTCCGCCGCTTTCCATCTTTGGCTTATGACTACGTTTCATATCGGAACCCGGCGAACTCATCAGGCTTCGCCTGACTCAAACACGCCGGCTTCTGACCGATATTGCACTTGTCATTGGCGCCGATGGAAAGAATGGCGGTAAAATGCAGAATGATACCTATTTTCCGCACGGAATCTGGGAATAGAAATAAAGGAGATTTGTGGCCGTGCGGTTTTTATTGATGGATCATTTACCCCGGGTTTAAAACCCGGGGCTACAAACATATCACCCTTCTGGGGTGAGGAGAAACTGCTATTCGAAACCCCATCGGGGTGACCTATTTGTAGAATGTTGAACAATAAAAATCCCAACCGCCCGACCGCAAATCTGGAATCTTGGCATAACCTATTTCCGGGCGGAACAGGTACAAATGCAGTGTTTCTCCTTTCGCACAGAATAAACATTTAGAAATAAAAAAGATTTGTGGCCGTTCGGACTATGTTGTTGGTTCGTTTACCACGGTCACCTCGATACTCAGCCTGCGGCTGAACTCGGTGACCGTGGCTATAAACATATCACCCATTCTGGGTGAAGAGAAAAGAAAATGCAAAGAAAAGCAGTCAATATGTAGGGTCTTAAATTGGAATCCAAATTACCTAGGTGGGATGGATGCCCGTCTTCACGGGCATGGCAAAACAAAATTATTGTCTGGATCACTTATGCTTTATTCTTCAGCTATTCTGATTGCTACATTTCCTTTTTTATGACCCGAATCAACATATCGGTGTGCTTCAACAATTTCTGCCATGGCATAGGTTCTGTCCATAACCGGCTTCAGTTTATTTTCCTCAATCAGTTTTTTTAGGTACGGTAAATCTTCTGCCATTATTTTCGGAAGGAAATAGTTATTTAGAAAAACGCCATGCTTTTTTAGAATTTTTCTGCAGGCTGAAGCGCTTGATTTCATCACGGCATCATAGACAATATCAAACTGACCCTGATGTTGGGTGAAATCTTCTTTTGTGTAATCAATTACGTGGTCGGCGCCGATCGAATTTACCAAATCAAAATTGGCAGAACTGCATACCGCAGTTACTTCCGCCCCATAATACTTTGCAAGTTGGATGGCGTAAGTGCCCAGACTTCCTGATGCACCATTGATCAGGATTTTTTGTCCTTTACTGATTTTGGCTTTTTGCAGGTTTTTCAGAACGGTAAGTGCACCAGCAGGAACTGTAGCTGCTTCTGTGAAAGAAAGGTTTTCAGGCTTTAGGGTAACCAAACTCTTTCGTTCCTGGGTTCCATCCTTAACTTTCTCAGGCAGGCACCTGTATTCGGCATAGCCTCCCAGTCCGAATCCTGTCAGGGCAAAAACCTCGTCACCCGGTTTAAACAGGGACACTTTTTTACCAACACTTTCAATGATCCCCGAAATCTCTAACCCCAGGATCAAATTCTTTTTCGGTTTAAACAGTCCGAACATAAGCCGGACCAAAAACGGATCAACTCTTCTGATACGGGTATCACCGATGTGTGCCGTTGTCGCCATAACTTTAATTAAAACTTCATTGTCCTTCGGGATCGGCTTATCAATTTCCTTTATCTGGAGGACTTCAGGCGGACCGTATTGCGTACAAATGATTGCTTTCATTTTTGCTTACCTAATATTTTGAGGATGCATTTCCTTGTGATTATGACACGAAAACCGGATTTGTCATCCGAAGTAAATGGTACTTGGATATTACTCAGAATCTTCTTTTATCATTTCAAGAAGCTTACTGTAATCAATTTTTGAATTGTGACGTGGGTCAGTTGGGAGTTTACTGAAAATCCGGAAGTTTGGCTTTTCTGGTAAATAAGCTGACAATTTGGTTTCCATTTCAGTTTTCAGGTCGTCAGTAAATTTGGTTCCTTCAAGTGCCAGAGCCAGATACAATTTATCACTTTTTTTAATCAGCGCTGAATTTTTTACTTCGGGAAAAGATGAAAGAATAATTTCAGCCGGGAAAGAAAACAACATCCGATTCTTCCAACGGATTGCCGAATTAGCCCTGCCTGTCAGGAATAACCGACCATGATCATCCAAAAAACCGGCATCTCCGGTTCTGTGCCAGACAGATTCTGCCGTTCTGATTTTATTTTTTACTTCTTCTTCCGGTTGATTAAAATAAGAAGTAAGCACATGGCTGCCCCTAACTACAATTTCACCGGTTTGGCCATATCCTAATTTTAGGTTTCTCAGGTCAGAATCAGATTGACAGGAAATAGGATTTTCTGAAATAGGCAGGATTGCCAGTTCTATCTGTGAAACCGGTCTACCGGCAAGTAAGCCGCTGACGGAATTGGTTTCATTAAATCTGATAAAATCATCCAATGGAAGTTCACTGATAGGTTCTGCTTCTGTTGAACCATAAACAATTGTTATCTGAGTTTTTGGAAAGGCCGCTTTCAGCTTTTTTGCCAGTGCAGGGAAAACCGGAGCTCCACCAATAAAAATCATTTCCGGTGGAGGAAATGCCGGTTGGACTTTCAAAATATGCTCAGTCAATTTTTGGAAAAAAACCGGAGAACCTGTTACAGAATTTACTTTTTGTTTATTCCATTGGGCAAGAATTCTGGTCGGATTCACGTTTTCTGTTTTCAGGAAATCCATATCAGGAAGAAGAGTGGTAATCCCGGAAGCCAGATTATTCAAAACGAAAACAGGAAGAGTCGGCATATCAACCGATCCTTCAGAAAGATTTAACGTTTCACTTAATACTGAATGCTGTGCCAGTAAAAACTGGTGACTCCGGCTGGCAGCTTTCGGAAATCCGGTACTTCCGCTTGTGAGGGTGATTAAAGCGGGTGAAACAGGTTTAGGAGTCGCAATTTCTGGTTTTTGGGAGATTATATTTGTTCCGGATCCGGGAAACCAGTGAAAGGGTATTTGTCTGATTTCCCTGTTTAACAATCGCAATAAATGGGATTTAGGAATTCCCCAGAACGCTTTGGGTCTGATAAAAACGGTGATTTCTGAAAGCCGGTTCCGTGTTGTCCATGCATCAGTGAAAACTGCTGTCATGCCTGAGTAAAAAATGGCGAGCAGAATTTCGTATAGCTGAATAGACATTGGAATGTAAACCAGAATACAATCGCCCTCATTCAGTCCCTGATTTTTTATAAAACCGGCAGTGTTTTTAACACGGTCAAGGAGTTCCCGGAACGTGACTTTTTCCTTTCCGGTCATGATCGCAATCCGGTCAGGATGACGTTCTGCACGTTTTTCAAGAACGGAGACAAGGTTTAAGCCAGGTTGATTTACCATGATATCCGGAACAGGTCATAATTCTGAATAGTTTTCTGATCTTTTGCCAGAATGTTAGCTGATTTGTTTGAAACATGCATCAGAGCATGAATCATAGTCTCATAATTTCCGGCTGCTTTCCGGTAAATCATCCGGGTCAGAAAACTACCCAGTCCTTTATATTCCGGCAGCGGATTAATTGCCAGTGTTTTAATGATGAGTCGTTTTTTTTGAGGTGAAAACAGATCAGGAATACAAAAAATGAACCCGACAGTTTCTCCTTTGTGCTTTGCAACTACAACATAATCTGAATTGATAATTCCCCGGATTTTCTGGTATTTCCCAAGAAATTCATCAAAGGAAATTGGAGAATAAAATTTATTGCCACTGAAACTGATCAGACAAAGATCAAAAATTGATTTCAGCTCGGTTTCAAACCTATCCATATCAAAACCGGCAAATTCAATTTCCTGATTGTAAAAACGATCTGAAGAATTACCCAGGTGTCCGGCAATTACCTGAGTTTCTCCTTCTGTGGAAATATAAGTTTCAATTGGAATCCATCCGGAATTCTGCCAAAGAGAATGGTAAAAGGGCGGGTGGAGCAGGTCAAGAAAAAAGGGTGGATTAACGGGTGGTTTTATGAGGCGGTACTGATCCCAAGTTGTACCATTCATCGGACCTGTTACAGAATGAAATCCATTTTCCTTCGCATATTTTTGGATTTCTGAGGTTAGAAGCATCATGACTTCTTCAGAATTTACCGAATCAAAGTACCCGGCAATGATATCCCGTTCACCCAGATCGCTGATGTCTGAATTTTTTAACAGGGCAGTTTTTGCAAGGCAGTCCATTCCGTCCATGACCGCAATCCAGGTCAGAAACCAGGGCTGATGCTGAATGGCCAATTCAGATTCAGGCTTTACCGGATAACAGGCATACAGTTTTTCGGTTAGTTTATTGAAGGCCTCTGCCGGGAAGTCATCCAATCCAAAACGGGAAATTATCATTTTAATATTCCGTAAGTAAGACCCATATAAGTTCCGAGAACAACAACTGAAAATCCAATACTCATGACCAGATTGTACATCATGACGTCAATCCGGTGGTAAGATTCATGAATTTTGGCGTACACCTTTTCTGTAATCAGCGTATAAATGAAACCAAGCGGAATCACCGTTATTGCTGCAGCCAGCAGGTTTAAATCCGGGTAAAAAAGTTGCTGAACCGGGTAAAAAACAAGAAACAGAATAAGCAGCCTGAGAATCTGATTCGGTTGAAGAAACCGATGAACCTGAATTCCGTTGGTTTTGAGCAGAATAATGTGCCTGCGCCAGAAAAGATCCAAAACGGAAACAACAGAAAAAATGTAAGGCACAATAAAAATTGACTGAAAATCAAGAAACAGATTTGCAATAAGAATCCAGATCAGCATGATTCCTAAAAGGTAAAAAACCGTTCGGATACGGAATCGTTTTGGATCCTGTTGCGATGTTCTTTTTAATCCGAATCCAAAAGTGGCCAGACAAAATGCTGTGGCAACCGGAATAAACCAGGGATAGTCAACAAGTCCCCACGATCCATACGCCATCAGTCCAATCCCGACAAGAGCACTGAACCCAAACACCCTGGTTAGTTTTCCAATAAAAATGAAAGAAAAAAGTAACACGATCAGCAGAAGAAGCTGGAAAATCATTTCATCCTGAGTCTGTCTGGGATATCTCAGCAGGATGTAAACCGTGCCGACGGGAATGAAAAAGTTATCAGATCCTTTCAGGGAAATCAGTTCAAATCCGGTAACCAATATGGCAACATATATGCCGCAAAGTGACGCTTTTACTGCCCCAACTTCTGTCAGGTGAAGCATACTTTGTTCGGTAATCAGAAACGTTGTCAGGAAAAAAATAACGGTTCCCTCAACACTTTTTCTTTCCTTTTCAATCAGAAATAAAAACTTGCCGTAAGTGGTCCCAACAAGTGCCGCCATTGAGTCTGAAATTGACAGAATCAACATACCAATCAGATAATAATCTGGCTGATGGTTCAAATTGGAGGCCAGCCAGGTAAGATAAACCGCAAAAGGGAAATAGATCCCCCCTGAAGAAGGTCTTTCAATTCCATGAACCGATTTCAGTAAATTGAGTTTCTTTGTAGAGTAAAGGATTCCAACAAACCCGAGAGATAATATCAAAACCGACCAGTGGGACGTGAACAGGTAAGAAAATGAAAGGGTAACCATTCCGCCGGAGAAATGTACGAACTTCCGGGTTACTTCCACCGAAGGTTTAAGCAGAACCGAAATCAGTTCAGAGGTGACAAAAATGGAAATAAAAATTCCAGATATGATCAGAATTCTGAGCCATTCCTGATTGGGTATTGAAAATTCAGCCATTCTGTTTTTCCGAAATAAAAAAATGAGAATAGAACCAGGCCTGATCTATCCGATGGAGCTGTTCACTCAGAACTGAATCCGTTTTCCAGTTGGGTGTGAAACGGTCAAGATTCCGGTAAGCCAGTAAATTCCAGCAGGCAACTTTTGCCCCGGGTCCTGAAAATTGATGCAATTGGCCAGAAAGATTTTCAAATTCATCCTGCGACATATATTCAAAGATATCTGATAAATTAAACCGGGTAAACGCACCCGGGTATTTTTCAATGGCATCCTGCACGCCACCATGAAAGAACTCCAGTTTATGCAGATTACCCCGGATGATATTAAAATTTTCTTCCCGCAGATAGTGGGGAAGTGCTGAATTGTAATTGCCGGTTAAAATATAAGTTAAATAGGGATTATTATGAGTTGAGATTTCGGTGAAGGCATGCCGGGTTCTTTCAAGTATCATGTCGGACGGTGATTGTTCAGAATATTTAAAAAATTCGGCATCCCGACCCATTTTTCCCATCACTAATTTACTGAAAAACAGTCTAAACAATCCCCGCCATAAGGCACTGTTCCACCTTTTAGAATAAAACTCTTTTTGCTGCTGGATTGATTTTTCAGCCAGCAAGTCAGTGATGGTCTTTCTGCTGTGAATAAAGGGAATGATCCGGGTTCCAAAAAATTTCAAATACTTTTCAAATTTTCCGCAGTGAATATATCCGTTCATGATCCAATCAGGGTGGGCATCCCAAAATGAAACTGATTCAGGCAGCATGCCGGATTTCAGGTTTTGAAAAACTTCCATCCGGTTTTTGGAAGGGAGGATACCGGCAAATTCAAGGACTTCTTTATAATTTAAAGTTAAAAAAGCTGCTTTTCTGAGATCACAACATGCCAGCTGAGCGGGATTAAAATCAACAGCCACAACCTTTTCGGGATTTCCTGTTAAGAGGCTGAATGAATTGTCTCCGGCAGAGGCAACGGATAAAACAACCTGACCCTCAAGCGGATGAAGAGCTTTGAGTAAAAGGGCAGGATCTTCCCAGCAGTTAGCATACCTGATAAAATCAAACTTTGCACGGTTTCTGATTTCACTCATGCTGATTTTCTCCCTCAAGAATTACAATCATTCCTGTTGATCCGTCCATTTCAACCCACATGCCGGATGTCAGTACGGTCATAACACCAGGAACACTCACAATAGCAGGGATTCCCATTTCCCGTGCCACAATAGCAGCATGGCTGAGTAAACTTCCCCGTTCAATGATGAGCCCCTTGGCCAGCGGGAATAACGGTGTCCAGCCCGGATCAGTTTTTTCAGCAACAAGAATACAACCAGAAAGACCCTCAATTTCACCGGGTGAATGAACAACTTTGACTTTACCCCGTATTTTTCCTTTTGAACACCCAAGCCCTGAAAGATCTCCAGAAAGAACAGGCGGTTCTTCACCGATTAACTGGTTGAATGAAAACGGACTCCCAAATGTTTTTATCCGCTCCGGCAATCTGACCGACTGAGCTTCATTCCAATCTTTTTTTCTGGATTCAATCAGTGCCTTAAGATCCACATCGGGTGAAGTTCCTTCCGAAAATCTGAAGAGCTCTTCTTTTGTCAGGAAAAAAATGTCACGAGGAGAACTGATTATATCATTCCGGAAATAATATTCACCCCATTCGGTAAAAATAGTTCTGATTTTTGCAAAAAGCCGGGTTCTTTCAAACCGAAGATTTTCCCTGCTTTTCACCCGGTTTCTGGCTTGATTCAACACCCACCTGAAGCCGGCTTTTTTAAGAATAAAAGGTCCCAATTTTCCTTCTATTTGATCGATTGCCTTGTTTTTATCGCTTGACAGGTCAGCCGATTTTGTGAAAGATCCGGACGTCAGGTAAACCTTAATGAGCGGAATGATGAGCTCAGGCTGAGTAGCAGGAGTTATAGTTTCCAGCTTCAGTTCCTCTGCCCATCGGTTTCCAAATTTTTTGAGATAAAGGTCAAAAAGTTGTGCAGATTCCTGTTCAGACCGGATCAGGCGAACACATTCTGTTGGATAACTGCAGGCCAATATTTTATCAGTCAGATCCTGATTTTCCCTGATTTTCTCTGCAAGAACCCTCAGGTCTGCGGCAGGTTCAGTTGAAATTATTCCGCCTTCGTCCATCAGAAGCAGATTAGCGGTAGATTTGGGCTGGTCAATATTTAGCTTTTCAAGCTGTTTAACAAGCAGCCCGAAAGCTATCATCGCAAAAAAATCATTCACAAGAGGGGCATCCCAGCGGGTGATCAGATTTTTCTCGAGTTTCTGGTAGGCTGATTTCAAAACAGAGGGTGGTTGATTTCTGAGAAATTCATCGGGTACTTTATCAAGAGCAGCCTGAAAACGAATGTAAAAATTTCGGATGGATGATTCGATCCGGATCCATTCCCGGAGAAGATGAAATACCATCCTGATCAGTCTGACGTACTTATTCTGACGGGAAGGAACGGTCTTAACGGTAACTCCGCCCTTTTCTTTTACCCCCATCATTTGTTCCATGAATCCGGAATTGATTTCATAACCCGGAAGCAGGGATAAAACCTGGTACCAGTTTCCAAGATTGTAATAAACCCTGTATTTCAGATGTCCAAGCATGGAGAAAACTTCGTGATTTGCAGAAATAAGTTCTGTTTCAACTCCCAATACCTTGCAAAACTGCTGATAAACTTCCCTGTAAATATCTTCAATGAAAGAAAAAGTAAGAGGGCTGGTCATTCCCGGGTAACTTTCAGTGATGTTGCTGTTATCCCAGAGGGTAAGGTGATCTGATCTGTCAGGCAAAGCAGAAAAGGTGGTTACAGGTCTGCTTTGCAACAGATAGAGCTTACCCTTGGCAAATGTCCACTCAATATCCTGATACCGGCCGAAAAAGGATTCTGATGTTCGGATGAGTTCTGAAACCTGTTTGATTTCACCTTCACTTAAAACACCAGAATCAATGGCTGAATGGGGTTGCTTTCCTGTTTGCAGAAAAAGGATTTCCTGATTTCGTGAAACGGTATATTCGTCTGCATTCACCTCTCCGGAAACCAGAAGTTCACCTAATCCTGTCACAGCAGAGATCCGTTGACAGTTACGGTTGCCGGTTACCGGATCTATTGAAAAACCGACTCCACTTTTGTCTGATGGAATCATGGCTTGAATGATGACGGCCATTTCTGCACCGGAACCTTCCTTTTTCTGGTGGTTCAGATAGGCCAGAACGGTTTCAGATGAAGCCGATTTCATGACTTCTTCAATGGCAGCGGGAACATCGGCTGCTTTAACATTTAAAACGGTTTTAAACTGACCGGCGAAGGAATAATGGGACCCATCTTCCTGAACTGCAGATGACCTGACGGAAAATAAATCATAAGTTCCCAGATGAATTCTGATTGTTTCAAGTATCTGCTCTGAAAGTCCATCTGAAACAAAAGGGTGTTCATTTTTAAATTTTTCCTGCCGGAAATAATCTGCAGATAAAATGAAAAAAGGTGGAACAGGAAATTTCTGTTCAATCAGTTTCCACAGGGAAAGTCCTTTTCCGCCAGCCGACTTTAACCCGGGAAGCGGGGAAATCCCTGGAATCAGAATAAATTGATCAGCCGCCATAAGCCAGAGATTCCGCCTAAAAGTAAGTACATTGAAAGTGTCCATATTCCCGAAAGGGTTTCGATGGATTTCGAATTTGCTGCATTTGCATGCTGGTAAAACCTGTATCCGAAGAACAGGGAAAGTCCGTACATCACCAGAAGTAAACTGATTTCAAGTATTGAATAAGAAAGGAAAAACATACAACCCAATGAAAAGATAAAAACGCTGGTTAAAATTATGCTCCAAACCAGAACTGATTTCTTTTCACCCCAGATTCTTGAATACGTTTCAACGCCAGGCTCTTCAATATCTGCAGACCTGATTTTCCGCCCGGTTTCTATCACCATACCGTTGAAAAAGGAAATAATAAGAAATAAAAGAAGAAACCGGGAGGGTTCCTGATTCTGAAGATGCCAGTCAAGTCCAGTTGTGTACAAATCAAAAAGTGGCATAATGAACATGTGAGACACCATATAAATAACCGGATGGGCTTTCAGCCAATCCGAAACAAAAAACTCTTTTGTCATTAGAGCAAGGTAGACCAGAACGATGGCAATAATCGGGAGCATCCTGACTGCAAAGAGTCCATTCAGTACAAGGATGATGAAAAGTGAGACCAGAATCATGATTTTCAATTCACCAAATGAAATTAATCCTCTGGGAACCGGGCGGTAAGGACGGAATCTGGCATCTTCTTCAGCATCTTTGAATTCATCGAATAGTCTGAGCAGAAAGAAAAAAAGAAATGAGGTGATTCCGCCGGTGATCCATACAGAAAGATCGGGAACGCCGTTTCCTGCCCGGGCATTGAGTGAATAGTTAATGGATGAAAAGGTGAAGGCAATGATCAAAATGCCATGCTGAAAAACCGGGAATCGTTCTCTTTGATAGATCCAGAACCTTTTGGCGAAGGACTTTGAGTTTTCGGTAGGTTCACTCATTTCTTTTTCCTGCCATAAAACTGATGAGCCCGGGTAAAATCTCCGGATGACAGTGCAGCAATAATCGAAAGTTCACCACAGAGAATAGAGGCAGCTACAATTTCTGCCATTTTCTTTGAATGACCAGTACCATTACAGTCCATCAGATCAAGACACTCTTGCTGGGTGGGAAAACGGGTTCCCCCACCGACAGTTCCCAGAACAAGATTGGGCAAAGTAACACAGGCATAAAGGTTTCCATCAGGAAGGATATCGAAACGGGTGGTACCGACTGAAGCCTCTGAAACACAGGCAATGTCCTGCCCGGTTGCAAGGAAAATGGCAGCAAGACCGTTTGCAAAATGTCCGTTTACACCAATAGATCCACTTTGAATCCCGTTTAGAATAGACATCTTCCAGTAATTCATCATTTTTTCGGGAGTAGAGTGGAGATATTTTGAGACAATCGCAGGTGGTAAATGAACTTCTGCCGTAACCTTTTTTCCTCTGACCTGTGAGAACGAAATCGCCGTAGCTTTTTTGTCACCCGAAAGGTTACTTTCGACAAACCAGTAACGGGGTTGAATGGGCGATTTCGAAATGATGTATTCACAGATAGCCTGAGTACAGATTGTTACCATATTCTGACCGGCAGCATCTCCTGTCTGATAGTCAAATATAACGGTTAATTGATTTCCGTCCAGGTGAGGTCTGATTTCTTCAAGCTTACCATGCGAGGTATGTTGTCCTGTAATTTGTTCAAAAGCGGGTACTTGATCCATCAGCCAGATCAGAAATAATCCTGCTTCCTGAATGGAAGTGAAAACAAAACCCGGAGCACGCTGAATGCCTTCAGAAACACACAGTGCTGTTATTCCTCCTGCCTGACCTGCTGCACGTGTTCCTCTGTGGTATGAAGCAACAAGGGCCCCTTCAGTTGTCGCCATCGGAACCAGAAAATCACCCTTGGCATATAAACCATTTACTCTTACCGGGCCGATTATTCCGGTCGGAACCTGAGTCATCCCGATGAAATTTTCAATGTTTCCCCTTAAATCTTCAACCTGAGGCTGTCCCAGACCGGTTGGCAGCGCAGAAATCTGAATCGACCGGAAAGATTGAATATGATCAAGACGTTTTTGAAAAGCGTCTGCAGACCAGTTTCCGGTATCATTAAACTCTTCGGGCAGTGGGAAATCCTCCGGAAAACGCGGAGCAAGACGTTTCGCAAGTTCTTCAGCTGGGGAAAGTGTAAGAATTTCCCTGATTTTATTGAACGATTTCTGAAAGGAAATGGCCATAAATCTGTTTTCCTGAATTTCAACTTGAGTGGATTTACCCTCGATTCCGGTAATATAGCAAAAATAAAAATAAGTTTAACTTATGGGGATATTTTTTTGCAGAGTATCAGAAATGATGAAAAGGATCGAACGTTGGTTGGTTCGGGTATTGGATGTTTTCCCTTTAATCCGGCAAATATGCCTTTGCCAACCTTTGTAACGACCGTTTTACGCCGGGAGAGAGCGGATCAACAAATTTATCCTGCAGATAATAGGGAAGTTCATGGGCTAGTTCTGGATGCGGACCTGCAATGCGGAACATCCATTTCATGGCGGTAACCCTGATGGACGGATTTTTCCGGATGTCTTCCCAAAGTGTGACACACAAATCGAAAACCTCACCTTCACCTTCCTCATCCAACCCTGAAATCCAGAGCAGCTTAAGCAGCTCCCGTTGATGTCCGTCTTTTTTGCCGGGGATGGCTTTCAGGATTCGTTCTGATGCACCGTCTGGAAAGGGAAATCCCTCACTGAAATAACTCCACAACACCCAGGCAGATCGCCACGAAAAAGGTTGGCGGTCCTCCAAAGCCAGGGAAAGTGCTTCCGGGATTTCCTCAGGATGAGCCCGGAGAAAATCAAGCATTCCATCTTTGTGGAACGACAATAAAACCTGTTCGAATTCCGCAGACATGGGGTTTACTTTTTCCTCTTAAAATCCTGCTGATAAAATTTCTTGATGACTTTGCCCATTATTCTATCTTTCTTCTTTTTCTCTGCAGCGGACGTTTCGAAATGGGCTTTTTCCCGCTCCAGCTTCAGATAGTTTTTGTAGGACGATTCATCAATTTCACCCTTTTCAATGGCTTCAAGAACGGCACAACCCACCTCGCTGATGTGGCGGCAGTCCTTGTATTTACATTGTTCAGACAAGGAAAGAATCCGGTCGAAGGTTTGTTCAAGTCCGCCGGTAGAATCTGCAATACCGACTTCCCGCATACCCGGATTATCGATGAGCAGTCCGCCATTCTCCAACAGAATCAATTCCCGGTGACTGGTGATGTGCCGGCCTTTTTGAGTGCTCTGGCTGATGGCATCAGTCCGCATTACTGATTTGCCGGACAGATTATTGAGCAGGGAAGATTTCCCGACACCCGAAGAACCCAGCATACAATAAGTTTTCCCAGGTTGAAGCGTTGCAATGATGGCCTCAAATCCGTCACGGGTTTCGTTACTGATGGCAAAAATGGGGACGTCGGCAATCCGGATTTTGATTTGATCGACAATTTCAGAAACTTTTTCAGGTTCGATTAAATCCGTTTTGGTGAGGATGATGATGGGCGAAACCTTTGAGGAGTGACAAAGGGTGAGGTATCGTTCCAGCCGGTTGATGTTGAAATCACGGTCAGCCGCCTGAACCAGAAAAGCGAAATCAATGTTGGCGGCAATAATCTGAATTTCCCCAAACTGTCCGACCGCCTGCCGTTTTATAAGTGAATATCGGGGAAAGATTTTGTGGATGATACCGAAATCAGTGTCATAAACTGAAAGGGCAACCCAGTCACCTACTGCCGGGAAATCTTCACGTCCGGAAGCAGTGAAACGCATGTTACCGGTGATTTCTGCTTCAACTTCAGCATCTGCTGTTCTCACAATATACCGTTCTTTGTGTTCTGCGATAATCCGCCCGGGTTCAAATCCGGTCAGATTATTTTCAGTTCTGAATTTTTCAAATTTGGGGTTGTACCCGAGGTCTTCCAGTTTCATTGCAGTGTGGAGTTATGGTTGATTTTATTGGATATGCTTCAATGTAAAACCGGATTTGGTAAAATTCATTTTCATGCCGGATAATTTTATCGTGAAAACGGGATTGCCATGGAAAATCTGCATTAATTTACAACAGAATCTTTAATCCCGGTAAATCCAAATCCGTTCCATATGTAAGTAGCACGCCTTGTTTTTGTATTGGATTTATCAGGATGAATAAAAGAATCACCACGATGAAGGACGATCAATTCTTTAGGATTCTCCGGATTGATCCGGGCGTCAAGCATGGGCCAGGAAAAAGCACTGCCTCTCCATCTGGCAACCAAACCCCCTTCATCAGCAAAATAAACGTAAGGTCTAAGCGAAATTTCTTTATCGAGATTTGAATAATGGTTTTCAAGTGCGAAAAGAAAATCTTGTTTTCCGTCCAGTTTTGCGTTGGTAATGGTAATTAATTTCATCGGGTTCGATTTCCATGCCGGCTTTCCGTTCTTAAACGCTTTTAAAATAACCCGGTTATCCTCTGGTGAATCAAATTGAACGGGTTTAAATTCAAATCCGTTTGACTGAAGCAGGGAATTCCTATTTGGTATCCTGAAAACCGGAACCGGCTCCCCCGTTACTACTTCCGGGAAAAATGATGAGGTTCTGGTATGGGTTCTTAATCCACTGCATATCCACTGACCATTTTTGAGAATCAATTCAGCCATCAGACCTGATTTGCTATCCGCATATTTCTGATCAAAAAGATGGTTTCCGAGTGAAAAATAGACCGGTTTTCCGTTAACCAGTTCCGGTTCCTGAACGACATGCGGATGGCTGCCAATAACAACGTCGGCACCATTTCTGGTAAGCCAGTCTGCAGCCTCCCGTTGGTTTTGGTTTGGCCAGGAAAGCCATTCTGTTCCCCAATGAACAGAAACAATAACAAGATTTGACAACGTGCGGGCCAGAGAAAGTTTTTGTTCAAGTTCTAGAGAAGGCAATTGAGTTTTCAATCCTCTTCTGTCAGGAACCAAATTGAGGGCAATAAGTGAAATCACCTGATTACCAATGGTGAAAAACCGGGGTGAATTTTGAAGTGAAACCGGGGAAATCTGTTGAGAGAAAACTGATTTGACAGTTTGATCTTTTCCCTTTATGCCAAGGTCATAACTATGATTATTCTCAATTGTCAAAACATGAAATCCGGCTTTTTTTGCCAACTTTAAATCGGAACTGTCAATGTCGAAAACAGGTGATGCATTTCCATTTGCAAGGCTGTCTTTTGGTGAACCGACTGCACCTTCAAGATTTCCGAAAACCAGATCGGCCTTCTTAAATTCTTCAGTCATAAATTGCCAGGGAAAAGATTTCCGGTCTCGTATTTCTTCTCTGACATTTCTCGAAAGGAGAATATCACCGGTTACAATAATCCTGACTTCAACCTTATCTGATTGGCACCCGGGAAAAAAAAGAGAACCAATAGTCAGGCAGATCAATATCCGGTTAATGGTACATCCTTTTTATTTAATTGTGTGGTAAAAGGTTGAATCCAGGCCGGTTGATTTTTCCGGGGCATGACTTCCCGCCATTCCTCATCATTCAATAAACTTCTTGATGTGAATTCATAGTAAGAATAAACTGATCCTTTCACGAGTTGTTTTCTGCCGTAAAAGGGAACTGTGAAATCCCATTCCAGAGCATTCCCTACCCCTGATAGTAAATATCCTGTTTCCACAGATCCAAAAACATCCGTAATCTTGCTAATCGGATCAGGGTGAGAAAAGGCATATTCCTTGTTTGCAAGACTGTTGAAAATCAGGAAATTATGTTCGGCAATTCTTGCAACAAATAGAATTTTCTCGTATTCAGCATTAGATAAATGTTCACCCTTCTGTTGTTTTTCGGCCATAACCTGAAAGCTTCTGGCTTCGGCTGCAGTTTCTTTTAATCGTCTGAGTATTCCATCATAAAATGAATTTGGCTCTCTTGAGTATAAATCATCCGGGTCAATTTTCCCCTGCATTGTTGGGGAAACAAAAGCGGTCATGGCTTCGAAAATTCCTGCAATTGCACCAAAAGTGGCTGGATCTGGTTCTACATATCCTCTAGGTGCACGCATCAGAAGTTCTTCGAATCCACCTTCACCACATTCTGCAACACCCCTTTCATTAACGAGAACTGTTGCATGACGAAGTGTTGCCCAGCTTGCAAGTCCGGTTTGAAGTCGTTTTACTTTCATGATATCCGGATAGGGCTCAATAGTCTTTGATGGTTTAAGATCAGCCCATTGAAGGGCAAGTGTATTGATCCAAAGTGGATAAAGTGACTTTTTATCCATTTCAACACTTCTTGATGAAAAGTTTGATTTAAGACCATCCATCACTTTTTTTAAGGGCGGATACTTTTTTATTTCCGGATCAAGAAGGGTAGTGGCCAAGGAATTATTTAAACTTGCTGCAAAATCGAGACCGGATGGAAGCAGTCTTTCACCTTCGGCTCCGGTAACCTGAAGGTCTTTTGGAGCTACTCGCTGAAAAACTGAAGAGAAGAGTGCTTCATTGTCAAATCCCCAGGAAAGTGGGAAAAGTTCAGTTTTTTTACCTGGGAAACGGCAGTAATCTGGAGCTGAAAAAGATGCCAGATCCCAGACAATGGGTGAACGTGATGGAGCAATAAATCCAGCATAACTGTTCGTCCAGGTTTCTGCGAGTTTTTTAATTTCAGGTGGAAGACCGTTTAGTTTTTTTATGACAGCCTGATCATGCGAATAGATTGAGGTCAAATATTTAAATGCCTGAAAATACCTGGTCAATTCAGGATCAGACGAATAATGTCCTCTGGGCTTAAGATTTGAAAAATCAAATAATTTTCCGGTTTGAATTGAGAATGCATCGTCTGCCTTTAAAATCTTCAATACTTCCTTATTTGAATCCTTGCCGGATTTCAAATCTTCAAGCGTCGAAAAAACTCCAGCCCATTCAGGATCCGCTCCAGGTTTTGAATAAAACGAATTCGCTTCACTTACAAATTTCCAGAAAGAAGGTATTGCAAGATCCCGTTCACGAACAATGAATAACCCCTGAAATGCTGCTCCTACCAATTCCCAGAAAATATCTGTGGTTACCAGATAAGGGCGGGTTGGTGCGTTACGGTCATAACTGTCGCAATAGTAGTTTTCAGTTTCATAAAGCTGATAAAGTTGCTCACCCTGTTCAGTTCTGAAAAGACCTTGTTGTTTCTGGAACAATGCTAATTCTTCCCCGGTTGAAATAAACATCCATGCATTTACTACATCGGGAAGCGGGGTTTTTATTGGCAGATAGTTGAGTGTTTGCTGGCCTTTTTTTGTTTCAGTTAGTGCTACAAGACCTTTCCCGTCAGGAACCAACGCCGGTTCTGCAGAAAAACGGTATTCTGGCAATTGGGTTTCTTCCATTTTTGAAAAAGGATAATAGATTCCGACTCCAGATTGATCTTTGGTCCAATGAACAAGTCCAAGACCATTTGGTGTTGGAAGAAGAACTCCCTTGTTTTCAAGATTCAAACCGGCAGGCAAAAGATCATAAAATGCTTTGTAGTAATTGGATTTTAAAAATTCGTTTTTCTTATTCCTGAAGAGCAGTTCATGTCCGGCAGGGTGAAATGCGACAGGTAAAATCCAATCAGCTTCGTTTGCACTTGGCTGCTCAAAATCCATAGAATCAATTAATCCCGTAAAAGTTTTTGCAGGACCCGCCACCTGATAAAACCGTTTACCTGATTCCGTAATTGTGCAGGTGCGAAATGAACCATCTCCGTTATCCATTCCAAAAAAAAGTCGGAATTGATAGTAGGTTATCCGGGGCTCATATTTTTCTTCGGTTATAAAAGGTCTCGGGCAAAACAATAAGTCTGATAGTAATAAACTGCTTGAGAAAATCAGCGTTTCCTTCCACTTTTCATTCTCTTTTATAAACCGGTAAATTGTGTAAAGTTTTTTCTGATAACCCAAAATAAAAAGAGCATCTGCACGGGGATGCCAGGTCATTTCAAGGGGTTTAAACCCTTCAGGTAGTTGAAGGATCTCTGAGAATTCTGATTTTCCGATCTCCCAAAACCCGACAGATCCTTTGTTTTCAGATTCCCTGTTCAAAACAGCAACGAAAGGACCGGCAGGCGAAACTGCATAGTCAACAACCTGGCTTAATCCTGAAAGATCGAGACTAAAAGCTGAGTCAGGTGACTTTGAAACTGAAAGCTCGGGAATATCAAATACATTTTTGTATGTGTAAGATGAATCCGGATTTGGATTCTCGATGAAATTTCCCCCGGAAGTGGATTCTGTCTTTTTGCCACATCCGGTTACAATAGAAAAAATAAAAAGAACAAACAGAAGGTAAGGTTTTACGGCTGTCATACTCATCTCATTCCAAAAATGATCGGACTTTTATTACTCAAGGATTATCGGTGCAGAAAACCAATCAGATAAAGGTAACTTTAAAAATTTTGTATTTCAAAGGAAAGGGTAAACAGTGGGTTGACCTGGATTTTTTAAAGTGCCCTTTGAACCCGGTTTCCATTGTTACCGGGTAGAGACGACCGATTCGGGCGTCTCCGCATTTGAAACAAAATACAAACCACCCCGCCTGCGGCACCCCTCCTTAAAAAGTTGAAAATCCCGATTTTATCGGGGGAGGGGAATTTAAAATTCAATTTCATTTAACATTCAAAGTTTAACCTTCATCATTCCGGCCAAAGGCCGGATCTCACATTCCGCTTGGCTGAATAATGCTGTTCCGGTTGCCTTCCGTATCCAGAAACGAGACGTAAAGTCCGAATCCGGGAATATCCATCGGTTCCCCGAGAACCTTTCCCCCATGAGAATTAATTTTTGAAATGACTTTATTTATATCATCCACTCCAATTACGATTGACGGAAACTGGGCAGGCCAGTCCGGTTTGACGGGATAAAGTCCGCCATTGATGGCGCCGGCCGGAAGTCCGGGTTTGGCATCGGTTTCGGTGGTCGTGACAAGAATGTAATGTCCGCTTTCTTCGCCAAGATGCTGGGTCTTCCATCCGAACACATCGTGATAAAATCCGGCAATTCTTTTTCCGTCAGCGTAAGGCAATTCAAAGTGGACAACGGGATACATAAGCGCTCCTGAATTGATTTGTTTTAGTTGGGATTTAATTTCAGTTTTATCTTCCAGAATCAGATTGCATCCAGCGTTTGGCGGGGTTGTTTATTTTGAATTTCGTCCAAAAAATTGACGTACGGGAAAATCAGTTCAGAAATTCATCCGTTTCCCAATTTGCCGGATTGGTTTCAATGTAAAACCGGATTTGGGTAAATTCATTTTCATGCCGGATAATTTTATCGTAAAACCGTGATTGCCATAAAAAATCTGCATGAATTTTTCGGGCGGAAAGGGAAACAGCGGATTTAAAAGACCGGATTACCGAACCCAAAGAACCCCGTTTTGGTGAAATTTGTGCCATTGTTTCATTTTCCCGATTTTGTAGAGACGTTACATGCAACGTCTCCGGTAGGGGATTGGGAATGATTTTGGGTGATTGGATATCCCCGGCGTTATGATGAGACGTTGCGTGCAACGTCTCTACCACGGGATCAATTATCAAAATGCCATGAAGATGGTTTGGCATGACCACGAATGCATCCAATTTCACGAACGGGAAATGATCGGGGATTTGTTTCCAACAGGATTCCACAATTCCACCGATTTCAGATAAAATCATTTTACCATCTTGAATTTCACCAAAATAATGTAATCGTTGTGCGGTACAAATGGTGATAAAATAAACACCACCGGCAGAATAATCCCACCAATTCGCCCGTGCAGAGGGTATTCTGTATTTATTTAGGAATTTTTCCATGTTAAATGTCCAGGTAGAGACGCCCGATTCGGGCGTCTCCGTATTTTGATTTGGATTTTTTTTGATTCGAATTACCTGAGACGCCCAATTTGGGCGTCTCTACCACAGGGATTACAATTTAACATTCAAAATTACGGTCACTTGTCCCATGTCCCTCGTCACTGAATTTTATCCGTCAAGAAATTCTACTTTTTCCACCTGAAGCGTGATGGCTGAGAAGTCTTCCATGACGAGTCCGTAAAGTTTGTACGGTTTTACCGTGCTGAGCATCGTGCAGAATTTCGCATACGCTTCGGGGAAGAAAACCGTTTCGTAAATGGCGGTCGTATCCTCAAAACTCACGAATTGCATCGGTTCATCATTCTTGGTATAAACCACTTTTCTCGTAATCATCCAGCCGATGGTTCTGACTCTTTTCCCCACAAATAAATGGAGTTTGCTGCCCGGAATGTGATTCAGCCGGTCGGTAATTCTCTTAAATAAAAACAGCGGATGAACGGAAAGCACAAAATCCAGCGTCAGCATTTCATCTTCAATCACTTTTTCGTACGGATAATCGGGAACCGGCGGCGGCGGCAAAGCCGGAGTTTCGAACAGATCAAAACAATCACCCACCTGAACGGATGACCGGGAATAGTGAAGTTCGGCTTCCCACATGAGCTCCGGACGGGTTTTCCCCTGATTGATGGAATCGAGGGAGCCCGACTTGATCAGAATCTGCAAATCACTGAGCTGCGGACTGGTCCGGTTAATCAGATCGGACATTGACGTGAATTTTCCCCGTTTCTGCCGGTCACCCAGAACCCGCACGATGTAGTCCTTCGTGAGATTTTTAATCTGCATGAATCCGACCCGCAGATACGGGAAATCCCGGCTGACAAGCTGCGGTGAAGCCTGTTTCGGTCGTTCTGGTTTTTTGACTTCGTAGCTGATCCGGTTTTCGTTCAGCAGGGAATCGAGTCCGGCTGTTTTTCCGTTTTCAGGGTGGAAAGTGCCGGGAGAAAACGTGTAGCCGGTGTATTCGTACATGCTGTCGTTGATGTCGGGCAGGAGAATGGAAATGCCCATCCGCCGGGCTTCTGAAATGTAACCGAACGGCGAGTAAAATCCGCCCTGATTCGAGATCACCGCCGCAATAAATTCCGCTGGAAAATGGGCTTTCATGTAGGCCGAATGGAAGGAAACCACCACGTACGATGCGCTGTGCGGTTTGTTGAAGGAATATCCGGCGAAACTGTGAATCATGTCCCAGATTTCATCGGTTTTGGCCTGCGTCAGTCCTTTGCTCCGGCATCCGTCCATGAAAAGCTGTTTGTAGCGGATTTTCATTTCATTGTCATTCTTCCGGCTGAGAGACTTCAGCAGTTTGGTGGCATCGTACTCATCCATATCGGCCAGCGTCATTCCCGCTTTGATCACATCTTCCTGATAACACATGATGCCGTACGTTTCGCTGAGCTGATCGGCCAGAAGCGGATGAATCGGTTCCCAGTCGCCGCCTTTCACCCGGCGCACGTACTCGGTGATGAACTTGTTGGCCGCCGGCCGGATGATGGAACTGTGGATGGTGAGATGGTCGAAATCGCCCAGCCGTGTCTTCTCCTGAAGCTGGCGCATGGCGGGAGATTCCACGTAAAAAACGCCCATTGATTTCCCGTTTCCGAGCATGTCAAGCGTTTTTTGATCGGTGAACACATCGAACGTTTCGAAATCGACGAGATGTCCGTAATGCTGGTAAACCGACCGTTTAATGTCACGGATAACGGCCAGTGACCGGTTGCCGAGAATGTCAATTTTGATGAGTCCGGAATCTTCCGTCTGATCTTTTTCCCACTGAACAACGGGAATGCCTTTCGGTGCCGGTTCAAGCGGAGCATGCGTGCGGATGGGCGCTTCAGTGATGACAAATCCGCCGGCGTGAACCGAAATGTACCGGGGAAACCCGAGAATATCCGACGAAATCTGCAGCACCGACTTCCACTGGTTGGATAGCCCTTTTGCCTGGGGCGAGGCCATGAACGTTTCAACGCCGTGTGAGCCGTAATACTGCGAAAACATGGGAATCCGGTGAAAAAATGCTTGAATTTCCATTTCGGGGATGCCGAAAACCTTTGCCACTTCCCTGATGGCCATCCGGTCTTTGTAGAGCACGTGATTGCAGACCATGGCGCAGTAGTCGGTTCCGTACGTCTGGAAAAGTGTGTCGATGATGTCATCCCGTTCATCCCAGCAGAAATCCACGTCAATGTCGGGCGGATCGTCACGGCGCATGTTGAGAAACCGTTCGAAGAAAAGATTATGGCGGATGGGTTCCACATCGGTGATGTTCAGGCAATAGGCGATGATGCTGGCGGCGGCGGAACCACGGCCACAGTGCGACGACGACTGCTTCACAATAAAACTGACGGTGAGAAAATATTCCGAAAAACTTTTGGCTTCGATGATGGTCAGTTCTTTTTCGATCCGGCTGACGATGGCTTCATTGAGGCGGCCGTACCGTTTCACGGCTCCTTCATAAGTCAGTTTTCTGAGATGATCGAAGGGGGAACTGCCGGCAGGTCCGAGATACCTGGGCTTGAACAGCTGGTTCGGGGGATACGACCAGGTTAAGTCACGGGCAACTGCGGTGAGATTGTCAACCGCTTCGGGGAGAATCTCGAACCGCCGGATCAGTTCGTCAGGGGGAAGCAAATACGTTTCTTCGCTGATGAGGTCGGTGGGACTCAGCTGCGACAGGGTTTTATTATCCCGGATGGCTTTCAGCACCTGATGACGCAGAAAGTTGTCTTTTTTGACCATGTAAACCGGGTGAGCTGCAATAGGGCGGACACCGCTTTTTTTCGCACGGCGGAGTTTGATCAGGGGAATGTGGAACGAATCAATCTGCAGGTAGACGTCATGGATTCCGCCTTCCACTTTCAGGAATTCTGCCAGTTCCACCGATGGCGTCATGAAAATAAGTCCGCCCGCATGAAGGGGAAGAAGCAGCCGGAGATTGGCTTTTTTATCTTCCTGAAGCCGGGAAACGAGCTGGGTCAGATTGGCAAATCCCTCTGCATTTTTCACGTAAGCTGATATTTCCTGAACGGAATCTTTCAGATGAACACCGGTGATGGCCCGGAGTCCGAACGTTCTGGCCGTCTCGTAATAGAGAAACAGGATATACAAATTATTGATATCCGTGAGGGCAATGGTGTCATAACCCAGATCACGGGCCCGGCGGCAGAGTCCTTCAATATCAGAAGCACCCCATCCGAAGGAAAAATTGGAATGTAAGTTTAATAGTGGAAGCATAACTGCACAAATATACAGTAATATTTTAATGAGAGCAAGGGGAAAGGGTGGTTCAGTGAGGCTCCCGAAAGCATTGGGGACGGGATCAGCCATCGGCTGATTTGTCTATTTGAATTTCAATTAAGGGGTTCGGTGAGCATAAACCCCGTTTTTTCTACCATAAAACTGCTCATCCCTTTTTGGTAATTTCCGATTTATTCTGGTCTTTAATTAACTTTTTGAAACAGTAAGCCCGATTAAATCAGGAGCACAGATGGTAACTCAGGTTCAGTTATTTGAATCCCGGCAGGTTCGTACCCATTGGGATGAGAATCAGCAGAAATGGCTTATTTCAATAATTGATGTTATTCAAGTTCTAACCGGCACCGACCGGCCGCGAAAATACTGGAATGATCTGAAAGGGAAATTAAAAAAGGAAGGCAGTGAACTGTCCGAAAAAATCGGACAGTTGAAAATTTCTGCAAAAGAGTAACAAAATGAAGAAGAAGTCTATAACAGCTTCTGAGTTTGATACAAAATTTGATGAGGGTGAAGATATTTCCGGGCATCTTGATTTATCACAGGCGGCCCGGTTGCACCAGGGGCAAAAACGGGTCAATGTTGATTTTCCTATCTGGATGGTTCAGCAACTGGATCAGGAAGCTAAAAAACTCGGCGTCACCCGTCAATCCATTATCAAAGTCTGGATAGCTGATAAGCTGAAGGAAGTGATGTAAACTGATCCATCCCTAGATAGGTTTTTGTAGTTTTGCTGTCAGAATACCCGATTTTTTGTCGGAATCAGAAACGGTAACGCCTGCCCGCAGATTCCGGTAAATATGACCCCGGTGCAAGGTCGCAAGATGGCATTTTTCCAGAATTTCAAAATCAGGGAAATAGGTCTGGATAAAATTCCAGGGGATAGCCTGTGGTTCAGTCAGGGTTGGATAGTCATGAACATCCACAATCAGCAGAAAGAGTCCGCCCGGTTTTAACACCCGCCTGATCTCCCGGCAAGTTTCATCCAGTCCGGCAACATGATCAATGGAATTAAAGGAACAGACAAAATCAAAGGTGTCATCAGGAAAAGGAATCTGTTCTGACCCGGCACAGACATAAGTCATTTTGTGTTCCGCTGCCCCCATTTTGAGGTAGTGGTCTGCAAGGGGATCCAAACCAACCCGAAGGGAAGCCATCTCAGCCCATTCCAGGCTTCCACGGGGACCGCAGCCAATATCCAGAACTGACTTATTCTGGTAATCATTTGTACTCAGAGAAAAGTAGGTGGTGTAAAACCAGAAATAGTGTGAATTTCCCAGCTTTCCGGCAAGAGCCTTTTTAAATTTCCAGAACAAAAGTTCTGCTGCCTGCTTGATCCGGATTCCGGTTCGGCTTTGGTACCTACTGCCCATTATCTCATCCCTGGAAAAAATATGAAAGAAGGGAACAAAAATAACTTTAAATTTGAAAAGTGAAGTTCATTTGTAATAAAAACAGAAAAAAAACCAGAATTACGGATTGCTCTGCCGGAAATTCCGGCGAATGCCCAGTTTAACCAGGTCCCTGCCTTATTCCTCTTTCGTGTATTTAGTGCTTTTCGTGGTTAAAGCATTTGTATCACGCCACGCCCGCAAATTTCACCAGCTGATGTCCGTATTTAAGTTCAAGCCGGTCGATGGCTTTGAAGATTTTGTCTTCCCGGGTTTCTTCCTTCGTATCCCAGAGCAAAAGCTGTTCCACGGTTCTGAATAACCGGTCGGCGGTGATGACCATGAGTCCAACCTGTACCCGCCGGATGAGCATTCCCGCAAGCAGTCTTTCCAGTTTTTCGTACACCAGCCGTTCAGCATGAATCCCGCCGGGAAAGTTCAGTTGCCGGTAATCAGTCTGATGATCAGCAAACTGAAGCGAAATCTTAAACTTTCCGGCAAGCAAATTCCGTGACCGCAACGTCTGACAGAGCCGGTGAAGTCCGTTGAACAGATAACCCCGCACAAGTTCGCCGTCATTGGTGGGTTCCTGAAACACAATTTTCTCGGTGAGAGCCGTTGATGCCGTATTTGGCGTGACCAGCCGGTCGTCAATTCCGCTGGCGTACCGGTGAACCGACTGACCCGGGAGTCCGAAGATTTGTTTGAGGTATGAAACGTCGACTTTCTGCACATCGCCCACAATCAGCAGATTCAGATCACGCAGACGGATGAGCATATCCTGCTGAATATCGGGTAAAATGTGAGTCGGATTCGGCGACAGAAACGGTTTTTCTTCACCTTCAGGAACGATGATCAGTTTTTCGTTGGAAAAAAGAGCCTGATCGGCGGCGGTTTTACTCACCAGCTTGTTGATGGCAAGTCCCGAGAAAGCCGGCGTCCCGAGGTCGGATTCCAGTTCTTTTTCCAGCTTGTAGAGTACGTTCTGTTCCTGTCCCCACAGGCGGCGGGTTCCGGTAAGATCAATGTAACTGGATGAGTACGACGGTTGCTCTATCACCGGGGAATAATAAGCCAGCCGTTTTTTGATCTGAGCCAGAGCCTGATCGTACAATTTCCGGTCAGCCAGGGCAACTTTTGCATCGGGAATCCGGCTGAGGACTTTCTGCAGGGGCTGTCCCTGAACGATGCCCATCCGTTTACCTTCATCTGAGACGGCCAGAACGGGTGAACGCTGCTGGTAAACGCCAACAATGACAATGGGGTGTCCCTTCCATTCGGGATGGCGCTGCTCGATGAGCCGGGTATAAAGCGACTTGATTTTGAGGTGACCGATCTGTTTCATGCAGTAAAAATACTGTATAAAAAAACAGTAGTCAAGATGGTTACTGCCTGCACCGAAAGCTTTTTGGGGGTCACAAATTACGGGTCACCGGAGGGACAGGGGACGTGGGACAAGTGACGGAAATTGCAGGAAAAAATAATCACGGGTCACGAAAAACAGGAACAAGTAACTCGTAATTGTAAAGAAAGGTCACTGAGCGTGTCATCCCGAGTGATTTTTCACAATGTGAAAAATATTATCGAGGGACGCCGTGCCCTTTCTTTAGGGACAATTGGAGGAAAATTAAATACTTATTTCTTTCTGACGGCGACGACTGTTCCCTTATAATTCACATCGAATTCGTACGAAGGTTTGACTTTGGAGTTAAGGTAGCCTGATGGAATAAATTTATAGGTTATCCATGTATTTTTAATCTGAACAGTTATATCGGATGGGTGATGTCCGGGAAAAATTGAAATTCCGTTTGCTTCAGCAATTTGTATACCCGGTTGTTTTTTTAAAGCTGAAATCAGACCATGAAGGTTAACATTGGATTCGTGGATTCTTAGCTCGACTAAAAACGTAGAAGGAGCGTTATGAATTTCAATGTTGTACTTTTCAAAAAGAGAGTCCACATAGGTGTTTCCGGTTGGCAGGGTTCCACGATAAAGATTATTTACCCACGAAACCGTGGTATCACCGATAACAAGAATTTCAGTTGAAGTGTACCATAGCCAGGGGTGAATGGAGTTGTTCGAAAAAACAGAATCACGTTCCGGATATTGAACGGCGTGGTAAAGATGAACCAATCCATTATAAAAAAGACCGTGCATTTTTTCAGGGATATAAAAAACCGAATCCAACGTACTGTCTTCTTCTGTTTCCCGCAGGGAAAGCAGAAAAGCATCATTGGCAAAACTTTCCTTCAATTCAGCAGGCACATCAGAATCATTGGCCGGACTCATGGTCACACTCTTCCAGCTTACAACCCTGATGTCTTCCTGATCTTCTTCACGTGTATCTGTTGATTCGCAACCCGGCAAAACCAAAAGGGCAATCAACCCGGCAAAAAGTAAATGTCTCATTTAAATTCCGGTTTTGTTTAAAATGAAGTAACTCAGTAGCTGAGGGGAGAGGATAATCAGATGAATGTCGTTGAATGAAAAGAAAAAATCAATTTAGAATGAAAATATAATAATATAAAGGTCGATTTCAACAAAACCATCACGTTACATCCCCTGACCGCTGTTGAAAACTCAGATGAAGCTGCCGGTTCACAATTTCCGACATTTTCAGAACGGCAACTGCCAGATCTTCAAAAGTCGTATAAAGCGGAGTAATCCCGATTCTGACATGATCAGGTTCACGGAAGTCGGGAATGATGACCGGACCACCATCAACGCCGGCAATCAGAGCCTGACAAATGGCATAAGCTTCAGGATGACGGAAGGAAATGTGTGATCCGCGCTGATCCGGATTTTCAGGTGAACCCAGTGTAAACCCGAGTGGCAACAAAACTTCTTTCCACATTTCAATCAGAAATTCAGATTGCTGAAGACTTTTCTTTCTGAGTTTTTCCATTCCGGTTGTCACCAGTAAATCAACCGAGGCATCAACGGCTGCCAGGGATAAAACCGGTGGCGTTCCGACCGTGAATTTACGGATTCCAGTTGATGGTTTGTAAGTCAGTTGAAAATCGAAGGGACGGGCATCACCAAACCATCCCCAGACAGGCGGAGTCAGGTGATCCTGCAAATCCTTCCGAACATATAAAAAAGCCGGTGAACCAGGTCCGCCATTCAGATATTTGTAGGTGCACCCAACGGCTAGATCAGCTTCCGATCCGTTCAAATCAATCAAAACTGCACCGGCTGCATGACTTAAATCCCACAGCATCAAAGCGCCAGATTCGTGAACCCAACCCGTCACTTTTTTCATGTCATACATGAAGGCAGACTTGAACGTCACATGACTGAGAACGACTAGCGCAACGTCGTCAGAAAGTGCTTTTTTTATGTCCTCATCCGAAACCGTCATGCCATCCTGACTTTGGATCAGCCGAAGCGAGTAATCGGGTCCAAGCTGATAAATAATCCCCTGAAGAATATACAGATCGGAAGGGAAGTTGAGGGTATCAGAAACGATGACTTTTCGTCCGGGTCTGGCAGAAACGGCAGCCCAAGCCAGTTTGAACAGATTTTGTGAAGTGGAATCGGTCACCACAACTTCATCAGATTTCGCACCAATGAGTTTCGCAATTTTTCCGCCGGTTACTGAAGTTTGTGTGTACCAGCCTTCATTCCAGCTTCTGATCAGCCGGGTTCCCCAGGCTTCCTGAATTTCTTGCTGAAGCCGGTCAGCGGTACCTTTTGGAAGACGGCCGAGGGAATTTCCATCGAGATAAATCAGGTTTTCTGGACTGTGAACAAACCATTGCCGGGTGAAGGCAATCGGATCGTTCTGATCAAGTTTACGGGCTTTTTCAATCCATTTAGTTTTCATTTTGGAATTCTTCTTTTAAAACCGGTAAAAGGATAGAAAGAGCCAGAGCTGACCATTTTTCGTAGGCTTTACCGGAAGGATGAAGCAGGTCGCCGGCAAGAAAAGAAGGGTCATTTTTCACTTCCCGGCTGAAGGTGGTGATATCAACGTAATTCACCTGCCGTTTTTCAGATTCTTCCCGGTTAATCGTGTTGAACCGGTCGATTTCTTCGGAAATTTTTTCGGGATTCCGGTCATTGGCAAACGGAGTCACGCCCCAGTCTGGAATTGAAAGCACGAGAATATGAGACGGATTTTTATCCGCAAAAAAAATGGCTTCATCGAGAAGTCCGGCAAATTCAGTCCGGTACGTTTCAGGGTCAAGGTGACGGTATTGATTATTCACACCAATCAAAAGAGAAACCAGATCAAACGGACCTTCCGGATTTGATTCCAGGATGCCATCTGAAAGTTCATTTGTTGTCCACCCGGTTTTGGCGATGATGACGGGCAGATCAACGGGAATTCCAATTTCTGAAAGTTTTGAAGCCAGCAGAACCGGCCACCGGTCAGATTCAGAAACACCCTCACCAATCGTGTAAGAATCACCAAGAGCAAGGAAGGAAAGGTTTTTTTTCATAGAGGGAATTTACCACGAAGGTAAAAAAGGTTTTTTTAACAGTTGGTTCGGAAAGAAGAAATACTGGATTCCCGCCTTCGCGGGAATGACAATTTCCCTGTTTTTTAGTGTAGTAAGAGGACTGTCATTCCCGCGAAGGCGGGAAATGACAATTCTGCGAAGCAAATCCATGAAATTTTAATAAAATATTTTGGAAAAGGCTTCGAACCTTTTTAGCTCTTCACCAGTCGCCTTACCCTAATTTTCTTTTCCATCCAACCCAAGCGTTTCGATTTTATCCTGAGTCCGTTGAATATAGAGTGTTGTATCTTTATAGGAACTGTCGTCGATGGCATTGAAAAATTCGTAGGCTTTCAGGAAATCTTTCTTTTCGTAGGCATCAAGACCTTTTTTATAAATCTGATCTTTGTCTTCGGTTTTGGTGACGACTTTTTCACCTTTTTTCACTGATTTCAAACCGTCGAGTGCTTCCTGATTTTGTGAATCGAATGCCAAAACCCGGGTGAAACATCTTTTTGCCGTTGGGAAGTCTTTGCTTTTTACGGCAGCATTTCCATCCAGGATATTTTTCTGCAGGCGTTTTGTGATTTCAGCTTCATTTGCAGATAAATAAGTTTTAGCTTCTGCATGATCGGGAATCAGGGCCAACAAAGCTTTGTAATGTCCGGCTGCGGTGAAAATATTGTTTTTAGAAGCAGCATCACGGGCAGCTTTTTCCTTCAGGGCAGTAAAATCTGAAAGAAATTTGTCCAGTTCCATCAGTTTATCTTTGGCAGGCTGATGGTTAAATTTTTCGGATAAAAACACCAGTTCCTGTTTGGCCTGAGCCAAAAGTGCCGGATCGGGGATTTTCTTTCCATCAGCAATCCATTTATCAGCCCGGGTCATCGAAATTTCTATTTTTTGATCTTTGCTGAATCTGCCCGCCCAAAGTTCATCTGAAGTTGGTGCACATCCCGAGAATCCCCAGAGAAGCATCAATAAGGAAAAGAAAGAAAGAAGTTTATTCATAGATCACCCTGAAAATCTGAAGCTGAACCTGTTTATTTTTCATTGGAACGGTGAACGGTTCACTTAATTTAAACGTTTCCGGTTTGAGATGATTTTTTACCACATCCGTAATCAGAACTTCCTCACCGGCTGCAGCAGAACAAAGCCGTGCAGAGGTGTTCACCGTGTCACCGATTGATGTGTAATCCATCCGGTCACGGCTGCCGATATTTCCCGAGACGACTTCACCCGAATGAATGCCGATTCCGAGTCTCAGCCGGTTAAATTCGGCATCTTTTTCTGCCAATTTTTTGAAGTAAATCTGGATGTCAACGGCAGCCTGGATGGCCCGTTCTTCTTTCCCTTCACCCTGAAAAACGGCCATGATTTCGTCACCGACAAATTTATCGACGTCACCTTTATGTTTCCTGATGAAGCCAACCTGCATATCGAGAAGCTGATTCAAAAACTGAACGACTCTATCTGGAGTGGTGCCTTCAGAAAATGCAGTGAACCCCCGAATATCCGAAAAGAAAAAACACAGTTCGTTTCTGGTTCCGCCCAATTCATGCTGACCCGGATCTCCGGTTTTGATAGCTTCAATGGTGGATTCTGATACATATTTCCCCATGAGAATCCGTTCTTTCACCGATTGGGTCATCTGATTGAAAGCCTCGGTAAGATCACCCAGTTCATCACCGCCTGAGACCGGAACGACAGGATAACGGCCGTCAGCAACTTCTTTTGCAGCGTGATACAACAGTCGGATTCTGCGGATGAGAATAGCTGTTACAGTGATGATAATCAGAATGGCGAGAAGAAATCCGGTCAGACCGGTGTAAAACACTTTTTCCTGTTTCGCTGCGATCAGTTCTCTGATTGGCGTGAGGGAATAAGTGAGTTGCGTGTATCCGAGAAAAATAAGTTTCCCGCCTGCTTCATATTCAACCTTTCTGGTAAGGAAAACCCGGACATCGTTGATGAGGCGGCCTTTGGAAAGTGTATCAAGTTTTAAAAATTTAGCCTCAGCCATGGACGAATCGACCAAATGAAGCTGGTCAGAATCGGCGTAAACGTAATAATTCCGGTTTCGGTCAACAACTATGATGGATTCCAGTCCGGGAATGTCCTGGGCAATCAGTTCAGCAACGACCGAACGAAGTGCCACTTTATCAGTTTCACCCACTGAAAGGGCTTCGGCGGCTGACGTTGAAAGAGTTTGAAAAAGAGCGTTGAACTGTTTGTGTGAAAGATCTTCAAGATCCTGTTTTTCAGATTCAAACATGGTCGTGACGATGAACAGCAGAACGGAAAGGAAAACCAGTCCGAACACAAGAGTATACTTAATCTGCAGCGTAATTTTGAATCTTTTCTTTGCCGGTTCTGCCGGTTGGATTTCGGGTACAGTTTCCATGCGCATCCTTTTCCTGATACTGTAAAAATAAATGAAAAGAGGGAAGGGAACAAGAAGGAGACCCCAAAGACCCAAAGACGCAAAGAAATGCCAGTTTTACCTAAATAAGAAAAAGGGGAAAGAGAAACCTCTTTTATTCATAGAGAAAAAGGGGTTCTTTTATACAAAAAGGCATTCAGGATGGTGATCAAATATTCTTTTCCCACCACAAACCAAGTTTCTTTCACAAGACTCTTTTATCTTTACAGATTCGTTACCGGAACAGAATAAACCATCGAACTGTTTACTTAATCTAAACCGGTCAATCTTTACTTAATGAATGAACTTATGAAATATCTGCTTTTACTATTACCCGTCCTTTTTCTTTCCTGCTCAGAAAATAAAACCCAAAAAATGGCCGGAGTTGCACCTAAAATTCCTGTTGAGGTTCTGGTTTTAGAACCATCCACCCTGACCGATTTGTATAAAACATCAGGAGTTTTGCAGGCCAATGAAGAAGTTGATCTTCACCCTGAAACGTCCGGGAGAATTGTCTCCATTTCCTTTTCTGAAGGACAGACGGTTAAATCGGGTGATCTTCTTGTTAAACTGAACGATGCCGATTTGCAGGCTCAACTGGCAAAAAATAAAATTCAGGAAAAACTGGCCCGCGAAGATGAAGCCAGAAAAAAAGAATTACTGGCAAAAAAGATGATTTCTCAGGAAGAATACGATAAATCGGCTTCGGCTTTTGAATCGTTGAATGCAGATCAGAATTTACTAAAAGCTCAAATCGCCAAAACTGAAATCCGTGCACCTTTCACCGGAAAAATTGGTGTTCGGTTGGTGAGTCCGGGTTCGTTTCTTTCAACAGCTTCTATTGTTGCAACTTTGGTCGATATCGATCCGCTGAAGGTAGAATTTGCTGTCCCTGAACGGCTTTCTTCTGTGGTGAAGTCGGGCACTCCGGTTTCTCTGACTCTGAATTCAACCGGTGAACAATTAACTGCAAAGGTTTTTGCAACCGATTCCAGGGTGGATCCGGTTAACCGTAGTCTAACCGTAAAAGCTTTGGTAACCGGTGCCGGTTCAAGCTGGATTCCGGGCAGTCTGGTTTCTGTTTCAATCGGACTCTCCCGTCTTACTGATGCACTGCTTGTTCCCTCCAACGCCATTGTCCCTGATCTTACCGGTCAGTTGATTTACACGGTTATAAACGGAAAAGTTAAACCCGTTCCGGTTCAAACCGGAGTCAGAACTGAAACTCAGGTTCAGATTACGTCCGGACTTTCGGTGGGAGATTCTGTTATTATTTCCGGACTCATGCAAATCAGAAAAGGATCATCCGTCGTGGCAAGACCTGTAAAACCTGCAGACGGAAAGTAAATCAAAATGGCAACTTTTTCTTCCGTTTTTATCGACCGTCCGGTACTGGCAACCGTTCTATCAATTACCATTGTTCTTTTTGGAATCATCGGATATTTATTTCTGGGAGTCAGGGAATATCCGCCCGTAATTTCAGTTTCAACTTCGTACCCGGGTGCAAATGCAGACGTTATTGAATCCCAGATCACTGAACCGCTCGAAGAATCAATCAATGGGATTCAAGGCATCAGAACCCTGACTTCATCCAGCCGTGACGGAGCAAGTAATATTACCGTTGAGTTTGAAGTTGGTGCCAATATGGAAGCTGCCGCCAACGACGTCCGCGACCGGGTTTCCAGGTCAATCCGTTCGTTGCCACCCGATGTGAACCCGCCTTCAGTGACCAAATCAGATGCAGATGCCAATCCGATTTACACCTTAACCGTTCAAAGTACGACCAAATCTCTGCTTGAACTCTCTGATATCGGCAACAATATTTTCAAGGAAAGATTGCAAACCATTCCGGGCGTCAGTGAAGTGCGGATCTGGGGCGAAAAACGATATGCTATCAAACTGAATCTTGATCCTGAAAAACTTGCAGGGTACGGACTTACTCCTGCTGACGTAAGAACGGCCCTGAATAACGAAAATATTGAACTTCCTTCCGGTCGGATTGAAGGATATAAATCCGAACTTTCCATCCGGACGTTTGGCAGACTTTCTACTGAAGATGACTTTAATGATCTGATTATTAAGGAAGTTGATGGCAGTCTGATCCGCCTAAGAGATGTGGGCACGGCACTTCTTGTTCCTGAAAATGAACGTGGCATTCTTCGTGGAAAGGGTGTCATCCCGATGATTGGGGTTGCAATTACACCTCAACCGGGAGCAAATCACATTTCGATTGTGGATGAAGTTTACAAACGGGTTGAACGGATCAAAAAAGACCTTCCTGAAGATATTCGCCTGGGTGTTGCCCTCGATTCAACCATTCCCATCAGAAAGGGGATTAGTGAAGTTGGTGAAACCATTCTGATCGCCTTTACCCTGGTCATTCTCATCATTTTTATT
>Ga0209460_1000493_pt1 | contig 35984 bp, 38 predicted proteins | sample EBPBio132013_DNA_FD_185868 | JGI IMG/M metagenome (GOLD analysis project Ga0209460, IMG submission 185868) | Wastewater treatment Type I Accumulibacter community from EBPR Bioreactor in Madison, WI, USA - Reactor 2_5/13/2013_ DNA (SPAdes)... | ecosystem: Engineered > Bioreactor > EBPR >... | reverse complement strand
CAGAGGGCCCCGCAACCGGGGCCAGGACCCCATGCTCAAGCAGGCCATCGCCACCATTCCGACGCCCCCACGACATCCCTCGCCCGCCCGACCACGAATCGCCCGTTGATCAGCGGTTCCCTAGGGCGACCAGCAAGCCGCCGCTGAGCCAGCGCCAGACCTCGGCGGGGATCCCGATGAGCGCGGTCGACGCCCGCAACAACAGGGTGAAAGCGATAACCGATCCCCCGAGCGACCCAGCGACGACCAGAGGCCGAAGCCACGGGCGCCCACTGGGCATCGCACCACTGACCGACCCCCCGACGATGACCGGCAGCAGGGTCAGCGAACACGGCGCCATGGTGGTCAGCGCGCCGGCCACCACGGCCCCGAGCAGGGCGGTCGCGGTCGCGATCACGCGCTGTCGACCATGGCCTTGATGGCAGCCCCGTTCGCGGAACCCGTCCACTTCTTGGTTGCCATGCCCTCGGGGTCGACGGCGACGAAGGTGTGTTGGGTGGTCACGCCATACTTCTTCTTTAGGTCGGTGGCCGTGTCGTAGTCCACCTTGACCACCGTCAGCCCGTCCGGGACGCCATCAGCCACCAGCGTGGCGTCTGTGGCCTTGCAGTCGGGGCACCACGAGGCGTGGAAGAAGTAGACGACGGTGCTTCCGGCCCGGTCGGCCATCTGCTTCTCGTAGTCCGCGAGGGTGAGATAGGCGCCGTTGATCATGTTGTCCGACATGGGTTTTGCCGAGGTGGTGCTTGCCGCGGACGAACTGCTGTGGGACATCGAGGAGGTCATGGACGTCGTGCTGGAGTCCGCCATCTTCTGATCGCCGGAGCAGGCCGACAGGCTGAGGGCGAGGCCGATGGCGAGCGCGGCGGCGCCGCGGCGGCGGGAGGTCAGGGGAGACATCGAGGGTGTCCTTCCGGTCGGTGAGGTGTGCCCTGACAGTCCATCCGGCGCGGCGGGTTGGCGACCAGACTCGGCGCCGGACCGTCAGCGGTCCGTAAGGTCTGCGACGCGCAACTGGGCCCGACATCCTTGCCCGCTGGGCAGATTCGTCACGGACAACTCGCCTGCGTGCTCGGCCGCGACGGCCGCAGCGATGGCCAGGCCGAAGCCGGCGCCGGCTCGCGATCGGGCCGCGTCCCCGCGCCAGCCCGCCTCTGTCAGATGTGCGAGATCGGCAGGCGGTATGCCGCCGCACCGGTCCTCGACGCTGAGGCATGTGTTCTCGACGGCGACCAGCACCTGCTCCCCGCCGGGAGTGTGTTGCACCGCATTGCGCACGAGATTGGTCGTCGCGCGTGTCGGAGCCCGCACATCGCCCGTCACCGTCGCGCCGGCCACCGTGCCGGCCACGATCTCGACCTGCGCCGCCTCGGCTTCGGCGCTGACGGCCGCCACGGCATCGGAGAGGACATCGCCGAGATCGACGGTCGACCACGCGCGGGGTCCCGGCCCCTGCAATCGACTCAGCTCGGCAATATCCCCGACCAGGGCGTCGACCCGATCGACTTCGCGCACCAGCCGGCTCAGCTCCGTGCTGGTTTCCGGATCATCCGTATGCCGATCGGCCACCCCCTCGGCCAGCAGCCGGATGCCGGTGATCGGCGTGCGCAGATCGTGCGACAGCCAGCCGATCGTGTCGCGGCGGGAGGCTTCGACCGCGGCGACCCGATGTCGCTCGGCGCTCTCCCGCGCCGTCCGTCGCTCCCACCGCTGAACCCGGCGCGCGAGCAGCAAGCCCACGAGAACCGCCATCGGCGCTCCGGCCAGGAGCACGAAAAGCACTGTGTGGTAATCATCTTCGGCCACGAGCATCGCCCGGGTGGCGGCGGCCACACCGGCGGCGAGGGAGGCAACAACAACAATCGGCGCACCCAGCGCGGCGATCGACGGGCGACGCTCCGCTGCGCGAATGAGCATGAGAGCACCAGCGATCGCGACCGCCCCCGTGACGCCGAACGACACGGCGACGGCACCGACTTGCGAGTTCACCGGCCCAGCCCGTCCCAGCGATAGCCCTTGCCGAAGACCGTCACCAAGGCCGTCGGCGCGCCGGGGTCAGCCTCGACCTTTTCTCGCACCCGCCGCACATGCACCGTGACCGTGGACGCGTCGCCGATATGCCAGCCCCAGACGCGCTCCAGGAGTTCCTCTCGCGAGAAGACCGTTCCCGGGTGGCGCAGGAAATGGGCGAGCAGATCGAACTCTCGCGCCGTCAGGATGAGTGGCTTGCCGTTGCGGATCGCTGACCTAGCGACCATGTCCAGTCGCAGGTCGCCGTCGGCGAGGACGGCGGCCATCGGGGCGGCGGCGGGCTCGCGGCGACGCAGGACCGCCCGGATGCGCAACTCCAACTCGCGCGTGCTGAACGGCTTAACGACATAGTCGTCGGCTCCGGCGTGCAGACCGTGGACCCGCTCGTGCTCCTCGCCGCGCGCGGTCACCATGATGACCGGCAGGTCGGGACGAATCCCGCGCAAGCGCCGGCATACCTCCAGCCCGCCAAGGCCCGGAAGCATCAGATCCAGCAGCACGACATCTGCCGGCTGCTCGGCATACGCCTCCAGGGCCTCGGGCCCGGTGCCGGCGCTCTGGACCGTCATCCCCGCGTGCGTGAGCTGGCGCGCGAGCGTCTGACGGACGGTCGCATCGTCCTCGACCAGCAGTACGCGCACCACGGAGGTCACGCTAGGCGATCTGTCACCGCCCGCCACCGCCGCGCACCTGAGACGTCACCGCCTCGTAAGGTGCGGATTCGGATCCGATCCACCTAGCGCCCGGCCTACCGCCTGGTTGTGGTCGTGATCATGACCAAAACCAGGCGGTAGGTCAGGCGCTAGCGGCCGCGGCTGGCGACGGAGGGACTCGCGCCCTGCCCCGGCGCGCGACTGGCCTGGCAGAGTTGGGCGTATGACGAGCACCCCCTCCGTCCGCCAGCGCACCTGGGTGCCCCTGGTTGTGGTCGCCGTCGGCGTGCTGACGCTGGCCGTGCTCTTCGCGGGCGCCTTGAGCAGCTTCCGCGATGCGCTCTTCGGTGAGGACTCGACACCGGCGCCCGGTGACACGACGCTGCTGGAGATCCGGCGCACCGCCGAGTTGCGCGCGGCGACGGGTACCTTCTCCGTGCCCGTCTACTACGGCTATGACAAGGACACGGGCATCCTGTCCAAGATCGTCCCCGATGTCATTGACGAGGATTCCGGCGTGGCGATCTATCAGGGCAGTGTCGACGCACTCATCGACCTAAAAGCCTTGGAGGAGAAGAACATCAAGTCGGACAAGGCGGCGGGAACTCTGACGATCACGGTGCCACCGCCGACGCTGACCAGCCCCAAGATCGACCTCGCCAAGTCCCGGATCGTGGCGCAGCAGCGCGGCATCGGCACGCGCGTCAACGACTTCTTTGCCAGTGCTCCGCTGGAGCAGCGTCAGGCGCTCGACCAGGCCGCCGTCCAGGCGCTGCAGCAGGCTGCCGCGGAATCAGACCTGCAACAGACCGCGCGTGACAACGGCCGGAACTTCCTCACCGCCCTCGGCCGGCAGCTCGGCTTCCCGACCGTGACCGCTATCTACGCCGACGAGCCGGGAGCCCAGTAACCCGCTGAGCGCGGGACGACGGCATCACTCAGCACAGGTTGGTCGAATCTGCAGACCTTGCAAGGTCCGCAGATTCGCCTAACGTCGGCTAGCAGAGGTTGCACGACCCAGCAGAGGTTGCACGGACGGGCCAAGGCACGATGCACCAGGTGCAAACTTGCACTTGGTGCAGATTCGGCGCATGCTAGAGCCATGACGGATTCTCTCGCCGATAGCGGCTTGCGAGAGCGGAAGAAGGCGCAGAGGACATCGGAACTGGTGGACGCGGCATACGCCCTGCTCGCCGAGGGCGGCCTGGAAGCCATGACGGCGGAGAGCATCGCCGAGCGCGCCGGCGTCTCGCGGCGCACGTTCTTTAACTACTTCCCCACGACCGAGGCCGTCCTGGTCCGGGGAGTGCGTGAGCTGCTCGATCAGATCAGCGCGTTCTTCGTCGCGGCACCCGCCGACGAGGCGATCTTGGACATCGTCCTGCGCGTGGCGTCGTCCCCCGCCGAGGAAGCACTCCTGCGTCGTGTCGCGGTGCTCGGCACCGTCGGCAAGGCCAACCCGCAGACCAAGGGCGTGCTGCATATGGCCATGCTCGACTGGACGGAATGGCTCATCGGCTTCGTGCGCACCCGCGTCCCGCAGGGCACCGATGATCTGTATGCCGTCAGCCTCGCCACCGCGATCGTCTCCGCCGCGCAGGCCGCGATCATCCGCTGGTCGGAGTCGACCGACAACAACCTTTCCCCGGCAGGCATCGCCGCCTTCCGCACCACGCTCGCGACGAGCATCACCTATTTCCGGCGCGGCTTTGACGCCGCCCCGATCGGCTAGGAGGCCGACCCCCATGGCCCAATTCCTCTACCGCCTCGGGCGCTGGTGCGCCGATCGCGCCGGCCGAGTCCTGGCGCTCTGGCTGGCTCTGCTGATCGCCGTCGGCGGTGCTGCAGCCAGCTTCGGCACCCCAATGACAAGCAAATTCTCGTTGCCCGGCAGCGACTTTCAGCGCGTGCTGGACCAGCTCGGGACGGAGATACCCGAGCTGAGTGGCGGCTTCGGGACGGTGGTTTTCGAGAGCCGTTCGGGCTCGTTCACCCCACAAGAAAAGGCTGCCATCGCATCGGCGCGCTCCGCCTGGGAGGGCATCGATCATGTCACCGGGGTCACCGATCCGTTCGCGACCCAGACCGAACTCGACAAGGCCCGCACCGACCTGGAGGCCGCGCGCACCAAGCTCGTCGACGGTGGTGAACAACTGTCGGCGAATCGCGTCGCCCTCGACAACGCACAATTCCAGGTGGCGCAAGGCGAGGGATTGATCACGGCTGTCGCGAAGAAGAATCCCAAGGACCCGAGCTTGAAGGCGCTTCGCCAGGAGGTCGCCGCGGGCCGTGCCGACCTCGACGCCGGGGAGGAGAAGTGGGCGCTAGCCAAGAAGGATCTCGAACAGGGTTGGGTCGACTACAACCTCGGCAAGGCCCAAGTCGACGCGATGGGTGACCTGCGGTTCGTCACGACGGATGGGCGTTTCGCCGTCGCGCAAATCCAGTTCGACGAGGACGTCAACTCGGTCCCGTATGACGTGCGCACCCAGATCCCCGAGCTCGGTAGCGACCTGGTAGCCGCCGGCGTAACGACCAACTACTCCGCCGAGATCGTCCGTGATCAATCGCTCGTCGGCCCTGGCGAGATCATCGGCCTGACGATCGCCCTGATCGTGCTGATTGCCATGCTCGGCACCCTCGTCGCCGCCGGCCTGCCGATCCTCGGCGCCCTGCTCGGCGTCGGCGTGGGGCTGGCGGGAGCCGTTGCGGCGTCGGCCTTCTTCGATATGCACCAGATGACGCCATCCCTGGCTCTCATGCTGGGACTCGCTGTGGGCATCGATTACGCGCTCTTCATCGTCAACCGGCACCGGTCGATGTATCTCCATGGCACCCCCTTGCGCGAATCCATCGCGCGCGCCGTCGGCACCGCCGGCAGCGCGGTGACCTTCGCCGGCATGACGGTGGTCATCGCCCTCGCGGCCCTCACGCTCTCGGGCATTCCGCTGCTGGCGCAGATGGGGCTGGTTGCGGCCGCGACGGTCGCGGTGGCCGTCCTCGTCGCGATCACCTTGACCCCGGCGATGCTGCGGCTCATCGGCCCGCGGGTGGCATCCAAGCGCCTCTGGACGGCCAATGGGTATGCCGCTCCCGCCGACATCGCGACCCGCACCGTGCCCGCAACCGAGCAGGACGAGGAGCACGGCGGCTGGTATGTCCGGCTGGTCACCCGCCGTCCCTGGCTCACTATCCTCGCCGTTGTCGCCACGGTCGGGATCCTTGCCATCCCGACCCTGTCCCTGCGGCTCGGCCTGCCCGACGGCAGCAGCGAGCCCGCCGGCAGCACGGCATACACGACCTACAACCAGGTCGCGGAGCATTTCGGGCCGGGGATGAACGGCCCATTGCTCGCGGTGGCGACGCTGGACGCCCAGGCGCCGACCGCGGAACAGTCCACGGCCGTCGCCCAACGACTCGCGATCGCCATGGCCGACTCCACCGGCGTCGAGGCGGTCGCCGTGGCCGGCACCTCACCCGATCACCGCACCATCGCCTTGCAGATCGTGCCCGAGACCGGCCCGGCCGATGCCGCGACCCTGACGACGGTGCACACCTTGCAGGATCGCGCCGCATCGCTGGGCGAATCCACCGGCACGACAATCGGTTTCACCGGCCAGACGATCGCGAATATCGAGATCTCGGAGCAGCTCGCGGCCGCCCTGCCGGGCTACCTACTGACCGTTGTCGGCCTCTCGCTCGTCATCCTGCTCCTGGTCTTCCGCTCCTGGATCGTGCCGGTCATCGCGACCGCAGGCTTCCTGCTCTCGGTTGCCGCCGCCTTCGGCGTGACCGTCGCGGTCTATCAATGGGGTTGGCTGGCAAGCCTTTTCGGCGTCAGCACGCCCGGGCCGATTCTGTCCTTCATGCCGATCATCCTCATCGGCGTGCTCTTCGGGCTGGCGATGGACTATCAGATGTTCCTCGTCACCGGCATGCGCGAGGCCTGGGCGCATGGCGAGTCAGCGCAGCGCGCGGTGCGGTCCGGCTTCCTCCACGGCGCCAAGGTCGTCACCGCCGCCGCCATCATCATGGCCTCGGTCTTCGGCGGCTTCGTGTTCTCCCATATGACGATGATCCGGCCCATCGGCCTGGGCCTGGCCGTCGGCGTCCTCGTGGATGCCTGGCTGGTGCGCATGACGCTCACGCCAGCCCTGATGCACCTGCTCGGCGAGCGCGCCTGGCACCTGCCGGCCTGGCTCGACCGCCTGGTCCCGAATGTCGACGTCGAAGGCACCAGCCTGGTCACCGAGCCAGCGCCCGAGCTGGCGACCGATGACACGTCAGCGCAGACACTCGAGGCGCCCGACGACGCGGACACGCCCAACGACGCGGACGTGCAACCTCTGCTGGGTCGTGCAACCTCTGCTAGCGGACGTTAGTCGAATCTGCACACCTTCCGCCGCCGGGCCCTCGGCACCCGCACCAAGAAGGACACGGTCAATGCTGCCCTTCGCGAAGTCTCCGCGCGCCTCCGCCGCATCAAGGCACTCGATGAGCTCGGAAAAATGGCGGACCGTGGCGACTTCGAGGAGTTCCAGGACAAGGCCACCTACCGGGCATGAGCGCGGCGCGATTCCTCATCGACGCCTCGGGAATCTTCCGCATACTTGCCCGGCCATTGCGCGACCAATGGGTCGACCATTTGACGTCTGGCGTCATCGCCACCTGCCCAGCCGTCGAACTGGAGTTCCTTTGCTCGGCAAGATCGCTGGCTGATCGCCTGGAGAAGCAGCGGCTCTACATGGACCTCTTCACCTGGGTCCCTATGAGCGACAACGCTTTCTCTCGATCGGAGCACGTTCAACAATTGCTCACCGAGCACGGGCAGCATCGCTCCGCCGGGGCGGTGGATCTCCTCATCGCCGCGACGGCCGAGGCCCACAAACTGACCGTGCTGAGCGCGGACCCCAACTTCCTGACGATCGCCCAGGTCACCGGTCAGCCAGTGCGCTTCGTGGACCAAACACCCTGACCCGCGGGGGCGGCCATCGCTCACCGCCGGGCGAAGGGTTCCCAGACGACGAGAGCTTGAGAACCCGTATGCGGAGGCCGTTGGCCTGGCCGGATCATGACCGCTTCGCCCGCCGACCCGACAGCGAAAACCCTTCGGCCGCTGGCGAGTTCGGCTTGATGCAGAGCATGGGTCAGGTCCTCGATCCGGGCATGCAGCGCATCGACCTGGTTCTCCAGCTGCAGGATGCGCTGGATGCCGGCAAGGCTGACGCCTTCCTCCTGCGAAAGGCGCTGGACCTCGCGCAGGCGCGCGACATCGCGCGCCGAATACCGTCGTCCGCCGCCTTGGGTGCGCGAGGGAGTGACGAGGCCGAGGCGGTCATACTGACGCAGCGTCTGGGCGTGCATGCCCGCGAGCTGTGCGGCGACGGAGATGACGAAGACGGGGGTCTCGTCGTCGGCGCCGAGACCCTTGAGTGCCATCTGCGTCAGTCCTTCGCGGCTTCACGGAACAGATCGGCCCGCGGGTCGCCGCCGGCCTCTTGATCACGCAAGATCTCGACGGCGGCCTTGGCCTCATCGGTGAGGCGCTGCGGCACCAGGATCGCCACCTTCGCGAGGAGGTCGCCGGTGTGATTCTTCCCGGCGACGCCGCGGCCCTTGACCCGCAGGACACGCCCGGACGGAGTTCCCGGCGCGATCTTGACCTTGACCGGCTTGCCGTCCAGCGTGGGCACGGAAACCGTTGCGCCCAAGGCTGCTTCGGCGAAGGTGACCGGCAGGTCGACGGTGAGGCTGTCGCCATCACGACCGAAGACCGGGTGCGGTTCGACCGAGACGGTGAGGATGAGATCGCCCTTGGGCGCGCCGGGATCGCCCTCGCCGCCCTTGCCGCGCAGCTTGATCTTCTGGCCGTCCTTGACTCCGGCAGGAATGCGCGTGGTGATGCGCTGTCCGTCGAGACCGCTCAGGGTGACGGTCGAGCCCGCGACGGCATCGCGGAAGCTCAGCGTGGTGCGGGCGGCGATATCGGGACCCCGCTGCGGGCCGCGCGGGGCGCCATACCCGCCGAAACCACCCCGGCCGCCCGGCTGGCCGAAGCCACCCTGCTGACCGAAGCCCCCTTGCTGACCGAACAGGCCACCAAGGATGTCGTCGAGGTTCGGCTGGCCGCCTGCGCCGCCGGTGTTGAAGCGGACGTTGCCGCCCTGGCCGCCGAACATCTGTGAGAAGACATCCTCGAAGCCCTCGGCGCCGGCCCCGCCGCCCGGGCCGCCGGCGGTGAACCGGGCGCCCCCTCGGGCCATCTGGCGGATCGCGTCATACTCCTGACGCTGCTTGGGGTCGGAGAGCACCGAGTGCGCCTCGGTGATGTCCTTGAACTTCTGCTCGGCCGCCGCGTCCCCGGCGTTCTTGTCCGGGTGGTGCTGGCGCGCCAGCTTGCGGTAGGCCTTCTTGATCGCCGCGTCGTCGGCGTCACTGGGGACGCCGAGGACGGCATAGAAGTCTTTCTCGAACCAATCCTGACTAGCCATCCTGGCGTCCCCCTCTCGTGAGTTCTGTTGTGCTGTATACGGTTATCGCCGCGCTCAGCTCGGGTCGGCGACGGCCACGCGGGCCGGACGAAGGACCTTGCTGCCGGCACGATAGCCCGGTTGCAGCACCTGGACGATGGTCGTGGTGGTTGCATCGGCAGGCAGGTCCGCCGACGGCAGGTGCATCAACGCCTCGTGCCACTCCGGGTCGAAGGCCTCGCCGACGGCGCCATAGCGCTCGAAGCCGAAGCGGCCCAGGGTGTTTTCGAGCTTGTCGGCGATGGCGGCGAACGGCCCATCGGTCAGATCGCCGTGATCGCGAGCGCCCGAGATGTCGTCCATGACCGGAAGCAGTGCCTCCAGCACATCGGCGATCGCGCGCTCTTGGATCAGCGGCCGGTCGCGATCGACGCGGCGCTTGTAGTTGACATATTCGGCGTTCAGTCGCTGCAGGTCGTTCAGTCGCTCGGCCGCGAGCACCGTGTCCGGGTGCAACTCGTCCGGGGCGACGGCGGCCGCGGGGTCGACCTCGGGGGCGGACGGCATACCGTCGCCCGCCGCGGCGCCCGCGGACCCGGCCGGAGCCGAATCCGCAGGCGCAGCAGCGTCATTCACCACGTCCGCCTCGACCGGCTGATCGCCGTCCGGGGTGAAATGGGAATCGGTCACTTGGTGTCCTCGTCGTCCTCGACGACCTCCGCGTCGACGACATCGGAGTCGTCGTTGGGGGTCGTGCCCTGGGCGGAGTCGGTGGACTCGCTGCCACCCATATTGGGCGACTCGCCCTGCTCGGCCGACGCGGCATACAACGCGGCACCCATCTTCTGGGACTCCTCGTTGAGCTTGTTGACCTTGGCGTTGAGGTCCTCGACCGAGGTGTTGGCCTCGGGCTTGATGGCCTCCTTGAGGTCCGCGAGGGCGGTGTCGACCGGGCCGCGCATGTCAGCGGTCAGCTTGTCACCGCTGTCGGCGAGGAACTTCTCCGTGGAGTAGACGAGGTTCTCCGCGGTGTTGCGGGCCTCGGTCTCCTCGCGGCGCTTGGAGTCCTCGGCGGCGTGCGCCTCGGCGTCCTTGACCATGCGCTCGATCTCCTCCTTGGACAGCGCGCTGCCGCCCGAGATGGTGATCTTCTGCTCCTTGCCGGTGCCGCGGTCCTTGGCCGTTACGTGCACGATGCCATTGGCGTCGATGTCGAAGGTGACCTCGATCTGCGGCACGCCGCGCGGCGCCGGCGCGATGCCGGACAGCTCGAAGGTGCCGAGATTCTTGTTCAGCTGTGCCATCTCGCGTTCGCCCTGGAAGACCTGGATCAGCACGGAGGGCTGGTTGTCCTCGGCGGTGGAGAAGACCTCGGACCGCTTGGTCGGGATCGCGGTGTTGCGCTCGATGAGCTTGGTGAACAGGCCGCCCTTGGTCTCGATGCCGAGGCTGAGCGGGGTGACGTCGATGAGCAGGACGTCCTTGCGCTCACCCTTGAGGACACCGGCCTGGAGGCTGGCACCGAGGGCGACGACCTCATCGGGGTTGACACCCTTGTTGGGCTCCTTGCCGGTGAGCTCCTTCACGAGAGCCGAGACGGCCGGCATACGGGTCGAACCACCAACCAGGACAACGTGATCGATGTCCTCGAGCTTGATGCCCGCGTCCTTGATGACGTTCTGGAAGGGCTGCTTGGTGCGGTCGAGAAGGTCCTTGGTCATCTGCTCGAACTGCGCCCGGGTGAGGGTCTCATCGAGGTGGATGGGGCCGTTCTCGCTCATCGAGAGGTACTGCAGGCTGATGTTGGTGCTCGTCGCGGAAGAGAGCTCCTTCTTGGCCTGCTCGGCGGCGTCGCGCAGACGCTGCATGGCGATCTTGTCCTTGGACAGGTCGACGCCGGTGTTGTTCTTCACGGTGGTGAGCAGGTGCTGGACGATGCGGTCATCCCAGTCGTCGCCGCCGAGGCGGTTGTCGCCGCTGGTGGCCTTGACCTGGATCGTCGCGAAGCCGTCCTCGGGGTCCTTGCCGACCTCCAGGAGGGAGACGTCGAAGGTGCCACCGCCGAGGTCGAAGACGAGGATGAGCTCGTCCTCCTTGCCTTTGTCCAGGCCGTATGCCAGGGCGGCCGCGGTGGGCTCGTTGACGATGCGCAGGACGTTGAGGCCCGCGATCTCACCGGCCTCCTTGGTGGCCTGACGCTCGGCATCGTCGAAGTACGCCGGGACGGTGATCACCGCGTCGGTGACCGGCTCCCCGAGGTAGGCCTCGGCGTCGCGCTTGAGCTTCATCAGCGTGCGGGCGCTGATCTCCTGGGCGGAGTACTTCTTGCCGTCGATGTCCTCGGACTTCCAGTCGGTGCCCATGTGGCGCTTGACGGAGCGGAGGGTGCGGTCAGCGTTGGTGACGGCCTGGCGCTTGGCGATCTCGCCGACCAGGACCTCGCCGTTCTTGGCGAACGCGACGACCGACGGAGTGGTGCGACCGCCTTCGGCGTTCGCGATGATGGTGGGCTCGCCGCCTTCGAGGACAGCGACGGCCGAGTTGGTGGTTCCGAGGTCGATACCGACTGCACGGGCCATGTGGTGGTGCTCCTTGGTTGAGGTTGAGTTGCTTGCACTCAAGTTAGGGACTGTATGCCGCTTGCGCAACTTGGAGTCCGGAAACTTGCGTCTGATTCACTCAACTCTCGACGCCCTGTCATCATTCCCGGCTCGGCAAGTGTCGGATCCCATCTGAGATGTAGGTTCTCGATCTACTTGTCGTTGTCTCACTTTCTTGTCGCAGGCGTGTCGCTGTCTCGCTAACTTGTCGCGTGGGGGGACGCTGGTCCCGTGGCCACGAAGCCGCGCCAGCGGATGGTCGAGTTCCGGTACACGTCCCACACCGGCGAGGACGTGACCACGACGCTGGGCTCGGCTCCGCCGGCGGAGGTGGCCCGGGGACTACCGGTTCGGTCCTTCCCCTCCTATGCCGGGATGGGGCACTATCCAGGTTGGTGGTGGTCAGCCACGGTCGGCGACCACGTGGGCTACGAGAGCCTGCTGGAGCGCGATCGGCTGATGCTTGCCGACTTCGACCGTGACGTGGTGGCCATCTTGAGCCAGCCGTTCGGCATCTCCGGTCGTGACGGTGACGCGCTACGTCGACACGTACCTGACTACCTGCTGCTTCATCGCAACGGAACGGTGGAGGTCGTCGACGTCAAGCCTGCCGACATGTTGGACAAGCCCGATGTCGCGGTGGTTCTCAACTGGACTGGACGATTGCTGGCCGAACGCGGCTGGCGATACTCGATCTGGTCGGGCGCGGATCCGATCGAACTGACCAACGTCCGCTTTCTCGCCCAGGGACGTCGCAGCCGGTTCGTTGATTCCGACGCGATGGCCACGCTGGCCCGTGCAGGTCGCCCTGGTCGCACTCTCGGTGCAGCCCTGGCCGAGGCAGCTCGGTCACCCCACTCCAGTGCCACCCTGCGGGCGGCGCTCATCACGCTGCTCTGGAAGCAGACGTGGCAGGTCGCGCTCGATCAGCCGATCGATATGAGCACCGAGATCCGGATGATTAGAGGGGTCCATGACAAACAGCGCTGTTCTTGAGGTCCGCGTCGGCAGCCGGCTCTGGTTCGACGGGGAGGCGTGGTCGGTGTGCGAGGTCGACGCGGCAACGGTGAGGCTGAACGACGGCGACGGACGGTATCGCACGGTGACCGTGGCAGAGCTGATCGACACTGCAAGTCCCGCCGAGTCCGGGCACCAACAGGACCCCGACGGGCTGCCCCTCCCGCGCAACGTCGCCTGGGCAAGTCTGTCGAGCAAGAAGAGGTCCAGCCTCGAGCGGGAGGTGACGGTCTTCAGCGTCCTGTTGGAGTCCGCGTTGGATGAACGAGCAAGTGCCGTCCGGCGGGACCTACTCGGGCTCGACCCGGTGGTGTCACCGCTGAGCTCGCCGGCCCTGCGCACTGCAGCGGCCGTGGTGGCCGCGTCAGGCATCTTCTGCACCTACGCTGCGCAGCTGGCCATGGGCACCGCCTGGCGCATCGGTGTCGACCCGACAGAACGCACCGAGCTGGTCACCTCCGGGCCTTTCGCGTTCGTCCGCAACCCGATCTTCACCACCGCTCTTATCACCTTCACCGGGCTCGCGTTGGCCTCCCGAACCTTGTTGCCTTGGCGGGCCTGGTCCTGGTCTATGCGGGCATCCAGATGCAGGTCCGCGCCGTCTGAGGAGCCGCACCTGCTGGCCACGCACGGGCGGGCCTATGCCGACTATGCCGCCCGCGTGGGGCGGTTCGTCCCCGGGATTGGACGCCTGCGTCCGACTTCTTGAGTTCCAGGTAGCCACGCTTTAGGCCCTGGGAGTGCCCCAGGGACATGACGTCGCTGGAGGCCAGCGATTGCGGGATGGCGTTTCAGGTCGGTCCGTCTTGGCCACGGGCGTCGGTCACTTGACGGCCATGATCTTGCTGGTAGTGGTCGGAGTCGACGTTCTTGGGGTTGCTGGCGTTCATCAGCCGCATTCACGGTGTAGCGGAAGGCGTCACGTGCTCACCCCCGAGTAGCTGTGCAGGCCGGTGATGAGCAGGTTGACGACGGTGTAGTTCAGGATGATGCAGAGCATGCCGAGGAGTGCCACGTAGGTGGCGTGTCGCTTGGTCCAGCCGCTGGTGGCGCGGGAGTGCAGGTAGGCGGCGTAGACGACCCAGATGATGAAGGTCCAGATTTCCTTGGGGTCCCAGCCCCAGTAGCGGCCCCAGGCCACCTCGGCCCAGATCGCGCCGGTGATGAGGGTGAACGTCCAGAGCGGGAAGGCGAAGATGTGGACCCCGTAGGTCATCGTCTCCAGTTTGTCTCCCTCGGGCAGGCCGGCCAGCCAACCCCGGATGCGGCTTCTCTTCTCGGCTGAGTCGCGGAGCAGGAAGGCGACGCCGAGGGCGGCACCGATGATGAACAGCGCCACGGACAGCGTCGCGAGCGTGACGTGGATGGACAGCCACATCGTGTTGTCCAGGGCGGGCATGAGCTGGGAGGCCTCGGTGTACCAGATCTTGCCCGCGCCAAGGACGGCCATGACTGGCAGCACGACGAAGGGACCGAGCCACAGCCGGTCGCGTTTCAGGCTCCACGTGGAGAAGACGATGAGGGCGAAGGATGCGGCGACGATCGCGAACTCGTACATGTTGCCCAGCGGCCAGCGCTGTACCGACAGGCCACGCAAGATCGTGCCGCCGACGACTCCGAAGGTCGCCAGCCAGGTGAGTTGGAGCCCGATGACGCCCCAGCGGCGGGTGACCTCGGCGGGATGACTGACGGTTGGTGGCTCGACTGCGGCGGTGGTCGGCGTGGTCGAGTCCGTCAGTCCAGTGGCACGGTCGTCATCGACTGTGTCTGCTGGTTGCTCACCGTCGGCGCCAACACCCACGCGGACCTTCTCGCGGGCCTTGACTTTATCGTGGCGTTCCCTGGCGGCCCCGGTGACGGCCAGGTGCGCCGAGAAGGAGATGAGGGCCAGCGCGAGCACGGCCAGGCTGGCCCAGATGGCAATGTCGCTGGCCAGGGCCAGCTGTGGGTCGGTCATACCGTGTCCTTGTCTCGATGGTGGGTTTCAGGAGTAGTGGTCCGGTCACCCGTGATCCTGGTGATCCGGAGTAGGACGTCGTCGACGATGGTCTGGAGTCCTGGATCGCTGCCCTTGGGTTGGCCAGCGACCCTCACGACAGCTTGCACCGACCCTGTGGTCGGGGTGGTCGGCTCGATCCGTACGTAGATCCGGCGTCGCTTGATACCGAGCATCAGGGCCAGGCCGACGGTGGTGGCGATCGCGAAGCCAAGGGCGGGCATCCGGCCCGGGTCGTGCCGCGCCAGCAGCCCGGCCCAGCGGATTATGCCGTCGAACTCCACGGTGGTGCCGTCGGGTAGCTCGAAGTACTCGCCCGGGCGGATCAGCATCGCGACGGGGTTGCCCTCCTCGTCGGTGAGCTGGGTCATCTGGTCGGTGTCGATATTGAAGACCGACTGCGGGCGCCCGTCGGGGAACAGGTTTCCCTCGAATGCCGTCAGTGCCAGCACGGGGTCGACCAGGCCGGGGAAGGAGGACGTCATCCCCAGCTCGGGATCAATGCGCAGGGTCGGTAGGAAGCCGCCGACCAGGCCGAGGCCGGGGTCTCGCGCGGTGACCTTGATGGCGCCCTCGCTGGCGTAGTTGTTGTCCTGTGGGAGGAAGGTGACCGCGTCGGAGTAGAGGACTTCTCCGTCGGGGTCGCGGATGGTCACGATGGGGGCGTAGCCGTTGCCGAGCAGGAAGATGGAGTCTCCGGCCACGGAGATCGGGTGGTTGACTGCGAACTCCTGTTGCTCGGGTTCCTGGCCGGGGACCTCGACGGTGGCCAACCCGTCGAACCTGCGGGGTTGGCCGAACTGGGCGCCGTCGGCCTGGCTTTCGAAGGCTACGTCGAGTTTGTTGAGTTCCACGGTGAACGTGGGAATGTCTCCCTCATCGGCCAACGGGCTGAAGTTGAGCGTGTCGAAGGTGCCGGCAGTGGCCGTCCACGACTGCCCCTCCTGGATGATGATCTCCCCGCGCCAGCCGAACAGGTTACCGGCGGCGAAGGCGACGATCACGCCCAGCAGAGCCAGATGGAAGAGCAGGTTTCCGGTCTCCTTCAGGTACCCCTTCTCTCCGGTGACCCAGAGATCGCCGTCCTCGGCGTCGCGCAGCCGGTAGCCCTTCGCCTTCAGCGCCTCCCGGGCTGCGGCCAGGGCCTCGCGGCCGTCGGTGGCGACGGTTCCGTCGGCGCGGGCGGGCAGTCGGGTCAGACGCTGTGGTGCCGGCGGCGGCTGGGCTCGGATCGAACGCCAGTGTTGGCGCATCCGCGGGATGATGCAACCGACCAGGCTGATCATCAGCAGCAGATAGATCGAGGCGAACCATGGGGAGGAGAACACGTCGAAGAGGAGAACCCGGTCCAGCCAGGGCCCCAGGTCGGGGTTGTTCTCGAAGAAGGTGCGCACTTGGACCGGGTCTACGGAGCGCTGCGGGAATATTGAGCCGGGGAAGGCCGCGGCCGCCAGCAGCAGAAGCAGGTAGATGGCGGTGCGCATGCTGGTGAGTTGCCGCCAGGCCCAACGTGCCCAGCCGGCTGGTCCGAGGCGGGGGCCGCCCAAGGTGGTGCGGTCTTTGGGATAGGACGGCTCGATCCGTTCCGGTGTTCGCGTGCTGGCCATGTCAGATCACCGTGGTGAAGTTGTTGGTCAGTCGGGTCTGGACCCACGCCATGGCCTCGGCCCAGATGCCGGCGATCATGAGCAGGCCGAGGAGGACGAGCAGCCCGCCGCCGACGCGCTGCACGAGCAGGTAGTGGTCGCGCAGCCAGCGCGAGGCGCGGCTGGCCCAGCCCAGCCCGGCGGCGGCGAGCACGAACGGCACCCCCAGTCCCAGGCTGTATGCGGTGCCCAGCACCAGGGCGCGGCCCACCTGGTCGTCCCCCGGGAGGATCGAGGTGCCGAGCGTCTGGATCGCGGCGAGCGCCGGTCCGGTGCAGGCGCTGAATCCCAGGCCAAAGGCGACCCCGAGCAGCGGAGCCCCGGCGATCCCGGCGGCCGGTCGCCATCGCACCGAAACTGATGCTGTCGGCTGCAGCAGCATGACCAGGCCGAGGCCGAGGACGACCGCGCCGGACAGGCGCAGCAGCAGCCCCTGGTGCTGCGCCAGGGCCATGCCCAGGGAGGAGATGACCACGCTCATCGCCATGAAGACGGCCGAGAAACCCATAACGAACAGCAGCGCCCCGACCGTCGGGCGCCACCGCCCCGGCGCGTGAGCGCCCGACATGGGCGGCGCCATTCCCGAGAGGTAACCGACATAGCCGGGGACCAGCGGTAGCACGCACGGCGAGGCGAACGAGACGAGACCTGCCAGCGCGGCGATCGCGGCGGCCAGCAGCAGCGGCCCGCTGAGAACGACCTCGCTCACCGGGCGGACTCACTCTTCAGCACGTCCTCGACCAGGCCGCGCAGCGTCGACGCCTCCACGGGTCCGCTGACCCGGGCGGCGAGGCGCCCCTGTCCGTCGAGGACCATCGTGGTCGGCGTCGCGACGGCCAGCCCCTGCAGCTGGGCGCGGGTGCGCCCGCCGTCGTCCTGGAGCGAGGGGTAGGACACGTCGTACTTCTGCTGGAAGGCCAGGGCGCTGGGTACCGAGTCACGGCTGTTGACCCCGATGAACTGCACCGGCTCACCCGCCTCGGCGAACTCGGTGGCCACCTCCTCCAGGTCCGGCGCCTCCTCCACGCACGGCCCGCACCACGACCCCCACACGTTGACCACCACGACCTCGCCCAGGTGGTCCTGCGAGGACCACGCCTCGTCTTCCAGGGTCGTCCCCTCCAGGGTGATGACGGTCTCGCGCTCCTCCGGCGCCAGCACCTGGATGGTGCCGTCACCGGCGACGTATCCCTTCTGGTCGCCCTGACGCATCTGGTCGTTGATCGTCGAGCCCTCGCCACCGCAGCCGGCCAGGACCACTGCTACGGCCGCGAGCAGGGCCAGGAGGTGCCTGCGGGTCACCGGAGCAGCCCGTCGAAGTCGCCGTGTGCCCCGTTTGCGAGCATGCCTCGCGAGCGCACGACCGAGATCGTCTGTCGGCGAGGCCGTCGACCGCTGGCCGGCTCGAGGGGGTCGGGGCGTCCTGCTCGTCCACCGCCTCGCTCCACCCGGGGTCGCCCTATGGTGCCCATGCCGCTTACCTTCCATCCGCTACCACTCTGCCTGCCGAACGCGATGGTTGAGGGTCGCCACGGTGGTGACGAGCCGGCCACACGGCCGCCCGTGCGACTCTACCCTTTGCTGACAGCAGCGTCACTCGCTACCATCGCCGCATGTCGATTCTAACCCCGCCCGGTGGGTCCCAGCCTGACCCGCCAGGAGCTGGGGGCAACCAGAGGCGCTCCAACCGCCTTGCGGCGCGTGGCCCTCGAGCAGCAGGCGTGTCCGGTTCTGCCCCGGCCGATCCCCGCCAGCGGGTGTCAACGACCCCTGGTGGGCGTCGTGTGGGATGGACAGCAGCGTCCGTGACGAAACTGGCACCGCGTCGCGCCGTCCTGGTGGCCGGTGCCGCGGCGGTGGCGGTGACGGACCTGTTGGTCAAGGCGTGGGCTGAGAGCGCGCTGGAGGCGGGGCTGGCCCTGGGTCCGGTCGACCTCGTGCTGAGTCACAACCCGGGGGTGGCGTTCTCCCTCGGCGCTGACGCGCCGGCCGCACTGGTCGTCGCGCTCACCGGCCTGGTCATCGTCGCGATCGCCGTCGTGGCCTGGCGGGCCGCTCCGACGTGGGACTGTTGGCGGCTCGCCGCAGTGACGGCGATTCTTGGTGGTGGGTGCGGCAACTGGATCGATCGCTCCCTTGACGGTGTGGTGACCGACTATCTGCACAGCGGGTGGTGGCCCACGTTCAACCTGGCTGACACCGCGATCGTCACCGGGGTCGTCTTGCTGGCGCTGCTCGAGCTGCGCTCACCACGGCAGCCGGCCGGGACCGACACCAGTGGCTGACCGCGTGGCCACGTCGCCCGCCTGACCCACCACACACGACCGAAGGCATCACCCTGTGCTCACCTCAGTCCTGCAGGCCTTCGGGCTGTTCATGGCCACCAACATCGACGACATCATCGTGCTGTCACTCTTCTTCGCCCGGGGCGCCGGCTTGCGCGGCACGACCAGGAAGATCGTCGTGGGTCAGTACCTGGGCTTCGGCGGCATACTCGTCGCCTCGGTACTGGTCTCCCTGGGCGCGGTGACCTTCCTGCCCGAGTCGGCGATCGCCTACTTCGGGCTCATCCCGTTGCTGCTCGGCCTGCTGACCGCATGGAAGGTCTGGCGCGGCGACGGAGACGATGACGACCGGGTCGCGGACAAGACGATCAGCGCCCTGACGGTCGCCGGTGTCACCTTCGCCAACGGCGGTGACAACATCGGCGTCTACGTCCCCGTCTTCGTCACCGTCGGCGCCGGCGCGGTCGTGGCCTACTGCGTCGTCTTCCTCGTCCTCGTCATGGTGCTTGTCCTGCTCGCCAAGTTCGTCGCCACCCGTAGGCCCATCGCAGAGGTCCTGGAACGCTGGGAGCACGTCCTGTTCCCTCTGGTCCTGATCGGACTCGGCGTGGCGATCCTCGTCGAAGGTGGCGCCTTCGGCCTGTAGGTAGGGGCGCATCGGTCCCTGCCCTGTCCGAATGGCGTTTGTCGCACCGGGCCAGAGTCTTCTCAGGGTCTGGCTCTACGATCCGCGTCGGGACTTCCCGCATCCTCGGCCAGACTGGCCGATCGTCCGTGTCGCCTGATGAAGGAGTGCCCGTGCGGCGCAACGTGATCCTGTCCCTCCTGCTGATCGCCGTCTTCGTTGCGGTGGTGGCCGTCGCCGTTGGCGTGACCCGCCCGCCGTCCGGCACCGGTGTCGCGGACTCGGCGCGAACGAGCTCGGCCGTGCCGGTCGTGAGGGAGGACAGCCACGTGCTCTCCGACGCCGGTGAGGGCGCGCCGGTGCTGGTGGAGTTCCTGGACTTCGAGTGCGAGGCGTGCCTGGCGGCCTACCCGCTGGTGGAGCAGATCCGCGAGGAGTACGCCGGGGAGCTGACGTTCGTGGTCCGGTACTTCCCGATCCCCAGCCACGCCAACGCGATGAACGCGGCGGTGGCGGTCGAGGCGGCGGCCCAGCAGGGCCGGTTCGAGGACATGTACACGCGGATGTACCAGACGCAGAGCGAATGGGGCGAGCAGCAGGACTCCAAGGCGCCGCTGTTCCGGCAGTTCGCCCAGGACCTCGGGCTGGACATGGCCGCCTACGACGCCGCCGTCGCCGACCCCGCCATCCAGCAGCGCGTGGAGCAGGACCGGCAGGACGGCATGGCACTGGGTGTCCAGGGAACCCCGACCTTCTTCCTGGACGGTGAGCTGCTGCAGCCCACCTCCGAGGGCGACTTCCGCGCCCAGATCGATGCAGCCGTCAACCGCTGAGCCCGCCGCGCTCACCGCTCCTTCCCAGGAGCCCGGCGCGCCGGTCGGGAGGGTCGTGGGGTGGGTCCTGCTCGTGTGCGGCTGGGTCGGTCTGTCGGCGGCGTTCGTGCTGCTGGTGGAGAAGATCCGGCTGGTCGCCGACCCGAGCTACGTGCCCAGCTGCAGCATCAGCCCGCTGCTGAGCTGCGGGTCGGTGATGAGCACCCCCCAGGCGGAGCTGTTCGGGTTCCCCAACCCGATCCTGGGCGTGGCCGGCTTCGCCGCCCTGGTCACCGTCGCCGTCACGATCATCAGCGGCGCCCGGCTGCCGTCCTGGTACTGGATCGGCCTGACCGCGGGTACGGCGCTGGGCACGGTGTTCGTGCACTGGCTCATCTTCCAGAGCGTCCACCGCATCGGTGCGCTGTGCCCGTACTGCATGGTGGTCTGGGTCGTCACCGTGGCCGCGTTCGTCGCGGTACTGGCCCGGTGGTCCCGCGCCGGGGCGCTTCCACGGTGGGTCGGAGACTACGCCGTCACGATCGTCACGACATGGTGCCTGGTGGTCGCGGCTCTGATCGCCGTCCGGTTCTGGGACTACTGGATCACCCTCGCCTAGGACGCTTGCCGCGGCTCAGGCGCCGGGACGGCCGGCATCCGGCTATGATCGGCGCATGACGATGACATCACAGAGCGCACCCGCGCCAGGCGACGGCACCCGAGCTGAAGGGCTCGACGTGGCGGCCGCGCTGTTCCACGGTCTGTCAGACCGGTCACGGTTGGCGATCCTGCAGCACCTGACGCTGGGGGAGCACAAGGTGCGCGACCTCACGGAGCACCTGGGGCTGGCGCAGTCCACGGTCAGTGCGCACCTGGCCTGCCTGCGAGACTGCGGCCTGGTGGTCTCGCGCCCGGAGGGCCGGGCCTCGATGTTCTCGCTGACCAGTGCTCCGGAGCTGCTGGACGTGCTGGACGCGGCGGAGCGCCTGCTCGCGACGTCGGGGTATGCGGTCGCGCTGTGCCCGAACTACGGCGCGGGGACCGCGGGGAACCCGGCCCCCGAGCAGCTGCGCCCCCACGCCGGGCAGGAGGCGGGGGCGTGAGCGGGCCGCAGACGCCGCAGCGGGAGGTGGCGGTGGACGCGTGCGGATGCGAGGCTCCCGTCGCCCCACCAGCTCGAGCAGGAGAGGTCGAGGAGCCGGCGACCCGGCTGTGGCAGGTGCGGGAGGTGCAGCTGGGTCTGGCCTCCGGTGCGCTGCTGCTGGCCGGGTTCCTCGCCGGGCTCGGGGGATGGGAGACCGTCGAGCTTGTGCTCGCCGCGGCGGCGCTGCTCGTGGGTGGCTCCACGTTCGTGCCGGGTGCGCTGCGCCGTCTGGCGCGCGGCAAGCTCGGCGTGGGTCTGCTGATGACGATCGGCGCGGTCGGGGCGACCCTGCTGGGGCAGGTCGAGGAGGCTGCTGCGCTGGCGTTCCTGTTCTCCCTGAGCGAGGGCCTGGAGGAGTACTCCCTGGCCCGCACCCGGCACGGCCTGCGGGCGCTGTTGGACCTGGTGCCCAAGGAGGCGAGCGTGCTCCGCGACGGCCGGGAGCTCGTGGTGGACCCGGCACAGCTGGTCATCGGCGACGTGATGGTGGTGCGGCCCGGGGAGCGGCTGGCGACCGACGGGACCGTGCGGACCGGTCGAAGCGCCCTGGACACCTCGGCCATCACGGGTGAATCCATGCCGGTGGAGACCGGGCCGGGCAAGGACGTCTTCGCCGGGTCGATCAACGGCACCGGCGCCCTGGAGGTGGAGGTCACCTCCACCGCGCAGGACAACTCGCTGGCCCGGATCGTGCACGTCGTGGAGGCCGAGCAGTCCCGCCGCGGCGCCACCCAGCGACTGGCCGACCGGATCGCCCGCCCGCTGGTGCCGGGCATCCTGGTCGCCGCAGGCCTGACGGCCCTTCTCGGCGCGCTCCTGGGCGACCCGTCGGTGTGGGTGCACCGGGCCCTGGTGATGGTCGTCGCCGCCTCTCCCTGCGCGCTGGCGATCTCGGTGCCGGTCACCAGCGTCGCCTCGATCGGGGCCGCCAGCCGCCGCGGGATCCTGGTCAAGGGTGGCGCCGCCATGGAGACCTTGGGCAGGGTGCGCACCGTCGCCCTGGACAAGACCGGCACCCTGACCCGCAACCGGCCGGCCGTGGTCGACGTCGCCACCAGCGCCGGGACCGACCGGGAGCAGGTGCTGGCCTGGGCGGCCGCGCTGGAGGCCCGCAGCGAGCACCCGCTCGCCGCAGCGATCCTGGCCGCCGCCGACCGGGCGCCTGCCGCGCAGGACGTCGACGCGGTGGTCGGCGCCGGGCTGGTCGGGACCGTGGACGGTGCCCGGGTCCGGCTGGGCAAGCCCGACTGGGTCGACCCGGGCACCCTGTCCGGGGACGTCATCAGTATGCAGCGGGCGGGGGCGACCGCGGTCGTGGTCGAGGTCAACGGTCAACCGGTCGGCGCGATCGCCGTCCGGGACGAGCTGCGGTCCGAGGCCGCCGAGGTCATCGCCCGCTTCCGCGACCGCCGCTACACCGTGGCCATGCTCACCGGCGACAACCACGCCACCGCCGCAGCGCTGGCCGCCCAGGCCGGGATCGAGCAGGTGCACGCCGACCTGCGCCCGGAGGACAAGTCGAAGGTCGTCACCGGGCTGCGCGCCCACGGCGCGACCGCGATGGTCGGCGACGGCGTCAACGACGCACCAGCGCTGGCGACCGCGGACGTCGGCGTGGCGATGGGCGCCATGGGCACCGACGTGGCGATCGAGACCGCCGACGTGGCCCTGATGGGCGATGACCTGCGGCTGCTGCCGTTGGCGTTCGACCACGCTCGCCGCACCCGGACGATCATGCTGCAGAACGTCGTGCTGTCCCTGGTCCTGATCGCGGTCCTCATCCCGTTGGCCCTGTTCGGTGTGCTTGGCCTGGCAGCCGTGGTGCTGGTCCACGAGCTGGCCGAGGTCCTGGTCATCGCCAACGGCGTCCGCGCCGGACGCACCCGGCAGCTGCCCACCCTGACCGCCTCCCCGGCGGATCCCGCCCGTCTGGAAGGAGCGACTGCATGAGCGCCGGTCACGACCACGGCGTCGGGACCAGCCACAGGGGCCGGCTGGCGGTCGCGTTCGCGATCACCGCGACCATCCTGGTCGCCGAGGTGATCGGTGCCGTGTGGACCGGCTCCCTGGCGTTGCTGGTCGACGCGGGGCACATGCTCACCGACGCCGCCGGGCTGGCCATGGCACTGGTCGCCGCGTCGCTGGCGCTGCGCCCACCCACCCCGGCCCGGACCTGGGGGTTCCGCCGTGCAGAGGTCCTCGCCGCCGGCGCCCAGGCGACCGTGCTCCTCGGGGTCGGGATCTACGCCTTCGTCGAGGGCGTACGGCGGCTCTACGAACCGCACGAGGTCAGCTCCACCGGCCTGCTCCTCTTCGGCATCGTCGGCCTGGCCGGCAACATCGCCTCGATGCTGGTCCTCAGCACCGGTAGGGCCGCGAACCTGAACATGCGCGCCGCGTTCCTCGAGGTCGTCAACGACGCCCTCGGGTCCGTGGCCGTCATCATCAGCGCCATCGTCATCGCGACCACCGGGTGGGTCCGCATCGACGCGATCGCCGGCATGGTCATCGCCGCCCTCATCGTGCCCCGGGCGATCGCCATCCTGCGCGAGGCCGGCCACATCCTGCTGGAGTCGACCCCCAAGGGTCTGGACCTGGACGACGTCCGTGCCCACCTGCTCGCCGTCCCGCACGTTCAGGACGTGCACGACCTGCACGCCTCCACCATCGCCACCGGACTGCCCGTGCTGACCGCCCACGTCGTCCTCGACGAGGAGTGCTTCACCGACGGCCACGCCGCCGAGATGCTCGCCCAGCTCCAGGACTGCGTCGCCGCCCACTTCACCGTCAGCATCGAGCACTCCACCATCCAGCTCGAACCCCCGCACCACGCCGAACGCGAGCACGCCGCCCATGCATAGGCTGGCCCGTCCGGTCCGGACGGGCCATGGATACTTCCTGCTGGTGCTCGCGGCACGCATGCTGCTCGGTCTGCTGGGCGGTGCCGCCCTGTGGCTGGCGTTCCCGGGGAACGACGTGTGGTGGCTGGCGATCGTCGGGTGCGCTGCGCTCGCGCTGGCCACGGCCGGGGCGTCTTGGTGGGTCGGTGCGCTGTCCGGGTTGCTGTTGGGACTGGCCTGGTTCACGCCGATGTTCACCTGGGCCGGCACCTACGCCGGCGCTCCGGCCTGGCTTGCCATGAGCGTGGCCTCCGCCTTCTACCCGGCCGCCCTCGGCGTGCTGCTGACGCTGCTGCAGCGCACGGGCGCGGTCCGCCCCGTCGTCGGTGCCGCGGCGTGGGTACTGATGGAGTGGGCACGCTCGGTCACCCCGTTCGGCGGCTTTCCCTGGGCACGGCTGGGCTTCAGCCAGGCGGACTCACCGATGCTCGGCGCCGTCAGCCTCCTGGCAGTCCCGGGATTCGGCTTCCTCCTCGCCTTGACCGGTGGTCTGCTCGCCGTGGCCGTGCAGCGGTTCCTCGCACCTGGGCGCACGCACCTGGGCAGGGCCACCGGAGCGCTGGTTGCTGCCGCTGTCCTGGTGGTCGGGCCGGTGCTGGTTCCCCGCCCGACCGGGGGAGAGCCGGTGCGCGTGGCCGCGCTCCAGGGAGACATCCCCGAGGGGTACACCCGGACCCTGACCGCCGAGCCGGGGACGATGCTCAACCGGTATGCCGACCGCACCCACGAGCTAGCGGCCCGTGTCGACGCCGGCCAGACTGCGGCTCCGGACCTGGTCGTGTGGCCCGAGGGCGCCACCGACCTGGACCCGCTGGACCCGCGGGTCGGCCAGGCGGCCACCGACCAGATCATGGCGGCAGTGGAAGCCGTCGGCGCCCCGCTGGTGCTCGGTGGCCTGTCCCGACAGGGCGGTGCCGGGCCACCCGCCAACATGGTGTTCAGCTACCTGCCCGGGCTAGGGCTCGACCAGACGTACAGCAAGATCTATCTGGCGCCCTTCGGTGAGGTCATGCCGCTGCGCCCGCTCCTGAGGCACCTCAGCCCGTGGGTGGACCGGATCGTCGACCTCAGCGCCGGCGACCGCCCCGGCGTGGTGCCGGTGCCGCTTGCCGACGGCCGGCCCGTGGACCTGGGCCTGGCCATCTGCTTCGAGATCGTCGTGGACCGGGCAGTGCGCGACCTCGTCACCGGCGGCGCGCAGCTGCTCGTGGTCCCCACGAGCAACGCCTGGTTCGGCGAGGGAGACCAGTCCGTGCAGCATCTGGCCATCTCCCGGGTCCGGGCGGTCGAGTACGGCCGCTCCGTCGCGCACGTCAGCAACGTCGGTGTCTCCGGACTCATCACCCCGGACGGAGTCGTTCACCAACGCAGCGACCCGTACACCCAGGCGACCCTGCTGGGGCAGCTGCCGGTGCGCACCGAGCAGACCCTCGCCGTCCACACCGGCCCCTGGGTCGTACCCGCCGCCGCCCTCGTCGTCGCCGTTGGGCTCTTCTGGCAACCACGGCGACGGCTGCCTCGCCGTGGATCACCCGGGGCCCACACAGGCGCCTGATCCAAGGTGGGGGCCATCACGCCAGGGGCGGCTTATCCGTGGCGTACGGCAGAGAGTCCGACCCCGACGGCCACGCTCGCCGCGAGGAAGAGCGTGAAGAAGCGATACAGGCCCACGGCTGCTCCCCCGCCACGCACCGCGGTCGCGAAGAGTACGAGGGCCGCCAGCAGCACCAGCCCCCCAACGGCGACCACCACGGGGATCCCGGGCCTACCACCGACAAGAACGATGCCGCTACCGAGGTTCCACGCCATGACCTCGGACCAGACTCGCCACGACGCCAGGTCCGACCCGCCCACGAACGCCTGACCGCCAGCAAGGACGATCTGGCCGACCCCGACCACTAGCACGAGGTAGGCAGCTGCCCATGACCCCATGGGCAGCGCCAGAGGCCCTGTGACGGCAGCGAGCAACCCACCCAGCACGACCCCCACGGACCCGAGGTCCAGGAAGGGTCGATAGCTGGTCCAGACCTGCCGGTCCACCACGAACTCGGCTGGCTCAGCACGGGACATGCGATACCTCTCCGAAGACTGCAACGACCCGGTCCCCGCGACTCCGCGGCCCCGGGCGACGGATGAACCACGCCTCGGCGGGGCAACCAGAACCGGGGCACCGCAGGTACAGCGGCAACCTGCAAGCACACGGTAGGTGTCAATGGCCAGTTGTAGGCGACCGGTGCTTCACCAGTTGGCCGCTGAGCCGAGTTGGACAGGCTCGCCGGTCACCGGCGTTCCGGACACCACATCTGCAGCCCGACGAGGGCCCGGGCTATCGGCACGATGCGCAAGGGCAACCGCACTGAGGGCAGGCTGCAGGGCATTTACGTGCGCCGGTTCCGCGCGCTGGAGCCGACCGCCGATGAGACCGCGGGCCACGTGTTGTGGCAGGAGAAATAGCAGTCTGTCGGGAAGTCTTGCGCTCGTCCCGTTCCGGACCGGGACGGTGGTTTCGCGTCACCGTCACCCCGATCGCTGGCGGGACTCAGGTGGACCTCGTCCTCGGCAGCGTGGTCTGGGGCAGGTCGCAGCGGCTGCTACGACCCCCATCATCCGGCTCGGGCAACTGCTCGCGAGCCGCAACGCTCTCTATCGACTCGGGATGGTGATCGAGGAAGATGCGGGGAGCGCCCCCCGCTAGCCGCCCACGAACCGATGCTGCCGACCCCCAGCCAGCCTGGTCTGCAGATCAGGGCCGAGATTCCGACAAGTTGTTGAGACAGCCGGAGTCTCACCAAGATGTCGCTGCGCAGGTCAGTGGGCTGCGCGCCCGACAGGTCGCCCGAGAACCTACAAGTGGGCTGTCGGATCCCAGGAGATGTCCACCGCTCCATCGGACAGGTCGCCGCCGGCCCTCGCCCGATATACACCGCGCCCACCTGTCGCGCCGTCGTCACTCGGTGGTTTCATGGGCGCATGCATCGTCGCCGGGGTGGGATGGTGGCGCTCCTCACGTTCGTGGCGGCCGTGGTCGCCTTCACATGGATGCACAGCCGCCTTGGAGGTGACGACGCCGTGGCGCTGGCCAACGCCCGGCAGCTCATCGGGCTCGAACGAACACTCGGGGTGGACATCGAGCTCGGCATGAACCGTTGGCTCGCGAGGCGTGCCGTGCTCGTCACGTCGGAGGTGTATCTGTACCGGCTCTACTACCTGCCCGTCGCCGTGACGACCCTGTACTTGTGGTTGCGGCACCGTGAGATCTTCGTCCGGGTCACTCGAGCTTGGTTCGTCGTGGCCGCCCTAGCTTTGCTGGTCTACTGGCGCTTCCCCGTAGCCCCGCCGCGGTTCTCGACACCGGGCACGATCGACATCGTCGCCGCACATGACCTGCTCGGGTCGCATCCGAGCAAGTCGGTCGGCGGGAATCTGAACTCGGCGTTCCCGAGCATGCACGTCGCCTGGTGCCTGTGGGTCGCGTACGGCCTTCACCTGGCGGGATCGCGGTGGTGGCCATGGTTGTTGCCGGTCGCAATGGCAGCCGTCGTACTGACGACGGGGAACCACTACGTCCTCGACATTGCCGCGAGCTGCGCCCTAGTCGGGCTGGCCCACATCGTGACCCGACCACGGTCCACCGGCAACATCCCTGTTCTTGGGCGTGAGTGAAGGACGGCGCGCGACAGGCGGCATGAGCGCGCAGGGTTTATCTGCGGAGTTCGTAGAACGCGTGGGGCCGGCCGCCATGCTTACGCTCGCCGACGAAGGTGAACCCACAGGTCGCTGTGCTCCCATCGCCCGCAATAGCTCCTCACGCACCACCGCAGTATGCGGGTCAGCTGACGGTCTGCGTGGGGAAGTTTGCTGCTCCCCTGGCGACAGTGAAGTTCCCCAGGGCGGCCGCACCCGGACGGCACACTTGTCGTCATGCCCATCGCGATCGCCGTGGCCGTCCTCGTGCGCGACGGGCGGGCTCACGGCCTGGCGTGGTTCACCGCTGACGAGATCGGCCACCTCACCCTGGCCGACCCGTCCGGTCGGGCCCTACTGCAGGCCGCAGCCCGTTCCTCAACCACCTAGATCAGCCTTTGACGACCAGTGACAAGATGACCACTCGTGTCGTTAGACGTGGTCACCGAGGGGCTCGGGCGCGCGCTGCCGATCGTGGCCTTCCTGCTGGCGATCACCGCGGTCGCAGAACTCAGTGATCGCGCCGGAGTCTTCGATGTCATCGGGCATTGGATCGCTCGGCACGGACGACACCGGATGTGGCTGCTCTGGCTGCTCTTTTCGGGCTTCGCGGTGACATGCACGATCTTCCTCAGTCTCGACACCACCGCCGTCCTCCTCACCCCGGTCGCCCTCGCCGTCGCCAATCAGATCGGCGTCCCGCCGCGACCCTTCGCCCTGACCACGCTGTGGATCGCCAACACCGGCTCGCTTCTCCTGCCCGTCTCCAATCTGACGAATCTGCTTGCTTTGCAACGCCTTGAGATGTTGGGGGTGGATCACACGGCATACGTCCGCCTCGCCCTCGCGCCCGCGATCGCGAGCATCGCGATCACCCTCGCGGTCATCGCGGCCCTGCACTGGCGCGACCTGGGCACGCGCTATGCCGTGGACCCACCGGCCGATCCGCATGACCGGTTCTTGCTTCGCTGCGCGGCCCTCGCATGCCTGGTCATCGGCCCCGCCTTCGCCGCAGGCTTGCCGCCGTGGGCCGTCGCTGCCGCCGCCGCGCTGGTCCTGGCCGCGGCGACCGCGTGGCGGGCCCCGCAGCACCTGAAACACCTCAACCTGCCGTGGCTGATGGCTCTCGCCTTCGCCGCGCTCACGATCGGGGTCGCCGCCGCGCACGACGCCGGACTCCTCACCCCACTGCTCAATCTGGCGGGAACCGGCACCACGGCGCCTGACCTCCTCAGGGCCGCAGGCACCTCGGCCCTCACCTCGAATGCCATCAACAACCTGCCCGCCTATCTCGCCCTCGAACCCGCCGCGGCGGGCGATCGGCTGCGTCTGATGGCCGTTCTCATCGGCACCAACGCCGGCCCGCTCGTCACCCCATGGGCCTCCCTCGCAACGCTGCTCTGGCTGCAGCGTTGCCGGGCGGCCGGAGTGCGCTGGCGGCTGTGGCGCCTCGCGCTCGGCGGCTTCACCTGCGCATCGCTCTCAGTGCTCGGCGCGACGCTCGCCGTGCGCCTCGTCTCGAGCTGATAGCGCCTGGATGGCCCTCGCGGCCCGCCGAAGCTTCCAAGCTATAGGCCGGCGCCCGTTCGGTAGTGTTTCCGAATGGACATGCTGAGCGGGGATGCCATCGCCGGTGCGGGGCTGCGTGAATGGCGCAAGCTGGCCCAGGGGCTGCACGCGCGGTATGCCGTGCCGGACTTCGCCGGTGGCGCGCGTTTCGTGGCCGCCATCGGGAGCGTGGGTGACGCCCACGGCCACTACCCGAGAGTGTCGATGGGGCCCGGCTATGTCGACCTGAAATTGTCCACGGCCGACGCCATCTATCGCGATGACGACGGCGTGGAGCACATCGTGGAGTGGGTCACCCAACGGGATGTCGACACGGCCGCGGCGATCACAGCCTGCGCCGGCGACCTCGGCCTCACCGCCGAGCCAGACGCCGTCAGCGTCATCGAACTTGGTTTGGACACAGCGGATTCCTCGCAGATCGCGCCCTTCTGGGCCGCGCTGCTGACGGGCGACGCCGATGCCCGAGGACGCGGAACCCCAGGCGACGAAATCCGCGATGCCACCGGACGCAGCCCAAATCTGTGGTTCGGTGATGCTCCAGAAGCCAGCGGCCAACGCTTCCACCTCGAGGTCTATGTGCCGCGCTCCGTCGCCGCCGCACGGCTTGCCGATGCTCTGGCCGCGGGCGGCACCATCGTTGATGACAGCGAATCACCTGGCCTGACCGTCCTTGCCGATTCTCAGGGGAATCTCGCTGTCCTCTGCGTTGCCGAGCCTGCCCTCCCCGAGGACTAACCACTCCCACCCTGAGGCCATCTCGGTCAGACCGGGTGGCCCTCGGTGGTGACCCTCACAGTGGCGCCGCGAGCACAGCAATAGCGTCGAAGTATGTCCGCCCAGCCCCTCCACATCTCCTCTCAGGACAGCCTTTCCATCCGTCGCCGCTACGCCCATCCGTGGCGGTTCTTCTTCCTCGCCACGGCGATTCCGTGGGCCCTGTGGATTCCCGCCGCGTATGCCAGCCACGACGGCACCGGCTGGGGCGGCCTGGTCGCGACCCTCGGCATACTCGGCCTGTGCGCACCGCTCGCCGTGGCCTTCTGGATGACCCGCCAAGACCCCCTGATGCGCAGCGACATGCTGCGCCGGCTCTGGGATTTCCGTGGGGTCCGGCCGGCTTGGGTACTCGCCGCGGTCGGCATGATGCCGGCGGCAATCGTTGTGGCGACGTTGATCTCGCTCGCTTTCGGCCACTCCGCCGACCAGTTCGCCCTGCGCGGCGGAGTCACTTTCTCCGCCGGCATCCTGCCCGGTTGGATCGTGCTGGTTCTCGCGCCGATTGTCGAAGAGCTCGCGTGGCACTCGTATGGCACCGACGCCCTACGGACCCGGTTTTCGATCGTCGGGGCGTCGCTGGTTTTCATCCCGATCTGGGCGATCTGGCACCTGCCGCTGGCCTTTGTCGCCGGCTCCTCGCAAAGTGAGACCGCGGCCGAGGGCTGGATCTATGCACTGAACTTCCCGCTGAGCATGATCCCGTTCGTGCTCCTTATGAACTGGATCTATTACCGCGCCAACCGCAATATCACGCTGGCCGTGCTCTTCCACCTCGCCGCCAATCTCATCACTCAGGTGCTGGCGACCGATCCCGATACCGAGGTGATCGCCACCGGAGTGCTCCTGATCGCCACGGCCGGGGTCGTATGGCGCGACCGCGCCTTCCTCTTCGCCCGCGGGCTCGCCAGGGAGTAGGCCCTGAGCTTCGAGCAATGAGTCAGGGCGCGTTAGGCGTCAGCCAGGAGGGAGTCCACAGCCGCGAGGTAGCGATCCGATGCCTCCGGACCGAGCACCGCACGGTGCACGAGATACCCCTGGGCCAGACCCAGGAAGGCCGCGACCTGCTTTCGAGCCCGCGCGCCAGCGCTTCGCCGCGTGGCACCGCGCGCGACAAACCATTCGGTGAGATACACCTCGAAGCCCTTCATCAGCTTCTCCACGGCCGACATAGCGACCGGCCGCATCGACCCGCCCGCACCGGCCGCACCCCAGATCTGGAGCACGAGCCCGCCATCAACGATTTCTGGGGGCATTGCGTCGATCAGTCGCCGAAGCAGTTGGGCGGGCGTGGGGAGCGGCGTGGTGTGGGCGAGCGCCATGAGTTCCGCGCTGCGCCCGATCATCACCCGCTCGGCGACCTCGATGAGGAGCGCGTCCTTGCCGTCGAAATGCCCATAGATCGCGCCAGCAGACATGCCAGATTCCCGGATGATGTCGGACATCGCCAGATCCACCAGACCCTTGCGTGATGCGACATCAATCGTTGCGTCGATGATCCGGCCGCGTACGGCCGCGCGCTGGGCGTCTGAGATCTTTGGCACCTCCTCATTGTGACAAACAGAACGTTCGTTTTACAAATGTCCATGACGCGTGCATTCTGGATAACGATCGAACATTCGCTTTAAGGAGACCGCGTGTCCAACGCCATCACAACCCCCGCCGTGACCCCATGGCATGCGACCATCCGCACCGCCGTGCTCGCCTCGGTCGCGGTCCTTATCGTGCTCTTGGCCTTTCTGTGGCCGAGCTACACCAGCAAGGTCAAGGATCTACCGATCGTCGTTGCCGGACCGACTGCCGCAACGGCGCAACTAACCCAGGCCCTCAGCGCGACCGGCGCCTTCGAGATCACGGCCGGAACCGACCGTGCCGCCGCCGTGACGGCGATCGAGAAGCGGGAGGCCTATGGCGCCATCGTGACGGGCCGAACCGGAATCGAAGTGCTCACCGCAAGTGCCGCGAGCCCCGTTGCGGCACAGGCACTTACGGGCGTTTCGCAGAAGCTGGCCGCCCAGGCAGCCGAGCAGGCCAAGGCGAGTGGTCAGGCCGCACCCGCCTTCACGACCACTGACATCGTCCCCTTCGGCGAGAAGGACCCCCGGGGCAGCAATCTCGCCGTGGCTGGACTCCCCCTCGCCATGGGCGGGATGCTCGGGGGTGTCCTCGTCTCACTCCTGGTGACCGGCCACAAACGCCGGCTCGGCGCCGTCGCGGCATATGCCGTGGTCGGGGGCCTGGCCCTCGCCGCCGTCCTCGGCCCCTGGCTGCACGTGCTGACCGGCTCATACCTCGGCGCCGCCGCCATCATCGGCGCGGCCCTCTTCGCGACCGCGGCGCTCATCGTCGGCCTGCACGGCCTCATCGGGCAGCCCGGCATCGCTATCGGTGCCGTCATCACCCTCTTCCTCGGCAACCCGCTCTCGGGAATGTCGCTGCCCAAGGAGTTCCTGCCTTGGCACTGGGGCGAGATCGGCCAGTTCTTCGTCCCTGGCGCCTCCGGGACGCTCCTGCGGCTGGAGTCCTACTTCCCCAATGCGTCGATGACGCACGGCTGGCTGGTTCTCGCCGCCTGGTCGCTGGTGGGGGTCGCAATGTTGTGGTTCGGTCCGCGCCGCGATGACGAGGGCATGCGCCACGAGCACCCGAGCGCGGCCCAGGTCACTGCTTGACGCCGAGCCCCGAGCCGGTGAGGTCGTCAGGTTCAGCCCAGATCGTCAGGTTGACCTGACGAACTCGGCCGAATGTGACGACCTCAGGTCGAGTTCGTCACTTTGGGCGGGAATCGTCGGCGGGTCGGCCTGCATACAGCAAACTCGCCGTGCCGTCCCCCGCGGTCGCCCACTCGCTCAGCTCGATGACCGCCAGGGCCGAGGTGGGCATCGGCTCGTAGCGCCCGGTCAACATCTCGACCAGTTCCGACATCGCCGGATTGTGGCCGGTAATCGCCAGCCGATTCACGGAATCCCCTGTCCCCCGGACTAATTCGAGCAGTTCCTCGCCGTCGAAGGTGTATGCCGCCTCCGCCGAGATGACGTCCGTCTCGCTCTCTGCCCACGCCCCTGCGACCAGATCCCACGTCTGCCGCGCCCGCGCGGCGGGTGACACCAACGCCTGCTCGGGGATCAGGTCGTGGTCGGCGATCCACCGTCCCGTCGCCGGTGCTTGCCGGCGACCCCGCGCTGCCAGGGGGCGATCTCGGTCGCTCGCCGCGATGTCCCAGTCGGATTTCGCGTGCCGGATCAACAGGAGCGTCTTGGCCATGGCCGCAAGCTAGCCCGGCACCACCCGGTCGCACCGGGGCAGCGCGCGGATGGCACGGCATACGGGATGATTTGTCGTGTGAGCGTTGTGGATCGGGTGGATCGCTTCCAGCGACGGCACCCGGTGCTCGGTTTCCCGCTCGCGGTGGCCTGGAAGTTCTTCGACGATTCCGGCGGCTACCTGGCGGCGCTCTTGACCTATTACGGCTTCATCTCGCTCTTCCCGCTGCTGATCCTCATCTCGGCGATCCTGTCGGTCGTCCTGGTGAACAATCACGACCTGCAGCAGCGGATCATCGAATCCGCCCTGCGGCAGGTTCCTGTCGTGGGTGACCAACTTGGCGATCCGAAATCGTTGTCCGGCGGGCCAGTTGGCGTGATCGTCGGAAGCGCGGCGTCGATCTATGGCGCCCTCGGGGTCGGCAATGCGCTGCAGTACGCGATGAACACCATTTGGTCGATCCCGCGCAATTCGCGCCCGAATCCTGTTCTCTCGCGGGGTCGTAGCCTGTTGATCGTCCCTGTCGGACTTCTGCTCGTCGTCGCGACGACGGCCATCGCGACCATCGGGGCGACCTACGATCTGGGCGCGGCCAACAACTGGCTAGTCCTGCTGGCGACCGTCCTGCTCAATACCGGAATCCTCTATCTCGTCTATCGGATCGGCGTCGGCGCGGCACAGCGCCGGCACCTCGTCGTAGGCTCGATGGTTGCGGCCATCCTCCTGCAAATCCTGCAAAGTTATGGCGTGGTCTATGTCGGCCGGGTCGTGCGCGATGCCTCGGCGACCAATAGCGTCTTCGGCTTCGTCCTCGGGTTGATGGCCTTCATCTATCTGGCCGCGCTGATCCTCATCATCGGCGCCGAAATTAATTCGGTCTCCGCCAAGAAGCTCTATCCGCGAGCGCTGCTCACCCCCTTCACCGATCACGTCGACCTCACGGAAGCCGACAAGCGCCAGTACGCCGCGCAGGTTCGCGCTATGCGCACCAAAGGGGCTCTTCGAACTTGACCGGGCACGGGTGCCCTGCGTGGTGACGCGGTAGGGCCCGTGACCTCGGTGATCATGGCTGTTGTCAAGGCAGTTCATGGTCACGAAGGTGAGGTCACGGGCTTGGTTCAGCGTACGCAGGTTCAGGCGGTCCAGGACGACACGACAGGGCAGGACGACAGGTCGGGGCAGGATGCGACGCTGCTCCTCGGGCTCGAGGGGTTGGCGGTGGCGCAGGTCGAGCTCGACGACGACGGTGCCCGGGTGGTGCACGTGGTCACCGACGACGAGAGCGCGGCGGGCTGCCCGTCGTGTGGCGTGTTGTCGACCTCGGTGAAGGGTCACGCGGTGACCAGGCCGCGGGACGTGCCGTACGGGCAGGCGCCGTTGCGTCTGGTCTGGCACAAGCGACGGTGGCGCTGCCGGGAGGCTGGGTGCCCTCGGGGGTCGTTTACCGAGTCGCTGCCGGTCGTGCCGGCCAGCGCCAGGGTGACGACCCGGCTGCGGAGGGAGTGCGGGGCCGGGATCGCGACGCGGTTCTCCTGCGTGAGCGCTGGCGCGCAGCACTACGGGGTGTCCTGGCCGATCGCGCACGCCGCGTTCGTCGCGCACGTCGACCCGGTCCTGGCGCAGCCGCTGCCGCCGGTGCAGGTCCTGGGGATCGACGAGACTCGACGCGGCAAGGTCCAGTGGGGCCAGGACGGCGACACCGGGCGGTGGTTCGTGCTCGCGGACCGGTGGCACACCGGGATCGTCGACGCCGCAGGCACCGGCGGCCTGCTGGCTCACATCGACGGGCGGACCGCCGCCAAGGTCGCCGACTGGATTGCGGAGCAGCCCGATTCGTGGCGGGCCGGGATCACCCACGTCACGATCGACCTGTCCGCGTCCTACCTGCGCGCGGTCACCGACGCCCTGCCGAACGCGGTCGTCGTCGCTGATCGTTTTCACCTGGTGCGGCTGGCCAACAACATGGTCACCGAGGTCCGTCAGCACGCCACCCGTGATGTGCGTGGCCGCCGCGGACGCAAGCGTGACCCCGAGTGGGCCGGGCGCCGCAAGCTCCTCATCGGCCACGAACGCCTGGACCCCACCGCGTTCGCGAAGCTGTGGAACGCCCTGATCGACGCCGGCGACCCCGGCATCGAGATCCTGCACGCGTACACCGTCAAGGAGAACCTGCGAGCCCTCCTGGCGCTGTCCGGGACCAACCCCGAACGCTCCCTCATCCGCGACCGGCTCTGGGCGTTGTACGAGCAGGCCGCCACCTCGACCTCGCCCGAGGTCCACCGGTTCGCTGCGACCATCGAGCAGTGGTGGCCAGCCATCGAGGCCGCGATCGTCACCGACTACTCCAACGCCAGATCCGAGGGGTACAACCGCCTCGCGAAACACCAAGGCCGCAACGCGTTCGGCTACCGCAACGTGCACAATCATCGCCGCGCCATACGCTGGGCCTGTACTCGTCAACACCGGCGAGCCTCAGCTGCGATCAGCGAGGTGCCCGGTCAAGTTCGATGAGCC
>Ga0209460_1000487_pt1 | contig 36105 bp, 35 predicted proteins | sample EBPBio132013_DNA_FD_185868 | JGI IMG/M metagenome (GOLD analysis project Ga0209460, IMG submission 185868) | Wastewater treatment Type I Accumulibacter community from EBPR Bioreactor in Madison, WI, USA - Reactor 2_5/13/2013_ DNA (SPAdes)... | ecosystem: Engineered > Bioreactor > EBPR >... | reverse complement strand
CCCTCGCAGGACACCCATGACCCGAATTACCGGCGGTTGAGTTACATCCGTTATGCGGATGACTTCCTGCTTGGGTTCATCGGGTCAAAGGCAGAAGCGGCAGACATCAAAACGGCTGTCGGGACGTTCCTGTGCGAACGGCTCAAGTTGACCCTCAGCCCGGAAAAGACGCTCATCACCCATGCACGGACGCAGCACGCGCACTTTCTGGGCTACGCCATCAGCACACAGCAGTCAGATACCCGGCATATGCCCCGCGAAGGCACACGGGTCACGACCCGCGCCGCCAACGGCAAAATTCGGTTGGGCATACCCTATGGTCGCATCACTGAAGAAATCCGGCGCTACCAGCGCCAGGGCAAACCCATTCACGAGCGCGGACTGATGCACTTCAGTGACGCGCACATCATCCTGACCTACCAGATGCGCTACCGAGGACTGGTGGAATACTACCAGTATGCGGTGGACTTACATCGCTTTGGCAGGCTCAAATGGGTGATGGAAACGGCATTGACCAAGACCCTGGCACACAAGTTCAAGATCAGTGTGCGCGAGGTCTATCGCAAATATCACGGCAAACGTCCAGTGAATGGCTACACCTACAAGACCCTGCAAGTCGAAGTGCCGACCACACGCGGCAGCAGTCTCATCTATTGGGGTGCTGTGCCGCTGCGGGTGGTTAAACCGGGGTCGAAGCCGTTGGTAGACATCATCCAGCGCGATATGAAGCTGCACTACAACGACCTGACGAAACGACTGCGGGCAGACGCATGTGAACTGTGTGGGGCTACAAGTAACTGTGAAGTCCATCACGTTCGCAAACTGTCTGATCTGAAACGACGTTGGGCAGGTCGCAAAGAAGCACCGATCTGGGTGCAGCGGATGATTCGCATTCAACGCAAAACGCTGGTGGTGTGTCGGAAGTGCCACAAAGACATTCATGCAGGTAGACCGCTCCCTAACAAACGTATATCAACACCGGGAGAGCCGGATGACGCGAAAGTGTCACGTCCGGTTCGGAGGGGGGACTGTGGAAAAGCGCCTTAACGGTGGCTCGCCACCTTACCTACCCTACCATCACAGATTGACCGATAATCCACAAGCACCGGGATTGCACGATCCACATACGCATATTGTCCTGCCGGGGACGGTGTATGACGAGGAGCATGGGCAGCGCGTGCCGCTGTTCTTCAGTCGCAATCGCAAGGTGAACCACATCGAGATGCTGAATGATGTGACCGAACGGACGATGGTCGCACAGATGGAACACTATGTTGGTCCCGATTGGGAGCAGCGCTATGACGAACTGGCTGAAGCACGTGAGCAGGAGCGCCAGATTGTCGCGGACGAACCGCATGGGATGATGCACGACGACAAAGGGGAAAACTGGAACGTCTGGTGTGGGACGCGCCGGACGGATGAACAGCAAACCACCGTTGGATTTTATCGTCACTATCCAGCACCCACTGAAGACGACCCGGATGCGCTCCGGTTGGAATTCCGTCCGCTGGTTGCTGGAATGCCGTATGAACAGGCAGACTTTTTCGCGCAGGCGTTGGCTCAGGAGATGAACGGCGAGATGGACAAATTGCAGGAACTCGCAGGATTGATTGGTGGGATGAGTGCTGACCAGCGAGAGGCGTTGATCGAGGAAATGGGGGGATATGAGTGCTATACAAGGAAACTATCGCCCGATTTTGAACTTTAGCCGAGAAAGCACACAGGGGAAAAGAGCGCCGTCACGTCGCCAAACGAGAGCGCTCCAAACCCCTGTGTACCAACCTTAAAGGAATATGATGAGTATGACACAGAATGGAACTGTGAACAAGACAGATACATTAGATACGCCAAGTGCCGGGAGACGTGATTTCCTGAACGCGCTCTATACAGGAAGCCCCGACAAACTCTACCTCGAACTTCGCTGTATCCACCCGACTACCGGCGAGGCACGTTCACTGTGGGGACGGATAGGCAATAAGATCGAACTGGCAGCCGCACTCAAGCAGGCGGAGATATTAAACCACGAGGGGTATGGCGTGTACTTCGCACCCTGCTTGCGGAAAACAAAGCAAGGCAAGGCGGAAGCCGCCGCGCTCGCACCGGCATTATGGGTTGATGTTGACTGTGACGGCGATGCCCACCAGCGCGAACAGAACCTAATGAAGCTTAGAGACTTCGACCCCGCGCCGTCCTTCATCCTCGACAGCGGAGGTGGTTGGCATGGTTACTGGCTGTTGGATGAGCCTTTCCAGCTTCAGAGCGACGCTGACCGCCAGAAAATCGCGGGCATTTTGCGTGGACTGTTCGCAGCATTAGGCGGTGACCCGGAATATGTGAAAACCGTCGCGGGGATTATGCGCCTGCCCGATTCGGTGAATACCAAGCCGGTTCGGGGTGGTGTGGTGGTCACTGTGGTCGAGAGCCACTTGGAACGACGTTACCCGCTGGATACCTTCGCCTGGTTGGAGAACCAACCCCATCAATCGAGATTTGATGGATTGAAGGTGGTAACGCTGAACGTGAATGGACACCACCCGCTGCCATCGCGCACCGAAAACTATCTAGCATCCGGCACGACGGATGGCAGTCGCAACAATGAACTGTTCGCGGCGGCTTGCCAGCTGCGGGATGCGGGCTACAGTCAATCCGACACAGAACGTGAACTCATCCCGCGCCACCTTACCAGCGGCAGCAGTGAACGCGAGGGGCTGGCAACCATCAAGAGCGTTTATAGCCGACCAGCGCGTGAACCCATCGCGGAATCACGGCAAACCGCACGCCAGCAGGTGGAGCAGCTCGTCAGCCGCTTTGGACAGCAGGAGATGGAACGTGAACGCCCGACGATGGAACAAATCAGTGCGGCAGTGACCGCCTGCGCTCACCTCAACGCCGTTGAGTGGGCAGCCGAACGCCAGCGCCTCAAAGTGTTGTGCGGCGATGGACTGAAAATCGCTGATCTTGACCGACTGTATCGAGAGGCGAAGCGCACTTCAGACCGGAACAGTTTTGCCACCCTTGCGACGGAACAATATCTCATCGTTGATGGAAGTATAGTATTTGAGAAACAAACCGAGCGCGGCATCAACCGCCAAATCGTCGCCGGATGGATAGGACGGGTATTGGAGCGTACCTCCCGCATGGACGATGATGGGCAGGTCGAGCACCTGACCTCGCTAGAACTGACCTGTGGTGAGGAAACACTGACGCTGCATGTACCGAGCGAACTGTTTGGTGACCCGAATGCCTTGCAGCGTTTTATCGCCGGATATGCAGGGGAAATCTTCACCGTCCGCGCTGGCATGATTCGTCACTTAGCGCCTGCGATTCTGGCATTGTCGGGCACATACCCGCGTCGGAAGACCTACCGCTTCATGGGTTGGACCGAGATTGATGGTAAGTGGGTGTATGTTTCACCGGAGATGAGTGTCAGTGCCAATGGGCAATTAAGTGAGCCGCCAGAGGTCGAACTTGAAAGTCGACTGCGCGACTACCGCTTGCGTGGCGCGGATTGGCAGGAGAGTCTGGGAGCGTTTAAGGCAGCCATCACCACACTTCCCAGACATCTTGCGCCCTCCCTTATTGCGTTCGCTATGCTTCCTATCGTGCAGCGCTTCTTTCCGGCAGCGGCGACCCGCCCGGCGGTGCATCTGGTCGGGACATCGGGCAGCGGCAAATCGGAAATCGCATCACTGCTGACTAGTTTCTACGGGCAGTTCACCCGTGACACCCCACCGGGTCAATGGGGCGATACTATCAATACTGTTGAGGCACTGGGTTACGCGCTGGCGGATACCCTCTACTGGGTCGATGACTACAAGACCATCTATGCCGACGAACGCACCTTCACTCGTTTTTTGCAGAGCTACTCGCGTGGCATGGGGCGGGGCAGGCTGACCCGCGAAGCGAAACTCCGGCATGAGCGTCCCTGTCGCGGATTGCTGTTGTCCACTGGCGAGACAACGCTGGAGGGCGAAGCTTCGATCCTGTCCCGCATGTTGGTGCTGGAAATTCCACCCTGGGAGAAACGTGATCCGGGTGGCGCGGCGCTGGCGAAGTTGGAAGTGGTACGTTACCAACTCCCCTGTTTCACCGCGAAATTTATCCAGTGGGTTGCAGCACGGGCGGATGCAGGCACACTGACCAAAGAACTGGCAAGTCGTTTCGAGTCGAATGTGAAGGACTACCGCGACAACCTCACCAGTAAGCTAGGACGGCAGGCGAACACCGGACGCATGGTTCAGAATTGGGGAGTGCTGGTCACAACCTACCAAATGCTTCGTCAATTCATGGAAGAACTTGACGGCGACGATGCGTTGCCCTCCTGGCAGGACAGCATCGTGGAAACGGTGAAAGCAGTGCAGCAGGAACGTGCTGGACAGGTGTTTATCGACGCACTGGGGCAACTTCTCGCCAGTGGGGAACTCATGCTGGCGAAAGATATGCGTGAACCGGAAGAGCCGCGCCCTGGCACCACCATCGTCGGTTATCTCGATGAGCGTTATGTCTACCTGCTGCCGGATGTCGCGCACCGCGCCGTCCTGCGGGTGCAGCCGCTCAGATTCAATACCCCGGCGATTGGAGCGCAGTTGAAGGAAGATGGCTGGCTGATCCCCGGCACGAATAACCTGACGGTGCAGCGCCGCATCCGGGGCATCCCCACACGACTCTGGCAGTTAAAAGCCGATTTTCTGGGCTGTGACGACTGTGACGGTGGTTCAGTGATAGCATAGCAGTGCGAATCAGCGCAGTGAAAGAACATAAAAGTGCCTGTTTCAGGTGTGACACTGGTTCACTTGAGAGAGGCACTTTCTTGTTTTTGCGAGAACTCCAAAATCATCACTGTCACAGGTGAACCAGCGAACCCGTCACAGAATTGCATTTGGGCTACAAAATGCAGAGTTACACGGGGTATCCACATCACACATCAACAGACTGAAATTGGCCCCGTGACATCTGTGACACTGGTTCAGTTCAGCAAAAATGGCGCCATCTGGCAGGCAATGTCTTCACCAACTGCTAACCCTCAGTCGAATCGTTTTTGCAGAGCAGGGCGGCTTTTACCAATTCTGTACTACAGTTGCGAGTTGAGCCAAAAAAGCTTTTAGGAAGTAGCTATCGGACTGTGGGTCAAGACGGACTGGCAGGAGACGGCGGAAGAACTCAAACAGTCGTACAAACAAGAAGCCCACTTCCTGTCTTCCTGTACCGCTAGTGACCCGCATCATCCCACGTATTTGCGTTAGGATCATAAATCCAAGTTTCTGAATCAAAGTACTCGCGATGGGCTCCACCACCGAACAGGACAATTCGATCTGCCGAATGGTTGTAAACCATCCTGTGCCAACCGCGTTCGCTGGGAGATTCGGTGGGGTGCAGTTCGCTCCAGGTATTTGTGGTAAAGTCATACGCCCAAGTATCGCCAAGAGCATCCTCCTGTCCTCTGGATTCGTATATTCCTCCAAACAATATCACCTGTTTCAGGTTGTCGCTGTAGACCATATCCGCGTATCCGCGCGGCGAAGGGGCCTCAACGGGTTCCAGTGCCGTCCATGTATCAGTATTGTAATCATAAGCCCAGGTGTCGTTAACCTCCTCGAATCCATCCGGGTTATCCGCCCCAACCGTGCTGCCAAACAGGATCACGCGATCTGCCTGGACATCATAAGTCATTGCGGCATAATTCCGTCCCGGTGGGCTAACCGCCGGATTCATTTTCGTCCAGGTGTTGCCCTCAAAATCATACGCCCAGGTCTCGTTGGGAAACAGCCAGTGATTAGGCGGACGGGAATTGACGACATCTAACCCGCTGAAGAGAATCATACGGTCAGACTCCGAATCATAAGCCAGCATACCGCCTAATAAACCCGGAGGTTCCGTTTCCGGTTCCATATTTGTCCAGGTATCGGTGTTGAAATCATACGCCCAGGTCTCTCTGATGATGATGGCCGGCCAATCCCCGCCCAGGAACATGATCGCGCGATCCGACTGCGCATCATAGTCCAGCAGCCCGTGACTCGAAGGCGATTGAGCGGGACTCATCAGTGTCCAGGTGTTCGTATGGATGTCGTAAGCCCAAGTGTCGGTGTGGGTGTCAAAACTCGTGGCCGATCTCATAGTGAGGCCGCCGAAGACAATGGCGCGATCCGATTCAATATCATAGGCCATATAATGGTATCCACGCGGAGAGGGCGAGGGCGCAGATGGCGTTTGATCCTGTGCCTGGACGACCAAAAGTGAGGCCATGAGGAATGCTGCGTTCAGGAGTTCAAAATATATATTTCTCAACATGATGCTCCATTCCTTTCGCAAAAAACAAAAAAGCCGAATAACTTGGCCCGTTATGGGTCAGTTTTCGGTTGCGAGAACGCAAGCAGTTTTTATTTCAGCCGCTGCATGGAATACGACAATACAGGATATATCACATGATAGGTTTATTTACCATAGTATGGTAGTGACGAAGATCACTTCCAAGATGGTGTTACGCAGCCATCTCACAGACTTGGTATTATGCGGAAAACCGGGGATAAAACGACCCACCAAATAAATCTACGATATGCCACTCACCAGCAGCACCTTTTTGTGGATACTGCTGGCGAGTTCTTCCTATCTGGAAAAGTCCCGCGCTAGCACAATCTCTGCGATGGAATGAACTTCTACACACCTGCTCGTTCAACTGGTACACCAATGAGATTCCCCCATTCGGCCCAGGAGCCATCATATTCGCGGACTGCTGGATAGCCCAGCAGATATTTCAGCACAAACCACATGTGAGTAGACAATCCACCCCGCACGCAGTAGGTAATCACTTCTTTTTCAGGGGTAACGCCTTTGCTGTTAAACAAGGCGCGAAGTTCATCGGCAGCTTTGAATGTCCCGTCGCCATTCGTCGTCGGCGTAATCCAGCGGCGAAACTGTCCGTTATCCGTTTCCATCACAGCAGGCATATTGACCGCACCAGGGATGTGACCGCCAACGCTTCCACCCATTGAGTCCTCACCGCTGTACATCGCGGTAGTCCGTGCATCGGCCAGCACGCGGTTGGGTTTACCGATTCCCTCCAGCACAAGATCACGGTGCGCTCGCAGCGTCCAATCTGGCTTTTTGGCTTTGTACGTTGTGGGTTGGATGTCCGGTGTATCGGTCATTAGGAGACGACCTTCGCTCGTCCATTTCGTCCGTTCGCCATCCAATAAGCGCACATCTGGATGACCGTATATCTTGAGCATCCACAGTCCCATTGCCGCCAGTAGATTGCTAAAACCATCATACAAAACAACTGTTGTATTCCGAGCAATTCCAGCCCGTGAAAGCTGAGTTTCCAGACCTGCTTTATCCAGGATATCGCGGTTGCCTACCTGCAACACATTCCCATTCCATGCCCAATATACCGCTCCCGGTATATGCCCGGAATTGTAAGCATCGGCGCTAAAGCCCACCTCGACAAAACGTACTTTCGGATCGTTCAAGTGTACAGCCGCCCATTCTGGGCTAGCAAGCATTTCAGGATGCGCGTAATCAGACATGATTTCCTCCTATGCTTCACTTACCTGTTTGGTAGGCAAGACTGCATCAATCCATGCTTGAACCCCACCGTCCAGAATGGAGATATTGGTGAAGCCCATATCCTGGAGCAGATTGCCACCTAGTGGTTCAGTCGCCGGCGCCTGCCATTGCTTTCTCAATAGGGCTTGGGAAACGTTTTTCAAAGTCCAGTACGCCTACCCATTCGGGTACAAGGGTGATTCGCGTTGTTTGGGGAAACATCGCGCTTACCTGTTGTATCCAGCCGGCTCCAGCTTCGTCACCCAAGTATCTTTTGGCTGCCAGTACGTATTCCGGGACGACGCCGTCTACGAGTTCTACGTTCGCAGCACCGCGGATGTAAAGCACTCTCGATGGCTCGACAGAGGTTATTGTCGCCGCAAGTTTTGAACCACTTCGAATAGCTTTGAGCTTCGGTGCAGATGGAAAGGTGCCAAAGACTATTTCCTGCCCGTTCCAGTGAAACCATATTGGTGTTACGCGGGGCGTCCCATCGTTCCAAACGTAAGCAAGCTGCGCCAGGTTTCTGGATTGCAGCAGTTCCTGGGCGACTGGATCGCTGAGTAACGCGATATCTCCCTGTTTGGTTGTCATAGAACCATACCTCCATTTTTATAACAAATCTTAAGAATTCTAGGCAGCAATGTATGTGACTCCTGTCACGCTTTTTTGCTCATCTTAAGTTTGAGATGAGTTGGCTATGCGGGCTTTGAGAGTTGTGCGTTTTGTATCTGTCACTGTGAGTCACCATTCTGTGAGGTCGGAAAGCCGGCATCAATCCAAGCCTGAACTCCACCATCCAGAATTGAGACATTGGTGAAACCCATATCATGGAGCAGCTTACCCCCCAGCGCACCCATCGGACCAAGAATGCAGGTCGTGATGATGGGACGTGAACGGTCTTTCAGCGCCGGGTCGCGCCAGTCTTCAGGAACTTCATTGTCGGCTTTATAGGTCAGGCTGCCCAGTGAGATGTTCATTGCACCCGGAACAGTCCCCGTCATAGCGATGTCGGCTGCGTCGCGCACATCAATCACGAGGATATTGCGATCTTGCTGGAGACGTTTTTGTGCCTCTGCCGGGCTAACCGTCGGCACTGCCGCCAGCGCCTCAGCCGCCATTTGTCCAAATGTCTTACCCATCATCTTTCTCCTTTCAGCATAAACAATTGAAATCTCAAATGATCTGTATGCACGACTTATGTGAATACTGCCCTTGCTGTCAACTCCCTGATGTGAGGTGCGAGAATCTTCACCCACGTGCCACCCTCAAGATGCTCTCCACTAGGAATAGAGACAAACGTCACGTCTGGTATAGCCTTCGCTGCCTTTTGCGCGAGTGCATAGCAGCTATCGTGCTCACCTGCGTAGAGTAAACACGGCAACGTTATCGCACCCAGTATTGCCTCGAAGTCCGGTTGCTCGAACTGCCGCAGCCAGGCGATCAGCGCCTGGAGATCATGGGTCAGCAAACGGCTTCTCATGCGTGGCGACAAAGCAGGCAGATGAATACTCAAAATGTACTGTTCCAGGCCTGCTACGAAGTCCTGAGTCGCCTGCTTCTCAAGCGCCTGAATCTGTGCCTGCCGCCATGCCACTCGACTGGCACGCTCATCATAAGGATGCATACCGCCGATGATTAGGGAGAAGAGCCGTTCTGGCGCGAACTTGGCAAGACCAAACCCCGTAAGTCCTCCCGATGAATAGCCCATATAATGCGCCTTCTCCACGCCTAGGTCATCCAGAACCGCTACAACGTCACTGACCATCGACTCAAGCCGATATGCCTCTGGGTCATAAAGCTTATCGCTGTCGCCGTGTCCGCGAGCATCGACTAGGATGAGACGGAAGTCACTGCCCAAAGTCGTCACGTAATTTAGCTCGTACCAGATGTCGAGCGGAAAATACTGACCAAATTGCAGCACTAGCGGCGAGCCATTCCCTTCCACTTCATAGTGGATGCGTATTCCCTTATTCACAGCGTATGGCATTCTCTAGCCTCCAATTAGCTCAATTTCTAAAGAAGATTGTTTGCGTGGCTTCCAAATCGAGCCGCCAAATGCCTATCTCTGCACATGCATCAAAATCGCTTCGATTGGAAAGTTCAGTCCTTCATGATTCACACACGGCTGTAAAGCCGTCGTTATCTCCGCCAGCAATTCAAGTTGTGTGGCTTCATCAATTGGAGGCTGAATCAGTGCTCCGAAACCGTGAACGAAATCCTCAACGGAAGGAAAGTGCGCCTGGACAGCAACTGGCTTTACAACCGCATCTCGGAAACCTGCTGCTTCAGCCAGGGAGCGCATCTGCCGAATATCGCCTAGCACAAACATGCCGCGGATACTATTGCCTGCTTCGATACCGGCATATCGTCCGAATCCTTCGGCTGCGACCAGAAAGCCGGGGTTGTCTTCAATTGGACCCCAAACCAGAACCAGCAGTTTTCCGCCTGGCGCGAGAACTCGGTACATCTCCTGCAATCCTTTGACGCGATCTTCAAAGAACATTAGACCATGCTGGCAAGTCACAATATCAAATGAGCTATCCTTAAAAGGTAATTCAAGTGCATTTCCCAGTCGCCATTCAATGGCAGCACCCGGTTGCTTTGCCTGAGCAATTGCGATCATATCCGGGTTGATATCGTACCCGACAATCTGCCCCGTCTTGCCAGTATGCTCAGCAAACAGATGGGTAACGACACCGGACCCGCAGGCAACATCCAGAATCCGTGTACCTGGATTTGCCTTTGCCAGATCAACAAGCTGGTTTGCCCAAGTTTGCATGACCGCAGGAACGAAGACCTGTTCATAGACTTCAGGACCTGTGCCTGCCACTTTCCACTTCGCACTCTCGCTCATACAACCTCCGACAATCTTTATGACGAGATCTGTTTCCGGTGGACAGCCTGCGCGAGTGACCCTGTCGTTGAATAGCTAATTTCGATCATCAATAACCTTCTTTAACTGCCATATTTTCCGGGCTTGCGGGCAAAGGTGAGATACAGCACATAAGCACTGATCTCCGTCAGATTGTCATCCGCTATCGCCTGCCGCACTGCCGCCGCATCCCCGGAGTTGTACAACCACTCCGCATCTTCTTCTGTGCCTCCGGCAGCACGCATCAGTTCGATATTTTGAGCTAACCCTTTCCGATCCGGGTCTGGCTCGTAGAGAGCTTTCAACAATTCGAGGTAAGCTGCCTGTTTGGGATGGCGGTATGGAGGAATCACGTGCAAAACACGGTCATTGAGGCGCACATCAAATACGTCCAGTCCGGCGACGGTAGCCAGCAATGGCACACGCACACCGAGATAGTCATCGCCACGACCTAGCGCCTGTTTGCCCTTTAGCAGCAAACGAGTAAGGCGAAACACCTTTTCATACCATGCGTCATCGCGCTTTTTATCCTGCACACTGTTATAGACCGAGATCGGTCCGACGCTGGTATACTCGGCTGCCATAAAGTTGCCGTTGGGCTTTAACACACGCGCCATCTCGCGCACCACTGCTTCGGCATCACCAACATGGGTGAGCACCGTCTGGCACACAACTGCGTCGAACCGATTGTCTTCGTATTTCAACCGGTGTGCGTCTCCCTGCTCGAAGGTCACATTTGCCAGTCCTTTTTGCCTGGCGTACTGTGCGGCGCTTTCCAGTGCGGCAGTTTCTATATCCAGCCCGGTGATGTGGAGATCAGGGCGCAGTTCGGCCAGTACAATAGCGAGTCCCCCATAACCACAGCCTACATCGAGTACGTGTCCGTGTTGTGGAATGTTCATCAATGGCAGCATGATGCGCTCGAAGTAGTCTGAATTGTAGAAGGTCTTGACCCGAAGCCGCAGGAAACTGGCTGTGTCTTCATCGACCCAGATGGATTTCGTTTTTGAGGAATTGCTTTGTTCCGTCATTGGCATCCCTTTGGCCTCTGTCTCTGTGCTGCCTTGCCTATCTACATCGCTACCTCTTTAGCATTACCGATGGGCATCAGGTCTGTAAGGGTTTATCAAAGACCTCACTCAAACCTGCTTGAAAGGCTGGAGCTACCACCGCACAGTGCGTGCAATTGGCAATCAGCTGATGTGTCAGCGTGAAACCAGCATAGCGCCGACTTTTCACCGTATCAACGAATGAATGAAACCTGGATAATCCTTGTTCATTGAGTTCTGGTACGCCAGCCGCCAGGTACATACGGACTGGAAGACTGTTGTGTTGATCTGCATATTTCTGCTCGTCGTCGAAAGGTAGGTCTGGGCTAACCACCACATACCGCTGAAATAAGTGCGGTTGATGAAACAGGGTATGGAAGGCAAAATTACCACCCCAAGAGTGCCCCATCAAGATTCTATCTGTTGGGTCAGTCCGATATTCGGATTCAATCATGGGTACCAGTTCTTGGTGGATGAATTGCAGAAAATGGGCTGCGCCACCTGAGCCTACATGATTTGGAATAGGGAAGTGTTCTTGCATGAATTTCTCTCCCCACTCGCTTGCTTCCGGCAAAAAATCCCGCATCCTAAGATGCATCACCTGAGCGTGGGCTTCCGCCAACGAGCCGCTGACCAGATATCCGATACCGACGATAATTGCATCCGGCAGTTCGTTGCAGAAAGATACCCGGACGTTCATGGCACGAACCATCTCGACCACCATTCCGAAATAGAGATTAGCGTCCAGTACGTAAATCACAGGATAGGTCTTCTTCGGGGATTCATGATAAAGGAACGGGAAAGCGATGGATATGCAATATTCCTGACCAGCCGCTGCTGACCGAATCGTTCGCATTTCTGTTTCGGGGATAGATACCAGAGGTAATTCTGTCATTTTATGTTCCTCAGTACTACAACCTCACTTATTGACCTGAGGCTTAATAAACGCATTTTTAACACACAACATCATCCGAGAGTGCAACCCATTCTTGGTCTTTTTCAATCAGCCACAGTAACACGATGTCCGATCTGCGGTTGTAGTATTCGCATCCAGAGGTGAACACTGACCGAATACCTGCGTCGTCTTGCTCACCTCGTTTGCCAATACTACCGGCCGATTCCCGTTTGCTAAGACAAATCGAGCGTGTTTACTGGTCTTGCTCCGCGTCCCCCACCAGCACCATGAGGTGCGGGTAAGGTGTACCTGCCCACATGACAAAGGGTCCATCCAAATCGTCTTTATGAAGGAGAAGACAGCAGTCTCCCCGTCCAAACGAATTCATTTTTAGTGCGAATCCCCTCTCTTTCGTTGATTACTGGAGAGCCATCCAATCCGATGCTGAACCATCTTGCGGAAAGCCCCTATCTACTCTGTGGTTATCACCTCAAACTGCCTGTGGAGAAAGGTATGGTCGTCCCCGTACATGCTCGGCCCATTGCAGCAAATCCAACCCCTCATTGAGCGACCAGGTGCGTGCATCCAGAACGGAATGCACAACGGGTGGGGACAGTCGCTCGACCATGATGGACAGTCCCTCGCAATCGCTGATGTGAAGCAGCATACTCCGCGCCATTCGGATGGCTAGCTGGACATCATCATCGGTAAGTTGAGCCTGTTTGCTGAAAACACGCAGTTGCTTCATGACTCCGATCATCCAATCGTGATCGATGAGCAGAATCTCGATGTAGTCTGGTTCAAAAAATTGCGACAAAGCAGGATACAGGGCATCTTCCTCATAGCGGCAATGAGGACCCGCGCAAACAATCGCTTGATGAATTAGATGGGGCAGCGCAGCCGTATCATGACTTTGAAAAGCGCTAATCAGATCTAGTACAGTATCGCGCAGTTGGCGATGTTCACCGCGAAAAACCCGGGTAAATTGATCAACGAACATTATGCTATCCTAATATATTCGAACGAAAACGCAGGAAATAAGAAAGAGCATAAATGTGAGGACAAGTTACTTCTGCCATCCGCATGATGAAGCTCCGTAACCGAAGGACTAGTTCTGTAAATGCCCTTCTCACTACCCAAGCATGATAATCGGGCGATTTCGTATCGTGCTTGCCCACAACAGCAAATCTACACCTTCACTGAGTGATGCATCTCGGCAGTCCAGAATGTGCTGCACAACCTGTGACGGCAAGCTCTCAACCATGATAGATAGTCCATCGCAATCGCTGACATGAGGCAGGATGGTACGTATGAGACGGATGGCTTCAACATTGTCCCCCTCATCGAATGTTTCCTTGCCAGCAAGTTCGACCAACCGCTGCGCCGTCCCGATGGCGTGGTCGTGATCTTCGAACAGCTTTTGGATGTACTCGTCGCCAAAAATCTCAACCTTGCGGGATACATCGCTTCTTCTTCATACCTGAAGTGTGGACCGGTGTAAACGACCATTTGGTGAAGGAGTAACTGAATGAGAGCTTTGTCACGATTCCTAAACGCTTGAACCAGGTCGAAAAGCACATCCCGCACTGTACGATGCTCTTCTCTAAAAATCTGGGTGAATTGATCGGCGAGCAAGGCTATCTCCTCTCTCGAAACGTATGGTATCTCCCCAGATTCTACGATGCACTCTGGCAGGAAAATACGCTGTGACTCAAATCACATTTGGAGATGATGCCCTAGTCCCGTTCAGTCATTTCTCTTGTGACGACCTGACCTACTTTTGTCATTGCACTAAACGTCATCGTGCGAAAGCGTTCTGATAATTCAATTGCATACTTATTCAAGTCGATAAAAGGCAGGTGAAATGTATCGCGCCAGGGACGATGTGCCTCATAGATATAAACTTCTCTAGGAGCAAGCATTTCCACCCAGCGTGGAATGATTTCGGCATCATCTGGTTCAACTGCAAAGAAGAGCATGTCCATAGGCAGCTTGTGAGCAACATGCTCAACTTCCCCAGGATTTGTAAGGCGATGCACACCTTCGGAGTAGTTCAAAACAGTTGTGCTATCAGGATAGGTGATATGAAAGCCAAGCTGCGGCGCATTCATCGGTAAGCTTAATCCCAGTGTTCCAATGCGTATCAGATCAATCGGATGAATGAGCAATTGGAAAATGTACTCTAGTTTTTCACGCAACCCGGGAGGTAGTAGTGGCATATGCACCCAAGTAAAGACCGTAACCTTTACACCTTCTATCGTCACACTCTCGCTATCCTTGACCGGATGCACATTTTCTGGTGCGAGTACATTATGCCGGTTGATGTAGTGGATAACATCCGGTGACGAAATCAGATGGATGTTCGCCAGGTGAGGACGGGCTTCCGGTGCTTCCAGAAGCGCTCTTAAAGAGCCTGCATGTTCGGGATGCCCATGTGTCAGACAAAGCACCGTCACCCGGTTTCCCTTGAGTGTGTCCCACGTCACTGCATCGCCGAACAAGTCAAAGCCTATCAGGGTATCCTCATGTCGCAGCGTGACTCCTGACCAACCGAAGTAGTGAATTTGCATAATCTCATCTGCCCTCAAGTATTAGCCGTCTCAAGACGGTTGGCGTACTCAATGATCCCATAAGTCGCATTTTCCAGAAAACACACCATTCGCATCTGCGCGTAAACATCAGCAGCAGCATCACAGATCGATTTGTCCACCGAAACCGCAACAATTTGACCTAACAGAATCACCTCATCCCCGTAACTCACGCATTGATCAAACACGCACTCCAGATGTGCCTTGCACTCGTCAATGCGCGGTGGCTGTACTTTTACGGCAGGGATTGGTGTCAGCCCAACCGCTTCTACAGGTCGGGGATGGGGCAATTTGTGGCTATGCCAGATGGTCTGAGTCAGTTCTACTCCGGGTACATTCACGACAAATTCTCGATTGGCGAGGATATTCTGGGCCGTGTGGTGCTTGAGATTGCAACCTAATGCCAGGATAGGAGGTTTCAACACCATCATCGAAATCCAGCTTTTCGGTGCAATGTTGGAACTACCATCCTTGTTGACGGTTGTCACCAGGACAATCTGTCCAAGCAGTGGGGATGGATGCCAGGTACGCTTATCGAGATCAAAATCCACCTTCTCTTTCATTGCTCTGGGGTTAACATCCTCTCACTTCAAGTTCTTCCGGGATGCCTATAAAGCCACTTCGAAAATGCTGACTCGCTCATTTAGGTGAGCGACGGGAGGAGTCAATCCTCCCATCGTTCCGTGATATGAAACCCGCGACGACGCACTTCCTCTAGAAAGCGCGTCGCGGAGACGGCCTTCTCAAGCGTCCAGACACCAGGGGGAATGTCACGCCGTGCGATGAACTGCGTCATAATCGCCGCGTGCCAGCCGGTCAAACGTTCCATCGCCGTGAAGCCGGTAACCTCGTCGTAGCGGTCAATCAGCTCAATTACCAGCGAGAGGTCTTTGCCATCCTTCTCGCCGGTCCCTCTGGCACGCATCAGGCAGATATCCATCACCCGCTCAGCCTCGATGCTCGGACCAAGCAGGGTGTGATACACCTGGCGCGGGCTGATAGTCAGACCGGGCGCAACGCTTAACGGCTCCTCCCGGAAAAGCCCCAGGTCCTTGAAGGCTTTGAACTGATGGTAATGACCCGGATAACGCAGCGTTTTGTTCTCGTAAACCTGCAAGATACCTTCGCAGGTATAAGGCACAGTGGATGTGCCGCCCGATGTAACAAATGCTTCCAGCTTGCCGACACCCTCGAACTCAATTGTCTCCAGTTCGGTCAGTGCATCCACCGGTGTGACCACCCCGTCGCGCAGAAAGAGCGCCTGCCCGTCATACTCATTGGTGAGACCGTTGATGTGGAACGAACACTGATAACCCCAGGGTTCAGGTGGAGTCTGGGGTAGCCCACCATCCCACAGCCGCACTTCGCGCGGTATTGCGTTGTGCATCTGCAACTGCTCAATGGCATACATCCCAAGCGTGTTATTCATGCCTGGACCCATGCCACAGTCGGGGACAACCGTAATACCTGCGGCGCGCGCCTCGTCGTTTATCGCTAACTGCTTGAGTGCAGTGTCAGTGTGACCACCCAGATCAACCATACTGGCACGCGCCTCGATAGCGGCCCGTGTACAATCGAGGATGAATACAAAAGGCACAGCGCACAGGAACACATCAATCGGTTTGAGCAATTCGACAAGAACACTATAATCGCGTGTATCAATCTGCGTGGCACTGGCAACTTTGTGTCCGATTAAGTTATTGATGCGCTCGGCAGCACGAGTTGCCAGGTCCCCGTTCGTATCAGCCAGGAGAACGCTGCCAGCGTTGCCCCACTTCGCTATGTCATAGGCAGCAGCTACACCCTGGCGTCCTGCCCCAACGACTGCATAATGATATTGTTCACTCATTCAATAACCCGCCTTTGTTCAATATGTTCTCATCTACTCGATTGGAGCCGGGATAGTTGTGCTGAAGTGCATCCGTTTGATTAAACGACTGTTGAGCAGCAACCCTAGAATGAGACGTGGCATGTGGCGCTTAAAAATATAGGGTGACCGGTAGAGTTTTAATCGCATCATCGCCCGAAGGACAATTCTCACATAATATTTTTGGATCAGGCGATACATGTCCGATTGCGATAATTTCGTCGTTGGAAGAACAAAATGGGCAAGGTCATACACTTCTCGATGATGGGTTGTTACAACATCTTTCATTTCCTGATGAAAGCCTGTCCCCGGCAGCGGTGTCAGTGGTGTTAGTTCAGTCAGAGCAATATTGGGATGTCGTCTGACATACGCATCAATGCGTTTGAAGTCGTCTTCGGTGTAATCGGGCATGACCAGAAATCCTGCACTCAGGACAATGCCATTCTTCGCCAGAATTTCAATTGCCTTCTCGTTGATCTCGATACTCGTTTTCTTGTTAACCTGTTGGATGCGCGTATCGTCGATTGCCTCTAATCCCGTCATGACCATCATCAGTCCGATTTTCGCCCACTTTGCAAATATCTCTGGATTCTTCACGACGCAATCCGTGCGCGTATACGCGAAATACCGTTTCTTAATGCCTGCCTCTAAAATCAAGTCGTGCAGATGTTCCATCCGTTTCACATCAATGAAAGTATGATCATCACAGAACATGATGAAATCTTCTTTGATGGTTTTCAAATCTTCGACAATCAGTTCAGGCGAACGAGTGATAAAGCGTCGCTGCGTAAAATGCTGGCACGAACAGAAGTTGCAGGGGAAAGTACATCCCACCGAGGTTTGGATTGAGGCAATCGAGTCTTCAAACAGATAATAATAGCGCGAACGGTATTTAGCGGTCAGTGAGCGGTCCGGTTGCGGGAGATGATCCAGATTAGGAGGAAACGGGCGTGCGGCGGTGAGGCAAAATGTGCCATTGCGCGGCAATCCCAATCCCAGAATGTCATCGAAGTCCTTTGTGTGTGTGTTCTCCCATCGGGCCACGATTTCTCTGAAGGCTGGCACACCTTCACCAATCACGACCACATCAATAAAGGGCGCGTTGAATTCGTGTGGACACAGGGTCGCATGATGTCCGCCAACGACCGTCAGAATATCGGGATTGAAGATTTTTGCTGTCTTGAGAACCCGCTGTGCGGTATAGGTCTGTACAATCTGAGCACTGACCCCAACAACATCGGGTTGAAAAAGCCGCAGTGTGTCTTCCAGATTGGTCTCAATTTCCATATCCAGCAGTTCAACATGATGCTCACGGACTGCCCCACCGATAATCTCCAAACCCAGCGGCTCAACCTTTGCCAGGTGTTTCAAGCCAACCGTTAACTCTCCACTGGGTGGGTTGACCAGAAGAATTTTCATATATAGCCCTCTCTAAAGTCCCCGTACAGCGAACATCATCAGTAGAAATGTCAGCACCAGAACGCCCAATCCGGCACGGGGAATAATTTGCAGACGGCGCAAAATTAGCGCAAAGGCTTCGTTATCGGACTCTTCATGAGCAGCCACTACATGCGGTTCCAGACGATGTTCGGCAATGAAATGAAAGAGGGTGAGTCCCAATCCTAATAAGCCGCCCGTCAGAATGCTCCATCCCCACCGGGATGAAGTCAGACGAACAACCGCTACATCTATCTGCCAGCTGTTCAAGCTCAGGTTTAGAGCTGCGCCGGCGAGTATCGTCGTCAGAGAAAAAACGGATGCCAGACGAAATATGCGCGGGAAGATGGCAGCCAGGAACCATCCACGTTTCCCGGGTTCCAAACGAACGAGGACGGGGACCAGGATGAAGTTGACTACCACCACTTCGCCCAACCAGGCCGCTCCGGCGAGAATATGTATCCAGCGTAAGATGTTTGTGATGTTCATTCGATCATTCTACATTGCGGGGTCGAGACATCAGTATAGGCACAACTTGTTTGCATGAAACCTCGCCGTTTTTATCATCTGAATCGAGCTTCATTTGCTTTAGCCCGCCATCGTTCCAGTGGGGCAAGCCAAAACCGAGTATATCGCTATACCCTGACATGGTTTATGTTAGGTCGAGTACAAAGGATGGGATGTGACTCAAGTCACGCGGACCTCGATGCTCGTACAACTCGACATTCATAGTGGAGCATTGTGACAGCTATGGAATATAATCAACCCAAGTTGTTTCCTTAAGGTTTTTGGCAAAGTATAAATGGCTAACCCTCGTCCTGTCATCCAGGTTTCAGAACTCTTGATGCTTTCCGCTTTTCGAGCGATGCCTGAGACACAGCTTGAGCAGCTTGCAGCCATATTGGTCGGCCAAACCTATGCGCCGGGACAGCTCATCTTTGTCGAGTCGGAACCATCGGTGGGGCTGTGGTTTGTGGCCGAAGGTCGTGTCAAAATCATGAAGCAATCCCTGAACGGGCGTGTCCAGGGCATTTGCCTGATGAATCAGGGTAAGTGCTTCGGCAGTTGTCCTTTGTTTAACACGGGACGAAATCCGGCGACTGCCCAGGCGTTGGATAACGTGACCCTCTTTGTCTTACCTCAGGAGCAACTTCAACATGTAGGAAAGGCGGATCCCAACTTTGTGGCCGCGTTGCTGCATGTCTACAGCCAGCGTCTCGAATCTCTTGCTCGCCTGAGCACAAGTCTGAGTACGTGGGCCGTTGCAGATCGCATCAATGACGTTCTCCTCACCTATGCAGATCGCATCGAATCGCAGCGCGTTGTCATCCTGACACACGAGGAACTGGCGGCTTTGTCGGGGACGGTCCGTGAGGTTGTGACCCGTCACCTGGCATCCCTTGAAAAAGCCGGAACGGTTCGCATCGAGCCTGGACAGATTACATTGGTTGACCCCAGCGCGCTGACCCTGCCCTGCCGGTTCGATGACGGTGAACTGGCAGTGACGTGATTTGAGTCACAGCAGTGCAGCAAGGCTACCCCTAGTCTTGAATCTACAGGATGTAAAATAACATGAATATGGCAATGATCAACCCTGATGCATTGTCCAATCTACCGACATTTCTGAGCCTCAAACCAGCCACGATCCAACATATCGCTAGACTGGCACAGGTTGTGAGCTTGAATGCGGGTGAGTTGCTCTATAGGCAAGGCGCTCCCCCTACTGGACTGTTCGCATTGCAAGAGGGGCGCATCAAACTTTATCGTCAATCCAGGGGGCGGGTTCAGATTCTAGCGATTCTCATGCCGGGAGACGGTTTTGGCGCGGAATCCTTCTCAACTGGCGCGCCCAGCCCATGCGCGGCCACCGCGCTTACGGCGGTCTCTGCCATCCATATTCCGCCGGATGCGCTGGGGCAGTTGCTATCCGCTCACGCTGATTTTCAGGAACTTTTGCTGGAACTGGTCACCAACCGGCTCAAGCAGTTTGTGACCCTCGTTCATGATTTAGCGTTCCGTGATGTCACCTCACGCCTGGCAACCGTTCTGATTCTTCGCGCCGAGGTTGAGGGGCAGCCATCCGATGAAGGAATCGTCTTTGATCGCCTGCTGTCTCAACAGGAGTTTGCCGACATGGTGGGCACTGCGCGTGAAGTGGTGTACCGCACCTTCAAACGCTTTGAAGAGGACGGACTCGTCCGCATGACCCGCAGCACTATCCTGATTCAAGACCTCGACACTCTCCGCTCAATTGCGTCCAAGAAGCCCGTTAAGCCTCCTGATATTTGTAAAACCAATCACCCGATGTGACGTGGGTCACAGCTACCGCCTTACATGTAGAGTATGCTAACTGAAAGAAATTGTGCCTCTTTCATAAGTGATCTCATCCCCCCTGCCATCCGCACCGTCCAAACCCTCCAATTTACACTGGTGCGGCAAGCGGTGGTGAGGTTAGTGCGGCTGTACGCGGATTGTGGAAGTGATATGTTACCCTCGCTAATTGGATGTACTCTTGGTAAGTACGAAATCGTCGAGCTATTGGGTCGGGGGGGTATGGCGACCGTCTACAAGGGCTATCAACGAGAAATTGACCGATATGTAGCGGTCAAGGTCTTGCCGCCGCATCCCGGCCAAGATCCTCAGTTTATTGAGCGCTTTCGCTTGGAAGCCCGGACCATCGCTCGGTTGCAACATCCCCACATTCTACCCGTATACGACTATGGTGTTGAGCGCGACATTCTGTACCTGGTTATAGCTTATGTAACCGGTGGTTCCCTGAGCGACCGGATTGACCAGGGTCCAATGCCGCTGCCTGAAGTCGAGCAGGTACTCCGCCAGATTGCGTCTGCGCTCGACTACGCGCATCGGCAGGGGATCATTCACCGGGACATCAAGCCGGATAACATCCTGCTTGATAGTGAGCACCATGCTTTGTTGGCGGACTTTGGCATTGTCAAGCTTGTCGAAGGAAACAGCAAACTTACCGGAACCGGCGGTCTGATCGGAACGCCGGCCTACATGTCTCCAGAGCAGGCGTGCGGCGACTCGATCACGCAAAGTGCCGATATTTATTCACTCGGCGTGGTTGTCTATCAGATGATAACGGGTCAACAGCCCTATACGGCGGATACCCCCGTGCAGGTGATCGTCAAACATATGAATGACCCAATCCCCAGTATTAACCAGGCTGTGGAAGGATTGCCGCCCGGATTGGAGGCTGTGATACAACGGGTACTCGCCAAGGATCCCGAGCAACGCTACCAAACAGCCAGCGAATTTGCAGAAGGCTTAGGGGGCGTTGTACATGCTCAAGAAACCACTGTCGGGCTACAGACTAAACCCCTGTCTCCCGCCAGCAATGACCAACTGCTTTCAACACCAAACCAGGGTACCGGAACCCAGCAAACGGTTATTCACCAGTCTGGCATCAATCCTCTTGTTCTGCTGGGCGGATTCGCCATTATCGCGACGTTAATTGTGGTGGTGATATTCGTGTTGAACAACCCAAACCGGGCTGACTCTGCTAGTAATTCCGGTGTGTCCTCTGGAGTGTCCCCCAGCCCTACAGCGGAAGCCATCGTCTCGGAGCCTACTACCATCCCTACGCCGACGTTTGGAACCTTGAGCTTCAGCACGGCCAATGCCACCGGTGATACCGTCACACTGCGACTAGAGAACTTGAGGCCGCCCGATATGGATAGGGTATACATCGCATGGCTAGAAAGCACACGCGACGACAGTCTGCTCAATCTGGGAGAAGTACGTATTGACGCGCTCGGTAATGGCGCACTGGTTTACACTGACCCCGCCGGGCGTAATCTGTCCACACTGTACAATGCCGTCATCATCACCGCAGAACAGAACCCCGGTGCTACCTCCCCCAGTCAGCAGTTAAGCTATAGCGGTAGTGTACCAGCCACAGTGGCGCAAGCGCTCGACCAGATTCTGGTCATCTCACCATTTGGGATTGTGGTGAGTAGAAACACCAATAGTTATAGTTATGGTAGTGAATCGGATGTTTCTGGAACAAGGAGCAGTTTACTGGACAGCGCACTTTTCGAGGCGGGGATGGCCAGTCAGCACGCCGGACTAGCTGCCGGGGCAAATAGCGTCGGCGGGATGCACACCCACGCCGAACACACTATCAACATTCTGCTAGGTACTCAGGTGGACTATGACGGCAATGGGCGAGGCGAAAACCCCGGTATGGGTTCTGGTGTCCTATACTTCTTGGACACGATTGAAGAACAACTTAACCAAATCTTCAACCAAGATGGCACCGCTCAAAACCGGACATTAGAAAACAACAGCGAATTGATCCACGTCTGCCTGGTAAATGTCCGTGGTTGGGTGGATCAGGTGGTGACTCTGGAGCAAGAACTGCTGGCTTCGGATAGCATCGAGTCCGTCGGGGATCAAGCGACTGAAGCACAGCAGATTGCTTCCACGTTAATAACTGGCGCGGATTTGAATAACAATGGACAGGTCGAACCCTTCGAGGGCGAATGTGGTCTGCAACAAATCTCGACCTATAGTTTGTTACTTAATAGCATCAATATCTATGAGGGTCCGCTGCCACCATGATTTGTAGTCGTCCAAGAGATAACAACAAGAGGTGAGCACTGACCGAATATGACGGCGGCAAGCATGGTGCCGATGCAATAGATTGTTGTGTGTGTTAACCCGAATTGGACGTGTTTACTGGTCTCCCTCCGCGTCCCCCACCGGCACCATGATGTGTTGGTAGGGGGTGCCTGCACACGTGACAAAGGGATCGTCGGAGTGCTCGTTGGTGCTGAGTTCGCTCAGGTCCACGTCGGCGGGTAGAATAACCATCATGTAAGGTGAAGTTGACATCCAATGATCCGCTGCCGCTGCCGCCATATCCCCTCTGGTAAAAGCACGTCTCGCTTCATCCAATCGTTTGGACAGACTCATACCAATATTCTCGATTCATTTGTGCTTATTCGTTTTGGTATCACCATTACAGGTCACTGATACCGAGAGTAAAAACTGCTTTGTGATGGCTTATACCAATGTTACTGTCGCATCCGTCTCAATTCGGTTGCGGATGATAGATCCTCATTTTACCAACAGTGAAGGTGTCTCCAACATTGTTGCTCAAATTGCCCTGGACGGAGAACGAGAAGAGGTAAGTGATAAACACCGCAATTCCTGTAGATGATTGAGGATTATACATCCTAAGCCGAGTTCGGCTCATCCGGTGGACTTTTAGATTCCACAGCCTGTTGTAGAATTTTCAGGAAGGTATCCAGTGGCACGCGATGGATGCGCGCCGCCCACTCGACGGTGAGGGCTTTGGCTACCAGCGTGCGCAGCGAGTAGCGCCCTACCCGCTTGATGCCGAATAACTCCATGACCTCAGCAATATCACCATACTTCTCCAGAATGTCCGCGACCTGCGTTTCTTTGGTGATTTCCATTGTTCGTTCCTCCAAACTGAACTCAGTCACCCGACTCGGCTGCGGCAGGAACTACATTTTTGTCCTGTAAGTTATTTATCCCGTTGTGGACAATCTGCCACAATTCGTAGGCAATGGGCAGCATCGAAACAAACCATAGCCCATAAGCCACACCATGCAGGGTCGCCTGCTGCTCATGGAGGAAAATCCCGACCCAGAGGAAAACCCCACCCAGATGTACTGCAATCAGACTGAACCAGTTTCCACCAAGTTTCGAGGGCGTATCCGGCAGGAAGATGCGCCGGAATAGCAAGGGGATCATCGCATATCCAAACTGGAGTACCCAACCGTAGATCAGAGCCTGCGGCGCATTTTGCTCGATGCCCGCGCCGGGAAAGCCGGACACCTGGAGGATGATGAGGGGCGCAACCAAAACCGGGGCGAGAATCCAAGCGTAGGCGGTGATAAGATGCAGCATTCCCGGTGTCCGCAGTTGGCGGTCACCCACCAATGGTTTGATGACATTCAGCAGCAACCAGATTGTCGCACTCAGGTGCAGGATCAGACCGGGTACTGAGAACAGGTTCGATTGGAACCACGGCCCCAGCACCAATCCCAGCGCGCCAATGGTCATCATCCAGAAGATGGGCGTGATCGAGCGCGGCCAGGCCAGCGAACGTCCGGCAAAACTCGGATACAGATCAACCAGCAGTCCGGCGAATACCAGCGCCATGAAACCCCAGTTGTTGGCGTGGATATGGACTTCAATCGGCACTTTTATTTGCAGCCACGTGCTCCAGCCCTGCCACAATCCTGTGCCGACCAGGATACCCAGCAGTAGATATGCCAATCCCACCAGATAGAATTTGCGGCCTTCAGATTTTTGCGCCGTATCGGTAGCGCGCATTTTTCCCAGTTGCATCATGAGCAATGTGGCTGCAATGAAGATCAGCGTGCCGCCGGTGGTGATGAGTACAGCGTTGATCGGCGGAATTCCCATCAGCAGGATGAGCAGCCCCAAATTTAGCGTCAGCCAGATGTCCCACCGGATTTTAGGTCGCGGCAGCCCGACCCGTGCCGCGACCAGGATCGGCAAGATGCCAAAGGCGAACTCCGTCAGCGCGCCCAGCGTGATGAAATGCACCCGCATCCAGCGCAGCCCCGCAAAACCGGGCAGCAGTTCGAAGTTGATCAGCGAAGCATCCAACGCCCCGAGTACAGCCAGCGCGATATACAGAAAGACCACGAGAAAATAGGGATTGAGCACGATTCTTCTCCTCTTGTCCGCCAATGTTTTTGAAGCTGCGAAGTTTCTGTGATGCGGCTCCCTATCTGTGTTGTTTCTGCGCAAGCTGTTCACGGGCTTTTGCCCCGCGGAACGGGTATCCCATCATGAATCCCGCTACGCAAAAATCCAGCACTCCGCCAGCAATGGGTATCAGTGCAATGAGCGCGAGAATCGTTCCCAGCGTATCCTTGATAACAAATAAGCCTATGGACATCAGAACGATGCCCGCGATAACGCGCATCATGCGCCCCTGGTTACTGGTCATAAATGTCACGAATGTCATGTTACTTCTCCTGGTTATTAATCAATTCAAGCGATTCGGGTTGCAAGGAATACCAATCGGGTTTCAGCTTCTACACCGCGTTTAGCACCTTCCGCTGTGATCACTGTCGCCCCCGGACGAACGGGATACCGTTCATCATCTACGATCATCCACCCCGTTCCTTCGAGAAAGTGGTACACCGCCAGCGCCTCAGGATGCGCTGGGATCTTCTGACCGACTTCAAGGCTGCCGATGATGACTTTTAGCTTCTCGTTCTCCGCCAATATCTGCGGCTGTGGGCCTCCGGGCGAAAAAACGACCTTTTCCTGCCAATCTGGATAAAACATGGATTTCACTGAATTTTCCTCCTCACGGGACAACATGATCTGAAAGGGTCGGCTAATGGCTTGCACCGGATAGATGCGTTCACAGTGACCGGCATAGATACACGCCTGTGGGTTTGCCACAATAGCAATGCCATCTCTCATGATTAAGGCGTTGGTGGGACATACCCGAACACACAACCCACAACCGGTACAACGATTGACATCAATGAGCGGCACTGGAAGCGTTAGTTGCCTTTTTGTCATATGGAAAATACTCTATCGCCGTCTAACCACTTTGCCTTCACCGATGACTGTTGCTTGAATACAGCCTCCGTCATTTGCACAGACAAATCTTCGACTTTTGTCGAGTTTCGCCATGAAAGATTGCTTGTCTGGTTGATTTGTTTCACAATAAGCAGGAAAGACAAACACTGACAGTGCGATCAAAGGAATGTAGAAGTAGAAGTTATGTCCACAGATGATGCAATTAATCAGATAAAAAGTGCCCTCTCAACCGTCCCTTACTTTGCTAATCTTGACATCGCGCTGATCGAAACAATTGCCCAACACATGAAGGTTCAACAATACGACACAGGGCAGGTCGTGTTCCTCGAAGGCGAACAAGATGTAGCCCTGTATATCGTCCGCGCAGGTTGGCTCAAAGCCGTTAAGATGTCACCGGATGGCCGCGAACAGGTTTTACATTTCATTGGCCCAGGTGAGGTTTTTAATGCGATTGGCGTTTTCGTTGAGTCCGCAAACCCGGCGACAGTCATCGCTCTCGAACCAACAACGGTGTGGGTCATCCAGCAAACTGTCATACTGAAGCTGCTTGACCAGCATCCAGAACTTGGGCGGGTTATCATCCAACGCCTGGCTGAACGTGTACAGCAGCTCATTCATATGGTCGAGGATTTGTCGCTGCGAACGATTGAAGCTCGCCTGGCTCGTTACTTGATTGAACAGTCAACGGAGGAACAGATGTCGCGGCCCCGCTGGGCGACACAGGCAGAGATGGCAAATCGACTGGGAACTGTTCCCGATGTGCTCAACCGCGCCTTGCGCAGTCTGGCAAAAGACAATCTGATCCGGGTGGAACGCCACCAGATTCAAATCCTGGATTACCGGGGGCTGGAAGCCAAAGCGGGACTTGATAAATAATAAACTGTTACGCTCGATAAATGAATGTCAGCTATCTATAGCCTGAGTTCGTGAAATTTCTGGTGCGACATGTGCCCCGATGATGAGCGACTAAAGAACGTAATGTCATTCAATCCAAGAGTTCTTTGCTGAATTCGAACAGGAATCAGTGTCTGAATAGCGTAGTAGACAGAAGGTGGGGAGTTCAGACGATCACCTTTTTGTCTTTCTTGCCCTAACAATCCTATCCCCCTCGCACAACCGTCGGCGCGGCGATTTTACAGCACAGGCAACCGCCCTATCAAACACCAGCAGGCGAATACGCTAGTCCCATCCATTCAGGACGGGACTACCGAACTACCTGCCTAAAAAGCCACCAAAACACGCGGTGGCTTTTTTGTTTGACAGGGAACCCTCCTCATGCTGTCCCGGCAAGTCCGAGCCGGTTGTGGCTCGACGTGCTGGCAGATTCCAGCGGTGTGACGAGGGAGTGTTCGTCATGGCTTCTGATTTCCGTTCTCATATTCGCGGTCAAATTCGTCCTTTTCCGCGTGTTGCGACCTATCCAACATCATGGGCAGGCTCGCTGACCTTCCAACAGCTTTACGACGATCTGGCGCATTACGTCACCAACGTCATGAAAGGCAGGGGCATCCACCGCACCAACTACCTGCCGGACTGCATCCAACACGGGTTCATGGCACTCTGGCTTGAACTTGTTGAAAACAAGGACTTCCTCGCACAGAAAACCCGCCAGCAGGCGGCGTTTTTTATTCTGGCACGGTGCAAAATCTCCACTCTGCGCTACTACGACGACAAATACGACAGCCTAGAAGCGCTGATGAGCTACGACTGGCGCAGTAGCTGGGATGAACACACCATCACCGGGTTTTCAGCACCGAGCGGTTGGTGGAACTCGGTTGAGCAGTGGGCAACTTGGGCTACCGACATTGACATCCGAACTGATGTTGAGCAAATCATGCGGAAGCTGGCGGAGAAGTACGCTGACTCGTTCAAGCACCTGGTCGCGCTGTATGCTGTGACGACGCAGGTGACACGCAAAGACGCGGCAGCGCTGGCAGGCGTGACCCCCTGGAACTGGCACAAGACCTACGAAGAACCGATGCTTCAGGAGGTGCGCTACGAATTCGCGCAGGTGTTTCTGGAACGGCACAGCTACACGCTGCCAGAGCATAAGCCAGCCGAGAATCGGAACAATGGTCACTTCACATCGCCTTATCAGAATTGGCGTGAGAAGTATCAGCGGGGGCATACTGAGCCAGCCGATGCACTGTTGGAACAGTACCAGCACACCGTCTGCATCGCCGGAGCGATCCGAGCGCAAATTGACGGCAAGACCTACCGCCAGGCAGCACTGGACATCGGACGTAACCCGAATACATTTCCGAAGTATATGAAACGTGCTGCACGGATGCTCTCAGCAGCTTATGCTTAACCACAACCGTCCTGGCTGAGACGTTAAATCAGCCATATATTTTTTGCGAGCCGCCAGTATTTTACCCACGCATTACAGCCTCATATGTCCTATAATCCTTCCTGCTGTAGAATTGATAATGAAACCACTCAACCTTATGAAATTACCGCTATGACCAAATTGACCCAGAAACAACTGGAGTCCCACCTATGGGAGAGCGCCAATATCCTGCGGGGCAGCATTGACTCCAGCGATTACAAAAACTACATCTTTGGTATGCTGTTCCTCAAGCGCCTGTCAGACGTGTTCGAGGACGAAGTTAAAACCGTTATCGAACGCGAGATGGCGGAGGGTCGCAGCCGCGCCGAAGCCGAAGCGATTGCGGAAGACCCGGATGAGCATCAATTCTTTGTGCCGGAACGCGCCCGCTGGAAAAATCTCAGCCAAAAAACGTTCAACATTGGCGAGGAGATTCAAAAGGCGTTCTATGCGCTGGAAGAACATCCGAACAACCCTGCCCTGGTAGGTGTGCTGACACCGATTGACTTCAACAACAAAGAGCGGCTGCCTGATGTAACGCTGCTCAGGCTGATTGCCCACTTTGGCAAGATGCGGCTGGGGGATGAAGAAATCCCCAACCCGGATATGCTGGGCGATGCCTATATGTATCTCATCGCCAAGTTTGCGGACGATGCCGGGAAAAAAGGCGGCGAATTCTACACGCCGCGTCAGGTGGTTCGGCTGCTTGTCGAACTGCTGAAACCGACAGAAGGCATGTATATCTGCGATCCGACGGTAGGCAGTGGCGGTATGCTGCTGGAATGTGCCCGCTATGTGCAGGAACACGGTGGCAACCCGCGCAATCTGCGTTTGTTCGGGCAGGAAAAGAACCTCAACACCTGGTCAATCGCCAAGATGAATATGCTGCTGCATGGTCGGCTGGATGCGGTCATCGAGAAAGGTGACACCATCCGTGATCCCAAGCTGAAGCGTGATGGGCAGTTGATGTTGTTCAACCGGGTACTGGCGAACCCGCCGTTTTCACTGAGCAGTTGGGGCAAGGAAGAAGCCGAAGCTGATCAATCCGAGCGCTTTCAATTCGGCGTGCCGCCTGCCAGCTATGGCGATTTGGCATTCGTGCAGCATATGATTGCCACGCTGATGCTGGATGGCATGTGCGGCGTGGTCATGCCGCATGGCGTGTTGTTCCGAGGTGGACAGGAAGCCAAAATCCGGCAGGGTATTATCGAAAAAGACTGGCTGGAAGCGGTGATCGGTCTGCCACCGAACCTGTTCTACGGAACGGGCATACCCGCCGCTATACTGATCTTCAACAAGGCGAAGCGTAAAGACCGCACCGGACAGATTCTATTCATCCATGCGGCAGAAGGATTTGCTAACGGCACGAATCAGAATGTGCTGCGGGATGAAGATGTTGCCAACATTGTGAGTGCCTATGATGCGTGGGAAAATCAGGAACGATACGCCAGCGTCGTGAGCGTCGATGAAGTCCGTGAGAACGACTACAATCTGAACATCCCGCGTTATGTGGATACCGTTGAGCCGGAAGAACCGGTTGATATGGACGCAGCAATTGCGCGGTATCAGGAAGCGGTGCAGGCACGTCAGTCAGCCGAAGCCAAACTTGCTGACCATCTGCGGCGGTTAGGGATGCTGAAAGATTAAGGCACGTAGGTGGCTTGTCCCAGCCATTCTGACTCGTCACTAGCGAGGATGATGAGTTCGAGCGCGTCAATCACTTCACCAATGGGTGTTTGCTTGTGGACGAGGAACAGCCCTGGCGCGGGGAGTTCTGCCGTAATGCGATCATAGAAGTAGCCGCGCATGGTGTTAACATCGTGCAAGAGGACGATGTATCCCTGTTCGGCGGCATATTCCAGCACACGCGGATCGTCTGTTCCTGCAATCTCGGTATCCTGCACACGGGTGAAGCTGGCATCGGGGATGCGCCGCCAGACACCGCGCAGAATATCGTTGTTGAAGTTCTCGTCAGCGAGGAATTTCATTCAGCGCTGTCTCGCTTGGCTTGCAGGCGTGCCAGCAGTTCAGCTTTTGTGACTTTGGGCGGATACTTCTCTTCCCATTCACGCCGCAGCCGTTCAGCTTCGTCATCCATGCGGCGGATGTAATCATCAACGGTTTCGCGGTGACGCAGATAGTAGCCGATGGCGAGATAGACCTGATCCAGCGTAAGTGTGGTGTACATTTGCACAATATGTTCGGGTGTTTCGCCACGCTGGTAAGCATTCACAATGAGATCTAGCAGCACCCGCGTGCCGCTGACACGCATTCTGCCGTCTTTATCGGTGTAAATCGGGATGACTTCAGTGATTGTCGCATCCACCATAACAAGAACCTTTTTCTCTACCAACATACGACTTGAGTAAAATGATTGTATCACGGATGAAACACCCAGAGGAAACGGAAAATGATTGAATGAAGCATAAGTATTTGCCGATGGACTGGAATCTCATACAGTTAGGCAGTGTACTGAAAAAAGTTCGGCGTCCAGTTGATATTGATCCAGATGAAGAATATCGTCAGATTGGTATTCGATCACATGGTAAAGGCATCTTTCATAAAGAGCCTGTTCTCGGACGAGATTTAGGCAACAAGAGCATTTTCTGGGTCAAGCCGGGAGATTTTGTCCTCAATATTGTCTTTGCCTGGGAAGGTGCAGTTGCCGTTGTCACTGATGCAGAGCTTGGGATGTGTGGATCACATCGTTTCCCAACATTTGTTGTTAATCCAGACAAGCTCGAGCTTGACTATCTTCTGTTATATTTCAAATCTCAGGAAGGCATTGTCCAGCTAGAATCTGTCTCTCCGGGTGGTGCAGGTAGAAACAAAACTTTGAGTCAAAGTGATTTTCTACGGCTTAAAATCCCCCTGCCGCCTATAGATGAGCAGCGCAGAATTACCAAAGTCCTGCGCGATGCTGACGCGCACATTGCCCACGTCGAAGCGCAGATCGAAGCGGCGCAAGCGGTCAAACGCGGGGTGATGCAACGGCTGTTTACGTATGGGCTGGCGGATGAGGAGACGCCGACGAAGCATACCCGGATTGGGGAGATACCGGCGGGGTGGGAGGTTGGCCAGTTAGGACAACTGCTCCACAGCATTGAAGCAGGGCGAAGCCCACAAGCACTTGATCGTCCCGCTGAAGATGATGAATGGGGCGTATTGAGAGTTAGTGCTGTACGCCCTGAAGGGCTACAAGCTCACGAAAACAAAGCGGTTATTGATCCGCAACACATCAACTCTGCCTATGAAATACATGAAGGCGATGTGCTAATTTCGAGAGCGAACACTTTTGAACTGGTCGGACTGGTAACATTTGTTGAGGACACACCGCCACGACTGATGTTATCAGACAAGACTTTGCGGCTTGTTGTCAATCGAAATTTCTCAGATTCTAGATTTCTATCATACTTCCTGCAATCTGAGCCAATGCGCCAGCAAATAATCGACAATGCCACGGGAACAAGCGCAGGCATGAAAAATATCAGCCAAGATAGCATTTTGAGACTTCCAGTTGCCTGTCCTGATTTAGGAGAACAACGCGAAATTGCTGCCATCCTGAGCGCCCATGATGCGACGATTCGCAGTTTGCAGGTGGAAGCGGAGAGTCTGCGTGAGGTCAAGCGAGGGTTGATGCAGAAGTTGTTGAGTGGAGAAGTGAGAGTATGACCGACCCAACCCGCCTCAACGAGTACAACTTGAGCGAAAAGCCTGCGATTGATTTGTTAGAGCGCATGGGCTACAGCTATATCCCCGGTGCAAATCTGATGGCAGAACGCGCCAGCCTGCGCGATGCGTCGCTGCTCGGTCAGCTTGAGGCGGCGATACGGCGCATCAATTCGCACCTGAATGAACAAAATGTCGCGCTGGCAGTGCGGCGGGCGGCGCGGATGGATGCCACCAGCCTCATGGAAGCCAATGAGAAATTCTATGGCGATCTGGTCAATTACTTTTCTTTACCGCAGGATGTGAACGGCACACGCCAGAGCCTTACGGTGAAGCTGGTTGACTTCGATAACCCGCGTAACAACACGTTCGTTGTCACCAATCAATACGAGGTGTTGGGCGACGTGGATAAAGTCATTCCCGACCTGATGATATTCGTCAACGGTTTACCACTGGCAGTCATCGAGTGCAAAAGCCCGACGATTAATCACCCACTGGAAAACGCTATCAATCAGTTACAGCGTTATCAGGTGCAGGCTCCGCGTTTGTTCGAGCAGGCACAAATTCTGGTCGCCACATGCGGTGTATCAGCAGCTTATGCGCCTATCGGAGCGGATGCACGTTTCTACCTACGCTGGCGTGATCCCTGGCCGCTCAATCGGACGCAAATCGCGCAGATGGTCGGGCGCGAACCTACACAGCAGGATATTTTACTGGCGGTAGTGTTCGAGCCGTCGCGCCTGCTGGATTTGATCCGCAATTTCACCGCTTTCGAGACCGAGCGTGGCAAAACGATCAAGAAGCTGGCACGTTACCAGCAGTACCGGGCGGTCAACAAAGCGATGGAACGCATCATGCGCGGCAGAACGCGCAAAGAACGCGGCGGAATCATCTGGCATACCCAGGGCAGCGGTAAAAGCCTGACGATGCTGTGGCTGGCGCTCAAACTGCGTCGCCCGGAGGAGGCTCAGGCGGAGCGCATGGGTGAGATGACCAACCCGACGGTGCTGGTGGTTACGGATCGGCGCGACCTCGATAAACAGATCAGTGGAACATTTCAAAAGTGCGGTTTCCCTAATCCTGTGCGGGCGGATGGGGTCACGGATTTACGCCAACTGTTGAGTACGGGTGTAGAGAAAACCCTCCTGACGACGGTGCAGAAATTCCAGACGAAGCAGGGTGAAACCTATCCCGAAATCTCGCAGGCATCCAACATTGTGGTGATGGTGGACGAGGCGCACCGCACGCAGTACAAAGGACTGGCAACGAATCTGCGAACGGCCCTGCCTAATGCCATTTACATTGGTTTCAGCGGTACGCCCATCGACAAAAAAGACCGCAGCACCCCGCGTACATTCGGCACATATATTGATACCTATACCATTCAGCAGGCCGTAGACGACGGCGCGACGCTGGAAATTCGCTACGATCCGCGTTTGACCCAACTGCATGTCGAAGGCGCGACACTTGACCAGCTTTTTGAGCGGGTATTCAAAGACCTGCCGCCAGATCAAAAGAAACAGCTTAAACAACGATATGCTAACGAAGGAGCGATTGCTTCAGCCTCACAGCGGGTGCGTGCCATCTGCATGGACTTGATTGACCACTATGAAACGCACATCGCGCCCAACGGTTTTAAGGCGCAGGTCGTCGCTCATGATCGCGCCACCGCGATGCGCTACTATCGCACCCTGATTGAACTAAACGCCCCGGAATGTGCGCTGGTGATGTCACCATCACCGGATGATAGTCAACGCACGGACTGGTTGCTTTATGCCGCTGAGTCACGCGACCAGGAAGACATTAAGGCGCGTTTTCTCAAACCGGATGATCCGCTCAAGATCGTCGTCGTATGCGATATGTGGCTGACAGGCTTTGATGCGCCCATTGAACAGGTGATGTATCTGGATAGTCCCTTACGAGAACACAACCTGCTTCAGGCGATTGCCCGTGTCAACCGCACGATGGTCGGTAAAGGGTATGGGCTGGTAGTCGATTACTGGGGCATCGCTGCTGACCTGCGTGCCGCGCTGGAGATGTTCAATCCCGAAGATGTCGCCGGTATCCTTAAGCCAATTAACGATCAACAGCAGCTTGCCGAGCGTCACCGGGAAGCCATGCGCTTTTTCGCGCTCGTCGATCACGATGATCTGTATGCCTGTATTGCGCTGCTTGAACCGGAAGATATCCGCGCCCAGTTCGATATCGCTTTCCGCAACTTCTCACAGGTGATGGATATGGTCATGCCCGACCCGGCAGCCAATCCCTATCGCGGCGATCTGGCGTGGTTAGGCAAAGTCCGCATGGCAGCACGCAACACCTACCGGGATGAGTCGTTTGAGCTATCACCGCTGGGTGAAAAAGTCCGTCGGCTGATTGACGACCACATCCGCGCCGGTCAGATGGAACACCTGCTGCAAGAACCAATTTCCGTGCTGGATACAAAATTCATTCACTATGTTGAGAGTATCAGCGACCCACGCGGCAAGGCGCAGGAAGTTGAACATGCTGTCCGCCACGAAATCCGCGTGCGTATGGAGGAAAACCCAGTTGCTTACGACTCTTTGCGGCAGCGGTTAGAAGCCTTGATTGAGGCACACCGTCAGCAGCGCCTCTCTGATCTTGAACTACTGATGGAAGAACTCAAACTACGTGACGATCTGGTAGAAATGCAGCAGCGGGATGTCGGGCTGGGGCTGGAAGTCTATGAAAAGCCCTTTTATGACCGTCTGCAAACGGTTTTACCTCATGGTGTCTCCGAAGAAGCGCTGGCTACGCTCGCCCGTGATTTGGTCAGCAAGCTGAACGAACTTGCCGTCATTGACTGGACTGCCCGTGAAGATGTGAAGCGTGAGATGCGGCGACAGGTCAAGAGCATTCTTCGCAAAACACCTATTCCAGCCAATGAATTGAATGCAACGACAACAGCACTCGTCAAGCTGGCTGAGAACTGGATTACACCGTGAGCGTGGGACCGTTGACGCGAAGCCACTCCCGGCGTTCTTCATAATCGGCGATGATTGACCCAACCTGATCCCAGAATTTAGGTGAGTGTTCAGGGATGGACAGGTGGCACAGTTCATGCACGACCAGGTAATCAATTATTTGAATTGGAGCCATAATTAAGCGCCAGTTCAGATGGATTGCGCCCCGAGGTGTACAACTTCCCCAGTGCCGATCCATCTCCATTACTTTGGTTTCCGCCGGTTGCAGGTTCAAACGATCTGCATAAGTACGCACCTGCTCCGTTAACTTAGCCTCAGCTCGCTGTTTATACCATGCACGGAATAACTCGCGGATGGTGTTCTGACGATCCCAGATTTTCAATTCTGGTGGCACTGTCGCTTCAAAGGTACTGTTACGCATGACCAGCATGGGGCGACGTTCAGCCCGTTCTGAGACAACCAGCGTGTACTGCCGTCCGAGATACAGATACTTTTCACCTGATACGAATTCTTTTCTGGGGGGCGGCACTTCAATCGACGCGATTGCATCGAGTTTTTCCATGATCCAGCGCCCTTTTTGCTGAAGCAACTGTTCAACCGCCTGGTCACTCATACCAACCGGGGCAGTCACTTCAACGCCATGTTCAAACTCCACTGTGATTTTCACGGATTTGAGCTTGCTGTGAAGCAGGGTGTAGTTGATTGCGCTTGATCCAAAGGCGAACTGCTTAACCAGCATCCCAATCTATCCAACTGTAAAATTACATGGAGATTGTCAAAACTGACGGGGCAAAACTGTAGAATTACGCAGGTTGAGGCTGCTCACTTTGCTATCCTGATATTGTACACGTATCACACAAGGACAGCAAATCGAGTATGCCAACCGTAACCCAATATCCACTCACCTTACCACCAGCCGAACCACCGCGCGACACCTACTTTTGCATTCGCATGTCAACGGTGGAGAAAGCCGCTTTGCACGCGCTGGCGAAGCGGCTCAATACTTCTGCCTCCACACTGGCACGTCATTTTCTCAATCAGGCAGTGCAGCACTTCAGCCAGAATGAATGGAGCCGCCATGAGCCGAGCGCCTGAGACACTGGAAAAACCCAAAGATGACGGCATCAACCTGGTCAATATCTCAAAAACCCTGCTGCATATCGTTGCACAACTGCGCGAAAAACAGTACACTGGCAGTAGGTCAACCGAGATTGTTTTGCGACAGGCCGAAGTGGTCCAACACTCCGACCTGCCTAACCCGGCGAGTGACGTTACCACCACGCAGGGCTAAGACGCATTGTACAACACGCGCCTTGCTTCTGCCG
>Ga0209460_1000486_pt1 | contig 36162 bp, 29 predicted proteins | sample EBPBio132013_DNA_FD_185868 | JGI IMG/M metagenome (GOLD analysis project Ga0209460, IMG submission 185868) | Wastewater treatment Type I Accumulibacter community from EBPR Bioreactor in Madison, WI, USA - Reactor 2_5/13/2013_ DNA (SPAdes)... | ecosystem: Engineered > Bioreactor > EBPR >... | reverse complement strand
GGTGTGATTTTGCTTTTACGGGATGATGATCTCAGATATGAAATGGGAAAAAGAGGCCGTGAAAAAGTGCTTCTTAATTTTACGACGGAAGTTTCGGTTGATGCCTACAAATCAAGCTATCAGAAATTTCACAAGGTAGATGGCAAACCTATGAAGCATGGTGTCAAATTACCATCCGTGAGAAAATTCCTTGAAAGTTTGGGTGAAATCGGAGAAACTGATGCAGCCTGAAACTCTGAAAAAGGAACTTTACGATAATTTGGTTATTGAAGTCAGGACTCTGATCGGCAATCCCATCAATGTTTATGCAGTAGCAGCCACACTTGAATCTCTTGGCGTCAGAGATATGGATGCCGTTGCCGATTACGGATTTGCTGATGTTTTCAAACTCGCCGATCAGGTTCATGAAGACATCCGGCTTCTCATTATTGAAGAAACCGAAAAAAACGGAAAGAAAAAAAAGGATTTTTTTAAAGTAACGGCGCTTACTGAATTCAAATATTTCTTTAAATATTACAGCCAGGGAATCCTGTTTGCGATGCCCATGGCCATTCAGATTCTTTCAGTCATTTTCCTCACGTATTCTTTGTGGGCCTGGCTTAGGTTCAATGAAGCACAGGCAACGATTGTGGCTTTGGGTACGATCACTGCTTTTGTTGTCACCGGGGGTTTTACCCAGCTTATGGGCAGACTTGCCTCTTATTATAATGGGTCAGGAAATTATCTGCTTGCTTATAAAGCGGCAAAAAACACCATCAGAAACGGTGTTGTGACCACGCTTTCAGTTGCTCTGATTTTCTTTATAGTCAATCTGGTGATTCCTTTTTACCCGCAGACCATGATGTTCCTTTCGATGACTTACATGATTCTGCTGAGTTTGCTGATTCAAAGTTCTGCAGTACTTTATGCCACTGAACAACGGCTCATGATCAGCGTGAGCATTGCCATTGGGACTGCATTTGTCATCGCTGGAATGGAAGTTTTTAATCTGGGAATTTACCTGTCTCACTGGCTCGGACTTTCTGTCTCGATCATCATTATGTTTGGTTATGGCTGGACGTATTACCGGTTTAAAATCAAAAATATGAGAAAAGATTTTTCCCTTTCCAGAATGCCAAAAACAGAAGTTGTTTTCTTCAACACCTACCGTTTTTTTGCCTATGGAACGCTGTACTTTTTCTTTCTTTTTCTTGACCGGATTTTAGCCTGGTCTGCGGGTCCGCCACCGCCGCCGTATATTATCTGGTTCAACACGCCTTATGAACTTGGCATGGATTGGGCCCTGATTACCCTGCTGCTCACAATTGCGGTTCTTGAATATTCGATTCATAGCTTTTCAAAAATTATTATTCCGGTTCAGCAGGCCACTTCATTCGATCAGGTTGACGAATTCAATAAATTCTTCAAACGGTTTTACTACCGTCAGGCATTGATTCTGCTCATCATTGGTATTGTCTCAATGGTGCTCGTTTATTTTGCTGTCATGTCTCTCGAACAATTCAAAGACAGAATTCCTGAACTGAGAGACTTTTTTGATAACCCGGTAACGATACGGGTTTACTGGCTGGCTAGCATCGGGTATATTCTGTTGTGTTTTGGTCTGCTGCACGCTTTGTTTTTTTTCACATTAAACCGTGCTGCTTTTGCAATGAACGCCATGATCATAGGCGTCATTGTGAATTTTGTTGTTGGTTACATTTGCAGCCGTACGATTTCTTATGAATATGCAGTTCTGGGTCTGATTGCTGGTTCTGCCGTTTTTGCTTTTCTGACCTGGAAATGGGTTCACCGTTTCTTTTCCAAACTTGATTATTTCTACTACACCGCATACTGATTCAGGTAATCTATGAAAGATTTCAGTCACTATCTGCAAACAGTTTCATCACGATTAAAATCATCTTTTGTTATGGATGATTTTGCGCTGGAAGATGAAGCTTTATTCTGGGCAACTGCCGCCGATATGGCTGCGTTTACAGAGCCTGTTTCCTTTCTTCAGATTGTTGAATGGCTTGACGGACCCTACAAAAGTCTGCTGCATGCCTTCTATTTACTCGACAGTCCAAATCTGGATCTAACCTACAAACAGGTTCTGACCCGTAATCTCGACCATTTCAGTAAATTGAGTGAAGATTCTTTTCAGAATTTATCATCCAGACAAAAAAATGAATACATGGCCGGCATCGAAGATCAGCTTTCCAATCTGGAACGGCAATTCCCGTTTGATCCGAAGTATCTCATTGATAATCAGACCGATCTTTCGATCGGGAAATGTTTACTCATCCCCTTATTTAAAAATCGTGAACTCTGGGGATTTTATGTGATTGGTCCGTTTGTTCAGCATCCTGCCGTTTTGGTTTCCAAAACCGGAATTCTGTCAAAATTGCTTTCAAAATGGCTCGTTGAAATTGTAGATACTGAAAATAAAAAATCAGGGTCCTTCATTCAGGGGATTAAAAAAGATCTTCCAAAACTCAATTTCAACACGGCTGGGAATCAGGATATTCTTGAATTTATTCTCAATTATTATCTGGCAATCAGCCAGGCTGATATGGGATTTATTGCCGAATTAACCGGTGGTGACTGGATCATCAGAGCTGAATCAGGTGTACCGGCAAATCTGAAAAATGCACGTACATCAATCCTGAATCCGGGTCTTATGACCTATGATACAAGCGCAAAAACCTGGAAGGTAAATGATGAAACCATTATTTCAGAAGCAGGTTTAACTGATATTTTCATCCGGTTCAATCACTTCACTTCTTCAATCAGCTTTCTGGTTCTTGGCCGGAAAAAGTCGGTTTTGCAATATCGCAATCTGCTCGATTCTCAGGTTTCTTTTGATATCAATGAAGCCGCTTCTTCGGTTATCAAGGTTAAGGAATCGCTCAAAAGTCTGAATGAATCGGTTCTTGAATTCTTTTTCCGGCTCATTCTTGCCTGGGAAAACAGAAAAGGAAACCAATCGGGTCATACCCGGCGGGTAATGGCACTTGTTTCACTTCTTTCTGACCGGATGGAATTAAAACCGGAAGAAAAGCAAATTGCCATAACGACAGCCCGGTTTCATGATATTGGACTGGTTGCCTATGCAACACTTAACCGAAAGTTGTCTACCGAAGCAGAACTGGAACACCCGGTTCTGGGCAGTTTGATTTTGGAGATGATGGGCTCTGATCCGCTTATTTCCGCAGGAATAAAATCACACCATGAATGGATAAATGGTGGCGGTATGCCAGAAGGTTTGAAAGGTGACGATATTCCCTGGACCGGCAAGTTGGTTTCGATCTGTGAATATCTTTCAGAATTCATTGAAAGCCATGAAAATGACTCAAACTCAGATTCAGAAAAAATTCAGTCGCTTATAAACGAACTCAACCGCCGTTCAGGTAAACAATTCGAAAAATTTCTTGTTAGCGAACTGCTTGCTGTCATCAACAAATCTGACTGGAAATCCTTATCTGAGTTGGGGAAACCATGAGTAAATCAGGCCTTGCCGGCATTTTGATGTCGGTTTTTCTTTCGGGTTGCAACACCACAACACAGATTCCTGCTCCGTTTGGAGTTTGTTACACAAAACTGACCCCTGAAAATATTGTGAATTATAAGCTGGTTGTGGTTGAGCCCGATCATTACACAAAACTGGACATCGATGCGTTGAAAGAAGGCGGTACAAAGATGATCGCCTATGTTAGTCTGGGTGAAGTACATCCGACACGCTGGTACTTTCCGCTGGCAGATTCTACTGGCAACCTATTGGGGAAAAATGAAGATTGGGGCAGTCACTTTCTGAATATTGGAAGTCCGTCCGTCAGGCAACTCTTTCTTGACCGGATCATTCCGAATATCATGGCTTCAGGTTATGACGGATTATTTTTCGATACGGTCGACGCCGTTGCACCTTACACCACCCGCAAAAACCTGCAAAAAGATATGGCAGACCTGATCAATTCCATCCGGAAACAAAATCCGGATGCCATTCTGATTCAAAATGCCGGACTTTTTCTTCTGGATCAGACTTCTTCTTCAATCAATGCGGTTGCAATCGAAGATATTGCAAGTGACTACCAGTTTTCAGATCAGTCTTACCGGTATGCAAACGAACAGGAATTTTCTGAAAAAATAAAAAATATAACTGACCTTTCAGAAAAATATCATAAACAGTTTCTGCTGATTGATTTTTCAGACCGTGAAAACCTCACCGACAGTCTGCAATCCAGATTAAACGACTATCCGTTTCCTTACTTTATTGGTAAAATATCACTGGACGAACTTCCGGTTCTTCCTCCGGATGCCAACTAACAGGACTTCATGTACACTTTTCTCGCCATTACTTCTATTTTCCGGCTTTTTCTCTGGTTTTTCGTTTTGTACGGATTCATTGCACCCCTGCTGTTTCCAGAACTGAGAAAGATGAAATTTGTTGACCGGCTTATTCTTTCCTGGGTCGGGATTGGCGGCATCATTATGGGTGGGATCGTCATTCTGACTTCCCTTCACATGTACGATTTGTTCAGCATGGCCATTTTGCTTCTCGGTGCACCGTTGTTCAGATATTTCTGGACTCACCGCAAAAAAGGCATCATGATTCCCTTCCGGAATCTTGAAACCTCATTTGTAAACAAGATTATCAAACTGATTGAACTCAGAACCTTTTTCACCAAAGCAGAACTTAAAAAACGACTGACGCCAAAAAAGTCAGAAAATCAAACGGACAAATTTTATTTTGGTGTTCTGCTCGTCATCATTTTGGCCGCCGGTGCTATTCGTATCGTTCCCTCAATTGAAAATGCTGCCCCTTTCACACGGCTTTGGTATCAGGAACTGATCAAGGTAAAACACTTGAATCTTCAGGATTATTTTTTCAATTCTGTTGATCCGCTCGGTATGCATTCTCTGATAAATGTGGCTTCTGCCATGACCCAGGTAAGTCCTGAAATGATGCTCCATCTTTTTGGAAGTATTGTTGCCATGCTGCTCACCTTTTTAATCTGGTGGGTGATTTCACTCGTCACGTTTTACAGAACCTGGCTTGCTTTGATGGGCGCTGCAATTTATGCCATCGTGCCCACTTTGCTGACACCGCTTTCACTTGAACTTCAGATTGAATCAAATACCATCGACTTTGCCCTGTGCTTTGCCATTCCCACCGCCATCTGGATTACCCGTTTTCTCAGGTTGAACCAAAGAGAACTATTTCCGTTTATTCTTGCCGGGTTTATTGCAACCGGACTCAGTAACCTTTTTGTTCTCTTTATCATATTGATTCCCTTTCTTATAACTGAGCTTGTTCTGATCCCATCCAACCTGAAGGGGAAATTAAAACTGCTCACTTACAGCTCCATCATGCTCGGTCTGGTTTTCGCAACTTACCTCACCGGTTTAACCATCCATGACATTGAATTAAAACCCTTTTTCCTTGCCCAGCTTTATTCTACCAGCATGTTCAGCTATACACCCGGGCTTATTCTCCCTCTGGAATCTCTTTCAGCAGTTTATTTTTTATTGGCACTTCTTGGAGCAGGACTTTCAATGCTTCGTAATCGTTTGGCAAAAAGACCGCTAATGTCGAATGATGTGTTTCTGTTTGTTACGTTTGCCGTCGGGGCCTTTATCTATCTTCCCATTTTTAATATTGCTTATTTCTGGGTTGACATCGACCAGTTGAATGCATTCTATTCTTTCCTGATTCCGGTGATGCTTTCTGTATTTCTCTATGTCATTTTTTCAATGATCAACCGTCATGTTTTACCTATTTTCAAATGGCACGCAGAAAAAATTCTTCCGGTACTTATTATTTCAGCACTGATTTTCGCCCAGGGTGGAATTACGTTTGTGAGAACACTGCCTACCACCATGCCAAATGGCTTTTTCGAAGCTTATTATGAGATTATTGCAGGCCGTCTCGCTTATTCATACGCCACGGTAAGCCCTGAAATTGACAGGAATCTCGCCCTTAACCGGCACTTTTTCATGAATTACGAATTTTTCCTCAATGAATACGGCACCATGGATTCGCTCTATCACCAATACCTGAATGCACCGAAATCAAACTCCCGGGAACCTATCGTTCCCCCTTCAAGTATTTTTATTTTTGTTGAAAATCCAAATTCTGTTTCTATCGGGAATAGTGTGCTTTATAATGCCCCACTCGTTATGCAGCAAACAGCACAATGGGTTGAATCTTTCTCAACCTTGCCGGGACGAAAAATTGAGGAGTTTTACCGGGATGAATCGGTCATTGTCTATGAATTGGTAAACAAACCAAACGGATCAAAATTGCTTGATATTCTCTTTAACACTGACGAGGAGAAAAAGCCATGACCATCAGATTCGTTTTTCTCCTGATTTTGACACTGGTTTTTCTTTCCTGTGATCAGGGAACTGATAATTTCACACCCGTTACTGAAGAAAAAGACAACACATTGCTCTTGGTCATTATGAACAGTAAGGATGAACTCAGCCGGGGAATTACCGATAATCTGATGAAGTCAGCCGACTATGCCAAATTCCGGGTAAAAGTCATTGATGTGTCCCTGCTTCTGACCGGCATTGAAATCCCGGAATCAGTTAAAGAAATCGTGATCACTACCGATCAGCTTTCGAAATTGAAAGATACCAATTTCAGGATTCTGGTTGATTTTGCTGCCCGGGGCGGAACTATTCTGATTGCAGCAACCAGTTACGAAACCCGGCTTTTTTATCTGATGGGACTGAAACCCAAACCGGATATGTCACTCGATAATAAAACAAGTGGCTGGGTTTTCAAGGACAACGTTTTTCCTGGAATCGATAAAATTGAATATGGAAAAGTGATTGCACCTATTCACGGCGGATTTTCAGGCCGTGATTTTCTTCCGTCAACAGAGATCATCCTTAAGTCATTAAAAGAGCCTTCAATTCCATTACTTACACGAAAAAAGGTTGGTAACGGTCAGGTTTTTTACCTGAATACCTCAACCATGAACGACAAGGTTGCCCGTGGATTGCTGTTTTCAGTTGTTCTGCGTGGGTTGCCCGGCATCCCTTACCCGATTGCCAACACCTCAACCATTTTTCTGGATGACTTTCCGGCACCACTGTACAACACGATGATGCATCCGGCTGATAAAGAGTATTCTAAAAACCACGCCCATTTTGTTCATGATATCTGGTGGCCGGATACCAAAGCCATGGCAGATACGTTTGGTCTGGCCTATTCCGCAATGATGGCCATGAATTATAATGCCAATAACAATCCGCCATTTCCCTATTCTGAATGGGAAAATGGAAAAATAATTGAAAATGGAACAGTAGAAAACGGAAGTGTGAATCTTGCCAGAGATGTTGCCGGGTCACGTCATGAATTGGGTTTTCATGGCTATAACCACTTTTCATTTATGCAGCGTGACTGGCCTAATCCTGAATTCCTGGCCATGGCAATTCAATCCGTTGAAAAAAGATGGATTCTCGATGGACTTGGAGTCATGCCATCAACTTTCGTTCCGCCAACAAATGAAGCTGATTCGGCTAGTATTCCGATTCTGGCCAGACAAATGAGTTCGCTGAAGGTTTTCAGTTCACTTTATCTCGGCGATCTGAAAGAAGGCGGAAACCGGGAATTTGACCCTGAACCCTATCATCCGCAATTTTTTGACTATCCACGTATCACGTCAGGGTATTTATTCGAAGATGAATCACGGTACAATCAGGAAGGTATGTACATTCTCACCGGAATCTGGACGCATTTTGTTCACCCGGACGATGTTTTTCAGGAACTTCAGCGGGATGAAGACCAATTTGTAAGCCGGAACGGTGAAGGACTCTGGTGGAAAAATACACCCGGCAACCCAAAAAATTTGTACGGTGAATTCAGAAAACGAATTGTTGATATTAAAAGCCGTTTTCCGCTCATCAGGTTTTTACCCGCCAGAGATGCCGCTCCGATCGTGAAAAACTGGCGAAACATGAAACTGGCCGTTCAGCCAATGGATTCTGTAAACCGTTTTCACATCCTCAGTGAAAATAAAGAAGATTTTTACGGCATGTTCGTTACCAAAGATGACACCTCTCAGATTTTTAAAAAGTTGAGAGAATTTGCTCCCGGATTCCACTTTGAAAAACATTGGGATGGTTTCTGGGTCATGATGAAAACGGAATCCAAAAGATTTGACCTGCCTGAACTTCACAAAATCCATAAGGTCGACCCGACTGCCGTTCTTACCGCTCAGAACCAGGCCAGTGCAGAATTTAAAAAATATTCTCAGGATTTTACCGTTAATTCAACGTGGAAAGATACCCGCCTTGCCGATGCCCTGAATTCCCTGAAAAAGGGTAAAAATGATCCTAACAACACCGAAAACATCATTTCTTTGAGTGTTGAATTCGGACAGCTTCAGCATGCCCTCGATTTACTCAGAACCAAATTACTTTCGCTGAACGGCTGGATCGAAAAAGACGCTGAACGGTACACGACTTATACCCAATGGGAAAATAAAACAGATGAACTCTGGTCATTGGCTGAAATGCGCTGGGCAAAATTCCCTACCGATTCTACACTCAAACTCGTCGATTATTTTGATTCAAGATCCCCGCAAATCGATCCGGTTGTGAGAAAAAGGTGGCTGCTCAGAAAACTTTCGGTTTATCCCGATTCACTGGCTTTGAAAAGTGCCTATTCCGCTGAAAACCAGGAGGAAGACAGCTGGCCAAAAACCAAAGCTTTTTTAATCGAACTCATTGCAAACCATCCGCAAAGTGACAGTTTGTACCGGTATGCACTTCAGCGTTCGTTCTGGTATGATAAACCCGCTGAAAGTTTTAGCTGGTTTTTATCCTTTCCTGCACACAGCCACCCCCAGCTTATTCCGCTTGCAGAAGAAATTGCCCTGCTTTATGCCTGGAGCGGAAATAATAAAACCCTGGCGCTTGCCTGGGCAGGAAAAGCCAGAAATTTTGAAATTGTGACCTATCTTGACTGGTTGCGGGAATCAAACAGAATGGCAGAGTACATCAAAACTGCTGATCAGTATTTCACCCGCCATCCTGATGATGATTCGCTCGAATACCGGGTTGCTACCCACTTACTCGAATCTGGATTTTACAAACAAAGTCTGAAAAGATATCAATCAATTCCTTCTGAAAATGTAACCCAAACTCAGCAACTGCAATACCGTCAAAAACTTGATCAGGTTTATTGGAAATATCTGTTTCCTTTAAAAACCGACTATGCTTCCGTTTTTTCAGAGGAAAAAAGAAGTGAGTTAAGGGAAGAAGAATTAAAGATCAACGGCGTTTATGCTGAAGCGGGTCTCACATGGATCGGGGACAATTTTAAAAACGAAGAATGGCTCTGGAAAAGTAAAGTGACCTGGGGAGATCGCCGGACTTTTGTTCATGGAATTGGTGCCGACTGGATCAGCGTCAAATCGGTTATCAGCACTGAAACCATTCAGGATGCCTATTACCGGGTGAGTTATCAACCAACCTGGATACTGGAAGAAAGCCGGAAATGGCTGGATATGAAAGGTGGAATTGCCACCAACGGGGCAAAAATTTACCCGGAAGTTACCCTGTCTTTTAACCGTGCAAAGGGAGATACACTCTTTTATGTGTTGAAAACCAATTTTGAACCTGAATACATTCAAACAGCCATCCGGTCAAACATTTATGTGGCTGATCTTGAAGGCTATGGTGAATTAAAGGTTTTTTCCTCTCACCTTTTAACAGGCGGTTCCAAGCTGGAGTGGTACACAGACAATAACTGGGTTTCGACTTTAACCTCACGGTATCTCTTTTCACCCGACACATTAGTTGGTCTGTCGTGGCGTCCGCTTCTGGATGCCGGATGGTTGAATTCCGGAAAAATCTATGCAAGTGCTCAACCGTACTGGACGCCTGACAATTGGCTGATTGCCGGTGCCGGATTGCGGATTGAACGAGGATGGGAATATTGGTCGGTTTTTTCTGAAATACTTATGAAGAGCAGTAACCGGCAGGGAGCATTTTTAGAAGCGTCGTTAAGAATGGGTTGGGAACCCTTTCCCAGATTTGCAATCTCAGCAGGAACTGAACTCTCAACCAGCAGGCTTTACCGGTCGAATCTGGTAAATCTTCAGGCTAACTGGTTATTTTAGAAAGTTTAACCACACCCAAGCTAAAGCGCGGGTCTTAGGAAAGAACTCGAAGGATTTACAAAGGCCACAAAGAAATTCAGAGTTTTTGAAACCAGAATAACAAAACCACCCCGACTTCGCCACCCCCCGAAAGCGTTCGGGGCAGGCTCTCCTTAAAAAGGAGGGGAATTTTATTCACATTAAAAATTGACATAAATTTCAAGTCTATAATTGCCGTAACCCGTAACCCGTAACCCGTAACCCGTAACCTAAAAGTGATACCTAATCCCCAGTCCTGCATCAAGATCAACGGTACTTGAGGGTGAAATATAAAAAACCGGAGCAAGTTCAAGCGAAATATCCACCGGAAAAGAAGTAAAAAAATAAGCAGATCCTGCAACGCCCCTGACACCAAGTGCAATATCCTGATTGGTAATTATTTTCCCGCCAACACCATAAAAAAGGGCCAACGGATTATCTCTGATATCCAAATAATTAAAACTGTGAATTAAATAAGTGATATTCACATGCACACTATTTTGCTCATTTGAGGTATCCCAGGAAGCTGTTCCTTCAAGTGCATTTAACGAATTGAACCAATATTTCACTGTCAGTCCGGTCGGATTCCCGATCACAGCCCCGGCATGTAACTTTGATTTCTGTGCAAAAGATGAAGAAACAACTGACAGCAGTGAAACAACCAAGACCAAAAGGAGTTTGCATTTATTCATTCTTGATATCCTGATTGGGTATTTAAAGTGAATTTTTATCAATTCGTTCAAGAATCATGGGTTTTCTTGCCGGTTTTACTGAATCAACGGCAACAGAGGATCTCAACCGTTTTTCTGCTTCAGCAAGAGGTTTTTCTGAGTCTGCATGAACGGTAAACAGGGTATCTCCCGGATGAATTTTATCCCCAATTTTTTTCCTGACAGTAATGCCGGTCAACGGTGAAATCACATCATCTTTTGCCATTCTGCCTGCTTTAAGCAGAATACCAACCATGCCAATTTCTCTGGAATCAAATCCAGCAACATAACCGGTAGTTTCCGATTTTATTTCCAAACGAACCGGAGCTTTACCACGACTTTCAGGGTTTAAAATAACGTTTACATCCCCACCCTGTGCTTTTACAATCTCAAGCCATTTCTTCATGGCTTTACCTGAAGAAATCATCTCTTTTGAAATTGAAATTCCATCCTCAACTGAACCGGCCTTTTTACCCATATAAATCATGGTTCCGCACAAATGGTGAGTCAGTTCCATCAGATCAGGAACATCAACGCCATTCAGACAATCTATACACTCTTTCACTTCAAGCCAGTTACCTACTTCGTGGCCAATGGGTTCTCTCATGTTGGTGATGTAGGCAATTGTTTCCTTACCGAAACCAACCCCAATTCCAACTAAAGATTTTGCAAGGGCACGTGAATCCTCAAGTGATTTCATAAAAGCACCCGATCCGGTTTTTACATCCAGAACAAGGCCATCAATACCTTCTGCCAGTTTTTTTGACATGATGGATCCGGATATCAGCGGAATGGATTCTACCGTTCCGGTTACATCTCTCAATCCGTACATTTCTTTGTCAACCGGGGCAAGATCTTTGGTTTGCCCGATTAAAACGACACCGATTTCGGCAAGTTGTTTTCTATAGGCAACCAGATCAAGATCAGTTCTGAAACCAGGAATCGATTCGAGTTTATCAAGAGTTCCGCCGGTATGACCTAATCCCCGCCCGCTGATCATGGGAACGGGAACTCCGGCAGCGGCCACAATTGGTGCAAGAATCAAAGACACCTTATCACCAACGCCACCCGTTGAATGTTTATCAACTTTGAAACCAGGGATATCAGAAAGATCAAGAATAACACCTGAATCCATCATACAGCGTGTTAGTGTGACCGTTTCATCACGGGTCATTCCGTTAAAATAAACGGCCATCAGAAAGGCAGACATCTGATATTCTCTCACAAGTCCGTCACGATAGCCGTTAATAAGCCATTTCAGTTCTTCGGAAGTCAGTGTTCCTTTATTCCGTTTTTTAAGAATCAGTTCTACAGGATTCATTCAGAAAAGTCCTTGATTTCCATCGGAAAGTGTATAAATAAATGAGGCACTCAGTAGCAGCATGTCTGCATTCAGTTTAGGAACAAGTATTGTTTTCGTCCCATCCTGAATTTGGTTTTCAAACCGTGTCAGCCGGTACTGCAGATTAATTGAAAGAGATAATTCACGTGTCAGATAACGGTCAACACCAACAGCAAAAGAATAACCACGGCCGGTAAATCCATCCGACTTCTGATCAACCAGTTCATAAAAACCCAAGCCAGATTCAATAAAAAACTGATCTTTACTGTTCGGATTAAATTTAATTCTGAATTCAGTGTGAAATCCGTCGAACCCAACCTGCTTACTTTTTATAATTCTAAATTCATCATTAACGTGGCTCAGCGAAATAAAGCCAATATAACCTGACAAAAAATCGTTCAGACCATATCCCAAACTGAGATTAAAGCCAAAACCAGGCCAGATTTTTGTTTTTTTAACTCTGATATCCTGACTGATCGGAACTTCAAGAGCTGTGTCAAACCGGATTTTCAAACCTGTGTGCTGATTTTCAGGTTTCAATCTGTTCATCAACTCATCAACTTTGATGCGAAGGCTGTCAGTGCTTGTTTGTGCATTTACCTGACCGGAAGTAAAAAGAAAAACAACCAATAGAAAAGCCCGGAAACCCGTCATAGCCAAGTCCTTAGGATTTGAATACCCGTGATCCCGGCTTGATTACCGGAACACCCTCTTTACAAAGCGGACAGAAATCAGGCTCCCAGGCATTCACTTCAAGCTGAATAATCGAATAATAAGGCACATCAAAGGCTGCTTTTCCGTTTGAACGGTCAACAATGGATGCAACTCCGGCAATTTGGTGACCTTCATTTTTAAGTAAATCGTAAACTTCACGAACCGAGCCGCCGGTTGTAATTACATCTTCACAGATCAGAATGTTGTCATCCGGAAAAATTTCAAATCCACGGCGGATTTTCATTTCTCCGTTATCCCGCTCAGCAAATATCGTTCTTACGCCGAGCAATCTTCCAACTTCCTGACCAACCACAATTCCGCCAATTGCAGGCGAAATCACAAGCGTTATTCCGGCTGACTGATAATGTTTGGCAATGGCAGAACACAGCACCTCTGCATTTTTGGGGTATTGCAGCACTCTTGCACACTGAAAATACTGATTCGAGTGTTTACCGCTGGTGAGTCTGAAATGTCCGTCAAGAAGAGCTGAAGACGATTTAAAAAGTGCGAGAAAGTGTTCGGTTTGTGTCATAGTTGAATAGAAACGGGTTTAATAATCGTTAGTTGATCGGGTTGAACGTTGCAGCTCCAGGCCATCAGTTCAACTCCATTATTTACAGCAACCCTGAGTTCACGTCCGTAAGCCGGATCGAGGTCATCAGCAGGGCGCCAGACAGGGCAATCTTCCCGGTTGACAAGATAAAACATTACTGCTCTATTTCCCAACCGGACCTGCTCCTGAAGCTCAACCAGATGCTTTAGCCCACGTTCTGTAACTGAATCGGGAAAGGCTGCAATCCCGGTTTCTGCTGAGTACGTTGTATTCTTTACTTCCACAAAAACATCCGGTTTTCCGGGTTCAGAAAGAAGCAAATCAATCCGGCTGTTGGTGCCGTATTTCACTTCCCGTTTCATTGTTTGGTAATCAGCAAATTCAGGAATAAGTCCTGATGAAATGGCTTCTTCTACAAGAAAATTCGGCCGGGAAGTATTCACACCAATCCAGGATGAACCCGAATGAATCAGTTCAAGGGTAAATTTGAGTTTTCTTTCCGGATCGTCATTGGGAAGCAATGCTGCCCGTCGTCCTGATTCGAAAACCGTTTTCATTGATCCGGTATTCACACAATGGGCAGTTACTTCCCTGCCATCATCAAGCAAAACATCGGCAAAAAACCGTTTATATCTTTTGAGAAGTGTTCCGGTAACGAGCTGACGGGGAAAAATCATAACGGGATGGATTTTCCGGAAATGAAAAAATGTAAAACATCGTTATCATCGGGAATGAGGGTAAAACACGATTTGAATGAGTCTGGGATTGGAGTAGGTTTCCCGGTTTTTGCATCCAGATAAACCCAGTTTGTTTCCGCTTTGGCGACGACTTTTTTATCAGATTCCCGAAGAAAAAAATATTTCCGTTTTGAAGCATTCACGCCAAAATCGTGTATCCAGGTAACGTGGATGAGCATTTCACCTTCGTAGGATGGCCGGATGTACTCGATGAAGTGTGACCGGATCACCCAGGTGGTTTGCGTTTCCTGATACTTTTCAAACGACCAGCCCTGAGTTGTGGAATGCTTTGTGGCGATATCCTGCATCCATTTCAGATAAACCAGATTATTGACGTGCTTATTGGCATCAATCGTATCGGGTGTGATCAGTTTGGAGTAAAAAAAGATTCCGTCCATGAAAAACAGTTATAAGTTATAAGTTACAAGTGGTAAGTTTTGCATTAAAAGTCCCCCTTTGAAGGGGGTACGGCGAAGCCGGGGGGATGTTTTTATCTTTTAAGTGGTTGGTTGAAAGCGATTAGTTGTGTGTTAGACAATCCGTCCAAACCAGATTTTCCAATTATATATAAATGTTCTAAATTTGGGGATTCAATTTTCTACTACCTACTACCTACTACCTACTACCTACTACCTACTACCTACTACCTACTACCTACTACCTACTACCTACTACCTACTACCTACTACCTACTACCTACTACCTACTACCCCTCAATTCAACTTCAAAATCAAATCCTGAATCCGGCTGATTTGCTGTTCTTTTCTTGTTTTCAGTCGTTCGTAATGAATACTCTGGGCAATGGTTTCTGAGTAGGAAAGATGAAGATAAATGGCACCAAGTGTTTTATTATTTTCAAGCAGCATGTTCACGAGGTGGGTTCTGAGGTGATATTCTGAAGGAAGATCTGCTTCAACTTTAAAAGGTTTGTAAGCCGGCTTATCAATCTGATTGCTTGCCAGTTCAATATCAAGCTGCAATCCGTCTGCTTCCTGTTCTTTTAAAAGTTCACGTGTTACATCCTGAAGGAAATTATACTTGATAATGGGGATGAGGAGTTTGTAAATATCCGTGTTTTCATGTTCCATCTGCCATGCATTGCGGAAATAATCTTCCGTACGGTTTTTTTCAAGCAAACCTGGCAACCAGGATTTAAGCGTATCGAGGAATCCCGACATAAGTTCTCCTTTTAAAGATGCAAAGTTACTAAAATTTACGCCAATTAAGCATTAAGCTACGGTTAAAGGAAAGGTTACGGGTCACAGATTACGGGTCACGGGAAAAATGCACTTACCAATATTATGAAACCATTTCGTGTAAAGACAAAAAACCATGAAATAGTTATTTTGAATTTTGTAACCCGTGATACGTAACCCGTAACCAATCACGCAGGTTCAACATCAATAATCAGCCGGGAGGATTTCGGCCAGGATCTTGCCGTTACCTGAAGCTGATGCAGAAACGGTGTGAGATCCCGTGTTACCGGGAATTCTCTGGGGATAAATAGTAAAACCTGCTGCCGGTACCAACCACCCACTTTATCAACTGCCGGTGCTGCCGGACCTCGAACCCAATCCCTGTTAAATCTGGAAGAAAGTGCAACCGCCACTTCACCGACTTTTGCAAAAGCTTCTGATTCGGTTTTTGCTTTCACTTCAAACTGAACCATTCTCTGAAACGGCGGATAACTGAGTTCCTTCCGGCTGTCAATTTCCTGACGGTAGTAACCTGCAAAATCATGGTTGATCACATGTTGAAACAACGGGAATTCCGGGTGGTACGTTTGAATAATCACTTCACCGGTGAGTTTTCCACGGCCTGAACGGCCGGCAACCTGAGCCATCAGCTGAAATGTTCTTTCGGATGCGCGGAAGTCCGGCATCAGCATTCCCATATCGGCATTCACGACTCCAACCAACGTCACGTGGTGGAAATCGAGTCCTTTGGCAATCATTTGCGTTCCGAGCAGAATCGAAGCCGGATGTTTTTTGAATTCTTTAAGCAGATTATCGTGAGCTGATTTTGTTGATGTGGTGTCCTGATCCATCCGGATCACAGGCGTTCCGGGGAAGTTTTCCTTCAGAAAATCTTCAACCTGCTGTGTACCGTAACCCACGGGCTTCAAACTAAACGATCTGCATTTCGGACAGGTATCCACAGGCCGGGCAGTGAATCCGCAATAATGACACCTCATATTCCGGGTGCGCTGATGCCAGGTCAGCGAAATCGAACAATCAGGACATTCGTGAACCCATCCGCAATCCCCGCATTCCACGTAATTGGAATATCCGCGGCGGTTCTGAAGTAAAATCACACCCTGCCCGTCTGCCAGCCGTTTTCTGATGGCATCCATCAACGTGGGTGCAACCGGACCGTTAAATGGCCGGTTTTTCCGTTCTTCACGCATATTCAGGATTTTTACTTTCGGAAGGGTGGCATCATCTGCCCGTTCTTTGAGCGTGATGAGCTGATATTTCCCTTCTTCCGCCAGGTAAAAAGATTCAAAAGAAGGTGTTGCACTTCCCAGAATAACCGGACATTTATTCATCCACGCCCGGTAAATGGCAGCATCTTTTGCAGAATATCGGGGAGCCGGTTCAAATTGTTTGTAGGAAGATTCATGTTCCTCATCCACAATAATGATCCCCAGATTTTTCAACGGAGCAAACAGCGCAGACCGGGGTCCGATGACAATTTTAAATTCACCGCTGAGAATCCGTTTCCAGGTGAGAAACCGTTCTGAATCATTTTTTCTCGAGTGGATGACGCCGATTTTGGTTCCGAAATGGCGTTCAAAACGGGAGACCGTTTGAGGCGTCAGGGCAATTTCTGGAACGAGGATAAGTCCGGTTTTCCCGGTTTGAAGAACTTCACGTAATGCTTCGATGTAAAGATGGGTTTTCCCTGATCCGGTCACACCAAAAAGCAGCATTGGGCGGAATCCACCTGCCTTGATATTTGCCTGGATCTGACGCCAGGCCACATTTTGCTCTTCGGTGAAAGTGATGGAATCTGTTGGTGGCAAAAACGGAATGTCGGTTGTTGAAACCAGATGAAATTCTCTGATCAGAACTCCGGCATCCATAAATTTTTTCATAAATCCGGCAGTTAAACCAAACTCCGCACTAACCGGAGACTCCAAAACTCCTTTTTGAAGCTGAGTCTGATGGTCACTCAGCCAGGTTTTAAATTGTCTTTGTTTGGGTGACCGAAGCTGAATCTGGTCAAGCTTTTCAAAATCTCCGGCCTTCCAGTATTCAGCCTTCACTTTTTTCTGATGACTCTCGGTGATAAGTTCTTCTTCCTTCAGAAATCCCTGAGAAGTAAGATCTTTCAACCCTTTATAAAAAAGCTGTTTATCCTTAATCAACCGGTTCAGTTTGGCTTTATCCCACTCTTTTTCATCCCGGAAATGACGAAGAATTGCATGCGACCAGTCCAGTTCACTTTCCGGTTCTCTGATCAGGGTGATTTTGGTGCGGGATTTCGAAACGAGTTCGGCAGGAAAAAAAGCCTGCAGCACTTCACCTAATGTGGCCTGATAATACTCAGAAATCCACCGGGCAAAAGTGAGTTGTTCATCGGTAAAAATGGGTTCTTCATCCAAAACGGACTGAATCATTTTTAACGGTGTTGTTGGTTCTTCCAACCGGATTCCCGTAACGTAGCCGACCAGTGTCTGACGACCAAACGGAACAACAACCCGCTGACCGGGCTGCAAATGTCCGGCATGGGTTCCGGGCAGGAAATCATAGTCAGACTGAACCGGAATGGGAATGGAAACCTGAATGATCATGAATTAACCAAGAAAACGATCTGAGTGAATGGAATCCGGCAGGATGCAGGATTCATATTTCCCGAACCAGCGATACCGGTTCCGGGCAACAAAGTTATAAATTCCGTCAGTTATAAACCCGGGCAAAAGTTGAAAAATCAGAAAAATCAGCCAGAATCCGCCCAGATAACGCAGGATTCTGAAAACGGCTTTTGAACGGATTAAAACTTCAGAACCTTCGGCCCAGACAACTGAATCAGCTTTAAAAACGTCGGGATTGTGACTTTTTATTTTTTCTGCAGTTTGTCCCTGAAGCGGGGCAAAGACCAGTTTCTTCTTCCTGTCGAACCGCAGAATAAACCTGACAAAGAAATGGCAGGTTGGGCATTCACCGTCATAGAATAGAATCATAGGGGAAGAAGGTAGAAGTTAGGAGATAGAAGTTAGAATAATCCGATGTCATCCCGGACTTAGCCTGCCCTAAACGCTTTCGGGGATCCGGGATCCATCCAAAGTATTTTTATGGTGTTTTAGGGATGTATTTAAGGTTGTCATTCCCGCGAAGGCGGGAATCCAGAATGGGTCATTTTTACTGAACTTAAATATCCACAAAATATTATAGGTACTTGATTCCAAGCACCATAGTTCAATTTGGAAAAATATCTCTGAATAAAATACTGGATTCCCGCCTTCGCGGGAATGACACCCCAAAAACCAATCCCAACCCCTACTTTTTCTTGCTGTAAGTAAACAGAAAATCTTTTTCTTCAGCAGTCAAACCGGCATACCCTTTATCCGCAATTTTGTCAAGAATTTCATCAAGACGCTGAGACTCTGTCTGTGGTTTTGCGGTTTTGGTTTCTTCGTAAAAATCGTAAACCTTGGCTCCGCCCGGAGGTGCTTTTGCTGCAGGTGGAGAATTCAGTGAATTGGTAAACTTTTTCCACAACCGGCCAAAGTCACCACCTTTTTGCCAGTATTTGATCATGATAAATCCAAAAATCATCCCGCCAAGATGGGCAAAGTGAGCAATTCCCGAATTTGCACGGGTTAATCCGCTGAAAAGTTCAATTCCGCCATAAATCAGAACGAAATATTTTGCCGGCATCGGAATCAGCAGAGAGACAAAAATGATCCGGTTCGGGAACATCATTCCGAAGGCAAGCAGAATTCCATAAACTGAGCCTGAAGCACCAACTGTTGGGGCACCCGATCCTTCAAGCATCTGAATACCGAGATGTAAAACCCCGGCACCGATTCCTGTTACCATGTAATAAGTGAGAAACCGTTTGCTTCCCCAGTAATTTTCGAGTTCAACACCAAACATCCAGAGACCAATCATGTTAAAAAGAATGTGGAAGAATCCGCCATGCATAAACATGTAAGTCACCAATTGCCAGGGCATGAAAAGTCCCGAATCAAGTGGCCAGAGCGCAAAATATACAGTAAGAAAGTTATTGCTGTTTTCGCCGAAAAGAATATAAGTCAGCAGAAAAACGATGACGTTTATAATCAGCAGATTTTTGATTACAGGTGGCATATAGGTAAATCCGCCACCCATTGGGTTATAAGGATCTTGAAAACTCATAAATTCAACACTTTAAAAATTGGTTTGCTAATCTGCAGAACAACAGATTGGGGTGAAAAGATTCAATATGTTAAAAATGCCGGATTTTGGTGAGAAAAGAAAGGGGGAAAACAAGTGATATTGGTCAGTGGTAAGTGATTAACAAAAAAGGATCGTCTCCCCGGCAAAAAGCCATGAAAACGATCCTTTGAAAATTCAGAAACCACCCCGTCCCGTTGGGACACCCCCCGAAAGTGTTCGGGACAGGCTCTCCTTTAGAAAAGGAGGGGAATCATCATACTTACCACATATCACGTATCACATATCACTCTTACCTGGTCACTTATCCGTCAGGGCAGCAACGCCGGGAAGTACTTTTCCTTCAAGGAATTCGAGGGAAGCACCGCCACCGGTTGAAACGTGCGAAACCTGATCATCAAGTCCGGCCTGAGCAATAGCTGCAGCACTGTCACCGCCGCCTATAATAGTAGTAGCACCGGTTTTGGTGATATCAGCAAGTGCCTGTGCAATAGCAAACGTTCCTTTTGCAAAATTCGGCATTTCGAAAACGCCGGCAGGTCCGTTCCAAACCACAGTTTTTGCTTTTGCCAGCACATCCTGGATTTGCTTGATCGTATCAGGTCCGATATCCAATCCCATCCATCCGTCAGGAATTTCAGTAGCTTTTACCACTTTAAAATTTGCATCATTCTTGAATTCATCGGCAACAACCACATCAACCGGAAGCATGATCGTTTTACCTTTTGCTTTTGCTTCAGCAAGAAGTGATTTAGCAAGTTCAATTTTATCTTCTTCAACAAGAGATTTTCCAACGTTCAGACCCATTGCCTTGTAAAAAGTAAAAATCATTCCACCACCGACGAAAATGGTTTCAACTTTATCAAACAGGTTCTGAATCACATCAATTTTACCGGAAATTTTCGATCCGCCCAGAATCGCAACAAACGGACGAACCGGTTTTTCAACAGCTTCACCCAAATATTTCAGTTCTTTGGCAATCAGATATCCCGAAGCACTTTGTTTGAAATAATGAGTTACGCCTTCTGTTGAAGCATGCGCACGGTGGGCAGTTCCGAATGCATCGTTCACATAAACATCACCATAGGAAGCGAGTGTTTTTGCAAATTCTGCATCGTTTCCTTCTTCCATTTTGTAGAAACGAAGGTTTTCGAGCAGCAGAACTTCACCGGGTTTCAGTGCAGCAGCCTGAGCTTTTGCATCGTCACCAATGCAATCTTCAGCAAATTTCACGGTTAGACCCAGCAATTTGGAGAGGTGAACCTGAACAGGTTTCAGGCTGTATTTCAGATCTTTCTTTTCTTTCGGACGGCCAAGGTGACTCATCAGAATGGCAGATCCGCCTTCTTTGAGGATTTTTTTAATGGTCGGAAGGGATTCAACGATACGACGGTCATCGGTAATGGCAAGGTTTTCATCGAGGGGAACGTTATAATCCACCCGGACCAGCACTTTTTTACCTTTGAGTTGCAGATCATCAATGGTTAGTTTCATCAGATTTCTCCTGTTTCAGATTAAAATTGTGGCGTGAAGGTACGGAAATTCAGTGAAAAAGATAAATACAACGACATCTGAAAAAGGGGATTAACTGAAGTCTAATTTTTTTATTGGTTACGGGTCACGGATGACGGGTAACGGGAAAATGCATAATTTTAAATTTTGAATTTTTAATTGGGGTTTAACCGTTAATAAATAATTTCACCATTTTCTTTATTTACAGGTGTCACCAATAATGCTTTTTGATTTTTTCTTTATTGGTGGCAGTTGCTGGTTAAGTTTTGTTCTGTTTTCTTTACTAAAGAATGATTGGTATAGATTTTTTGTCTTTCCATTCAAAATTTATAATTCTCCTCTCTGCTCTGCCTTCATCATTCAAAATTTAAAATTCATAATTCATAATTCTGCAGCCTTGCTTCCTCCCTTCCTTTTTTCCGAACTTAGTAAAAAGCAGGAGCAAAACATGACCGTAAAAGAAGTCCTTTCTGAACTTGAGGCAATGGGAAGTCCGGCAATTAAAAAGGTTTTGATGAATCACGGAGCCCGTGAACCGTTTTTCGGAACCAAGGTTGAAGATCAGAAAAAGATTCAGAAGAAAATCAAAAAGGATTATCAGCTGAGTTTGGATTTATACAAAACCGGAATCTCTGACGCCATGTATCTGGCCGGACTCATCGCTGATGAGAAAAGAATGACGAAGAACGATTTACGGAACTGGGCTGAAGGAGCTTATTGGTATATGCTGAGTGAATATACGGTTCCCTGGGTCACTGCAGAATCACCGTTTGGCTGGGAATTGGGTCTGGAATGGATTGAATCGAAAGATGAAAAAATTGCCTCGGCTGGCTGGTCGACACTTTCAAACGTGGTTGCCCTGAAACCGGATTCTGAACTTGATCTTGACGTTTTATCTGCGTTCCTGGATCTGATTCAGGAGAAAATTCATTCCTCACAAAACCGGGTGAAATACACCATGAACGGATTTGTGATTTCAGTTGGGGCGTATGTGAATCCCCTTTCAAAAAAAGCCATCGAAACCGGACTTCATATCGGGAAAGTCCAGGTTGATCTGGGCGGAACGGCTTGTAAAGTCCCTCTGGCACCGGAATACATCGAAAAATGTATAACCCGCGGAACGCTGAAGAAAAAGAAGAAAATGGTGAGATGCTGATGGATACTCATTTCACAAGCCTGGGGGTTTTGATCCCGACGATCCACCCAAAATGGATAAAACCCATTTCGAAATTGTGCATAGAAAATGAATAAAGGCTGCCGGGCGTTCAAAGGATATTGATGATATTGAGAATTTGAGGAAATAAAACAGGGACCGGATCCATCTTACAACAGGAAAGACAGGTTCTGACCAGAACCTGATGGTGACTCCGTGCACCATCAGGATTTTTTATTTTCGTTTACCAGTAATGAGGTAATCCCTGTTATTTGCAAACCCGAGTGCCACTAATAACTCCCCTTTTACCGCCAGTCTGGTAAAAAAGAACTGTTCTACCCCCATTTGATTGACCTCCGGATAGACTTTCCAGGTTCCTCCATTAAAATGAACCAGGTGAGAAAAACTGTCAAATATCCAATAATCAATATCAGAATTTCCTCTTACTCCTGACGGCCAGATATTGATTCCGCTCGAACCTGTATCAAGTGACAACCATTTCTTCAGGTACGCATCGTATCGCATTAAATATCCTGCTGTCAGGTATTTGTGCTTTTCAGTCACCCAGATACCGGTTTGATTAAATGAATTAAAAGACAGTTTATTGGGAAACCGTTCAAGTTGGGAGCCATTTAGTTTCAGGATGGGAGCATCAACATCCTGCCCGTATTTTTCTGCCATGACGAACACCCCTTCACTGTTGCCCCACAGATCAGTCAGATGCAGATCAGTCACCTTTGGCATGCGGGTAAAGGTACTTCCATTGAAATGGAGGATGCCGCCGCCAAGCCCGGTAAAGTACATATTTGAATTACTTGTTCCATAAATTCTTTCACCAGCAAGTCCAATCCCTTTTAATTGCGTAACTTGAATCCAGTGCAATCCCATATCATCTGAGTAGGATATTCCACCAGCATCACTCATAACCCATACCCGTCCTTCAGGCGTTTTAAAAACTGCTGCTCCCATATTGTAGCCAAACAATGGACCCGACGCGTAGTCAAACCTAAAAACCAACCGCCATTTTTCCCAAATTGAACCGTTCCAGTGCATCAGATTATATACCTCATCTGTCTTGAAATTGATAACTATATCACCTGCAACCCAAATATCATTCTCGCCACCGATCCAGACATCATTGATTGATGAGCCGCTACCTCCCAATTCGGTCAGACTGAAAGTGAAGGCATGGCTGGTTGTATCTCCGGTTGTTCCAATGACTGGATTACTTGAAACCGGGTAGCTGTTGCCTGTGGTGAGGTGGGCCTGCCAGGAGTAGGTCGTTTTGGGTTTGATCTGCCAATCGGTGACAATGGTATCAGTGCCGTACAGCCGGATGACCTGATACTGTCCCCCATCCCTGGTCATGGCTATCATAGCTGGTTTCGTAATACTGTTTTCAACATGCAGAGAAAGGGTGGCGAAGATTGGTTCAAGATCGGCAATCGCTAAAGTTATTTGTCTCTGTTCTTTTTCCTCCGGTTCCTGACAGGAAAATGAAATTATCAATAAACCAGGAAGCAAAAACGCAGATAAAGCTGAACTTTTTATAAATTTCATATTTTTCATTGCCTAAACTAATTTCATTTATGAAATGATAACGAAAAGGTTTATAATATTCCCAGGATCACAACTAAACAAACAAACGCCACTCCGGGTTTTTATCCTTTTAAAATTTACCTAAAAAACAAAATAAGTTTAATTGAATGCGGGTATTTGGTTTTTGGGTTCAGATGAAAGGAATGCGATAAACCTAATTTTATTAAACGCCAAAATCAAATAACGCACTCATTTGTCGGTTATTTATTAATGAATTATGGTAATTATCTGTTTTATTTCACCGGGGGTTGGATACGCTTAACGTAGTACGTTGTACGCTTTACGTTGTATGGGAAACGAAATTCAAAATCCCGGAGGGATTTAAAATGAATAGCCCCGGGTGAAACCCGGAGGTTTGACACAAAACAAAATTCTTTCAACCCGTCAACTGACGGGTTGAATGCTCGCCGTTTCGTCCGGATTGAGCTCAGTGGATTAACTGAGATTTGTGACCGGACGAATGACCAAAAAACGAACCGTTTCCATTGGGTTGTGACCCGGCATTTCGACAAGCTCAATAACCAGGCTATTCATGTTTTGTCCCGTCGGGGCAAGGAAAATCAAATTGTAGAAACATTTCAAACCTGGTATCCTGAGCCTGCCGAAGGGTTTCCGTTGACGGACTTTCGGGATAATATACAAATTATTTTCTGCGAATTCTGCGTTTTCTGTGGTTGAAAAATGATGTTAAAATTTACCTGGGAGACGGATCTGGGATCCGCCAAATTTCTAAATTCTTTCAAAATAAGGAGACGGATCTGAGACCCGTCTCTACGAAATTCAAATAAAAAATCTCCCTCCGCTTTGCGTTCTTCGCGAGAGAGCAAACTCCCCTAAAACAAAAAAGTCCGCCGAATGGCGGACTTTCCTGCAAATAAACACCAAAAACAGAACCGATTAATACCGGTAATATTCCGGTTTGTACGGACCAGCAACAGTCACACCGATATACTCAGCCTGCTCAGTTGAGAGGGTTTCGAGTTCAACACCCAGTTTGGCCAGGTGAAGACGGGCAACTTTTTCATCCAAATGTTTCGGAAGGGTATAAACCTTATTCTCGTACTTATCAGAATGCAGCCAGAGTTCGATCTGGGCAATGGTCTGATTGGTAAAAGAATTCGACATCACAAAAGATGGGTGTCCGGTAGCACAACCAAGATTAACAAGGCGGCCTTCAGCAAGAACGATGACATCACGGCCGTTAGGCAGGGTGTATTTATCAACCTGAGGTTTGATTTCAATCTTCTTTGCACCTGATTTGTTGTTCAGCCAGTCCATATCGATTTCAATATCGAAGTGACCGATGTTACAAACCACAGCCTTATCCTTCATTTTCTCGAAGTGGCGGGGTTTTACAATGTCTTTGTTTCCGGTTGCGGTTACAATAATATCCGCTTCAAGAACTGCAGTATCCATGGTTTTAACTTCAAAACCTTCCATAGCAGCCTGAAGTGCACAGATCGGGTCAATTTCAGTTACGATAACCCGAACACCGGCATGACGGAGAGATTCAGCTGAACCTTTACCCACATCACCAAATCCGGCAACGACAGCAACTTTACCGGCAAGCATGAGATCAGTTGCACGGCGGATAGCATCAACCAGAGATTCACGGCAGCCGTATTTGTTATCAAATTTTGACTTGGTTACCGAATCATTCACGTTAATGGCAGGCATGGTAAGGGTACCATTTTTCATCCGCTCATATAAACGGTGAACGCCGGTAGTGGTTTCTTCTGAAAGACCACGGATTCCTGCAGAAAGCTCAGGATATTTATCAAGTACGAGGTTGGTAAGGTCACCGCCATCGTCAAGAATCATATTCAGAGGCTGTCCGTCAGGGAAGAACAGGGTTTGCTCAATACACCAGTCGAACTCTTCAGCGTTCATACCCTTCCAGGCATAAACCGGAATTCCGGCAGCAGCAATTGCAGCAGCAGCATGATCCTGGGTTGAGAAAATATTGCAGGAAGACCAGGTAACATCAGCACCCAGTTCAGCAAGCGTTTCAATTAAAACGGCTGTTTGGATGGTCATGTGCAGACATCCGGCAATACGGGCACCTTTGAGAGGTTTTGTTGCGCCGTATTCAGCACGGAGAGCCATTAACCCGGGCATTTCTGCTTCAGCCAGTTGAATTTCCTTCCGGCCCCACTCTGCCAGTGTGATGTCTTTCACCTTGAACGGCAGTTTTTTTACTTCAGCATCTAACATGTTTTTTTCCTTATTGATTTTTTTAAATGTCTTTGCAGAATTGGTTTTTCTGCAGATTTGGGAAAAGAAGTGGTTAGTGAATTGTCATCCTGAGTGATCCGGCTTTTGCCGGATTGTATCGAAGGATGAAGAATTACAAACGAACCAAACCAAAAAATGTGGGCACTTCGACTCCGCTCAGTGACCACATTTTAAAATCCCAATCCCATTTTCACCAGATTAAACAGGATTTTCTTCCTGTTGGGTTCCGGAATTACTTCACTGCAGCCTTCAATTTTTCAACGAAGTCGAGTTTTTCCCAGGTGAATTCTTCGCCGTTGCGGCCAAAGTGTCCGTAAGCAGCGGTTTTTAGATATTTTGGCTTTTTCAGATCCAAACGATCAATAATTCCCTTTGGAGTCATATCGAAAAGTTCGATGATTGCCTTTGAAATTTTATCTTCAGGAACGGTGTTGGTTCCGAACGTTTCAACCAGAATTGAAACGGGTTGGGCAACCCCGATTGCATAGGCAACCTGAACCTGACATTCTTTTGCCAAACCGGCAGCAACCACGTTTTTCGCAATATGACGGGCAGCATAGGCAGCAGAACGGTCAACTTTCGATGGATCTTTTCCTGAAAAAGCACCGCCGCCATGGGCAGCACGGCCACCGTAAGTATCCACGATAATTTTACGTCCGGTCAGACCGGAATCTCCGTGCGGACCACCAATTTCAAAACGGCCGGTCGGATTCACGTGGTAAATGGTTTTATCATCAAGATATTTTGCAGGAATCACTTCAGCAATTACATTTTTAATGCAATCTTCTTTAATTGTTGCCTGATTCACGTCACCATCATGCTGGGTAGATATGACCACAGTATGAACCCGTTTGATTTTTCCACGTTCAGAATATTCAACGGTGACCTGACTTTTTGAGTCGGGACGCAGATAATTCATGATGGATTCATTTTTACGGATGTAGGCCAGTCTTTCAACCAGTTTATGTGCCCAGTAAATCGGCGCAGGCATGTAACTATCAGTTTCATCACAGGCATACCCGAACATCATACCCTGATCACCTGCACCACCGGTATCAACACCCTGAGAAATATCAGGACTTTGCTGATGGATTGCATTCAGGATTCCGCAGGAATCGGCTTCAAACTTATACTCAGATTTGGTGTAGCCAATTCTTTTAATCGTTTTTCTGACCACGTCCTGAAAATCGACATAGGTTTTGGTCGTCACTTCACCTGCAATGACCACCAAACCGGTGGTAACGAGGGTTTCAACGGCAACCCGTGATTGGGGGTCGCCTTTCAGCATTTCATCTAGGATGGCATCAGAAATCTGGTCAGCCACCTTGTCCGGATGGCCTTCAGAGACCGATTCCGATGTGAACAAAAAAGACATAGTATTTCTCCGGTTGTTATATTTTTAATTGTTATTTAAAATCAAGTTCAGTCATATCGCCTACATTTACCCTGCGGAACCGGCCGGCTATCAAAGCTCCGTTTCCAACAATTGATTCTTCAAGTAAAGTTGCGTCCACCCGTGCTTCAGAACCGATAATCGAATTTCTGATGACAGAGTTTTTAATTACGGCATTCTCACCAATTGAAGCATTCGGACCAATTACGGAATGAGTAATATTCGCAGAAGGATGAATGAAAACAGGTGGAATCACAACTGATCCAACAAGTTCAGCCTTTTCTGCTTTCATACTCAGCAAAACCTGATTGGTTGAAAGAAGGGTTTCAGGTTTTCCGCAATCGTACCAGCCTTCAACATTGAAAGTGGTAAACGTATGTCCGCCTTCAATCATTCTCTGGAGAGCATCTGTCAGCTGATATTCATTTTTCGTTCTGACGTTATTTTCGACCAGATAATTCAATGATTCTTTAAGTAACGCCGGCTTGGTGATGTAATACAACCCAACCATTGCCAGATGGGACGTTGGTTTTTCCGGTTTTTCGATCAGCTTTTTGATGACCCCGTTTTCAACTTCTGCAACACCAAAACGACGGGGATCTTCAACATATTTCACACCCAACGAAGAATCTTTGGCATTGAATACTTTTTTAAGATCCACATCAAAAATGGTGTCACCCAAAATAATAAAAACAGGTTCGGTGTCACTGAAGGTTCTTTGAGCAACCCAGATCGAGTGACCTAAACCCAAAAGTTCAGTTTGTTCTACAAAATCAATGGGGATTGAATAATGAGACCGAAGATATTTTTCAATAACTTCACCCATGTACCCAATGATAACCGTAGCTTCGGTAATTCCGTCTTCGATCAGTTTGTCGAAAATGTGCCCGATAATGGGTTTTCCGGCAACGGAAAGCATCACTTTTGGCAGAGTGTAGGTGTGTGGCCGTAACCGGCTTCCCATTCCGGCTACCGGAATAATTGCTTTCATATTTTCCTCATGGTTTGGTTACAGTCTGGTCAGGACTTTGAAAATTTTTTGATCAGATTTGAAATGGATTCATCTGAAATCGGAAGTGATTCGGTCACTTTTACTGGTTTTGCTTCTGTCCGGATTTCAGGTTTTGCAACCGGTTTTTCTTCTTTTGGCGGATGAACATTTCCAGCTTTCGAACGGATGCGGTCTTCAATCTCTTCAATCCAGGAATGAACGGGTTCAGATGTTCTAACCGGAGAAGAAACCGGTTGACTCTGAGTTGATTTAACTTCAACCGGTTCTTTGCTTACCTTAGATTTGTATGGCGTGAGATAAGGTTCTGGTCGTTTAACTTTACTCACCGTTTTCTCCTCATTTGCGGAAATTGGTTTTGTGGAAGAAGTCCCCATCCAATTGGCCGTATATTCCCGGGTTTCAAAAGCGATCCGCTTGATGTTGAGCAAATGAACCGGCGTGATATTGTCAGCGGTGATACTTCCGCCCCAGGTGCCGCAACCCAAAGTCAGTGCTGGCGGAAGGTTTGTTGTAAAACCAACTGCACCAAGAGAAGACATCGAGTTTACCACAATCCGCATAGCCGGTTTTTTAAGGGCAAATTCGGTAATGACCTTTTCGTCGGAAGAGTGAAGTGACATGGTATGTCCGATTCCGCCAAAATTCAGAATCTGCATGGACCGTTCACATCCTTCCTGCCAGCCGTTCACTGTGAAAAAGGACAAAATCGGCGACAAGGTTTCCATCGAAAGCGGATCTTCTTTTCCCACCTTCTGGATTTCAGCAACCAGAACCCGTGTATCAGCAGGTAAAGAAATTCCGGCGCCCTGTGCAATTTTCACTGCTGGCTGACCCACAACGTCCGGATTTAATTTTCCGCCCGGAACCGCATATTTCTCCAGTTTTTTTGTGTCTTCCGGCGAAAGAAAGGCTGCTTTGTATTTTTTCAACAAGTCTAAAACCTGGGCTTTTACCGGTGCATCAACAATAATCGATCGTTCAGTCGAGCAAAGTGTTCCGTTGTCAAAAGAACAGCTCGAAATAATATCTCTGATGGCCTTATCCAGTTTTGCCGTACGGTCTACATAACTGGGAACATTGCCTGAACCAACGCCATAGGCAGGTTTACCGGTAGATTGTGCAGCTTTTACCATGGCACTTGAACCGGTTGCCAGAATCACGTTGGTCAATTTGTGGCGCATGAGTTCTTCAGTTCCTACAATGGAAACTTCAGTCATGCAATGAATAAGTCCTTTGGGTGCACCAGCACGTTCAGCAGCATCACGAACCACATTTACGGCTTCGAGTGTGCATTGAATTGCCTTCGGGTGCGGTGCCATGACAATCGAATTTCTTGATTTCAGGGCAATGATTGCCTTGTAAAGTGCTGTTGAAGTCGGATTGGTAGTTGGGATAAGGGCTGCAATGACACCCATGGGTTCAGCAACTTCCCACACTTTTCCATCAGCAGATTTGTGAACAATCCCGACTGTTTTTAAATCTTTGATTGATTCATAAACAGTTCTCGAACCGAATTTATTTTTCAGGATTTTATCTTCGTACCGACCCATTTTGGTGTTTTCAACAGCAAGCTTGGCCAGTTTTTCACTGGCAGCTTCGCCGGCTTCAGCCATTGCTTTTACAATTTTATCCACTTGTTCCTGAGTGAATTCCTTGTAAATCTGCTGGGCTTTAGAAGCCGTTTCCAGAAAATCTCTGGCCTGCTGAATCGACCTTAAATCGGCACTGAGTTCCATTAATGCTCCTGTTTACTCTACTGACCAGAGGCTAAGTCCGGTATTGGGGTCAAATCCACGTTTCAGCGGACCCCCATCAAACACTTCGATAAAAAGTTCTGCATTAAAAACTTTGGTTCTGGAGAAAGGGCACCGCCGCTGAGTTTGTGTTCAGAGTCAGCAACAATGACTTTTCCTGAAATGACCGGAACTCCATTTTTTTCAGAAATGTCACCTTTTATACTTACCAGTTCCATCGTTCTGTTCATTTTCAGAACGGTAGTTTCTTTTTCAACCTGATGAAAGTACCCAAGTGTCACATTTTTCAATAATCCGGTTCCGGAAAACCGACCGGCGAAAATTTGGTTAGCAGTTGCAAATGCCTGAATAGATTCGAGTAGATCTTCATCCAGACGAACAACTAAGGGATATATTTCCCGTGGAGTCAATTTTTGCAAATCAGAATCCTTCTTTAAGGTATAAACCAATCAGAAATATATTTAATTTCCTGACTTCAATCAATTTTGGAATAGCAATTTGGCAACCATCAGCAAAGAGACGGTCACAACAAGGGGTTTGATCACACGGCTTCCATGACGGATTGCCGTCCAGGAGCCGAGACGTGCCCCGGCAAACATGAATAAGCCCATACACAATCCCAGTAATATATAGACTTTATTGAAAATCAGAAATCCGGTTACAGCACCCAGATTTGATCCCCAATTGATAAACTTTCCGTTGGCAGCCGAATGGATATAATCCATTTTGAAAAAGTGAAGCATGATAAAAATCAGAAAAGAGCCAGTTCCGGGTCCGAGAAAACCATCATAAAAGCCAATAATCAACGGTGCAAGAATCATGGCAGCAACCGGAAACTCAGGTTCAACGGCTGTTTCAACTTTATCTTTATGAAGAAGGAAGTAACCCGCAATAATGACAAGGGCAACGGCAATAATTTTGCTCATATCAACCGGGTCAATATGAAGAACCGTATAGCATCCGGCAAAGGAAGCAGCAAAAGCAACCGGGAACATCCAATACCGGGTTTGCTGGTAAATGAGTCCGTGACGCCAATAAACAATTGACGAGGTCATACTTCCAAAATTGGACTGAAGTTTATTGGTTCCAAGAGCAAACTGGGCAGGTAAGCCGGCAAGAAGAAGAGCAGGAAGCGTGATCAGGCCAGATCCGCCGGCCATGGCATCAAAATACCCGGCAACAAATGCAACCAGACAAAGAAGGAGGAGAATATGAACAGGCGGAAGAAAAAATAAATCCAAAAAATTAGTCCGGGAAACAAACCAACGGGTAAAAACCCGATGGTTCTGTGATGATAAATCTTTGCTGGAATGAATTTAATCTACAGGTCTCAGATCTTTAACCGGAACCCTGTAAATACTCCGCTGTTCATTGGTAATGACCAGGACATCAGCGCCGTCAAAACAAATTCCTTCATCCTGAATGGCGGCAATAGGTAACATTTTGGCCTCACCATCAAGCCAATATTTGGAAGTTTTAGTTTGGGTAAACAACCACACATTCTTGTAGGTTAAAACTGCAATCGACTTCCCATCCGGTGAAACGTCAGCAGCGGTTACTTTTTCACCAGTATCAAAAGTACCCAGATAAGTTAATCCGTTTGGTTTGTCAGTTTTAAGCGAATCAAGGCGGTAAAGCCGGGTGTAGGTATCAGCCCGGTGTTTGGTCATAACGTAGATTTTTCCGCCGGTCCAGAACATGGCTTCAGTATCAAAATTATCTTTTTTTGGCGGAAACTCTGTCTGATCAGGATAATAAACCGGAATACGGGAAACTGCAGGAACAGAAGTCACGGACAGCGGATCAGGTTCTTTAACAATGTAAATAGCCATGTCTTTTCTTTTATTCGCATTATTGCCCATGTCAGAAATATATAAATTTCCCTGATCGTCATTTGCAATATCTTCCCAATCAACATTGGTTGCACCGGTTATATAAAGCCCCCGGTAGTTATCACTTCCTTCCGGAAAAAGGAGTTCACCATTTTTATTGATTGCAAAAATCCGGGCTTCATCTCCCGAATCGTTATGAATCCAATAAGTGTTGTCATGTTGCCGGCTTTTTATGATTCCGGATGACTCATCAAGCATTTTTGCTGTAACACGGGAATACTCAACGAGCGGAATTCTGTTCTTATCATTTGGGGATTCTTTCCCACCGTTGCAGGAAAAAATGAAAAGTGAAAGCGAAAAAATGAACAATTCTGAAAACATGAAAGGCCTTTCTTATGGTGTTTTCTTCTATGGTTTTAAGGATGAATATGCAACCCGATAAATAAAACGTTCTTCGTTGGTTATGACAAGTGTATCCTGCCCGGCGAAACAGATACCCTCATATTTCATTGGTGAAAGTGACAATTTCGCCAAACTGCCTTCCAGCCAGTTCCTTCCCGGAACTGATTTATAAACCCTGATTTCACCATAGGTAATAAGAGCCAGACTGGTTCCATCAAGACTGCAATCAGCACCGGTTACTTTTCCGCCGGCAGGATAGGTTCCGATGTAGGTAAGTCCGTTAGGCTTGTCAGTTTTCAGTGAATCCAGCCGGTAAAGCCGGGTATTTCCGTCAGATTCGTGCTTTGTCAGGACGAATAGCTTTCCATCCGACCAAAAAATACTTTCGCAGTTATAATTCCCTGCAGCCGGCGGGAATTCTTTCTGATAAGGATAATAAACCGGATATTTTGCCTCAAACTTTACCGAAACTGCACTAAGTGGATCGGGTTCAGCTACCTTGTAAATGGCAAGATCTTTACGGTCACTATCTTTATTTCCCAGGTCAGCAATATAAAGAAAGCCCTGATCATCACTGGTAATATCTTCCCAGTCAACATTATCTGAATTTTTGATCTGAATGCCGTCGTAACCGGGAACTCCAACGGGTTTGATCAGTTCACCTTTGCCGGTTATCGCAAAAATGCGTGCATTGTTGCCTTTATCGTTGTGAATCCAAAAGACATCGGCAAAATTCCTGCTTTTTACTATTCCGGAAGGTTCAGGAATCAGATCAGAGGTCACCTGCCCATACGGACTCAGTTTCACACCGGTTGGGTCAGAGTCTGAATTTGAATCACACGCAGTCAGACAGACAAAAAATGTGAACAGGATTCCAGTCCGGAATCCGGAAAAATAAAAAAACGGGTTTTTTTGCACTAAAATTTAACTGCGATTGAAATGAGAAAACAAACGGAAATTCTGGTAAAAAGAATTTCCGTTTAATTGAAATCAGGCTTCCTGGTTTTCTGCAACCGGAATAACAAAACTGTCAATTTTGTCGTTAAACCGGTTTTCTTTGCGGTTTTTCCAGTCGCCACGGAAGACCATATAATTGGCAATCAGCGGCAGGGTTGTGGTGAGTTCACCGAAGACCATTTGCTCGTCAGCAATGTCTACTTTTCCCCATGAGCAGGCTTCTTTCAGGGTTGAACCCGAAAGTGCACCATCACGTTCGTCTGCAACGGTAAGCTGAACGGCATATTTGTGCATTTCAGCATCATAACCCAAAACTTCGGCACAAACCACGATATCCTGAACAAAATTCTTCGGAACGCCGCCACCCATCATGAAAATCCCTGTTGAAGGATTGATCAGTTTAATAACGGTAAGTTCACGGAAGTCACGAACGGAATCGATTGTGGCGTGTTTATCCGGGTTTTTCCACTGATGGGAAACCAGCCCGAAACCGGCAGAACAATCAGAAAAAGCAGGCACGAAAATGGGGATTCCCTTTTCATAGGCAAGACGAACGATGGAACCTTTACCCAGATTGTTGTCAACCAGGTACTTGCCCATTTCCATAATGACCTGACGGGATGAGTAAGGGCGTGGCTCAAGTGCATTTGAAATTTTTTCCATGGTGTCATCACAGAACCGGAGATCTTCTTCATCAATGAAGGTGTCATAAATCCGGTCAATCATGAGTTCACGAAGTTCATTGTCATTGTTGAGAAACTGAGTTCCCTTGTAGTGATAGAAACCGAGGGCTTCGAAGAAATCCTGATCAACAATGTTTGCACCGGTAGAAACGATAGCATCGATCATGTTTCTTTCCATCAGATCAACAATAACTTTTTTAAGTCCGGCAGAAACAAGAGAACCCGCAAGGGTGAGAATAATGGCGCAGTCTTTTTCATCAACCATTTTCTTGGTGATGTGTGCAGCATTGGCCATATTTCTGGCCTGAAAAGCCATGTGTGCCATTTGGTCAACCATGGCGGACATGTCAGTTTGTGTGATATCAATATGCTGTACTTTTTCTTTCAGCAGTTCTTTTTTTCTGGTAGTTCCCATCGAGGCATCCTTCAGGTTTATTTTTACTATTTAACCTGTAAAAATACGGTTTGTTTCTGATGGATTCAAGCAATTGGATGTGACGGGGATTCACTGCTCATTTTCACGGGGATTTTTTGTATTTTTAATTTATATTCTTTGGGAATTTTCCCCATTCTGACTTCTTACTTCTGACTTCTAACTTCTAAACATATGAACGACTATCTTTCTTTTGCCTTGCTCGGATTCACTTCCTTCTTCACACTTGTAAGTCCCATTGGTGTGATGCCGGTTTATATGACCATGACTGCCGATTTCACCGAGAAGGAACGGGCCTACACGGCCAGAAAAGCCACAACCGTAGCCTTTATCACGATGCTTCTCTTTGCCTTCTCCGGACAGCTTTTATTTAAATTCTTCGGGATTTCGGTTGATGCATTCCGGGTTGTCGGCGGAATTATTTTCTTTCTCGTGGGAAATGATATGCTTCAGGCACGGCTGGTAAGAACCCAGATTGATCCGCAATTCAGGAAAAAACATCTCACTGATATTTCGATTACGCCACTTGGCATTCCCATGATTTGTGGCCCGGGTGCAATTACCAATTCAATTGTACTCATGGAAGATGCCAAAAATTTTGAGATGAAACTGATTCTGGTTGGGGTTATGGCTCTGGTTCTGGGCATTATGTATGTCTCACTGCTTGGGGCTTCAAAATTTATTAAACTCCTGGGAGAAACTGGCAACACAATTCTGATGCGGATCATGGGCTTGATCATCATGGTCATTGCCGTTGAATTTTTTGTGTCCGGAATCAGACCGATTTTAAGGGAAATCTTGAAAATCCAGTGAAAGACAAAATGCTTTTACCACGAAACACACGAAATGCACGAAAGGGGACAAATTCTTTTAGTTAAATGCGAAATGCATTTCTAAAAATGATTTTTAAGAATTTTGTATTCCAATAAAAACCGTTTTTGTATTTTTTTCGTGTGTTTCGTCCTTTTCGTGGTTAAAAAATGAAATTTGAATTGAGGAGATCATGGCGGAAATTCTTTACAAGGACGAGTCTTACCTGATTCAGGGAGCTATTTTCGAGGTCTACCGGGAAATGGGATACGGTTTTTTGGAAGGTGTTTATCAGGAGTGTCTTGAAAAGGAATTTTCATATCGGAACATCCCGTTTTATTCCCAGCAAACGCTTACCCTTTATTATAAAGAATCCCCGTTAAATCAGATTTACAAACCTGACTTTGTTTGCTTTGATAAAATCATTATTGAACTTAAATCGGTTAGCAAACTCAACCCTGAACATCGGGCCCAGGTCATTAACTATCTGAAGGCTACTAAAATTCGGCTTGGGATTCTGGTTAACTTCGGTCACCACCCTAAAGTGGAAATCGAAAGAATTCTTCTATAAAAACGTTAAACAACGAAACACAAAATACGGTTAACCACGAAACATACGAAATGCACGAAAGTGGACAAATTCTTTTAGTTTAATGCAAAATGCTTTGAAAAATGGTTTTTAGGTAATTTGTATGGTTCTTTATGAAATGGAATGGGTAACATAAGGATTAATTTTATTGAAATTGAGTTTAGCGCCAATTAAATAAATCATGGTTATGAAATTTTTACCGTATCCTCTTGCCTTAGCCTTCGCTGCCTG
>Ga0209460_1000485_pt1 | contig 36173 bp, 43 predicted proteins | sample EBPBio132013_DNA_FD_185868 | JGI IMG/M metagenome (GOLD analysis project Ga0209460, IMG submission 185868) | Wastewater treatment Type I Accumulibacter community from EBPR Bioreactor in Madison, WI, USA - Reactor 2_5/13/2013_ DNA (SPAdes)... | ecosystem: Engineered > Bioreactor > EBPR >... | reverse complement strand
GCATCATCCATCGCCAGTGCGGCTTGTCCGTTCATCAGATCCTTCGTGTCGTTTGCCATGATGGGAACCTACCTTTCTACTCTAATTTGTCAGGGGTAGGTGTCTCAGGTCATATTGGCACAGGGGGCGCACGGAATGCGGCTCGCTTCTCGAGCACTGTGCGGTTCATGAGCGGTCCTTTCGCTGGTTCGGCGCATAAGCGTTGCCCTTGGCATCGTTTCTGATACGGTTCCTCGAACTCATCCTGCCTCCTCTCTCGGTAACCCTTGGCTCGGTCCAAGTCGATACGCATCGACCGGACAGTTCAGCAAGCAACTGTACGAATCGCGTCCTGTCTCGCCCGGTTCGGCTTTGATGATGCTCATGAACGGGCTCAGCTCTTCGCCTCCACGTGCCGGCTAAAACTGTTTAGGAATGCCTGCCAGCCATGTCTCTGGAGTTCTGGTGGATTCTCGGTCTCAGCGTCAAACGTCTCCGTGACGAGAAATCCCCCGGAGCGGGCAACAAAGCAGGCCTGCACCTCTCGGCCGTCGCTCATCTGGTACTGAATGAGCTTCGTCGCGACGATCCGAGTGTCCGTCCCCTCGAAGTCGAAGCCGGAGGTTCCATTCTTCGCCTCCATGCGCGACCGGAACGTACCGCCCTCGCGGAAATCGACGGCCCTCGCTTTGGTGTGCCACGTTTCGTCCGCGGCGTTCCATTGCACGATGTCTGCTGGGTTGTTCCAAGCAGCCCAGACTTTGTCCAGATCGACGCGAACGAATGCCTCGACGGTGACTTTCATGGCCTTCTCCTTGGCGTAATGCAGCGTGCGGATGGCGCCGAAACAGGTCATCGTCCGCTTCGCCGACGTCCGGATCAGCCGCGTCGGGCGGCTTCGATCGCCGCGATGTCGATCTTTCCCATCGCCATCATGGCCTCGAAGGCGCGCTTCGCCGCTGCTCGATCCGGGTCGGCGATGGCGTCTGTAAGGGCCCGTGGTGTGATCTGCCACGATAGTCCCCACTTGTCCTTGCACCAGCCGCACGCGCTCTCTTGACCGCCGTTTCCGACAATCGCGTTCCATAGGCAGTCCGTTTCGGCCTGGTCCTCGGTCGCGACCTGGAATGAGAATGCCTCGCTGTGCCTGAAGGCCGGACCGCCGTTCAGGCCGAGACAAGGGATGCCCATCACGGTGAATTCGACCGTCAAGACATCGCCCTGATTGCCCGAGGGATAATCGCCGGGCGCACGGTGGACGGCACCGACCGAACTGTCCAGGAATGTGTCCGCGTAGAACGTCGCGGCATCCAACGCGGTACCGTCGTACCACAGGCAAATCGTGTTCCTGCTGGCCATCCGAGTTCTCCAAGGGTGTATGGGGCATGAGTCCTCTTGGCGTTCCCGACTGACGCCATGGGCACAGGGGTGCAAGAAGCGCCGCGTGTGCCTGAGGAGGCAACCGGGGCAATCCGGGACCGCGCCGGCTTCAGTGCTGCGTCCGCATGGCTTCCAAGCCTTCGGCCGCCTTCTGCACGTCGGGCGGAAAATCCGACATCTCCTGGACCTGCCGGATCTCGATGATCTCGTTGGCCGACATCGGGGCGCGCGATGCCCAGGCGACGGCCTCCTCCTTGGACTTCACGTCGATCATCCAGTAGCCGCCGAGCACCGCCGTGGTCTCGATGAAGGGGCCGTCGGTGACGGTTGGCTTGCCGCCGGAGAAGGACACGCGCGCGCCCATGGACGGCGGGTGCAAGCCGTCGAGCGTGATCAGCACGCCGGCGTTCTGCAGTGCCTCGTTGTACTTCATCATCGCCTCGACCGCCCTCGCGTCGGGCACTGTTCCGGGTGGTGCCTTCTCGTAGCCCTTCGGGATCACCAGCATCATGAAGCGCATATCAATGACCCTCCTTGTCGGCCTCGCAATTGATCATCCAGGGCACGCCAAAGCGGTCGGTGCACATGCCGAAGCAGGCTGCCCAGAAGGTGGCGCCGAGTGGCATCTGGATCGTGCCGTTGTCGGCAAGGGCGGCGAAGATGCGCTCGGCCTTGGCGATCGAGTCGACATTCAGCGAGACCGAGCAGCCCTTGATGCCCTCGTACGGAAACTGAGGGCCGGTGTCCGAAGCCATCAGCGTCTGGTCGCCGACAGCGAGACAGGCATGCATGATGCGGTTCCCGTATTCGGCGGGAATCGGTCCGCAACCCGGCTGACCGTCTTCCCCCGCGGGGGCGTCGGCGAAGCGCAGCATGGCCTGGAGGGTGCCGCCGAGGCATTGCTGATAGAACTTGAAGGCCGCATCGCACTGGCCGTCGAAGATAAGATAGGCGTTGATTCGCATGGTGTTCTCCTTGGCGGTATCAGGGTTCCAGCCACAGCGCGGCGTTGCTTTGCGGGTCGAACGGGGCGGAGAAGTGTTCGTGAACGATCCGCCACCGGCCATCCTGCTTGCGCAGGCAGGAAGTCATACGCATCCAGCCCGACATTTCCTTTCCGTTCGGGCCGGTGCCGCCGCAGCGGTTGAGCGCGTGGGCGAAGGCCAGATCCGCGTCGGCGGTGATCTGCAGGTCGTGGATCTCGAAGATCATCGCGCCGGTGCACATAGACATGCAGGTGTCCCAGTGCTTGCGGTAGGCGTCGCTCCCCTTGAATTGCAGCTGCGCGATGGCGTCGAAGGCGACGATATCCGGTGCGTAATTGGCGAAGATGCGCGCGACGTCGCGGGCGCGCACGGCCTCCGCCCAGTCTTCCAGTGTGTTGCGGATTTCCGTCTCGCTGAGTGCGACGGTGGATCTCGTGTCCATGGTGGGTCTCCTTGGGGTTGGATGCGGCGCCGGTGTGCGCCCTCGTGGTCGACCGGCGCTTGGCCGGATCGCCATCGTTTGTCGTGTCAGCAGGTGGACGCCTGCGTGTCGAAGCCGAGCGCGCGCACGGTCTGCAGGTCCTCCGCAACCGGTCGAACCTCGACGCATCCGAAGCGCGCGCCCGGAATGCGCGCGGCAACCTGGATGGCTTCGTTCAGGTCCCGCGCCTCGATCAGGTAGTAGCCGCCGAGTTGCTCCTTGGTCTCGACCCAGGGGCCGTCGGTGACCGAGATCCGGCCGTCACGCACGCGCACCGTGCTGGCGGCATCGGGCGGCAAGAGCCGGTTGCAGCCGACGTAGTGGCCGCTGCGCCGGATGGCGTCCGTGAACTCCCGGTACTCCTCGAAGTGCTTGTCCGCATCGGCGCGGGGCATCTGCTCCATGACTTTCTCTGCACAAATCAGGCACAGGTATTTCATTGTGGGTCTCCGGGTGAGGGCGGAAGTCGGGCTTCCGTACTTCTGGTCGAACGGCGCAACGCGATATCGACATCCCGACGAAAAAAAATTCGACGTCACGGTCCGAGCGCTGCGAGCCGCCGTTTGAGGAAACGCTGTTCCGGCCGTTGCCGCGTCAGCGCCAGGGCCCGCCGGTAGGCCGCGCGTGCCTCGTCGTTGCGGCCCAGTCGTCTGCACAGGTCAGCTCGCGCTGCGTGGGCGAGGTGGTAGTCGGCAAGCTCGCCGCGCGTCAGGATCGCGTCGATCACGGCCAGGCCGGCCGCCAGCCCGTCGCGCATCGCCAGGGCAACGGCGCGGTTGAGCTCGACCACCGGCGAGGGGTAGCGCTGCAGCAGCAGGTCGTAGAGGCCGACGATCTGAGCCCAGTCGGTTGCGGCAGCGGTCGGCGCCTCGGCATGTACCGCTGCGATCGCGGCCTGCAGCGCGTAGGGACCCGCGGGGCTGCACGCGAGCGCGTGCTCGACCAGCGCCGTGCCTTCGGCAATCAGATCGTGCCGCCACTGCGAACGGTCCTGCTCGTCGAGCAGCACGAGATCGCCGGCCGGCGTCGTGCGCGCCGCGCGGCGTGACTCCTGGATCAGCATCAGCGCCAGCAGCCCGATCGACTCCGGCTCGGGGAGCTGCTCGCTGAGCAGTCGGCCGAGCCGGATCGCTTCGGCCGACAGTTCGGCGCGCGTCAGCGAGTCGCCGGCCGATGCCGAGTAGCCTTCGCTGAACACGAGGTAGATCACCCGCAGCACGCTGTCGAGGCGATCGGGCAGTTCCGCGCGGGTGGGCACGGCATAGGGGATGCGCGCGTCGCGGATGCGTGCCTTGGCGCGCACGATGCGCTGCGCGACGGTGGGCGGCGCGGCGAGGAAGGCGCGCGCGATCTCTTCGGTGGTGAGGCCGCACACTTCGCGCAGCGTCAGCGCGATCTGGGCCTCGGGGCTCAGGATCGGGTGGCAGCAGGTGAAGATCAGCCGCAGGCGGTCGTCCCCCACGCTGTCGGCGAGGCTGTCCATCTCGCCGCCGCCTTCGCTTGCGGGGTCGGGCCGGTCGTCGAGATCCTCCACGAAGTCGAAGCGCGCGCGTCGGCGCAGGGCGTCGACCGCCCTGAAGCGTCCTGTCGACACCAGCCAGGCACGCGGATTCGTCGGCATCCCCTGCTCGGGCCACTGTTCGAGCGCGGCGCGAAAGGCGTCGTGCAGCGCCTCCTCGGCGAGGTCGAAGTCGCCGAGGAGGCGGATCAGCGTTGCAAAAACGCGGCGCGAATCGGTGCGGTAGATCTCCTCGAGCTTCGAACGTACGGCGGCCGTCAGGGCTCGCTGTTCTGTCTCCGATGACGAATCAGGAAAGACCATGCGGGGCATCTCCATTCGTTGAAGGACAAGCCTTACACTACTCCTCCATACCCAACGTCGGGTAGAGCCGCATCAGGCATGTCCCCCTGAAATGACTTGGGCAGCAGTGCATCCAGAACTTCCCAAACGGTCGCAACGTCTGAAACAGACGGGAGTTCTACCGATAATGAACTGCTCAGCGTTCACCTGTACGACCGCGGGGTCTGCGGCCGCGCTTTAGTGCCGAGTCAATCAAAGGCTCTAGCGGGCATTCGAGCGCGCGCTTACAAATGCCGGCATTGCGAAATAGGCTACGCCGCGCACTTGGCGCCCTATCTTCGCGACCGCCGTGCTGCAAATCTGCTACGGCATTCGCACGGTGCAGGAGAGCAGCTACTGGGTCGCTCTACCGTCTCCACCGCCATGATCTACACCCAGGCGACGGCACAGGTGGGCGCCCTCCGATTGACGCTTTGCTGCACAGAAGCACTGACTGCCCCCTATCGGGCGGCGCTCCGAAATGACCGCTTCTGGCCGATTTTACGCATTCAGGCTCGCGCCTGAAAGTGGCCGCACGGAACCCTCGACGAGCAACGATGCGGCCTGAACTTGGAGCGCTAAATTTCAGTTTGCTCGGAGATCTCCAGCGCGTCATCTACGTCGATTCCGAGGTATCGAATCGTGCTTTCCAGCTTTAGGTGGCCTAGCAAGATCTGCACGGCCCGCAGATTCTTCGTCCGTTTGTAGATCAGGGTCGCCTTGGTGCGTCGCATGGTGTGTGTGCCATAGACCGTCGGATCGAGGCCGATGGAGGCAACCCAGCGATGGACGATGCGGGCATACTGACGCGTGGAGAGATGAGGTGACGTGGAGAGGCGGCTCGGAAACAGGTATTGCTCCGGCCTCAATTTCCCCCTCTCCACCCACGCGGTGACGGCGACCCTCGTCGGTTCGGTCAGCTCGAACTGGACTGGCCGTTGGGTCTTTCGCTGCACAACCATCGCCCGCGTCAAAACTTGGCCGCCATGCGCAATATCGCGGACGCGCAGGTTCACGAGATCGCAGCCGCGCAGCTTGCTGTCGATCGCCAGGTTGAACATCGCCAGGTCTCGAATGAGACGCGCGTTCTGAAGCTGAATTCGGATCGCCCAGATCTCCTTCGGCTTGAGTGGGGGCTTCGGCCCGATCAGCTTGCCTTTGTTCCAGGGTTCCCGACTGTGAGTGGCTTCCATTTCAGACTCCTTCGTAGTTGATGGAAGTCTGATTGTTCTGCCGGGGATGCAAATTTCCCAGTGATGGGCTTGAAGAGTGGTGCCGCTATTGGTACCATTTATCCATGGCATCTATCCAGAAAATTATCGATCAAATGAGGCGCGAGCCGGCGAACGTCCGGTTCGGAGATCTCATGAAGGTTTGCGAGGAGCACTTCGGGAAGCCGCGCCAATCGGGTACGAGTCATGCGATCTTCAAAACGCCTTGGGTGGGCGATCCCCGGATCAACATCCAGGACGACAAAGGCAAGGCGAAGGGGTATCAGGTTCGGCAGGTGCTAACGGCAATTGACAAGTTGGAGGAGATGCGCAATGAACGTTGATCATTACACCTACCGTGTCACCTGGTCGCCCGAGGACGGCGAGCACGTTGCCCTGTGCGCTGAATTCCCGTCGCTGTCGTGGCTCGCAGCGACGCCAGAGGCAGCGTTAGAGGGGATCCGTCAGGTGGTATCCGATATCGTCGCCGACATGACAACGGCTGGCGAGACCGCTCCTGTAGCTCTGGCGGAAAAACACTACAGCGGTGAGTTCCGTGTCCGAATTCCGCCAGAAGTCCATCGCTCATTGGCCATGCAGGCGGCTGAGCAAGGCGTGAGCCTGAACAGGCTGGCCAGTGCAAAGCTGGCTGGCTGACGGCTGCGACGTTCGCTAACGATCTGGCTACACCTTCCGCCAGGTGGTGGTGGGCTGCTTTCCGCGCGGATGCTGGAGGAGTCCTATCGGCCATCAACGGACCTGGCGCCTGAAAAAAAATCAGCCGGCGCGAACGGCAGGTAACTGATCTCGAACCGGCCGTCCGGTTGCCTGCGGACTCGGGCAGGTCGTCGGCCAGAGCGGCCGTTGGCGGCACATGGCGCGGACGGCCGGTATGGATTATTTACCGGACGCATGGGAAGAAATCCGGCCGAACGGCTGCTTCGATGTTGTCGCTACACCTGGATCCGACCCCAACCTGCCTGATGACGTTTGCAAGTGCCCTGGCGGCTTACTCATCATAGAGCGGCCGGCCGCAGAGACCTGTTGTCGGCTGAGACCAAGAGACACGTTGACCAGCGCGTGTCGCGCAGGGTCACCAGCCCCGCTGTCGATCGCGGGCGTTGGCGTTGGCGTTGGCGAAACAAGCCTGCCAGCCCACCGCTTTGCCGGCGGGTAGTGGCACTTGGCAGGCGGTGAATAATGCTCAGATCAGAGACCTCGACCACCACCAGGCCCCATTCCACCGCCGCCTGGACCCATGCCGCCGCCCCCTGGACCCATGCCGCCACCTCTGGCCGGAGGTTCGTCAGGTAGGGTCACACCACGCGCCTTGGCACGCTCCTGCATCTGCTCGTGATGTTCCTTGCGGAGCTGATCTCGTTCCTCCGTCGTCTTCGTGGCCCGCATTTTGGAGCGATACGCCATCTGCTCTTCTTGCGTCATGAGTTGGCTGCCATAGACCTGCTCCTGCTTCGGTACTTGCGCCTTTTCCTTGGACGGTTGCGGATCGGCAGCCAATGCGTACCCAGCAGACAGTGACAAAGCGCTTACCAAGGCAGATAGAACCAACGTTCTCCGTTTCATGATTCACTCCTGTGTTGGGTTGTCTGGAGCGGATGAGAGCGTAACCACCGCAACCCTGTTCAGTGGTCGTGCCTGATCTTGCAAGATGACAAGTGCGGAGATGGTTCGCTTCCCGCTGACGCGAGACACCCTTCCCGATGGGCCTTCAACTCGCCGCCAACACAAGCCTGCACTTATGCCCCGCTTACCTTGGTGATGCCTTCGTTCAGGCCCTGTTCACCTGCGATCAGTAATATCACTGTAACCGACATGGAGAAGGAATCAAGGTGTTTCCGATGACTAGCCGCATGGGCAGCGTGACCACCATCCGGGTGATGGTTTCCGCTTGTTCTCCGAGAGCATAGCAAGATGACTTCACTCCACTTGCTCCTCTGGATCGTGTCGGGAATCGTGCTGCAGGTGGCCATCTATCTGGGTATCGGCTTCTACCGTCACTGGTACGAGTATCAGGCCTTGCGCAGCCGCGCGGTGGAGTTCAACCTGCCTGTCAAGGCCCCTTTGGCGACGGCAGACGATGCGTTGGCGACAGCTTCCTGGCCAGGGTTCCGGACGTTGCGGGTTGAACGCAAGGTCGTCGAGGATATCGCGGAGTCGGTTTGCTCTTTTTACCTCATGCCGGAAGATGGGCAGGTGCTGCCGCCGTTTCTGCCTGGACAGTTTCTGACCTTCCGCCTCGATGTGCCGACGACGACGGGGGGGACCGAACAGATCACCCGCTGCTATTCGCTGTCCGACGCACCTCGCCCCGACAGCTACCGCGTCTCGATCAAACGGGTATTGCCGCCAGAGGGCAGCCAACTTCCAGCAGGGCGCTCCTCCAGTTTCTTCCACGATCAGGTGGCTGTCGGCAGCCTCCTCCAGGTGCGCGCGCCCGCTGGACACTTTCATATCGATCGCAGCGACGCACCGGTAGTTCTGATCGGTGGTGGCATCGGCATCACACCGATGCTGAGCATGTTGAACTGGTGCCTCGCCGAACAAACCGGGCGCGAGGTCTGGCTCTTCTACGGTGTGCGTGACGGCAGCGAGTTGGTGATGCGAGCCCATCTCGAGGCTTTGGCGGCGGCACATCCGAATTTCCACTTGCGTTTTTGCTTCAGCAAGCCGCAGCGGCAAGAAGTCGCCGGGCACGATTATCATCACCGGGGCCGCGTCAATCTCTCGCTGTTGCGCATGGAGTTGGCCCTCAAGCCCTACCACTTCTACATCTGCGGCCCCGCCCCGTTGATGGAAAGCCTTGTCCCTGCGCTCGACGATTGGGGCGTACCAGACGCCCATATCCACTTCGAGGCCTTTGGCCCCGCGTCGGTCGTCCGCAAGCAAGCCGCAACAAGCACGTCCACGACGCCACCCGCGACGGACGATGCCGATGTCGTCGTGACCTTCGCGCGCTCTGGCAAGCAGTTGCCGTGGCAAGCCACTGCCGGAAATTTGCTCGCATTCGCCGAGGCCAACGGTATTGCGGTCGATTCCGGTTGCCGGGCCGGCGGCTGCGGTACCTGTCAAACGACGATCCGTACGGGTGAGGTGGCTTACCGGCAACCGCCAGATTTCGATCCTGAACCGGGCACCTGCCTGCTCTGTGTCTGCGCGCCCAAGAGCAGCGTTACGCTGGAGGTATAGGTAATGAGCTCACTCTGGCGTCAGCACGTCCTCCCCTTCTCCTTGTTGGTAGGTCTGCTCGCTGCAGCTACCCTGGCAGGCGACTACTTGCTCCATCGACTGAATCTGGTTTGGGTAGGCCGCTACATGGGCATTCCGGGGACGATCCTGATCATTGGCTCGCTGGTCTATTCGCTGCGCAAGCGAAAATACATCACGACGGGAAACACAAAGTCCCTGCTTACCCTGCACGAGATCGGCACCTGGCTCGGCTCGCTGATGGTGTTGATCCATGCCGGTATTCATTTCAACGCCATCCTGCCCTGGCTGGCGACAGTGGCGATGGGCGTGAATGTGATCAGCGGCATGGTCGGCAAGCTGTTGCTGGATCGCTCACGCCGCCATGTGCAGGGTCAGCGCGACCGCTTCCAACTTCGCGGTCTGTCGCGGTCTGAAGCGGAACAGGCCGTGTTCTGGGATGCCGTTGCACTCGACGCAATGACCCAGTGGCGGAAGGTGCACATCCCGATATTCATCGTCTTTGCCACCTTGGCGCTGGGCCACATCATCAGCATTTTCCTGTTCTGGGGCTGGATATGAGCCGTATCGTCAAGATCATTCTGGCGGCCAATCTGATCGCGTTGGCGATTCTGGCTTTCGTCTATCCGCAGTTGATGGTCGCACCAGGCAAGCTGATTCCCGGTCACAAGCAACTGGAAGCCGATTGCTTTGCCTGTCACACGCCCCTCCTGGGAGCCAGCTCCGAGCTGTGTATCAGCTGTCACAAACCGGCTGATATCGGTCGCCTGACAACCGTCGGCTTGCCGATCACCAAGCCGCTCACCACGACCCCCTTCCACCAGAAACTCGCCACTCAGGACTGCGTCGCTTGCCATAGTGATCATGCGGGAGTGAAACGTTTCCGGCAGCAAGGGCGTTTCAACCATGCCTTGCTGAAGAAGGACACGCTCCAGCAGTGCCAAGCTTGCCACAAGGCACCTGCCGACTCTCTGCACCAACAGATCAGCGGCAACTGTAGCCAGTGCCACAAGCAGGAGAAGTGGCTACCGGCAAGCTTCGATCACAGCAAGTACTTTGTCCTGGACCGCGACCACAACGCGCGCTGCGTGACCTGCCATCTGGGCAATGACTACAGTCGCTACACCTGCTACGGTTGCCACGAACACTCGCTGGCCAAGATCCGTCGCAAGCATATCGAGGAAGGCATTCGGGACTTCGACAATTGCGTCGAGTGTCATCGAAGCGCCGACGAGCATGACATCAGAGGCCGTGGCGGTGAACGAGACGGCAAGAAGGATGGGAAACGCGGTCGCAAGGAACACGATGACGATGACTGATCTGGTCGTTCCTGTGCCCTCCAGGTACGAGCGCTTATCGGCCTGCTGGCCAACATCATCGTGAAGGAACCCGAGTAATGGAAAGCGCTGCCACACTTCCCCCGTCGCTGACACGCTACGCCTGGCTGTCCATCGCGGCGGCTATTGCCACCATTCTGCTGAAAGGCTTGGCGTGGTGGTTGACCGGTTCGGTCGGGCTATTGTCTGATGCCATGGAGTCATTCGTGAACCTCGCAGGGGCGTTGATGGCGCTCTGGATGCTGACTCTGGCGGCGCGTCCCGCTGACGACAATCACACCTACGGCTACAGCAAGGCTGAATATTTTTCCAGCGCTTTTGAGGGTTGCCTGATCCTGTTGGCGGCCATCAGCATCGGCTATACGGCCATCGTTCGCCTGATGAATCCCCAGTCGCTCGAAGATGTGGGGATCGGGTTACTAGTTTCTGTGGTCGCCTCCGTGATCAATCTGGCGACCGCGAGAATCTTGATGACCGTGGGCCGAGAGCATAATTCGATCACCCTGGAAGCCGATGCGCATCACCTGATGACCGATGTGTGGACCTCGGTGGGGGTCATCGCCGGCGTCGGCCTGGTCTGGCTGACCGGCTGGCTTTGGCTCGATCCGGTCATCGCCCTGCTGGTTGCGGTGAACATCGTCTGGACCGGTTTGCAACTGATGCGGCGTTCGGCCGCCGGCCTGATGGACGTCTCGCTACCGATGGAAAAACTTGAGCAGATTGAAACGCTGTTGGCGGGGTATCGCGACCAGGGGCTGGATTTCCACGCCTTACGCACCCGTCAGTCAGGCAGTCGGACCTTCGTCGTCTTGCACGTGCTGGTCCCGGGGAACTGGACGGTATACGAAGGCCACACCTGGGCGGAGCGCATCGAGGTTGAGATCCATCATTTGTTGCCACGTGCTCACGTCACGACCCATTTGGAACCCTTGGAAGACCCCGTGTCAATGATTGATCAAGAGCTTGATCGTCCGAGGTTCTGACCAGGCCAGGGCCAGCGGTTGGTAACGAGAAGCGGCTCGTTACTGATCAGTAATCCGCCGTTCGAGCGGCCTGGTTTTTTGGTGACACGATGTCTCTTCCTGGCCGGCTGCCGACCGCGGCCATCCTACGCCCACTGGCTGCGCCCCTTTAGCGTGCGATTTTTCCGTTGCGTGAGCTGACCCCATGTAAGGCTGCTAGCGAGGACGCCGCGTACCCATCAGGCGCCGGATATAGTCGGCAACGACCAATAACTGGCGCCGATCCAGCCGCGCAATGATGTTGCGGATCATGGGCGCCATGATTCGGGTGGCGCCGGCTACCCCGAGATTGGCCGACTGCTGTACGACGAAGCCGACCTTGGCCAGCAGGAGTGGCTTGAGAAAGCAGTAGTCCATGCCGCTGTTGGTCACTTCCACTACCAGATCGCCTAGCGCAGCGCGGTGCACCGTCGGGTCTTCGGCATGCTCGAGCGTATCCAGAAGCTGCACGGTCCTGGCGTGCAGATCCTCGGGATAGGAGATATGCAGGGAGTGTGGCTGAGCAGCGCGGGGCATCAAATTCTCCTTAGACCATCGCCGATCCCGCAGGCCAGGGTCAGCCGCGGCTGGCCGACGACCACTCGCGCCGACCTGGCCCATTCCGTAGTCGTCAGGTAATTGATTCCGGCATCCGCGCCGAGGGCTTGCGCGCGTGTCAGCTTCGCATCGCTCGACGAAATGATCGTCACGTGTGCGCCGAGCAGCTTCGCGAACTGCAGTGCAAACAGCGCCACACCGCCGGTTCCCTGCACCAGTACGCGCGATCCGGGGCCGAGCGTGTCGTAGGTGACGACCGCGCTCCACGCCGTAAGCGCCGCCCAGGGCAGCGTCGCCGCCTGCTCGTCGGCGAGATGAGCGGGCACCTTGACGACGCCGCTTTCCGGTAGGCAGACGAGATCGGCCATCATCCCGTCGGCCGGCCCGCCAAGCGTCTGTGTCAGACGCTCGAGGTCGGGGCGCCGGCCAGCCAGCCCTGGTAGAAGCAGGGGCATGCCCGATTGCCGACGCGCACCCGGCTCACCCCCGCACCGACCTCGACGACTTCGCCGACACCGTCGGAAATCGGAATCAGCGGCAGTGTTCCCGGTAAACGACCCGTAGCCGCGATTCGGTACGACCAGGTCGCGGTAGTTCAACGAAGCCGCCTTTATCCGCAGCAACACCTGCCCCGGCCCGGGCTGCGGATCGCGCCGACTGGCCAACTGCAGGTGGTCCATGCCCCAATCGTCCTGAATTTGGAAAACTCTCATCGCGCGCGCTCCTGGCGAGGTTGAAGGCGCCCACGCGGTCGCTTGGTGCTCGCCGTTCAAGTCATCATCGTAGGCGCCGCCAGCGCCTCGTTCGGCCTGATCGCCATCGGTTGTTCCTGCAACATGAAGACAGACGCTATTTTGTCAGTAGGGACTTGAAAAGCGCGAGCGCTGCCATAAACTGACCATTGAAGCGACGCGGCCCTGATCCGCCCACGGAGGTCATCGAAGACACCTACGCCGTCGCGCTGGATATACCGGAGGATACGCATATGCAGCCGCGGCACTCCTCTTTTCAAGCACTTCAAACGCGCCAGACATGGAGGTCAACCGTGAGGATGGAATCCATAAAGGAGGGCGTCGGCTCTCTGTGGCAGAACTTGGCCGAAGGCTGGCGACATCTCACCCGCTCTGCCTCCGGAGCCCTTACCCACTTCATCTCAGGGGAGAATACAAGCTTGCCGGCACAGACCGAGGTCGATGACGCCTACTACTTGCCAACTCGTGGCTGGGCGATGCTGGGGAGCAATATGTTCGAGGACGACAAACGCTTGGTGGTACGTCTGGAAGTGCCAGGCATGGACAAGCAGGCGATGAAGGTCGAAATTCGGGACGACGTTCTGGTCGTTTCCGGCGAGAAGCACTTCGAGCGGGAAACGACCGAAGGCCGCTATCGAATGCTGCAGTGTGCCTATGGCAGTTTCCGCCGCGTCGTGCCCCTGCCGGTTCGAGTACTGGCTGACGCCTCGAAAGCGACCTACGAAGGGGGCGTCCTGAGGATCGAGTTGATCAAAGCGGAGCCCGGCACCGCGAAAGTTCACACCATCAAAGTCGCCTGAGCGAGGCCGCAACGGTAGGGCATTTACCGGGAGGGCTCACCGGACAGATGTCTTGATGAGTCCCGCCCGCTTGATCCGTCGCTGGCGATAGCTATCGCGTTCAACGCCTACGTGATGGTCAGTTTCCGAGTCGTGGAAACGGTCTTCTTGGGCAACGACAACTCGAGAACACCGTCCTTGTAGTGCGCTTCCGACTTGCTCTCGTCGACATCCTGTCCCAATGCAAATGAACGCGACACCTTGCCGTAATAGCGTTCGCTGCGCAGCACTTTGGTGCCCTCTTTGACCTCTTTTTCTTTCTTGGTTTCGGCGCTGATCGACACCTGGCCGCCGTCAATGACGACGTGAATATCCTCCTTTTTCACACCCGGTATTTCGGCATGCACGGTGTAAGCCTTGTCGTCTTCCTTGACATCGAGCTTGATCTGGATGTCCTGTGGTCCGCCAGCGCGAACCGGACGCATCCAGAAGCCGCGAAAGAGATCGTCGAAGGTGTCGTCAGAGTCAAAGCGAGTGATGTTGGCCATTTCCTTCTCCCTGAAGAACCGGGGGTTCCCGGCACCACTTTATCCTATACGTTGCAATGGTTATTGCAAGGAAAGAGCCCCAGATCGAACTGGCAGGCAAGGCTGAAAACACCAGCTTCAGGCAATTGGTGGCGGCCGCTTTCAGCTTCGAGCAGTCATCCGAAACGGCTACACACGGACAGCAACTCGGCCTTAGCCGACACCGACGACATCGAGAATGACGGTCGGCAAGCGTCGGCTCCAGGTCGGACAGCGGTCATCCATCTACCTGCACGACTGACTCAGTCGCGGTAGACCGTGCACCAACCGTTAGATCAACTTGACCGCCACGCTGCGGCTGTGCTGCTGCGTTCGAGGGCTGTGTATATAGAGCATCCTGTCCCAGCTAGCCCGACCAGGCTGGACCACGGTTACCTTGTAGAGCGTTACAAGTGCAGCACCTGGGGCGGTCACATAGGCGCCTATAGGGGAAATCCCCGCCACATTCGCAATAATCTGGCCAGTTGTTGAGACTATCGTGAGGCTTGATGGATCGGAGTTCGTTAAACTGAGGGCGCCATCCGTTGTGCCAACCGCACCAGAAATAACTGCGACAGTGATTTCTACGCGATCTGCCATTTCCATCCCCTGATCTGCATAAACCCAAGAACAACAATCATGACCACTCCACATATTTGTAGAATACGCCAGGCACTCAAGTTGCGCGCTCTGTGCCGATTAAATTTTTCTTCATTACCGCGATACTTAAACGCGATGTAAATCGCAAAACAAATCAGGCTTGCCGCAACACCAATACCCACATAGGTAAGATATTCAGTCATGAGGCCCTCTAGGAAAGACATAATCGGAGTAATGTGTATAGAATACATTGGGCATCTCGACTCCGGTGCTTCTGAGCTCGAATGTCGTCGGCGTCATCGAGGCATGAGGCCCAATTTTCATACGCACTTCGCCATCCCACTCGGCACCTTTGCGCTTCAGGCGCAAGCTACTCGTTGTTTTGTTAGTTGTATCTTGGCGAATCAGGTTGAGAAGGATCTTCTTCAAGATCGACAGAACCTGTGGATCGTTGTGGTGCCAGATGGTGTTGGCATCCTCGCCGAAGGTGGCGTCAAGCAGCTCATCCGGTGTCAGTTCCAACATTGCAACAGGTTCCTTCGCTCATGTTTCGAGAAGCCAAAGAAGTCGGCTGTAGCCGCTCTGGAAGGCGGCCTTCCTCTGGAGAAACACTTGCCGACGACATTCATCGCATATGGAACATTGACCGCGGTTGTTACTCAAATCGCCCGAATCGCCATCACGGGTGCTTTCGCCGCCTGTGGATCCTTGTGGTTACTCTCCACCAAGCCGCACGCCCCTTAACCGCCAGCCCGCTCCCGACTCACACCATGAGGAGCATCCGAGAAGCGAGCCTGTGCTTACGCACTTCGCATGCGACCACCAAATCCTAATCGACGAAAGAGCGAAGGATATTGATTATCGTCAACTTCTTACCCGTTCCACACGAAACGACCTAAACCCCGCCAAGCGCGACTAGGTTTTCGGCTTCGATATCCCCGGAAATTTTTACCAACGTCACAAATGACGTCACTGCGCCGATTCCTGCAACGTTTCCTGCGCCGATCTTACTCGTAAGTGGAATCACCGAGGTAACAACCGCGCCATACTATTTTGCGACTCCGCCGACCACCTCAACGGGCTCACCGGAAAACGCTGCTTGTTGCATCTGGTAATAGCTCGTAGCCGCTGCAGGCCCTGACGTAACTACAAAGGCGAACGTATCCATTTTTCTTTGAGGCGCCCTATGAAATAATTCGTTGAAGAACCATCAATGTGATACCGAATAGCAGCGCCAGATGAAGAACTGACAATATCCAGCCAGCTATTGGCTTACCCACCCGGAGAGTACGAAGCATCTGAAAGAATGACCTATCACCATCACTCGGTTTCGTGAAGTATTCTCGATAGACCACAACTAAAAATAGCTCAGCAACAACGCCAGCAGCAAAGAACAGAAAGAGAATTTGTAATGTGTCCATTTTTTAGGCTCTAGGTCGTTTCGTGTGGAGCAGGCCGGTGGCCACCGCCGCCAGCCGAGGTGTGCCGCAAACGCGAGCAGCGGTATTGCCGGCGTTGAGGGCGCGGTCACGGACGGGCGAAGCCCGGCGAAGCGCAGCCTTGATGGCGTCAGAAACGCCCATATGCTCAATGGCTTGGGGCTGGTTGCAGCTTTTCGCGGCCAGTGCCAGAGCCCGTCCGGCGGCCAGGACTTCACCGCCCTCGGGGGCGGGGCTAGGGGTGGGGGCGCCCGAAGGGCTTGGCAGAGGCATCCGCCTCGCCGGAGCCGGTTTCACACGAAACGACCTAAACCCCGCAATGTTGATAATCACTGATCGCAAGTTAAATTCTTACCTAAGGCTGCTTGATATTAGTGGATTTAGGGTAGAACCCTATGCTAAAGGCCATGGGTATCTCGGCAAGTTCGGCGACATTCTCTAGGCTTTCCACACGCACTCGATAGTCACCAGGCTTTAACCTAACATAGGAGATATGTTTGACGAACTTGTTCCCAGTCCATGACCTGAGCCTCGAAGTCTGAAGTTCCTGTTCAAAGAACAGCTTGTCACCCGACTCACGGATTTCAAGTATATTCACTCTCAGGGGAGTTGGCACTCCAGAATCACCGTTGATGAATTGACCATCATCGCCAACCAGCTTTCTCACTCGTTCTCGATCCTCTTGGTTGTCATCCTTAAAACCGAACTCAAGCCCTAATGAGTATTCTCTGTGATCCACCACCCGGAATTTGGCGTCAATCTTGTCACCAGACTTCTGCATATCAAAAGGCCATGTTAGTGGCGGAGTAGGCAATAATGACTCATCCACACAAGCCGAGAGGAACGCAACCATCCCAACCATCGAAATAGTTTGCCATTCTTTTGCCACAGATCCAACCAACGTGATCGCCATATCGACAATTGACGATAATCCGGATGCGTCTTGTCCATTCATGCGACTACGCTCCAAAAGTTGTCACCGTGGCGCACGCTCGAAAAGATGGCGGGCACAGGTAGCTAAGAAGCCAGATCGAGGTCTTCGATGTTGAGCTTCGATTGTCCGGCGTTGGCAGCCCCGCGCACCAGCCCGGCACCGCTTGCAGCTGCGTCTCCTGGGCGTGCGCACCGAGCCTGATGGTTGTTGCCAACAAGGGCATTTGCAGACTCGCGAGAGCTGATGTAATAGCGCCGCTCGAAGTGCGGTTTTTCGTCACCGACCTTGCGCAGGGGGTCGACCAGACGGATTGTCTTGCACTTGGGCCAATCGCTGACCTCAACGGTCCTTTTTGCGGGCGGGACCGAGGCGATTTGGCCGGCGATTCGACCACCGGACTTGTGGGCCTGGCGGTGGCAGTCGACGGCTTCCGACTGGTATTGATCAATGAAATCAGTCTGGATAGCTTCCAGCAGCGCCGCTTGCTTGCCTTTGACCGCAAGCAGGTAGCCTCACAACCCGGATCACCCACGCCATCCCATCCGTCCCAGCGATCCAGATAGCTTTCCGCGACCGATTGCAGGATGGCGTAATCCAGTAGTTGTTTGATCGAGGTCGTCATTTATTTGGCTCCTTGGAAACGGGCTTGTATTTGTCGGTGGTAACGAATTCACGCAAGAAGCGCTGGTTCAGGTCGGGAACGGGCTTGAGCACTTCTCGGACGAGATAGCGGTATTCCCATTCCTTGCCCTTGCACCACAGGGAGTTCCCCCACCAGATGCCAGACTTTGTGTCCTTGACCTTGCCACTGATCTTGAAGGCCCGCTTGACCGCCAGCACCTCGCTGGTATCGAGGTCGACGATCAGGTACTCACCCGCGCCGATCGAATACCGGCGGTCGTTTGCTCGCTTGATGCCGCGCCAGGTAAAGCCGTAGCGGGCGCGGCGTTGGCGGTGCTCCTCCCGGACGACCACGAAGGGGATGCGGTGCAGGTCGTACTCCTTGCTGTAAGCCTGAACCCCATTCCTGGAACCCTCTGGGGGATTGTCATTGCGTCCCCTGACGTAGCGGACCACAGCGCCCTCGTGCTCATAAGACGGTTGTTCCAGAAACTCGTACACGCCGATAGGAGGTTGAACGAGGCCTCTTGGGGCTTCCCAGCCCCGCGTATTCGTATCCCCGGCCCCGACCCCCGTTGGCTCCTCCATGCGGTAGCGGTCATAGTCGATCGGATTCCCGGAGATCATCTCCCGGGGGCGCAACTGGAACACGCCTTCAACATTTTCCACTCGCTTGAACACATAGTCCCCCGCCTCGTATTCGCAGAGGTGGCGGAAATAGGCCTCGTCCACCGAAGGTGCGCCGGGAATCAGCGCCACGATGCGCGCCCACCAGAACGGGAAATACGGGGCTTCCTGCGGCACGCTATCGGGCAGCTTCAGGCTGTGCGCGTAGTCATAGGCGGTTTTTTCCACCGGGTCGCTGGGAATATCCCAACCGCGGTTTTCGTAGAAGAAGCCGGGGATGTCGAAAAAGGCGTGGAAGAGAATCACGGCACCGATGGCGAGTGCGCTGCGCTTCCAGAAGCTTCTGGCGCTGGTGGAGGCTTTAGGGGGCGTTTCAAGCGGCGCAGTCATGCGCTGTCCTCCATCGTGCTTCAAGACCGGGGAATCCGGCTGAGCTGTTCGTGATTGTGCTGTTCGAAGCAGGCGTCTGGCAACTGCGTCGGGTGTCGGTGTTTCCACCCGCACCCCGTGCCGACGGCAGGGCTGGCCGCAGAGTCCGCCTCTATGGCGGCGATTAGCGCGTCGCCGCGCAATTGCAGTTCGGTTCTCGGTCGCGCTTCCGGAATCCCTGGGCTCTCATCGACGAGGGTCCAGCCGAGCGTGCTGTCGGTCGGTGCGCCGCCATTGGCCGCCATCGCTGCGTTAATGGCGCGGTAGGCTGTCAGGGCTTCGGTGGTGGTGAAATGACCTTCCAGATTGCTTACCGATGCGGCCTGCTCCCGCAGTTCCTGGAACCGCGCGACCACCAACGAAAACTTCTCGTAGGTGTCCTCCATCCAGCCTGCCGTCGCCGATCTTGCCGCTACCGGCACCGTTGAAGGTGACCACCTGCTCGCCGCCGCCGCGGTGGATGAGGTTGACGGTGGTGGCGAGGTGGCCACCGAGGCTGTAGCCGGTGACGGAGACGTTCTTGCCCGAAAGCAGGAGGGATCACTTTTCAGTTTGACGTTCCACGTCTCCCTGTCGGCCAGCTGCCCGAAGGCAAAGCCGAAGTCGTTGATCTCCAGCTTGTTCGTCGCTTCGTTGTCGCGCGCAGCGTCGTCGATGAATTCGGTGGAGCGCAAGGCGAGAACGAGTTCGTTCGGATCTGCCTTGTTGCGAACGACGGTGCCGCTGAAGCTGGTTGCGGTGTTGGTCAGCTGCGCGGGTGGCAGGGTTGCTCCGCGCTATTCCTTTCCCGACGGCCGGTAAACGATCCATACCGGCCGTCCGCGCCATGTGCCGCCAACGGCCGCTTTGGCCGAACTGGCGCCCCCGGCAAACACACGCCAAGGTCTGCTGCACTCGGCGCAGCCGACCTTCGCAAACGAACCACAGGGGGTACCTCTTGAGCGGTAGGGCGCTGTCCGACGCCGTGCGAGCCGAACCCCGAAGCGTTTGCTAACCGAAATGCGCCCTTAAAGGCCACATTTCAGCGACGCAGGAACCGTCTGGCTTCCTACCATGGCAGCCATGACTCGCGCCTTCCTGACCCTCCTGCTGCTGCCCGCGGCCTTTTCCGTGCAGGCCACCTGCTTCGAAGAAGCCGGTCGCCGCTACGGCATTCCGCCATCGCTGCTCAAAGCCATCTCCGCCGTCGAGTCCAATTCCAACCCCGCCGCGCGGCATCGCAATCGCGATGGCTCGGAGGACCTCGGGCACATGCAAATCAACAGCCGTTGGCTGCGCAAGCTGGGGTCGTATGGCATCGGCCGCGATCAGCTTTTTGATCCCTGCACCAGTACGTACATCGGCGCCTGGATTCTCGCGCAGAACATTCGCCGCTTTGGCTATGGCTGGGAAGCAGTAGGGGCCTACAACGCCGTCTCTCCCGACAAACGGGCAGCCTATGCCCGCAAGGTCGCCTCGCGGGTCAAGCCATGGCGTTCCTGAACCCGGTCGCCGTCCTGCTCCTCACGACCTCGATACTGGTCGGGTGCGAGAGCGTGCCCCAAGCGCTGCCCAAGGCGCTTCCCGAAGCAGGTCCCAAACCCATGGCGAGCGACAGGATCGCCTGGATCGAACGCCAATTTAAAACCTGCAGCGGCACCGCCTGCCCGACGCCCACACGCAAGACGCTGGCCATCGTCGAACTTCCCGTGGCCGCAAACGAGCCAGCGCCTCCCGTTGCCGCGGTTCAGCCGAGCCCCTCACCGATCGCCTCTGATTCCCCAGTCGCCACCGCTGCCGAGCCGGCAACCGGCACCATCCTCTTCGAATATGGCCAGGACACTCCCACCGCCGATGGACAACGCGAGTTGGAGCGCCTGGCAGCCATCTCAGCGGCGTACCAGCGCATCGAGCTATACGGCCGAACCGACGATATCGGCGGCAAAGCCTACAACGACCGTCTCGCCAGACGGCGTGCCGAGTCCGTCCGCTCATGGCTCCTCGACAGAGGCATCCAGGCCGAGATCGTGGTTCGTGCCGAGGGCCTGTGCTGCTACCTCGATCCGGCACCCACCGAAGCGGCGCGCCGGAGCAACCGCCGCGTCGAGGTACGTCTCCCCGGCCCGCGCCACGGGCTCCATGACGACGATCGCAGCAACAACCGCAGCAACAACCGCAAAGGAGCGTAGTGACGTGAAATTACCGCATACCCACAGCTTCATCCGCGACGTAGTCATTACCGGCGGCTTCATCGCCATCGGCATCCTCGCCCCGGGTTCGCCGATCGAAGGCGGGTTCGAGGCCCATCTGGGCGGGATTGCCGTCGGCCTCGGCCTTGGATGGCTCATCAAGTCTTGTGTTGATCTCAAAGGGAATCGTCATGGATAGCCGTCGTAACTGGATCAAGGGCGCCCTGGCGCTCGTCTTGCTGACCGCCGCCACCGGGGCGCTGGCGGGAAACACCGGCACCGAGTTTCAAAGTCTCTATACCTGGCTGACCGGCATGGTCCAGGGCTACTTCGGCAAGGCGGCTGCGATCGCCGCGATCGGCCTGGGTGCGCTCTTCTCACTGGCGCGGCTCAACCCGATGCCGATTCTTTCCGGGGTCGCGTTCGCGGTATTCCTGCAATACGCACCGACGATCTCGACCGGCATCCTGACCGCCACGATCTGAATCTGGAGAACGCCGTGGACGAGATCGGTTACATCCCCAAGTCACTCGAAGCCCAGGAACGTTTCCTGTGGTGGGATTTTGATCAGGCCATCCTCTTCCTGCTGATCATGGGGACGGGCGTGATCTCGGGGGCCATGCTGGCCGGGATGATCTGTGGCGCGCTCCTCGCTTGGCAGTACGGTCGGATCAAGACCGGCAAGCACCCCAAGTTCGCCTTGCACGCGCTCTACTGGTGGCTGCCGAGCGGGATCGTCGTCCGCCTGCGGGCGACCCCGCCGTCGCATCTGCGCTTTTTTCTTGGCTGAGCCATGCGCCTTCGAACCTTCACCTCCGAGCGGGACAATCATCGCGCTGAAATCACCTTCATGCGCATTGCCGTCGGTGGACTCGTCCTGGCGCTGCTGGCCAACGCGGGCGCCTTGCTCGGCGTCGCCGGCTCGGAAAGGACCGTGATCGTGCCGCCGGAAGTTCACCAGAGCTTCTGGGTCAGTCGCGAGAAGGTCTCCGGGGATTACCTGCAGGAGATGGCGTACTGGTACGCGGGGCTGGCGCTCAACATCACGCCGCACGTCGCCGAGTACCAGAAGGATCTCTTCCTCAAATACGCCGCCCCCAGCGAATACGGCCGTCTCCAGGCCGAGTTCGGAGCGCGTAACGATTTCATCCGCAAGAACAACGCCTCGACCCAGTTTTCTGCGCAATCGGTGATGCCCGACGAGACCGCCATGAAAGTGGCCCTCGCCGGGGTCCTGATGACCTGGGTCGGGGACAAGAAAGCTTCCGAGAAGCAGACCACCTACCTGGTCGGCTTCCGTTACCGCAATGGGAGACTGCATGTATCCGAATTCAGGGAAACCAGCGATCGGGACCCGTTTGGCCTTGACGCTGCTGCTCGCTAGCGTCACCTCGCCGATCTTCGCCGGGCAGCTCCTCGAGGGCCGCCCGGACGATACGCTGATCGCCACGGTCTCGCGCAACGAGCCCAACCTGATCCGCGTCGATGGCGGAAAGATTCGCCGTATCCACGGCGTCGAAGGCGAGTTCGTCGTCAGTGCCGACCGGGAAACCGGCGCCGCCTACCTCAAACCGACGACCGAAGAGCCGCAGTTCAGCGTCTTCGTCGCCGACGATGCCGGTCGCCACTGGAAACTGTTGCTTCACACCGCCGACATCCCGGCAGAAACGCTGGTCATTCGCGATCGCAGTCAGGCACGCAGCGAGGGCAAGGCCATTCTGGCCGACGACTCGCGCCTCGGCGCGATCCGCCGTGTGCTTCTGGCGCTGGCGCGCGATGCCGAACCCGAAGACATGACCGCCCGAAACACGCTGGCGATCGTCCCTCTCTGGAACGAAGTCCGCCTGATCCTGGTAAGGACGCTGGACGGCGCCCTGTTCGGAGAGAAGTACCATCTGACCAACGTCTCTTCGTCGCGAATGGTGATCGACGAGCGTGAGCTCTATCGACCGGGCGTGCTGGCGGTGATGGTCGACTCGCTCGACCTCGAACCGGGTGAAAGCACAGACGTCCTGGTCGTCCTGGAGGGACGTGATGGCTGAGTCACCCGGCAACCGGATCGCCTCGACGATCGCCAGGCTGTCCCCGAAACAGCGGCAGGTCCTGATCCTGGGGCTTGGGGGTTCGGTCTTCGCACTGCTCATCTTCGGCGGTGTGGCGTTATGGGACCAGCCGACCACGCTTTCCGAGGGAACGCCGCCGGTGCGCCCGCAGCCCTTGCCGATCAGCGCCCCCGGCGCCCAGGCCGACCCTCGCGACATCTGGATGAGCAAGTCCAGCGAACAGATGCGCCAGATGGAGGAGATGATCCAGGGGCTACGCCAGCAGGTCGACCTGATCGAGCGGAAGCCGCCGCTTTCGAATCCGGTTTTGCAGGCACTGCCGCCGCAGCCGCTTCCCTCGCCACCACCACCGGTGATCGAGCCCCTCAACCTGCCTCCGCTGCCCCCTCTGCCGGCGAATCCTGGCGCAGCGATGAACCCGGACGGAACGCCGATGTTACCCCGGCTACCGGGGATTGCCACCTTCGAAGTGAGCGACGCCAAGGTCAGCGCACCCGCGGTCGGCGGGCAGGGGGCCGACCAGAAAGAAGCCCGCAGCTACGTGCCATCGGGCTCGTTCTTCCGGGCGGTATTGCTCGGTGGTCTCGACGCACCCACCGGAGGGCAGGCGCAAAGCAACCCGCACCCGGTCCTGATGCGCGTTCAGGACAACGCTTTCCTGCCGAACCGCTACCGCTTCAAGATCAGGGAATGCTTTGCGCTGGGCGCCAGCTATGGCGACATCAGCGCCGAGCGCGCCTACATCCGACTCGAATCCTTGTCCTGTGTGCGCCGTGACGGCAAGGCGATTGATGTCCCGGTCAAGGGCTATGTCGTCGGTGAAGACGGCAAGGCCGGCATGCGTGGCCGTCTGATCAGCAAGCAGGGGCAGGTACTCGCCAATGCCTTGCTCGCCGGCATTGGCGCGGGAATCGGCCAGGCTTTCCAGCAGAGCGCGATAACGGTCTCGACGAGCCCGCTGGGGTCGATCGGGTCCGTCGATCCTGGGAAACAGGTCCAGGCCGGTCTCGGAACCGGGGTCGGCAAGGCGCTCGATCGCCTCTCGCAGTACTACATCACGCTGGCCGAGAAGATGTTCCCGATCATCGAGATCGACGCCGGTCGCACCGTCGAGGTGGTGTTTACCAAAGGCTTTTCTCTCGCCGGCGGGTCCGCTGGCGGCGGCGACGCCGACAGTTACACCGACATCTGGCGGCGCGGCCGCGAAGTCCAGAAGAAACCCCTCGAACCTTTCAAGGAGTGATCCATGTCGTTCAAACCTCTACTGCTCTTGCTCTCCCTGACCCTTTCCCTGGCGCACGCCGCCGAAGACGTCGAGGCCATGACCGCGCGCCTCAAGCAGATGTATCCGGCGACCCGTATCGAGCGTGTCGACCCCTCGGAGATTCCCGCTCTCCATGAAGTCGTGATGGGGCAGAACGTGGCCTATACCGACGCCTCCGGGCGCTACTTCGTCTTCGGACATCTCTTTGACATGCAGGCGCAGCGGGATCTGACGGCCGAGCGCCTGGAGAAACAGCAACGCGTGGCGTTTTCCGGGCTGCCGTTCGCCGATGCCATCAAGACGGTTCATGGCAACGGTGAGCGCGTGCTGGCCGTGTTCTCCGATCCGGACTGCCCGTACTGCCAGCGGCTCGAAGGCGAACTCGAGAAACTAGACAACCTCACCCTGTACACCTTTGCCTATCCGCTGGAGGGGCTGCACCCGGAAGCGAAGGACAAGGCAGTGTCGGTCTGGTGCGCGCCCGATCGTGCGCGTGCCTGGGCCGAGCTGATGAAGAGCGGCAAGGTGCCGGACAAGCGGACCTGCGACCACCCGGTCGATCGCAACATCGTACTCGCCCAGCGGCTGGGCATCCAGGGCACGCCCACGCTGCTGTCCGCCGACGGGCGCGTTCTGCCGGGGGCCGCGAGCAGCGAGCGGATCGAGCAATGGCTGGCGGAGAGCCGGCCATGAGCCGGGCAGGGGCCTTCGGTCCGCTCATGCTCGTGCTCTCTCTCCCGGCATTGCTCGCAGGATGCGCTGGCACGATGTCCGGGCTCGACGGACAAGGGAAATTCTCGTGCAAGGCGCCGGACGGAATCGCGTGTGCTTCACTCGCCGGGGTCTACGCCAACGCGCTGCAGAACAATCTGCCGGGCCAAGAGCGGCCGGCAGAAACGGCTACGACGCCGAAGGTCGCGAGCCCTGGCCATACGCCCCCGTCGGCCATCACGCGTCCGGTGCCCAGCTCGGGCGAGGCGATCCGCAGCGCTCAGACAGTGCGACGGATATGGCTGGCGCCCTGGGAGGACGACGAGGAAGTGCTGCACGACCAGTCGTATGTCTACTTCGTCGTCGATCCCGGCCGCTGGCAGCTTGCACACACTCGACGCAACGCCAGTGAGGCGTATCGGCCTGTGATGCCGCCAACGGCCTTCACTCCCGCGGCCACGAATCCAGACGAGCGTCCCGTTCTCCGGATGGAGCGCGAGGCTTCAGGGTCTGCAAGTCCGCCATCACTTCCCCCGTCTGCGCGTAGGCTACCTCAGCCGCGAAGCGCCTCGGAGGGTAACGAATGAGCCTGTCCGATACCCTGCGCGAGGCCTTCCTGCCGGAGCGATCGGCGCACGCGGATCGTCTGCCACGGCGGCTGTTGCGCGAGATTTCTCGCATGCCGCGACTCACCGGCATCCTGCCCTATGTCGCCTGGCAGGAGGAAACGCGACTCTTCGCTCTGGATCAGGGGGCCTTCGGAGAACGCGAATCGCAGGCCATCGGTTTTTGCATCGAGGCCTTGCCGCAAACAGGCGCCAACGACGAAATGGAAAAGGTACTGGCCAGTCTCTTCGTCTCCTGCCCGCCGGGAACCGGCATCCAGGTCACCTTGTACGGGAGCCCGAACATTCTCCCGGTCCTGCAGGCGCAGGCGAATCTTCTGCCACGCTCAGCTGCGGATCTCCGGTCGGTTGCCGACGGCGGCACTGACCAGAAGGGTGGTTGGGAAGATCGCCGCCACAACAACATCTTTCGCCTATTAGCGCGCCGGCGCATCGATCACTACCTGCACGGCACCGGCCAGTCAATTTTTACGCATCAGACCTATCTGCTGCGCGATTTTCGGGCCGTGATCTCGATCACCCTGCCGCTCGACCCCGAGGTGCCGGCCGACGTCGACGAGGCGCTGCGTGTTCGGGAAAGTGTCCACGCCACGCTCAAGTCAGCGCACCTGCCAGGCCATGACTGGGGACCCGAGCAGCTATTGCACTTTGTCGCGCCCTTCTTCGATCACGCGTCGCTGTTCACCGGTCGCGGCCTGCGCCCGATCGAATGGAACGAGGCGCAGCCGCTCCGGGACCAGGTCTCGCATCACGAGATCGCCTCCCGGCTTGGCGATAGCGACATCCGCTTCCGACAGGCCGGGGGCGACGAATCGGTGCTGCAGCTCTTCTCGGTTCGCCAGTACCCGCGCTACTTTCGCCTCGCCGGCATGAACACCCTGATCGGCGACCCCTACCAGCTCGCCCTGTCGATGCCGTGTCCTTTCCTGATCACCATGGGAGCGGTCGCGCTCGACTACGAGGCAGCCCGGAGCAAGGCGCAGATCAAGGCGACGCGCGCGACGCAGAGCGCCGGCTCGTACATGGCCCACTTCCAGCCCGATCTGCAGGAACGCAAGCGCGACTGGGACATGGTGCTCAAGACCTTCGACAGCGGTCGCACCGTGGTCGGGATGTATCACCAGATCTGCCTGTTGGCCAAAGCCACGGAAGCCGCTCGCTGCGAACACGCCGTGCGTGCGGTCTGGCGCGCCCGCGGTTTCGATCTGACCAAGGATTTCTACCTGCAGCACCAGGCGCTGGCGGCGTCCTTGCCGATGACGCTGACGCCCGCCCTGCAGGCGGACGTGCGTCAGTTCGGGCGGATCAGCACCAAGACCGCCGACAACGCAGTGATGATGTCGCCGCTGATCGCCGAGTGGAAAGGCACGCCGACGCCGGTCATGACCCTCTTCGGCCGGCGCGGCCAGGTGCTCGGATTCGATCTCTTCGACAACACCGGCGGCAACTTCAATTTCGCGGTCGCGGCGCTGTCGGGTTCCGGCAAGTCGGTCTTCGTGAACGAAATGACCTATCGCTACCTGGGTGCCGGCGCCAAGGTCTGGATCATTGACGTCGGGCGATCGTACAAGAACCTCTGTGACTTGCTCGACGGCGAGTTCATCGAGTTTTCCGATGAGCGGCGCAACACCCTGTGCCTCAACCCGTTCTCGATGATCATCGATATCAACGCCGACATGGAAATGATCCTGCCGCTGCTGGCCCAGATGGCGAGCCCCCGCGAACCCCTGGACAACTACAGCTACACCGCGCTCGGCTCGGCGATCAAGCGCGTCTGGGATGCCAAGGGCCGAACCGCGACGATTACCGACATCTACACCCTCCTGCAGACCGGCCGGCTGTCGAGCGAAGGCGAGTACGAGCGCGACCTGAGTCGCCTGGCGACGGCGCTGGAGCCCTATACCCGGCACGGGGTCTACGCGAGCTACTTCGAGGGGGACGCCAATATTGCCTTCGACCGGGATCTGGTGGTCCTCGAACTCGAAGAGCTGAAGGCCAAGAAGGACCTGCAGTCGGTGGTGATGCAACTCATCATGTACCGCATCACCCAGGAGATGTACCGCGACCGCTCCCGGCGCAAGCTGGTGATCATCGACGAAAGCTGGGATCTGATGGGCAGCGGCGCCAGCGGTAGTTTCATCGAAGCCGGCTATCGCCGCGCCCGCAAGTACGGCGGCGCCTTCGGCACCATCACCCAGTCCGTGGACGACTACTACAAGAACGAGGCGACCCGGGCGGCGATCAACAATGCCGACTGGCTCTTCCTGCTGCGCCAGAAACCAGAAAACATCGAGCGCCTGGGAACGGAGGGGAAACTCGTGCTCGACGAATGGCTGAAGCGCCAACTCGCCTCGGTGAGTACCGAGCACGGCCACTTTTCTGAAATCTACATCCATTCGCCGGTCGGCTCTGGTCTCGGGCGACTCCTGCTCGATCCCTTCTCGATGCTCGTCTATTCCACCCGCGCCGAGGATTTCCAGGCCATCAAGCGCCTGCGCGAGCAAGGGCTGTCGGTATCGGAAGCGGTCGAGCGACTGGTCATTGAACGTGCGTCACAGTAAGGCGGAGCGGTCATGAGTCCTTTCAGAACAGCGTTGCTTACCGGTGCCCTGACGCTGGTGCTCGGCGCAGGCCTCGTGGCGTCCTGGTTGCACTTTCGGCCTTTGGAGATTCCGCGATTTGCGCGCGTCAACATCGGGGCGCTCGTTGCTCAGCAGCAGCAATCGCTGGTCGAACGGGTCAAGCCGGGCATGGAGGCTACGGAACAGGCCAGGCTTTTCGAGGACGCCAAAGCCTTCGGGCTGCGGCTCGACGCTGCGCTCGACCAGGTCGCGCAGGAATGCCAATGCGCGCTGATCAATTCAGCGGCCTTGCTCAAGGCTTCGCCAGTCGCGGCGATTCCGGACTGGTCCGCACGGGTGGCGGAAATCGTTGGCACGGCACCCGCAAGCCCGTCGGCGCAGTGATCGATGCGATCCCTGGTCCTTGCCGTGTGCTGCTTCTGCTTCGGAAGCGCGTCAGCGAACAGCGGACTGGAGTACCCGTCGATGTGGATCTGTGACGAGGATCGGTTCAACTGGTATTGCGACATCCCGCCGGATGCAGAGCCGGCCAACAGCGCTCCCGAACACCCCGAAGCGAAGGTGCTCAGCGAGGAAGACGAAGCCGTCGCGGCCCTCAAAGCCTTGCGAGAAGACGCCGAGCGGAAGAGGGCGCTGGCCATCATCAAGCCGACTCCGGAGAACTTGAAGCGCTACATCGTTGCGCAGGAAGCGCTGATGGACCGGGCGTCCGTCTTCTCGGACGTCTGGCGGCGCGTCATCTGGGCCAATCCCGAACTCAACTACCAGTTGCGCAACCCGTCCAACAACGCCGCCATCCAGGTGCGCGATACGCAGCGCTCACGCAAGGCAAGCGAGACGCTGGCCGGGCTCGCCGGCGATTGGGGAATTTTCTTCTTCTTTCGCTCGGATTGCCCGTACTGCCATCGCTTGGCCCCGACCCTGAAGTGGCTCTCCGAGCAGTACGGCATCGCCGTGTTTCCGATCTCGCTCGATGGCGGCGGACTACCCGAGTTTCCGCAACCCTCGCGGGACAACGGCATGGCGGCGGCGCTGGGCGTCAGCGTCGTGCCTCTGGTGGTGCTGGGCAACGTCAAGGATCGCCGGCTGCTCCCGATCGGCTCGGGCGTGCTCTCGGCGCAGGAGATCGTCGAGCGCATCTACATCCTGACGCAAACGCGTCCCGGCGAACTCTACTGAGGGTGACCGTGAATACTCCAGGTTTTCGGCGAACGCTTGCCGCCACACTCGTCCTTGCGACCCTGACCGGTCAGGCAAGCGCAAACGTCTCGCAATCGATGCAGGACTGGTTCAACGACATCGGGGCCTACGGCAACGTGACCGGCGCCAACGCCTATCGCGGCCAGACGATGAATTTCTATACCGGCGGCAGTCTGTACATGCGCACACCGGTGCGCAACTATCCACTGGCGAGCATTACGCCGCCGTCGTTTCGGGCGGGCTGCGGCGGTATCGATCTTTATGCCGGATCGTTCTCTTTCATCAACAAGGACCAGTTCGTCGCGCTGCTGCGAAACATTGGCAACAACGCCATCGGCGCTGCATTCAACATGGCGCTCTGTTCGATGTCCCCCGACCTCTGCGATCTGCTGAAATACCTGCAGGACCAGGTGTCGAAAATGAACAATCTCAACATCAATTCCTGCCAGGCCGCCGAAGGGATCGTCACCGCCGCCGGGAGCCTGTTGACCGATCGCACCCAGGAGAAGGAAGGCAAGACCGCCGGGGCGAGCCTCAACCTGTTCGGCGACGTCTTCGAGTCCTGGGATGAGTGGAAGAAGAGCCGGGTCACGGCCAGGAACATCCGGACGGCAGCCCGAAACGCGTCAGCGGGCTATCGAGAGCTCTTCGAGCCGGGCAACGTCGTCTGGCGATCGTTGTCGCGCGTCTCGGGCGTCAGCGATGAGACCAAAGAACTGCTGATGAGCCTGACCGGCACGATCATCGTCACACCGCCCGGTGAGAACGGTGACGAGAAAGCCCGGTGGACCTACCTGCCCGGCGGCAAGCTCACCTTCCGGCAGTTCGTCGGGGATGGCGGATCAACGACGGTGACCCTGCCGGGCCTCAAATGCGGTGTCGATGCTGCGGAGTGCATGAGTCCGACCTTCTCGGAGAGCGCCTTTACCGTGACGCCGTTCTCCCGGCAGGTCAGGACCCGAATCGCCGCGATGCGCGACAAGATCGTCAACCGAGATGCCTCCGGCCAGTCGAACCTGGATACCGCCCTGATCGGTACCTCCTCGCTGCCGGTCTGGAAGATGCTCGCGGTGTCGAGCAGCATCCCCGGTGGTGACCGGATCACCGAGGACTACGCGCAGCTCATCGCCGTCGATGTGGCCTACGCCTACTTTACGAACCTCTCGAAGACGCTGCGCAACGCGCTGCAGAACGAAACCGGCAAGAGCGGCCCCGATGCCGTCGCGGCGGCCGAGAAGATCCTGGTCCGGCTCAACGAGATCGAGCAGGAGGCGCGCGACATGCTGCGGGCCGAATACCAGAAAGGCATGCAGGTCGTCGAACTGAGCCGTTCGCTGCAACTGCTGCATCAAAGCCTGAACGCCGGGATGCCGACCAACATCTTCCAGTCGATGATGGTCTTCAACCGTTAGTCACGACGGGCATAAGCAGTAGGGGAACACACAATGTACGAGGTCTATGCCTACTGGAACGTCGCCGAGTTGGAGGCGATGTTCAATGCTGTCGCGGCAATCATGGGCAGCGGCGACTACCTCGGGCTGTTGCGCACCATGGCGATCGTCGGCGTGATCGTCGTCGTCATCGCCACCCTGAGCGGACGCGAACGACTCGACGGGATGTGGAAATGGCTCTTCTTCCTGGCCATCTTCCAGGCGCTTTTGCTGGTGCCGAAGGTGACGGTCACCATCGTCGATCGCACCGGCAACGAGCCACCGCGTGCGGTGGCCAACGTGCCGATCGGGCTGGGTGCCTTCGCGCACGCGATGAGCAAGGTCGGCGACTGGCTGACCGGTGCCTTCGAGACCGTCTTCTCGCTTCCCGACGACGTGCGCTTCCGCAAGAACGGCACCCTGTTCGGCCATCGGGTGTTGGCCGAGCGACTTGCCGTGAAGAGCGGCAATCCGATACTGACCAGCAACCTGCTGGAGTTCTACCGCGAGTGCGTCGCACCGGATGTGGCGACCGGCTACATCCGCATGAAGGAAGACATCATCGAGGTCAATAACGTCTGGGCCAGCCTGAACGGTAAGACCAACCCGGCGCGATTGGTGACCGTGCGCGACCTTGGCGATCCGATGTTGCTGAACACCATCGGTTGCGATGTCGCCTATCAGAGCCTCAGCACGCAGCTCACCGCCGAGTCGAACCGCCAGCTCACCTTGCTGGGTTCGCGTCTCTACCCGAGGATGAGCCAGGCCGACGCCGGCGCGGCGATCGTCGCCTCGCTGGCCACCTCGACCAACTATCTCTTGGGCGTTGCCGCGTCGGCACAGGACACGGTCAAGCAGGCGATCGTCGCCAACTTCATGATCGATGCCCAGTACCTGCTGCCCGCGCAGCTCGGGGATGCCGCCAGCGCGCAGACCAACCTGGCGATGGCGCAATCGCTGCGCTCGACCAGCGACTCGTACAAGCTGATGGCGCGCATCGCCGAATCGACGATGCCCAAGGTGCGCAATGCCATCGAACTCGTTCAGTACGCGATCTTTCCGGTCTTCCTGCTCTTCGTCGTGATCAGCGGCCACCAGGCCGGGGCAATCATCAAGTCCTACGCCACGAGCCTGTTCTGGATTCAGCTCTGGGCGCCGCTTTACGCGGTGATGAACTTCATCATCACCATGTATTCGCGCAGCCACTACACCAACGGTAGCGCCGGCGGCGGCCTGGCGATCGAGCAGATGAGTTTCCTGAATACCGCGATCATCAGTGACCAGGCGATTGCCGGGATGCTGGTGATCTCGATCCCGGCCATTGCGGCGGCCATCGTCAAGGGCGGCGAGGTCGGCCTGCAGGCGGTTGCCGGTCTGGTGGCCCCGCCGCGGGATCCCGAGAAAATCGCCAGCGCCCTGGCGATGGGCAACATGCAGATGGGCCACGCCTCGCTCAACAATGTCAGTCACGATACGCAAAAGGGCCTGACGGTGGACATGAACCCGAGCCTTCGGCAGGGGATGACCAACTATCAGGCACGCGGAGGATTCGACTACAGCCACTTTTCCGGCGGCGGCTTTGTCGTCCGCCAGGGAAAGAGCGATGTGCGCGCCGACATGGCGCTCAACGATTCCCTGGGGGCCGCGGCGAAGGAGAACTACGAGCGTTCCCAGCAGGCGACCCGACAGCACTCCGCGGAGTACGCCGAAAGCGCACTCGCCGCGCTCAAGCAGGAGGCTGGATTCGAGCGCAGCCACAGCCAGGGCAGCAGCGATGGCACGGGCTACCGCCACGGCATGGGCTCGAGTCGCAACCACGAGGCGAATGACAGCCTGCGCCAGGTCGATCAGTGGGCCAAAAAACTCGGCGTCAGCGAAAAAGTGGCGATGGAGATGATGATCGGCGCCTCGATGGGCATGAATACGCCGAAGCTCCTCGAGATCGCCGGGCTTCGCGGGGGGGTGGAGCTCTCCGCCAAGCTGCGCAACTCTGCCGACGCCACGCGATCGCTGGAGGAGATGGCGCAGTTCGCCAGTGAATCGAGCTTCGGAAAAAAGGTCGGCACTGTGCTCGACAACGGCTGGGAGCGCAACTATCGAAGCACCGACGACGGCAGGACTTCGGGCAGCGAGGGGATGCGTGCATCACTGGATCACGCGCGGCAATCGCGTGAAGCCTTCAGCGCCTCCTTGCAGGAAACGGAAGGGCATCGGCAGATGTGGGAGCTGTCGCACAGCGGTCAGCTGGGCTCGAATCTGCAGCTCCAGGATCACTTCATCAAGGATTTTCTGCTGCCCAAGGTCGATTTCAACTACGAGACGTTCCAGGGGATCATGGGCGACCCGTACAAGCTGCGCCCGTACATCGCCGAATACACCGCGCAGAACTACGACCGGATGCTTGGCGAGATGGCCGGTCAGGTGCAGGGGGCAGATGCGGTCGGCGCGCGGCACGAGGCGGATCGCAGCAGCGTTCCCGGTGCCGGTGCGGTGGGGCAGGCGGGCGCCGGCCACCTTGGTCAGGTGACGGGCAGGGCGGCAGGTGCCGGGGTCTCGGCCCAGGGGCGCCCGAGTGATCAGACCGCGCATACGGCGATGCGCGAATTCTCGACGAACGCGTATGCGATACGGGACCGCAAGGAAGGCGCGGCGCAGACGGAGCAGGAGAACGCGACACCGACCGATTTCAGCAAGCTGAAACCGGTGTCGCCGGTCGGCAAGGGCGCGGCGGTTGTCGGCGAGGTCGGGAAAGCGGCAGGACGGGTGGTCGAGGGGCTGAGCGGGGATGATCCCGGCCAGTATGTTCGGGACACGCTGGCCGGGAAGAAGAAGCCTTGATTCAGAAGTCTTGGTCCCGAGTTGCGCGCCACTTGCCCTGCACCCTCTGTGTTGGTATAACGACAGTTATAACATCGACCGTGTGGAGCCTTCCATGACCACCCTCAAGCTTACCCAGATCGGCAACTCGCTTGGCCTCATCCTGCCCAGGGAAGTGCTGGCGCGACTCAAGCTGCAGAAGGGCGATACGGTATTCGTGACCGACGCGGCCAATGGCGTGATGCTGACGCCCTACGACCCTGATCTTGACCAGCAACTCGAGATCGGGCGCGAGTTCATGCACGAGTACCGCGACACCTTCCACCAGCTCGCCAAGTGAGCTGGCGTTGGCTCGACCGCCGCGCGCTCGAATTGTTGCACGACGAGAGCCTGGCCGAGCATGGCGGGGCGAGCGGGCTGCGTGACGAGGGTCTGCTCGACTCCGCACTCGCGCGGCCACTGAATCTTGCGCTCTATGGCCAGCCGGATGTGGCCGACTTGGCTGCCGCCTATGGCTTTGGTCTGGCGCGTAACCACCCCTTTGTCGACGGCAACAAGCGCGTCGCTTTTCTGGCGGTGGGCCTGTTTCTCGCGCTCAACGGCCGGCGCCTGGTGGCGAGCCACGCCGATGCCACGCTGACCGTGCTCGCCGTCGCATCGGGCCAGATTGATGAAGCGACGTTCGCGCGCTGGGTGCGCGAACACAGCGCGCCGCGCCACTCTTGAGCTCATCCTGCCGGGTGAGCGAGCAGCGCGGCTCGCAGGGGATCGGCATCATCATTCACCGGCTCCTCGCCAACGCAATTCTGCTCTCTCTGGTCCGACACAAGTAGGTGGCCGAGTGCGCGCCTGCATTTGATGGCCCAGGTCGGGTCGGGCTCCTTAGTTGACCGCGCGGCCTAGCGATGGGTAGATGAGCACTGTCTGGAGAGGCCTGAGGGAGGCCTCATTTGGTGGCTTTCAGCGATGAGCAGACGGTCGCGGTTTTTTCTTCAAAAGCCGACGACGTTATCCTGGAGCGCTCAGCCGTGAGCGGTCATTCGGCTGCGCCAGTGACTTTCTTCGCCTGACCGGCCGCTATGCGCCGGTAAGCAGCCAGTGGGCGCAGAATGGCGTCGGTCGGCAGTCGGCCACAACCTGCCGGTCGAGATGGCCATCCTATTTGAATAGCCAAGGCGTTACCTGACGCGGCTGAATGTCCGGAATTCGGCAAGCAACTTGATGCCTGCACTGTCTCGACCCGGCCATGAGCAGTCATTGGTACCGCTGCTCCAAACCGGCCGTTTAAGCGGGTAGAATTCGATTCGGATAGCAGTATAAAGATGCGCCTGCTCGGTTCGTAAACTGCAGTGCAGATAGCGAGTGCGCTCGCGCAGAAGGTCCAACATGGCGGTCGACCTCGCTCTATTCGGTCGCTCGCGCAGCGTCAGTCACCTCTACGTTAAAGAAGGTCTATCAATGAAAGAAGGGTGGAGTGATATCAAGAAATGGTGGGCTGATCTGCTCAAGACGCTTATCGGGTTTTTCATAATCGCCACGTGTACGGTTCTCTTTGTAAACAAATTAGAAGACGCTCGACAGCGGGCGAACTTCAAATGGCAGGCTATCTATGGCATCCAAGTCAAGGTCCTTCAAACGTTTGAGACGGAGTCAAGAAAGTATGCGTTAGTTGGCTACGACGCAATTCGAGAGTACTCATGTGGAAAATCTAGGCATAACTCAAAAATTGTCGAGCAATGGGAGGACGAACGATACGATTCTCTTAAGATCGCTAGAGAGTCTGTCGAGTACTGGTTCTCGTCAGCATCAAATGCACGTTTAGCGAAGGCTTTTGATCAATTTGCTGAAGCACAAAAGGCCATATGGGAAGTCCGTAAGGAGGTATACCTGAGTGATTGCGGAGAAGAAAAGTCATTGAATGTGAAGATGTACTTGGATGTTCAGTGGCACACCTTCGATGACCAGCAATTCAAGCCCAAGCGCAATACTTATTACGAAGCAGTTAATGAAATATTAGGCGCAGCGGCAGATCTCCTGTAAAGCAGTATATCGCATGGAAATCGGCCAAAAACGGGTGGAAAGCTCGACGCCTCGCTGCGATTTTTCCACCTGTGAGCTGTGGCGTGGATGCTGTAGAAGCACCGCTTTGAACGGCTGCTTTCCCACACTCCGCGCGTCTCCTCTGGGTCGGCTGCCGCCGATGGGAATTCCTGAGAGCGGCCACTAGCCTCGATTCCACGATGACAGGCCGGAGTCGGCGATGAAGAGACGGTGGAGAAGTTTGCCGAAAGCGGCCATTGAAGTAGCCTGGGTGTATGCTACCGACCTAGCCTGCGAAGAGCCGCTTTTCAGGATTTCTTGTCCTCAATAGAATCAACACACAGAGGGCACAGATCCTGCTGCGGTAACACTTCCAGCGTTCCGAGCGACGTTGATTTCGGGAGCAGGCTCCGATGTTGCGGAGCAAACCCGTCGCCATAAAACAAAGTTGGATCTACTTTTCACGATGAGCTACACACTCCATGACGCAATGTTGGACGAGGGGTACGAGGCCATGTACCGGGAGT
>Ga0209460_1000484_pt1 | contig 36197 bp, 27 predicted proteins | sample EBPBio132013_DNA_FD_185868 | JGI IMG/M metagenome (GOLD analysis project Ga0209460, IMG submission 185868) | Wastewater treatment Type I Accumulibacter community from EBPR Bioreactor in Madison, WI, USA - Reactor 2_5/13/2013_ DNA (SPAdes)... | ecosystem: Engineered > Bioreactor > EBPR >... | reverse complement strand
GGGAGTAGATAGTCGGTCTTGCGGTCAGCGATAATGAAGTGGGCCATGTGACGACTCGGTAGCTCGAACAAAGTATGATTTTATCATGTACGGCTTACGGCACCGCGAAAGTCCGACAGGCTGCTAGAATTTGCGCGAGTAATGAAGAAACACAAATGGCCCGAGGCAATCGATGCTCTGACAGAGTTGCTGAAAGACACCAGGAATTTCAGCACCGACCGATCCTTCCTGGATAGTCCATCGTGGGCGCATTTTCGTGTCGCACGCATGGCCGCTGCGGCACTGGCCAATTATGCCACGCTGCCTGTACATGCCATTTCCGCACTGCTGGCCGCAGCAGCCGACGCTAATTGTGAGGATCCATTTGTCGCATGCGAAGCGCTTAAGGCTGTCGTCAAGCAGAGCGACACTTGTGTAACGACAGCTTTGTTTGCATCGATCCAGGCCCCAGGGATTGGGGGGTCGATCCGCTATCGTCCACTGAGCCAGGCTGGCGCATGGGGACTCGTCGATCGGGCAGAGGTCAACAAGCTCGATTTGGACAAAGAGCAGACCAAGGAGCTGATCCATGCTGCGCTCACGATGTCCGGCCCCATTGCCGCTCCGGCCCTGTGTGCTATTGCTATTCTCGGCGGAGAAACCAGACGCATGGCGCTGTGCGAATTGGACATGGAGGCACCGCAAGCGCGGCGAGAACTACTTCTGGTTGCCTCGGCGGTTGTTGGCAATGCCGCAGGCGAAATCGATGCTCCCCTATTGGCGAAGCTGGCTGAGCGCGGCGAGAACCTTCCGCCCGAAGGTTCATCGGACGCCGTTGACCATGGTCTCTCCACATGGAGCATGGGACTCGATCCGTCCACGGACGTGGCTGGCACCACAGCCTGGCTCGCATCGACGCATTACAAGCTACCTGTCGCCCAGCCGGATTTTGATCCGCGAAAGTACGAGCTTCCCCCAAAAGTCAGAGTCTTGGCGATGCGCGCCCTATCTGCTGATCGAGAGGAGTACGAAGGCGAGGACGATGGCACAGTTGATTGAACCGTCAGCGGTGATGACGCAGTCGCCAGTATCGACCGCCTGCAAACAGTCAAGGTCGAACAAGACAGATCCCCGATCACCTATACCCGTGGCGTTTCACACGGCAAAAGCAAGCACATCTTGATGCGTTTCAAGCCTGCATCAACGCTTTCCGCCAGCTTGATCGCTTCGGGATCTGTAAAGCGTTTCTCCGTTGCCCATTCGCAGAAGGAGGCCATCAGTGCTGCTCTTTCGGCGGTGAGTTTTGAGTCGGTCAAGCCGGATTCGATGATGGGGATAAGACCCGCCGCCGCGCGGAGACGATTGAGTTCCGGGGTTGCGGGAGAAATCTGTTTCGACATCTCGCCATTCTAGCGAGGAGCCGCGCACCACGTACACCACAACAGCCAGCCTTGATATTGCTAGCCACGATCCAAGGCCGGCATATCCCCAGCGACGAGTCACGGATGACCAGAGGGGGTTTAGCTTCCAGGTCCAATAAGTGTCGCGCGGCCGCTCGCACCTACTCCTTCTCGAACCCCTGACTCGTAAACCTCAGCGTCCGACTATTCTCGGTCACCGTACGCACGACATGATCCGGTGCCCCATCCGGGATCTCGGCCTCCACTTCAATGGTTACCGTCACCGACGCACCGACGAGTCCAGCGAGGTGCGAAATGACTTCGTCGGCAATCCGGCTGGCGTCTCGTCCGACGCGTGCTGTCTCGAGGATCGCCGTGCCGTGGAAGCGCTTTGGCTTCACTGTCCCCGGTGGGATTGAGCCGCCGGGCGGGTTTGTGCCCGGCGCGGGAGATGCTGTTCCTGCGGCGCCTCCGACAGGCAATTGCCCCGACGCCCCATCGGCCGGTCGTGCAGCACGCTCGGCCTCCAGTTGCTTGCTGGCTACATCGGGCTTCACCACCAGATCCGGCGCATGCGCGTCGCCCAGCGTCACCATCGTGCCACCGCGCAGCCCCTTGTAGCGGCCTTCGCCTTCGTCGAAACTGTCGGCGAGAGCGAAGCTGTCCTGCGTCCAGGTAAGCAGGTTCACGCCATCGCGGATGGCATCGAGCAACACGCCGGAATCCTTGAGCCGGGGCAGGTAGAGGTAGCGCGCGAAGTCTTCGACCAGCTGTTTCACCGCCACATGATTGCCGCGCCAGAGCGGAATCCTGTCGAGTTCCATCCGCAGGCGCGTCGGCGCAAAGCTGGTCAGGTAATGCTCGTCGCTGCGCAGCTTCTTGCTCGCGCGCACGGCGAGAGCGTCCTGTCCCTGCAGGCGCAGCGCCTCCCAGGTGATCGCCGCCTGCGGTGTTCCCTGCACCGGTACCAGTAACCATTGATAGGTCTCGGGCAGGCGCGCGGTGACGGTGCCGTCGGCCGACGTCTTCTGAGTTTCGGCCTGGGTGACCTGATAGGGCGTCAGATTGAGGTGCTTCTGCTCGTCCAGAATCGACCGCCACGCGAGAAACTTGCGCGCCGCTTCGTCGAGGTCCTGCAAGCGCGTCTTGTCGGCGGCCAGGAAAACCAGGGTGTTGCGGTACAGACGGGGTGTGTTGCCGCGGTTTTCCAGAATTGCCTTCGCCACCAGCTCGGCCGCGCTGCCGCCGTCTCGGCTGTATGGATGATTGACGCCGAGCACCACCAGGCGCGCATCGAAGTCGTCCGGCACATCGGCGCCGGTCGCCGGCATCGGGTGGATGCGCGGAAAATCGCCGGTCCGCGCGAGATCCTTGCGCAGGCGCTGCTCCAGCTCGTGCGCGACCTTGTCGGGTTCGCGCTTCATCTGCTCGGCGCGATCTTCCGCTAGCTTGGTCACCGTCGGCTGCGTGGAATACCAATAGTGCGAACCATCCTGGTAGAGATAGGTGGCCGCGCCGGCCATCCGTCGCAGGGCATCGCCAAAGACCGCGGGCGATTCGCCGGGCATCACGCAGCCGAGCTTGACGCGCCGGTCCTCGATGCCCTTGTGCGCGGCGGCGGTGGTCGGTGCCGATCCCAGGTATATCGCACGCGCCACACGCCGACACGCCGAGAACTTGCCCAGATTGGGCAATTCGCTGTCCAGTTTCAGCGGTAAGGAGTTCGGTCCGTCGACGTCCTTCTCGATCACCGGCACCCAGTTATCCGAGAGGTAGCGCGTGAGCTCGGATTGCACGCGTGCGTCGTCGATCGACACGTTGGCCGGCAGGATCAGCGGATTGCGGTCGCCCTTTTCCCAGAGGCTGTGAATCACCGCCGCCATCAGCCGCAGCACACCGCGCGTGCGCTGGAACTTCACCAGCGTCGACCAATCGGTGTACAGCCGGTCGAAGATTTCCGGGTGAATCGGGTACGCCGCCTTAATGCGCTGCTCGTATTCGGATTCCCGACACTCCGGTGGAAACTCGGCCTGCTGCGTGCGGTAGAAATCGGCGAAGGCGCGTGCCACCACGTCGCGGTCCTTGAACGCCTGGTCGGCGAGCGGCTGGAACAGGCGCCGGCGCACGATTTCGAAACCCTCTTCGGCACTCGCTGGTCGCCACGACGATTCGACGCGCCCGACGACGTTGCGCAAGCGGTCCAGCGCCTCACGGCCGCGCGTGCCGCCGACTTCCACATCATCGCTATGGGAGTGTGACGACGCGCCAGAGGTATCCGAAGCCGGCAGGCTGATCACCAGCAGGCAATTTTTCGCCAGCTTGGCCGACTCGGTCAGCAACTGCGCAAAGGTGAACTGCGTCTCGAAGCCGCCGGCGGGCAAGTCGCTCTGGTCGTGCAGTTGGCGCGCGTAGGCCACCCACTCATCAACCAGGATCAGGCAGGGACCGTAGTCGTTGAACAACTCGCGCAGCACATCGCCGGGGCTGGTCGCGTTCTCGTCGTCGGCCTGCACGCGCGCAAAGGCTTCCTTGCCGCCCAGTTGCCAGGCCAGCTCACCCCACAGCGTGCGCACCACCGTGCCATCGGGCTTGGTCGACGGGTTGCCGGGAGAGATCTTGTTGCCGACCAGCACTACCCGCCGCGCCTTGAGCGAGCCTTTGGCACCGGCTGCCTGCATGACCGCGTCGATGCCGGCCAGATCGGTCGGCGCAATGCCCGAGAACAGGTGATACAAGGCCAGCATCGAGTGCGTCTTGCCGCCGCCGAAGTTGGTCTGCAACTGCACCACCGGGTCACCGCCACCGACCGTCAGGCGGCGCACCGCGCCAACCAGCATCTCGGTCAGGCTCGCGGTGAGATAGGTGCGGCGGAAGAACTCGACCGGGTTCCTGTATTCAGGCGTACCTTCGCCCAGATGCACCTGCCACAGGTCGGCGGCGAACTCGGCCTGCTGGTAGCGGCCGCTGGCTACGTCCTCGTGCGGCATCACCACTTCGCGCCACGGCTTTAGGCTGCCCGTCACGCCGCTCTCGATGGCGGTGCCGGCCGACTTGCGCTTTTCGCCACGCGCCTGCTCGTCGAAGCGCACGCGCAGCAGCTCGGTCTTCATTTTCTCGACCTCGCTTGCCTGCGCGGCGGAAATCGCCGTCAGCAAGCGCGCGGCAGAATCGAGTGCGCGGTAAGCGTCATCGCTGGAAAAGGTCTCCTGATGCGCCCAGCTGTTGCGCACGGCCAGCAGCTCGTTCACCAGACTACGCTCTGTCTTGCCGAGAATCTGGCGAAACACGTCGCCCCACTTGCGATCCATGACCACCAGCGAGGCGGCGATGTCGTTGAGTGATTCCGTCTTGCCGGCACCGAGACGCGTGTCGGACAGAATGTCCCTCACCTCGAACGCCCAGCCGGTACCGTATCTGGCCTTGAGTTCACGCTCGATGAACGGCACCAGGCCGGTCTTGAGAAGTTCCAGCGCCTTGCCGACGCGCTCGTGGTTGGTGATGGCCATGGTGGTCTATCCCTGATCGAAGAGGTCGGCGGTGCCCGGCGCGGTAGTGCGAGCCGTTTCCCGCGACAGGCGAGTGATTTCCGGCCAACTCTGCACCAGGCCGTTGTAGGCCATAGCGTCGGCAGCGCGCTTCTTGCGCTCGCACAGGGTGTAGAGGCGGTAGCAGAGTTCGCGGGCGGTTTCCGCCTGGCTGCCAAGTTTGGCGACCAGTGCGGCGGCAGCGCTTTCGCCACCGGCTTCGAGGACGCGGATCAGTTGATGCACCATTTCCCAGACGGTGAGGCGAGTGTCGGTCCTGGGATCCCAGTCGGCAGGTAGTTCGGCGGACTTCAGCAGGCGCACCTTGCCGGCCCTGGAGACCAGAATTCCGGCCTCGACCAGACCCGCCACCGCAGTGTTCTTGGACTTGGAGAGCTGCTCGGCGACACCGTAATCGCCCTCGGCGAAGCCGGTCTGCTCGAACCAGGTGAGCGCCCAACGAGTATCAGCATCAAAGTCGCCTTCCTGCTCGGTCAAGGCTTCGTCGAGTACCTGATTGATCAGAGCAAGTGCGGCGCGCACCGGGAGTGGCTGGCCTTCGGCGTCAAGAACCCTGGTGTAACGGGTATAGACGGCCATGCCTGGGCCGACGGCTGCCTGCGCCAGATCCACCGGTGCGATGTTGCCGGCTTGCAGATGCGCCAATGCCTTTGGCAATTCGGCTTTTAGCGCAGCAACGAACTCGCGGCGGGTCGCATCGGGAGCATCAACTGCACGCTGACGACAAACAAGGACAATGCTGGAGGCAAGATTATTCTTAACAGCCTTCATCGCTGCGATCATCTCTGTCCGCATTGGCCATGTGCCACTGATAGCAAAACCTGCTTCGATGACGGCTGCGAGAAAAGTGTCCCAGCCAGTGTTTGTCGTGCCATCGTCACCGTCGCTCTCGGCCTGCTTGAAAGCGTAATAAATAGTGACCGGAAACGCTGGATGGGCCTGCTCTGCAAGGCGATGCATTGCCTGTGTCATGCCGTCGAGGAAAAATTTCTCAGCCTCAACTTTGCTGCCGTGGCGATAGGCGAATGCAACCAATTCCTCGGCCTTGGGAACCGCTAGCGTCGCAAACAAATCTGGGAAAACTGAGCGTAGGGAACGACGCAACCATATATAAAAAAAATCCGACAAATCAGCGTAGGGAACGTTGTCGTAATAAGGTGGGTCGGTCGAAATAACTTTGTCCCGACTGAGAGACTGACTTGCGGCATCCATTAGCTCACTATGCCCGGCCGTGCTCTTATCAGAAAAACTCTCGAAAGCTCTGGTACTTCCAACAATATTCGTAAGGAACCCACCAGAACTGTCATGAAGAAGATTAGCTTCGCCAAAGTCCCAAAGCATGGATATCGCTTGACGACCAAACAATTGCCGGGTGCATTGTGCAACTGGTTCCCATGGACACAAGGTGTTGTTCGAGTCAGCTGTCTTACTGACGATCATCGACAAATACAGGGCTACCGCCGCCACGTACTCAGTGACGACACCAGCCGACCAATGCTCACCGTCGTCTAGCATGCTAGCCTTTATGCTGTCTGACCTCAGTCGCTCGCAGGCTTCCTGGACGAGGTCTGAGAATGTCGATAGCGCCACAGTTTGGCGCGAAGTAAAGAGATGCCGCCACTCCTTAATTCCGTAAATGCATGGGGTAAACGCTCGGGGGTCTTCGACAAAAGCTCCTTCGGGTACCCATATTGGTTCTGCAAGTTCAGCAACAGCTTCAATCTCCGGTGTCGGGGAGAGATAGACGCGCTCGCGCTCACCTGCAGCGACGATAGCCATCAGGCGCGCGCCCATATTTCCAGCCTTTCCTTCAGCCTTGATGTAGTCAGGCGCCATTGGTGTTCCAGACATCAGGCATTTGAAATTCGCTCCTCGCGCCAGCTTGGTGCCTCTCTTTGCCACTTCGGCACGCTTCGAATTCCCTGTCTTCACCGTAAACCGATAACCGTCCGCCCCAACCACCGGATCAACATAAGCCTCTTTGCCCGCTTTCGCCGAAAGCATGAAGGAGGAAGCGAGCGGCACATCAATCTCGGCATATGCTGGATTGGGACTCTTCACTGTGCGTGCCCATATCCATGCGATGATCGTAAGCTTCTTGCCGACGTATTTGCCCACGTCTGGCCGATCTTTGGCCATGGCCGCCGTGACCTCGACCTTGGGATAGAGATAGCCTATGCGCTTTTCGGCTTGGTCGCGCATCCACTGGCCGTAGTAGCGAACATCATCGGCCAATCCCTGCGCGCCTCGCCAACTCTTGTTCATCTGCGCTTTCTGGCGCTGGCTCTCCGGATTTACCGGCGGCTTGCCGGCGAACTTGGGCGGAATCTCGATCATCGCCTTGTTGATCAGCACCGCCACCGGATTCAGGTCGCTGGCGTAGCTCTCAAGCCCCAGCCGCTGCGCTTCCAGCGGCAGCGCACCGCCGCCGGCGAAGGGGTCATGGAAAGCAGGCAGCTTGTGGCGATCGAATAATTCCTTGGCACGTGGATGGTCGGCGTTCTCGGCACAGGTATACCGCCAGCTCTGCCAGATTTCGTCGCGCGCCTGCTGTAACACCGTCTCGTTGGTGGTGTTCTCCCACTTCACCAGGTCCTCGATGATACGGAACAACCGCTGCCGCTCCTTTTCTTGCTTCTTCTCGGTCGGAAACAGGTCCGGGTGCGCAGAGGGGTCGTCCACCATCTGCGCAAAGATGACTGCCCGCGCGGAAACAAAGGGCCGCCGCGCCCACCAACGATGCAGGTTACTCGGATGACCATGGCGGATGGACTTCTCGCGTGCGCTGGCGACGTTGATCGCCTCCAACGGCAGGGCTACTTCGATGAGTTTTTTCTTTGGGGTCATGGTGCTCTTCTAGTTATCTTGCTTGTTCGGTTCATCTGGTGTGGCTGCCCGGGTCAGCGTGTAGAACTCATGCAGCTTGGCCTGGAGCAGTTTCCTGTCGGGTAGTCGAGTCCAATACTCGGCGACCAGTGAGGGCGAGAGCGAGCGACTCAGGGCGTACTCGACGACCTCGCTGTCCTTGCTGGCACAGAGCAGTACGCCGATGGACGGGCCTTCATGCGGTTTGCGCAGATCACGGTCCAGGGCTTCGAGATAGAACTCCAGCTTGCCGAGGTGTTCTGGCTGGAATTCGCCAATCTTCAGCTCGATGGCGACCAGGCAATTCAGTTCGCGATGGAAGAACAACAGGTCAAGGGCGAAGTCCCGGCCCCCTACCTGCAGCGGCACTTCGCTGCCGATGAAACAGAAGTCGCGGCCCATTTCGCTGAGGAAACGTCTGAGATTGTGCAGCAGGCTCTGGTGCAGATCGGTCTCCCGATGACCGTCCGGCAATTCCAGGAACTCGACGACGTAGGCGTCACGAAAAACCGTTGCGGCGCCGGGATGCAGTTCTCTCAACGCTGTTGAGAGTTTTGGCGGATGCAACACGACACGTTCGAACAGGGCGCTGTCGATCTGCCGAGCGACTTCCCGCACCGGCCAGCGTTGCTGGCTGCCCATGCGCAGGTAGAACTCGCGCTCTTCGGGATGCTTGGTCTTGGCAAGGATGTGCAAATGTGCCGACCACGGCAGTTCTCTCAACAGCGTCGAGAGTTCTGCCTGATCTGCCGATTGTTGGCTCCAGGTTTCATAGAACTGCCGCATTCGCCACAGGTTCTGCGGCGAGAAGCCACGCAGGCCGGGCTGCCGCGATTGCACGTGCGACGACAACGCGCTGACCGTGCTCTTGCCCCAGCCGTCTCTGGTAATACGCGCGCTGATCGTCTTGCCGACCTCCCAGTAGAGGTCGACGAGGGCCGTATTGACGGCAACCAGGGCGCGCTCCCGGGCCGCCTGAATCAGTTCGACGACTTCAGCGAAGCCGTCGTGTTGACCTGCGGCGTCGGCTGACGTCGGCGGGGACTGCCGCTCGTGTGGGGCCCGAACGCGTTTCATCGAAAACCCTCTGCCCAAGAGCAACGCGGGTGCCAACAGCGCCGTGCGCTGGCATAGCCATGAAGGAAAAGTTTTCTAATGGCCTGGCTCTCGTTTACGGGGTCACGGCGATCGGTGGCATTCAAATGCATTTGGCGCATCAGTGATTGATCTTCATCAGGGGACCGATGGCTCTGGAAACCAGGCTCCCGGATCAATTTGCCCGCAGTAGATGTAATTCAGGCCGTTGCCGTCTCCTCGGTCGACGGGTGTAAAGATAGATCCATGTTCATTGACGTAGAACCTTCCACCTTGATGCCCGCGCACGTCCCGGATCCCGCGAACTGCTCGGGCGACCAGTGCACGGTCACGAAGTACCTTCGATAACTTCACTTGGCGTGTGACGCCGGGCCGAACCGAGGGGGGGGCGGCGTCAGTGAGTGCCGGCGTTTGGAAATAGATATCGTTACCTCCGGCAGCGAGAACGTAAGGAATCCCGGGGCGGGGGCCGACCCATGGGTCGCCAGGCGACAGAGACTCTCCGTCGCGAGCGACCGGCCTGCTGGTCAGCGGACGGCCCTCAAACTCGAAAGTGAAATTGGGATTAACGCGGCCGCCGTAGAAATAATGCGACGTGCCGTCGCGCGTGATCGGAACAATTAGATGGTGATACTCGTTGATGTAAAAAGCGCCACCGCCCTGTCCAGCCACGGCTTCCTTGATCTGATTGACACGATCGACGATATCGGTCTCTCCGCCTTCGACCGCCAGGTACATCAAGCCCTCTCCGAGGTCGTAACGAACCGTAACCTTCCACTCCCTATCAACCATTCTGACGCTGTACTTGGCCAGCTGGCTGACGCTCTGGGGCCATAGGCCCCGGTATAACAGATGCTCTGGCATTACGCTCTCCCCTCTATCCAGCGTTCCCAATTGCGAAAAACAGACGTTGAAACCCGCCCGACGTAGTAGGGGCGTGAACCACCGTTGCGTTCTTGTCGGTTGGTGGTGACATGACCACCAATGGTGATACGGACACGGCCGGAATTTTCTCCGGGACGTGCTTTCCGAAAGCCTTCGAGCAACGACGCGTTGGGACCAGCAATCACTTCTTGGGTCTCTTCCTGCCCGTACTCGGTTGGCCGATACCACCCGGACGTTAAGGAGCCGTCCGAGCGGATCGTGCTTTCAAGGCCGATGGTCCCAGGCCCGGGCCAGATGCTGCCGGGTGCCAGGTGCTGAAGATTGGAAAAGTCGAGAACCTGGCAGCCATCACCATTTAGGATCAGCGCATCGCTGCTACGACCAATCAAGACACGCTCGCTGTCGTTCTGCAAGGGCTTCACGGTGAAGCCGTTGGGGAGGAATACAATCCGTCCCCCTTGCCAATGAGCCTTGATCAGTTGAACGAGATCATGGACACCTTGCGTTTGTTGAGCGGTCCAGAATTCCTGACCACTCTCGGTAACGACAGTAGCGCCAAGCAGGCCGCTGCGAACCCGGAAGCCCGAGTTGTTCCCGCGCGCAGGCGAATACGGCCCAAGCCACCGAGGAAATGGAAACGCTTCGGGCTGGAAGATCATGATGGGAATTCCAGGGGTGCGGATGCGCCATCGAAGCTTAAGCGTTCGCCGCCGAGTTCGAGCCAATAACCGCTACGGCCATCCCAGTAGAGCTCTCGGATGGCTTGCTGTTGCTCTCCTTCGAGGTCGTGAATCCACTTGAGGAGGTCAGCTTGAATTTTGCCAGCCTCCGGCGACTGGGCCTTCTCTGGCGATCTGGCGAAAACTTCGTTGCGCCCGCGCTTACATGCGATGACGCGGCGTCCGGACACACTCTTCACCATCAATCGTACCGTCGTGTCGCTTTCGACCGCAGCCTCGGGCAAGGCGATATCCCCGAGGTAGGTCCAGAGTGCGTCATGGCTTGGCCCATCGCCCGACCGGACGATCAAGTGGCCGCATGGGGTCCGAACGGCGCGCCGATATCGATTGGCTTCGCAAATGGCCGCGATAGCATCCGTGGGAGCGCTGACGAGCGATTCGTCTTCAAGCCGCAAGTTGCCTGCCTGATCGACCTTCATTTCAATGCCGGTCGGTTGTGCGGGATACGGCTCGCCGATAACCAGATCTGCAGGTTCGATCTCGACGCACGGCGGGAGATACTTCCTCGGTGCTAGGTCTTGCTCGACGAAAGTCTCTTGCAAGGTCTGCAAACTGGTTGAGATGCTCGTATCGGCTGCCGCTCCTGGATCCCATTGGAAGTAGCGGTTGCGCTGTGCGCCGATGACCGACTCCCAGTCGGCCTTCTGATAAATTGACTCATCCTCGGTATCGCGGACGTACAACACGAAGATGATCGCGCCGCCGTCGCCTTCCTTGCGTCTGAGCATGCGGCCCAGGCTTTGAATCCTCTGACGGACGGAGCCGCTTGAAGCCGCGATGATGCCCAAATCAGCAGAGGGCACATTGAACCCTTCAACTAGGGACTTGGCGCTGACGATGGTGCGCGCTATCCCGCGTCGGAAGGCATCAATATTGCCGGTACGGATTCCCTGAGGGAGTTTGCTGTGTTCGAGGACTGCGGGGATTCCATGTTCCAGCGCGGCAAGGAAGATGCGGTCGATTTCCTCGATGGTTTCGTGGAAAACTATGACCTTGCGCCGACTGTCCTGCATCGCGGCGAGAAGGATCCGTATGGTCAAGTCCGCGCGAGACTCGGCGCGATAGACCAAGCGCTTTCTTTCGCTCGCCATGCCAATGAATCGCGCAGCATCACCGCCGCCTCTTGTCGCTTGGGTCTGGCACCAAGGAATGAACGATTGCGAACTTCGACTGCGGCGAAATGCGGCCTGAAGGTCGCGCCTGAGCTCCGAAATCTCGCGACTGAGACGCGCATAGACCTCTTTCTCCTTTGCGTTCAAAGGCAATCCGACATGCCACACTTCGAAGGGCGTCAGGAGTCCTGCAGCAAGGCTTTGCCGCAACGAGAATTCGAAGATGATGGGACCGAGCGCTCTGCCGACGTCGCTTTCAGCATAGACTTGGTCGGATGGAACGGAGTCGTCGCCTTGATCCGTTTCCGGGGTGGCCGACAGACCCAGCGTATATTTCGGGTTCGAATGAAAGATTTTGCTGGCTTCGGTGGCGTTTGCCCTGTGGCATTCGTCGACGATGAGGAGCATCCGGGAAGCCCAGCCGGCCTTCTGCACGAATCCTGGCAACCGGTCCCGCGCGGAGTTGAGTACACAAATCAGGATACGAAGGTTCACCCCGTCACTGATGTTTTCTCCACCGCCCATCAAGCCGATAGTTGAGGTTGGCAGATTGGCCTCGGCGAGCTCATCCCGCCATTGATGCATGAGGGGAATCGTCGGGACGACGATCGCCAACCGGAGGTCATGCTCTTTCTCATTCTGAAGCGCTTGAGCTACGGCCAAGGCAAAGATTGTCTTGCCGCCGCCGGTAGCGACTTTCACGGTGCCCTTGCCAAGCGCAAGCCACTTGGCCAAACAGTCACGCTGCCAACTGTGCAGCGTGACACCTTCCCCGACCAGCCGCCACTGATCCGGGACGTCGACCGACGCTGCCGGAGCGACCTCGCTGGTGTCGTCTTCCTGCTCGTCAATGTCGTTTTCCGAAGATTGGCTAGCTCGTCTCTCGGCCAAGGATTGCCGCGTCAGCAGTTGCTGGAGCAACAAGCGATCCAGATCGCCAAACGAGACGTCGTGGGGGTGGTTACTTGCCATCTTGGTAGACCAGTCGGTAGGTCGCGGGATACAGGATCAAGTTGCCTTCTTTGCACAGTGCTTTGAGTTTCTCTCCACGAATTTCCACAACGTTGCCTGTTGGGCTGGAAAGCAGCAGCGCATGGTTCTTCGGGAATTTCTCGAACATGCCCCATACCTCGGCATTGATCTGCAATGGCTCGTGCTCCAGGCAGTGATCTTTGGCCCAGTAGTGGCAGGCGATTTCGCCGGAATCATTGCCGCGTATCCACGAGAATGACTCTCCGTGAGCACGCGAGATCCGACTGCCATCGGGATGCGAGTACAGGTCATCAGAGACCTTCTGGAAACCATGGCTCTGAGCAAACCGCTCGACGACGCCCGATGTTGTCGGCCTCGGCGATGGTCGCTGCCTTGGACGAGGAACGTCGTGACCTTCCAAAATCGCCGCAGCATCATCTGGAGACGGTTTCGGATTTACTGCGGGCGTTGGGTCACCGATTGAAGTGTCTTCAACCGCAGCCGTTTCGTCTGCCTGGTCGGCCAGCGGTGGTTCCAGTGATTCTGTTCGTCTGCGCGGCGAGGCGTCATCCGTCTCAACGTTGTTCGCGCTGGCGAGTTCGGGTTCGGGTTCGGCATCGCCGGAAGCGGGCGCAGATAGGTCGAAATTTTGCTCCATGTACTCCGTGACCTCAGACGGTGATCGCCCGAAGCAATAGCTCAACGCGGCAACGATATCTGGACGGCTGAACGCGCGCCCGATCTTTTCCGGAACAAGCCGAGCAAGACGCGCATTTGGCAGGTTCTTGACGTGGAGGATCTTGTCTCGCCAAACGACGTCTGCATCCCTGGCTGTGCCCGCCGGGGTTCCGTCGATGTAAGGCACGATTTCCAGGGACGGCGCGTATTGCCATACCGTTTCTGCAAGCTGTGTGGCAAGGTGTCGAATGCGCGATTCTTCTACCCCGTCGGCGTCCAGACGCATGCGGCCGATGTCGACGCCAAGCTGGGCAATCCACGCCTTTCGTTCAGAACGTGCGAATCCGCCTTGCTGCTGCGTGAAGCGCTCTTCGAGCTTCGAGGCCAATGTGGGGAGCTCTGAGAAGGGCGGGAGATCCTGGATTTCGACCGACAAACGCTGAAAGTCTGCTGTTTTTTTCTTGATTCCGAGATGCAATTGGCTCCAGGGAATCAGTGATCGCATGGTCAATGAGAAGCTGAGCGACGCAACAGGCACCCACTCTCCTGCCAGATTGATCCAGCCGCTGCATTCATTCCAGATGCGAAAAGCATGTCTAGCCAACAAGGCTTTTACGCGTCGGAGATCCTCGGGCGGAAGTGACTCGTTCCAAGGCAAAGTCTTCAACCAAGCGATAGCGCGGTCAGCCGTTGGACGTTCCGCCATTCCGATCTTTCGCCACAGAGACAAGTCCGAAACGCCGCGACGAATCACCGCTGCGCCAGGTACATCATCGTCGTCTGATGATAGGAAGACACCCGCGCCAGCCGCCCAACCGCAGTTCTCAGTCAGAACGATCCTTTCCTCCAGCAGGGCTTGGGTGATGTTCGCGAGATCTTCGGTAGAACACGCATCGGTCAGCTGATCCAGTCGCAGATACCACTTCTCGACCTCATGAGTTGGCGGAGTTTCGGACTTGGCAAGGGCTCGCAAGCAGTTCAGCAAGCGGTCCGGGCCTGTAGGCGTGTTGCGTACTCCTAGGAGAGTGAGCAGTGGACGATTGCTCTCGGTGTCTAGCTTGCCGTGGATGAAAAGCTCGACGCCGATCAGCGATTCGGTCTCAGGGGCACGGCGCAAGAGGTCCGCCGGCTTGCGGCAAGAACCACGGGTATCGGGTAGGCATGGGAGATCGCGAAACTTCAGTACCCAATCCGGCAGAAGCGGCAGAAAAGTGATCGAGCGGGTGTTCCCGGTGGTCGCAACCTGTAACACCGAAGCGGATGAGGCTGATTTCCAGAAGGATATGGGCTGAGCAAGCACGAGCTCCATGATTTGGTGCCAGACGCGCTCGTCACTCAACGACAATTGCGTCCAATGGCGCCACAAGTCATCGTCGAAGTCCCAATCGTCAATGACATACTGACTCGTAACGAAGGGGCGCCAAGGAGTGCCGGAAAAACCTCGCCGTACCACTTCTTCTATCGCATTTACGCGCCCGCGCAAAGGTGTTTTCTTCTTGGTCAACGGGGCAAACAACGATATCCGAGAGCGGCCAGTTGTGGTCCACTGAAGCCATTCTTCCGAGGTGCACGAGGTGAACGAGGCGGAATAGTCGGGGTGCAAGAAATGTTGTTGGCGCCAGATTTCGGGCAATAAGTCTTCAAGCGACCCGGAGGGGTCGAAGATGATGACGGCGGAAATGCCACGCCGACGATTGTCTCTGGTTACGAACTGAAAAGACGGCCCCAGGGTCGCGCCAAGCGTGCTCGCGATCTGGGCTATCCGGACGCAATCGGCGATCGGAACTGACTGCTGAGCGAAAAAAACCGCTGCGACTTTTTCAATGACTTTGCTCACATCGCTTGCGTCATCAATACCGGCAGTCTTGAGCACCGAATGCGCAGCATGGATTTCCTGCTGCAAGCCAACATCCTGTTTCTCATCGGCCCCACGACGCTCCTCAGCGAGGAACCGGATCCAGTTCTGGTTAAGGACCAAGAGATGGTTCGCAAGAAACTCCCAGTCTTCATCAGATTGCAGCAGGCGTCTTTCGCCGAGGCGGACGATCTCCTCTGCCGAGTACATTTCATCCTTTCCCTGAACGGGAAAGATGCGCACTTTCTTGGCATCAACTTTTGGTGAGTACTTGGTGATATCCGGCGCCACATACGCCCACAAGGACAAGAGGCGGCGCCAGGTCTTGGGTCTCGGCAAATGAACGCTCTGCAATACGGCAAAAAACTGATCACTCGAAATCGCTTCGATCGCACCCCAGCGAAGCAGCTTTTTTCGGTCGCCATCGAAGACCGTCTTGGCAAACGCGGGGCGAACTGCAGCATCGAGAAATCCCGCGATCGTATCGGCCGGCCAAACGTCGCACAATTGATCTGGGATGACGACACTCTGACCAGCCGTCGTTAGATTCCCGGCATCGGTGAGGACGTACTCAGCGCCGTCAAGCTGGGCGCGGAACGATTCCTCAACTGTGGTGGCGCAAACGCCTTCCAATGAGTTGTCATCCAAGTCAACGTCAGGAAGAAAAGCGTAAGCGCCGGCACGTTCGGCAATGTCCATCGACCCCTGCTGCAACCAGCTGAACATGGCGTCAGCGGCCAACGATCCCGCCCGTTCGAGCAACCAGCGGTTTGTGGGGGATGTTTCCGGATCCTTGATCTTGAGTCGTGCCGGATCCTGAATGAATGGGGCATTGCAGGCGAAAGGCAAAGCGGTCTTGACGCCAGTCGGCAACACTACGTAGAGGCGCCCCTTTGCGCCGAGAACGATCTCGACCTTGCAAGGCGGGAAACCGGCTTCCAGGCCATCGCCGAGAAGGCGCTCTTGGCGAATTTCGGCCAGGGCTTCCTCAGGGAAGGCCTCAGCTTCGGAACGTGCGACAAGAAAAACCTCGCCGGGGTTGTCATGAAGCGCCATCCTTTCGGTAGCTGTAACCGGGCCTGGGCCGAGACTCCTCCAGTGGACATCCCGAGAGCCAATCCGCATCCGGCGGATATGCTTGAAGAACAGGAGCGATACGGGGCTCGCCAGCCATTCCTTGAGGTTTTTCTCGATCTCTCTCTGTCGGTGTTCGTCGCGAATCGGCACCCTGATTAGCGTGCGTTCACTCGCGCTCTGCCTACGCTCGATCCACCTGGGTTCGGTGAAGCGCCGCCGATCGAAGGCAATCGACAGACTCGGCGTATCGAGTTCGACGGTATCGCCAAGGCTGAATGTGCTCTTGAATCCGATGCCGCGAAAGCCGATCGTGTGCAGGGCTCGCTTGTTCGAGTACCCGAAGCGACACAGCGATGCAAAGTGCTCTTCGGTAAAGTCCTCGCCGTTATGTGAGAAGAGAAAGCAGCCGTCCGTGATATCGACGGACGCCTCGGTAGCGCCCGCATCGTCGGCGTTTTGCAGCAATTCGGACAAGACGTGTCGCGGGCTTTGCACCTGCTTGAAGAGTTGGTGCCAGGGCCCGGCAAGATCAGGGTCGCTCTCCAGTTGATCCCAGCGCTCACGCGCCTTTTGGCGGAGTGTCTCGAAGAATGCTGGCTGTTCGTTCATCCAGGCGCCTCAGCGCGCGCGAGCAATTCGGCAAAATCGTAGTTCACGCTGGTCACCCCAAAGTCTGGCTCGCGCCGGAAGGGCTGCCGCAGGTAGTGGCTGCGATGCGTGTTCTCGCTGGTGAATTCGACGATCGCCAGGATGAATTCGTCCGGCTTGTTGAGCGAATAGAGAATTTCGTTGCGCGTGACGGTGATCGTCGGCGCGCCGGACACGCGGCCCTTGACCTCAATGAAGCGCAGCTTGCCAGTACCCGGGATACGGCTTTCGATGTCGTAGCCGAGTTTCTCGAATTCACGGTCGGTAGGGTCGAAGCCAAGGCTTCGCTCGATGTCCATGACCACGGCGCGAGCGCGGGCGGCGCTGATCTGGGTGTCGGCCGGAGAGGTGGGCGTGCCTGTCACCTGGCCGGTCATGACTTTGATCAGGCCAATCGGAACCACCAGCAGGCCACCCAGTATCACGGGCGGCAGCGGTGAAATTTGAGCTTCGAGCTTGAGGTCTTCAAGCCGCTTTTGCAGCCGGCCCTGCAGGAGGTCGGCACGCTTGCGTGCTTCGCCGGAATTGAGCTTGGCGTTCGGCTTGCCAGCCTGTTCCTGCAGCTTGAGTTCCTCGGCGCGGTGGTCCCAGTAGGTGATTTCCTTGGTCAGCCGTTCCTTCACCGCGGCCTCGGTCTTGGCGATGAGTTTGAGCTTGCGCCCGCGCACTTCAGCCAGGTGTTCCGGCACCACATGGGCGACGGCATAGCCCTGTACCTTTTGCTCGAGTTCGCGGTTGATCCACTGGCCTTCGTGCCGATCGAGAATGGCGTCGATGCCGGGTTCACCTTCGATCAGTGGCCGGTAGTCTAGATAGGGCGCGTAGTGGACATGGCGGGTCGTCCCGCTGGCATCCATCTCGACGTAGAGCATGCGCTTCGAGACGACCCGACGTTCGCCGGCACGGGTAAGGCCCGCATCCTGGATGGCGTGTTCCAGATAGAACAGCACGCGCGGTTCCAGACCGGGATCGCTTTCATCGACCAGCACGGTGCCGCGCTTCAGCAGGTCGCGGTTACGCTCCAGCGTAAGGTCGATGACGGCGTCGAGCAGCGGATGACCGGGGCAAACAAAGGCGGCCAGCGGCTGGCCCTGGGGCGCGACCAGAGACTTGTCAAAGGCAATGCGCTCGTAGCGTGGCAGCACCGGTTCGCCGATGCCGATCAGGCGGTCGCGGTTGCGCACCGGGGCGGGAACGTGACTGATCTCGAAACGACGGGGCTCGCGTTGTTTGGCGGTACCGCCGAGTTGCTTGAAGGCTTCGTGAAAGAAGGATTCGATGTAGTGCGGCTGCAGACGTCTGGCGTCGGCACGCTCCATATCTTCGCGGATGCGCTGCACGCGGCTGGTATCCATGGCGTCATGGGCCAGTGCGCGTTCTTCGAGCAGGTCCTGCACGTGGCCATGATCGAGCGCAGTGTCGAGCACCGTGCTCAGGTATGCCTGGACCTCGGGCCGCTCGCCGTGGCGAATGGCTTCGATCAGCAACTCGCGCAGGGACTTGCCTTCGAACTGGAGCTTGCCGAGGACGTCGAAAACCTGGCCACCGAGCGCCTGACGTGCCAGTTCGATCTTCTCCAATAGCTTGCGGTAGACGTCACCCTCGCGGGTTTCTTCGGCGACCAGGTTCCACAGGTGACAGACCTCGGTCTGGCCGATGCGGTGAATACGACCGAAGCGCTGTTCGAGCCGGTTCGGGTTCCACGGCAGGTCGTAGTTGACCATCAGGTGCGCGCGCTGAAGGTTGATACCCTCGCCGGCGGCGTCGGTGGCCAACAGTACCTGCACCTCGGGATCGTGCTTGAACGATTCCTGCACCTTCAGGCGCTCTTCTCGGCCAATGCCGCCGTGGATGATGACCACGGCGTCCTTGCGACCGAGTAGCGTCGTGGTGCGCTGTTCGAGATAGTTGAGCGTGTCGCGATGCTCGGTGAAGATCACCAGTTTCTGGTGCGCTGAAGGGGTGGGCGGCGCGATCACGCCGGAGCCATAGGGCGCAGGCGGTTCGGCGACGCGGTGGCTGATGGCGGCCGGCGTGAAAATTTCGGAGAGCAGGCTGGCCAGTTCGCACCACTTGGTATCGGTGCCGCTGCGGCGGACGGCGAGGGCCTGGCTTTCCAGACTTTTCAGCGTTTCGATCTCGATGCGCAGCTCGGCGATGGAACGGGCAGCGGTGGCCTGGTCGAGAATTTCTTCTTCGGCGGCAGCGACTTCGTTGTCGGGCGCATCGTCCAGATCGTCAAGGTCTTCGCTGTCGAGAGACGGCAGCGATGTCGCAATGATCGGCGCGGCCTGGCCGCCGCGGTGGAGGAGTTCCAGCTCTCGTAGCCGACTTTCCAGCTTCTCGCGTCGGCGGCGAAGAGATTGGTAGATGGCTTCGGGTGAGGAAGCCAGGCGCCTTTGCAGGATGGTCAGCGCAAAGCCGACGGTGCCGGCGCGCTTGTCGTTTTCCAGGGCTTCGGCGCGGTTGAATTCCTCGCGCACGTAGTCGGTGACAGTCTTGTAGAGGTGCGTTTCGGCATCCGACAGCCTGTAGGGAACGGTATGGGCGATTCGCTCCGGGAATAGCGGCGTACCGTCGAACTTGAGCAGGTTTTCCTTGACCATCCGGCGCATCAGGTCGGAAACGTCGGCGGTGTGCACACCATCGCGGTAGCGACCCTCGAAGCGGTCTCCGTCGAGAAGCGCCATGAACAACTGGAAGTCGGCTTCCTTGCCGTTGTGCGGCGTCGCCGACATCAGCAGGAAATGCCGGGTGAGCGTCGACAGCAGCTGGCCAAGGCGATAACGCTTGGTGTACTTGGTCTCGCCACCAAACACCGTGGCGGACATCTTGTGCGCTTCGTCGCAGACCACCAGGTCCCAGCGGCAATCGGGGGCCTGCAGCTTCTGTTGTACGTCTTCGTTGCGCGAGAGCTTGTCGAGACGGGCAATCACCAGGTTGGTTTCGAGGAACCAGTTACCGGTCCGCGCCGCTTCGAGCTTGTCGTTGGTAAGGATGTCGAAGGGCAGGTGAAAGCGACGGTACAACTCGTCCTGCCACTGTTCGGCCAGGCTGCCCGGGCAGACGATCAGGCAACGCTGCAAGTCGCCACGGACGATCAGTTCCTTGATCAGCAAGCCGGCCATGATGGTCTTGCCGGCTCCAGGGTCGTCCGCCAGAAGGAAGCGCAGCGGCTGGCGAGGCAGCATGGTTTCATAGACGGCGGTGATCTGGTGGGGCAACGGATCGACGACCGAGGTATGGACGGCGAGCACCGGGTCGAACAGGTGCGCCAGGCGGATGCGCTGCGCCTCGGAGACCAGGCGGAACAGGGCGCCGTCGCCATCGAAGCTCCACGGTCGGCCCTGCTCGACCAGTTCCAAGCGAGGCTCGTCGTGGCGATAGAGAAGTTCGTTGGCAACCCTGCCGGCGGCGGTCTTGTAGGTCAGCTCCAGCGCTTCGGAGCCAAACCACTGAACGCTGACCACGGTCACCAGTGCGTCTGGAACGATGCCGCGGATAGCGGCGTTGGTCTGGAGTTGCTCTAGCTTCATCATGACGGAAGCTGCGCGTAGTGGACCCAGTTTGCGCATCCTGCATACTCATACACGATGTCGGTAACGCTATGGAAAGTCCTCTCGAACATTGCTCCCTGCCTCGTTCATTGTTTTGTTCCTTATAGCCCGTGCGGGTTTTTAAGGCCAGAGCAATTTTCGGCTAGAAGGGGTCGCCTCAGAAAACGGGAAAAATCCTACGCCAATGTGACATTGACGCGTACGGCGGGGTGCCGTACGATTCTCGTCAGGAGGACAAAACTATGCCCGCAGCCATTTCTACCGCCCGCCTCGAAGCCCGGATCAGCACCGATCTGCATTCGATGCTCAAGCGTGCCGCTGAACTTCAGGGGCGGACCATGACCGACTTCGTGATCACCGCCGTTCAAGACGCAGCACAACGCGCCATCGAGCAAGCCGAAGTTATCCGCCTGTCCATGGCCGATCAGGAGTGCTTTGCTCAGGCGCTGCTGTCGCCGCCTCAGCCGTCACCGGCCTTGGAACGTGCTTTCGCTCGTCGTAGCAAGCTGCTGCGTGCTGAGTGAGTAGCGCACCGTTCCAGCTCGCGCCGCTCGATGCGACACATGACCGAACGACGTTCAACAGTGCTTCCGAGCCGCTAGACCGCTACTTGCGGGAACACGTCACTCAGGATGTTCGCCGACGCGTTGCCGCCTGTTTTGTCGCGTTGGCTGAGGGGCAACGCATTGCGGGCTACTACACTTTGGCGTCGGCAAGCCTGTTGCTCGCCGATCTTCCGGCCAGTACCGCCAAGAAGCTGCCGCGCTACCCGACCGTGCCAGCGGTACGCATGGGCCGCTTGGCCGTCGATCAGGGTTTCAAGGGACAAGGTCTAGGCGGTGCGCTACTGGCCGATGCGCTCGACCGTGCCGCTCGCTCGGAGATCGCCGCTTATGCCCTGATGGTAGACGCCAAGGACGAGGCTGCAGAGGCCTTCTACCGGCATCATGGATTTATCGCTTTGCCCGACTCTCCGCTGACACTGTTCCTGCCCCTGGCAACCGCTCTTTCCCCTCGGAAAACGGACAACAAAGCACGCTAAGGAGGCTCGCTCAGTGCACTCTTGGCCATACTCAGAGTCGCCCTGCAGGATTGTTTCGTAGTCCTGGCCGCCGTAGAACATGGCGATAATGGAAACCTGCTCGGCGTCTGCCGTCGAGGGCGATCACGGCGCGCTTCTTTTGTTGTGAAAGAAGCCTGTTGGAAGACGCACGAACGCCTGACCGCCCCGGGGTCATGCAAATGGGTTGGTATGAATCAGGCGGCTGCGGGGATGAAGCCGAAGCGAGTCAGAGCCTTGATCCAGCGAGAAGCGTTGCGCTGCACGGAAAGCTGCTCATAGTTGGTGGCGGAATCCCGGTAGTGTTCGCCACGTTTGAGCATGAAGAAAATGGTGCGCAACATTTTGTGAGCCAGCGCGACGATGGCTCGTTTGTAGCCGCGGCGAACGATCAGCGACTGGAACTTGGACTGGAACGCTGATTTGGTCCGACTGGCCGCGTGAGCGAACTCGCAGAGAAGTCGGCGAACATAGAGATTACCCTTGCGCACGCGCCCCGACTTGCGTTTTCCCGCCGACTCGTTGTTGCCCGGGCAAACGCCGACCCAGGAAGCCAGGCGATCCGGGGAGCCAAAGGGACTCATGTCGCTGCCGATCTCGACCAGCAGCATGGCGGCGCCGATCGCGTCGACGCCTGGCAGCGTTTGCAGGAGTGCCAGCGCATTCATCTCACTGGCCAGCTCGCCGAGCAGGCGAGCGTCGAAGCGGGCGATGCCCGCTTCGAGTCCCTCGATATGCCGCAACAGTTCGTCGAGAACGAACACATGACTCGCGGTCAATTCGCCTTGCAGGGCATCATGCAACTCCTCACGGCTGGCCTTGAGACGTCTGCTGGCGAGCTTGAGCACCGCTTCGGGAGGCTGGCCGGCGAGGAGGCATTTGATCATCGCCCGTGCCGACTGCCCATGGATGTCGCTGACCACCACGCCCAGGCGGATGCCAGCATCGGTAAGCACTTTGTGCATGCGGTTCTTCTCGGACGAGAGCAGGCCGACCAGCTTCTGTCGCTGCCGCGCGATCAGACGCAGTTCGCGCAGTTTGGCCGGTGGCACGAAAGAGCCACGCAGCAAACCGGCTCGCGCAAGGGTGGCCAGCCACTGGGCATCGCCGACATCGGTCTTGCGCCCGGGCACCTGCTTGACGTGGCGGGCATTGACCACCGTCGCCCGGATGCCCTCCGCCTCCAGCGCCGCATACGGACTCTTCCAGTAGATGCCCGTGCTTTCCATGACCACTTCGTCAGGATCAAGCCTCGCCGCCCAGGCTGCCAGCGCTCGTCGGTCCCGTTTGAAGGCACCAAATTGCCGCTGTTCGATTCGCGTTTCGCCGTCCGCTTCCTCGGTGATCGCGCACGCCGTGATCTGGGCTTGATGAATGTCGAGTCCAATGACCCGCTTGTGGATCGGAACCAGTTCCATACCGTCTCCTTTCGCAATAAACTCCAAGGCGGGAGACGGTGGGTGCCAGAACCGAAGTTGCCTGAAGGCGACAGGTCGCCAACGGCCCTTTTAATGTGTGCGCTCGATGGCAGCAATCCGGGGTACGAGTCGGTTCAGCGGGTCACGTTAGATTGCGGGGTCGAGCCGCCAAAACTTTGCGCGACCTCTACCCACCGTTTCCCAACCGTAACCGGTAACTACGCGGCGTCAGGCCCTACGTGCCGAGGCGGTGCAAAGGCGCGCGCAGCGGATCGGCCGCGAAGAGCTGCTTCCAGAGTCGCGGCGTGAGTTCCCGGACACGCTCGGCCGGATGCTGGCCGACGCGCTGTAGCGCATCGACCAGGTAGTCGTACGGGTTGATCTGGTGCAATCGACAGGTGGCAATCAGGCTGTGGATGATCCCGACCTGCCTGGCGCCCAGCTCTGTCCAACAGAACAGCCAGTTGCGGCGCCCCATCGGGATCACGCGCAAGGCACGCTCGAGGTGATTGGTATCGATCGGCACGTCCGGGTCGGTGAGAAACACCTCCAGCCCGCATCGTCGGTCGCGCGCATAGGCGAGCGCCTTGGTCAGTGGATTGCTGGGGAGCAGCCCCTGGGCCGCGAAGCGTTCGCCGATCCAGGCGAAGAAGCGCTCGACGACCGGCTTGGCGTGCGCCAGGCGATAGTCCCGCTTGCCGGCGCCAGAGAGCTTCTCTTCCCGAATGGATTCTTCGACTTGATAGAGCGCACCGATCAGTTCCAGCGCCTGGCCCGCCGCTTCCGGCTCGACGGTTTGTGCCTCGAAGAAGTTGCGGCGGGTATGCGTCCAGCACTGGGCATGGGTGATCCCGGTCTTGGTCGCATAGTGCGCATAGGCGTGGTAGCCATCCGACAACAAGACCGCTCGTTCGGCAGGCGTCAGTCCCAGCGCCGCCTCGACGTGTTTGATCTCCCGGCTCGGGAAGAACGGGAAACAGATTTCTTCCAGCTCGCCGTAGACCGGCCAGAAGTAGGCCTTCTTCAGCTTGCCCGGTCCGGCCTGTCCGGCCTTGATCGGCGTCTCGTCCATGGCCTTGACGCGTGACTCGCGAATCGAGGCGAACTGGGCCTCGTAGATCGGTTCGAGCAGGGCGATCCCCTGTTGCGCGATCTGCGTCAGCCAGGGCCGACTGACCGTGATCCCGGCGTCGGCGAGGCGCTGGTGCTGGCGATACAGCGGCAGGTGGTAGGCAAACTTGTCGAGCAGCAAGCCGGCTACGAAGCTCACGTCCGCCCGGCTGCCGTCGATCACCCCGGCCGGTGCGGCAGCGCAGACGAGCGCTTCGCTGGCCTTGATCTTGACCACCGGCCGCCGATACTTGATCACCACGTAGCTTCCCGGCCGTTGCGCCAGGCGATAGCTTTCCTTGTGGCTGATCACCTCGTACTCTTCCGGAGCAAGACCGTCGGTTTCCGGAGCCGCGAGTTCGATGACTTCGACCGGCACGCGTGACTCGTCGAAGAACGGGAGCGCTTCGTCGTCCTGGCGGCGGGTCGCTGGCTTGCGGGTGTGGGCGGCTACCTGCTGGCCGGGGGGTACCGGCAGCGTCGGCTGGGTGAGCAACTCGCCGAAACTCATCTGGCCATTCGGCCCGGTCTCGATGCGTCGTTCGCTCTTTTGCCCGAAGAGCTGGCGTTTGAACCAGTCGAGTTGCTGCTTGAGCGCGGTGATTTCACGACGCCACCCGTTGCACAGGTCAAGGACCTGTTGCGGTGTCAGCGCCGCGGCTTCTTCGAGACTGGAAACTGTCAAATCCGCTGCTGAACTCATACCGATATTATACCCGGTGAGACAGAAGCAAGCCACTGTTTACAAGCCGTTTTACGCATTTCTATCGAGATTCGCCGGGGCTGCGTAACGCTTCTTGAAGCGCTTGGGCTCGATACCTTCCAGGAGGAGCTTCAGGCCGGTCCAGTCGGTTTCCCGCGTGCTCACCTTCGACCAGTCGGAGACGAAACGACCGGCTTCGAGACGCTTGGCCCACAAGCAGAAACCCGTGCGATCCCAGTAGAGGACCTTCACCTGCGTGGCGCGACGGTTGAAGAAGGCGAACAGCTGTCCGCTCAAGGGGTCCTGACCGAGCGCGTGGCGCGTCAGTGCGTACAGGCCGTCGAAGGAGTTGCGCAGGTCGACGGGGCGGCCATAAACATGCACCCGGATCTGACCTTCGGGAAAGAACATCAGCTGCGCACCAGGTGTAGCTGCAGGCCGCCGCCGAGATCCAGGGTCAGCTCGATACGTCCCGGTCGCTCGCTTTCGCTTTGCAGGGGGCCGACATCGACGAAGCTCGCCGACGCCGCGTTGACCAAGGCGTCGGAGCGGCCCATTGGCGCGCCCAGTCGGCTGCGCCACCGGTAGAAGCTGGTATCGCTGATGCCTTCGCGATCGCAGAAGGCCTCCACCGCCAAACCGCTGCTGACAAATCGCGACAGCACCTGCCGCCACTCGGCCGCGCTACGCCGTGCCCGCCGGCTCTCTTGATTCGTCGCCATCTTGACCTCCTCATCTTCTCGCGTGTCGATGAGGAAATTGTCGACGCCAGCGCCCCGCCTGGGAAGAACGCCGCGGAGTTACCGGTTACTCCCAACCCGCATCTTCTTTCATGATCCGGGGCGGCCGCAACTGCAATGACCGTTAGTGAGCAGAAGACAGGAGGCTGGCCAGGCGCCTGCGTTTGCACGCTGTGCGCGCGCGCCCGTCCGATCGCGACAGTCGAGGTTAACGCAGCACGATCAGCGCTCGTGCCCGCGCCGCAAAAGGCCTTTGGGGATGGGGGTCCTTCAAACGACAGCCACAGCTTGAACGGGTGCCGCTATATGCACTGCAAAATGCAGTACATTTCTGTTTCTGCATTTGCTCCCAGCAACCTGTGCCCATGACCACCACTCGACGTCCGAAGGTGAAGACCGCCACGCTGACGGTTCGGCTTGATCCAAGAATCAAAGCCGCTGCAGAGGCTGCTGCGGAGCAAGAGCACCGTAGCCTTACCAGCTTCCTTGAAGTGTTGATCGTCAACCACTGCGGGAAGCTGGGCCTGAGTCCCGAACACTTTGCCAAGGAATCCCGCCAATGACCAAGACGCCGCAGACGGCGCGCAAACGTCCCGCCAAGCAGACGGCTGCCGCCCCCGAGATTCCCTTCTACCGCGCCAACGAGAAGCCGTATGGCTCCTTCAGCAATCTGTTCCGGCGCCCCATAGAATTCGAGGGGAAAACCTATCCTACGTCCGAACACGCCTACCAGGCTGGCAAGGCCCGCAAAACTGCAGTTCGCGAGTGGATCCTGAATGCACCTACACCCGCCCTGGCTGCAATGGCGGCCCACGGTCTCTACGTCTGGGACGTGGTGCCCGACTGGGCGCAGATCAAGTTCGATCGCATGCGCGCCGTGCTTCGCGCGAAGTTCGATCAGCATGCTGACTTGCGGGAACTGCTGCTGTCGACCGGCGACGCCAGGCTCGTGGAGACCGGGACCGTCAACAACGCTGTCAATCGGCTATGGGGCGAGGTGGATGGCAAGGGTGAAAACATGCTGGGCGTAATGCTGATGGAGCTGCGGGCCTTCTATGCTCAGCGTCCGGCGCGGACTACCCAGCCCAAAGAGTCCGCGGCAGGCAGGGTTCCCGAAGGCAACAACGCGGCGTCCAAGCGGGTGCCTGAGGCGGCATGACCGGTCAAAGCATACAGACCGCTGCCAGCCACTACGAGGACGAACTCGCGCAACTGGGGGACAGCTACACGGCTGCATGCGCTGCCGACATCGAGGCGCTGAAGCTCGCAATTGCCAGCACCGCGGAGTCCAGCATGATAGGCGTGGGGTCGGGCGGCTCCTTCACAGTAGCATCACTGCTGTGCAGCCTCCACGAAGCCTATACGGGGCGGGTCTCGCGCCCCTCGACCCCATTGGAGATCATTTGCAGCCCCGCGCTGGCTTCCTCGAGCCCGGTTTTTCTCCTGTCGGCAGAGGGCAAGAACCCCGACATTGTGGAGGCCCTCGAACGGGCGCGGCGCTATAGTTCACGCACGATCCATGTATTGACCAATCGGAAGTGCAGCCCGCTCATGCAGCATGTGGGGGCGCTGCCGGGCGTGAAGCCCTACGTGTTCGAGCTGGCCAAGAAGGACGGCTACCTGGCCACCAACAGCCTGCTGCTCGATGCGGTGCTGGTCGCGAGGGCGTACGGCGAGCTCAACGGCCACCGCGAGCCGATGCCCGCCACTTTGGCAGCATTGGGGGTTGGCAATCAGACCGTGGATGAATGGATGACAGCGGCGCGGCCGTTCATCTTGGAGGCCGTGCGGCGTGGTGCGCTGACCGTTGTCTACTCGCCCTTGCTTAGGCCCATAGCGACGGACCTGGAGTCGAAGCTCTCCGAAGGTGCCTTGCTGCACACTCAGTTGGCCGACCTGCGCTCTTATGCGCACGGCAGGCACATCTGGCTGTCTCAGCGTCCCCAAGACTGCGCCATTCTCGCGCTGACCGAGCCCTCAGCGAGCAGACTCTGGGAGGGTATGCGCGAGAAGTTCCCTCCCGAGATTCCCACATTGGCCATGCCGCTGTTGGGTGCCGACCCGATGCACTTGATCGCAGGACTGGTCGCACAGATGCACTTCGTTGCGGCCATTGGCCGCCAAATGGGCAAGGATCCAGGGCGACCTAACGTGCCGAACTTTGGCCGGGAGATCCACTATGCAAACTTGCATGAAGTGGTCCCTCTGCCGCGGGAGGCTACCCCCGCCGAGGAGCAGTCGAAGTACGAGGTGCTCGGAGCCCATTGGCCTTCGCCGCGAGATCACGGCACAATGCGGCGCGCGGCACGGGCGTTCCGCACCTCAATCCATGCGCAACGATTCCGGTCCGTTGTCTTCGACTACGACGGAACCTTGTGCAGCGCACAGAGCAAGGATGGACCGCCTTCACCCGAGATCGTCGAGCATCTCGTGCGGCTCGTGCGCGCTGGCGTTCTGGTGGGCATTGCCTCTGGACGGGGCGATTCACTGCAGACGTGCCTGCAAGGCGCACTGCCACTGGATGTGTTGCGAAAGATTCGCCTGTGCCTTTACAACGGCGGCTGGATCTCTATGGCCAATGTTCCGCCTGAGTTGCCCGACCAGACGAGCGAGTTTCTAAGCCATGTTACGCGCATCGTCGTGCGCTTGAAATCACTTGGCGTGCCCATTCTCGCCCACAAGACGACTCCGCCCTTTCAGGTGAGTGTGCGCTTTCGCGAAGGGCTCGCGACCGACGCCATGTGGTTCGTGATCGCCGACGCATTGCGTCAGGCTGGTCTGGACCTGTCGACCATGGTGCGTAGCAAGCACTCCGTTGACATCCTGGCTAGGGGTGTGAGCAAGTCACGCTTGATCGCGGACATCATTCAGAACGGCAAAATCGATCCCTACGAAATCCTCACGGTTGGCGACCAGGGCGCTTGGCCCGGCAATGACGCAGCACTGCTGGAACATCGCTTCTCGCTCAGCGTCGACATGCCCTCGCGCCGGCTTGACCGAGGATGGAAACTGGCGCCGGCCGAGAAGCGCGATGTCGATGCCACTCTGTGGTATCTCGAGCGCATGAAGGTGGAGGAGGGGGGCGAATTCGGCCTGGACTTGCCCAACGTCAGTACCCACGGGGGGGGGAGCCAATGCGTGATCAGAACGCCGCCAATCTCCTAGCCAAGGTGATGGGATGGGAGGACCTCGATGCAGTGCCGCAGGTACTGCCGACCCTTCAACTGCTAGCCGACTTCAAGTACGACCACTACCAGCAGTTCGGTCCAGGCCGCCGCTTCATCGAGAGCCTGGCGCTGTGGCTCCACCAGTTCGAGCCGCAGGATCGGCATACGGCGCTGCAGCTGGTGCTCGATCACCTAGTGTTCATCTCCGATGCTGAGCTGTCGCACCTCGTGCAAACCGCGTATCAAGATTGGATCGTCCAGGAGCGCGTGCGCCTCGTATCGGAGGAGTATGAAATCCCGTCCTTCAGGGTTCATGAAATCGCTCGCCACAGGCGCTTCGAGCAATTGCGTCTGACGTCCCTGTACCTGGGGCTTAGCGACGGAGCACGCACCAACGAGTTGCGGCGCGCCAGCAATGGGGACATCGGCAACGAGCAGATCTGGCAGGCCTACGAGCTGGGCGACGAGAAGGCCGATGACATGCTCCAGGACCTCGAGGCGTCGTTGAAAAGGGCGAGCTTTGCATCCGATAGCCCTCATTTCAACTTGGTCTGGTTGCTGGACGACTTCTCTGGCAGTGGCAATACCTACATTCGATACGACGGTGAGTCACACAGGTTCAAGGGCAAACTGCCGAAGATCTACCAGCGGCTTCACCAGAGACGCATGGTGGACCCGTCGCACTACGAGGTGTTCCTGATGCTGTACACCGCAACGCGCCAGGCGATCGACCACATCGAGTATTGGTCCGAACGCTTTACGACGGACCACGGTTTCAAGCCCTTGCAAGTGCGCGTCCTTTGTCCGATTGAGCCCGAGGTCACCTTGTCTCGGAACTCCAGCCCGGAACTGCGCGCCCTGCTGGGAAATCCTGCCTACTGTGACAATAACGTGGTCGACAAGCACTTTCGCGTCGGCGGAACCGACGATGCCAGTCTGGGCTTCGCCGGCTGCGCGTTGCCGGTGGTGTTGGGTCACAACACGCCGAACAACTCGGTGTTCCTGTTGTGGGGACCGGAACAGTTCAAGCCGCATGGCTTGTTCCCCCGCGTAAGCCGCCATCGGGAGTTTTGATGCCCTACAACGCCAACCCCTTTCTAGAGCGTATGTCCGAACGCACGACCTCGGACATGGAGTTCGTGCGGCTGTTCTCGCCCAAGATCCTGGAGAAGCTAGCCGAGGACGCTTTCGACGGCGCTGTGCATGTGTTCCGCAGTGCGCCCGGCGCCGGCAAGACGACGCTGCTGCGCGCCTTCACGCCGCCGGCCCTGCGCGCGTTCTGGAGTTCCCGCAATCGCCCTGAGTTAGCCGAGTCGTTCCAGAAGCTGGTCAACCGCGGATTATTGGTGGAGGGCGACAGCCCTCAACTGCTCGGGGTCTACCTTAGCTGCGCCTCCGGCTACGCCGATCTTCCCGCCAGCGAAGGCTTGGAGCAGGAGGGGCTGTTTCGGGCCCTGCTGGATAGCCGGATCGTGCTGCGCACGCTTCGCAACCTGGGTGCTCTGCTGGGGTTCAATGCGCCGGAACAACTGGCCGAGGTCTCGTTGAACCATGCCGCGGTGCCCGGCCTGCAAGGCATACCGGTGATCGAAAACGCGTTGGAACTTGCCACCTGGGCAGAGGGACACGAGCAGCGTGTCTATGCACAGTTGGACACCTTCATGGGACCTTCCAGCGCGAACCTGCCGGCGCATAGCCGCTTCGAGGGAGTGCTATGGATGCAGTCGATTCAGTTCGTCCATGAGGGCCGGACCGTCGGCGGCCAACGCCTGCTGATGGTCGACGACATGCACAAGCTTCGACGCAAGCAACGCGCCCAGTTGATCGACGAACTCACCGTGATGCGTCCCTCCATTCCCGTCTGGCTGGCGGAGCGCACGGTGGCGCTGGGAACGGAGTTGCTTTCGCAGGGGGCGCGCGAAGGCCGCGATCTGCGCGAGTACAACCTTGACAAGATGTGGAGCGATGCCAAGGGGATGAACCAGTTCGTCTCCTATGCACAGAACATTCTGGATCGCCGCATGAAGAACCAGGATGTAGTGCCTGTGAGCTCCTTCACGCAATGCCTGCGTGACAAGCTTGTCAGCAGCGAGGTGCGTGCCCAAGTCGCCGATGGCATCCAGCGCTTCCGCAACGACGTGGAGCGTCACCAATCCAACCTGCGCTACGCCCAGTGGCTGGCACGCGCGGACCAGTACACCGTCGACCAGAACCTGGAGTCGCTGGTGGAGCTCTACGTTACGCGTATCCTTCTGGTGCGCGACGAGTCCAAGCGCCAAATGTCCCTAGACCTGGCCTTGACGGAGGAAGAACTCGAGGACCGTGACAGTTCTCAGGTGCGCGGTGCCGCCGAGCTGTTCATGCACAAGGAACTGGGCATTCCGTACTACTTCGGCTTCGACCGCTTGTGCGTGATGGCAACGAACAATGTCGAGGAGCTGCTGGCGCTGGCTGCGGCACTCTACGTCGGCTTGCAGTCAAAGCAGGTGCTTCGCAAGTCCGAACCGATCCTGTCTCCTGTCGAGCAGGACAAAATCCTGCGCGAGGCTGCTGGCCACAAGCGCGAGTTCATTCCAAAGTCGCATACCGAAGGCACTCGGGCCCAAAGACTGTTGGACTCCATCGGTGCGTTCTGCTGCGCCCAGACCTTTACGCCCAACGCTCCGTACGCGCCCGGCGTCACCGGTGTGCGGCTGTCCCGCGGGGAACTGGCGAGGCTCACCGAACCAGCCGGGCCGCTCGGCCCCACCGGGGTGACGCTGCAACGGGTGTTGGCGGAATGCGCTGCGGAGAACCTGCTGGTGCAACGCGAGAGCCAGGCCACCGGTTCGCGCGACAGCGGGACCATCTTCTATCTGAACCGCTCGTTATGCGCTCACTATGGCCTGCCACTGCAAATGGGGGGATGGCGGGACGTGTCGGTCGGCGAATTGATTAAGTGGATGGAGCGCCGCCTGACTTCCAGCCGCAAGAGCCTGGAGACGACCTAGCATGCTCTGGGATCACTATGTATTTCGTCGCGGCGACGCGGTCCATGAGCTGTGGGACAGCTTGCTGAAGGATCGTCCGGTCGAACTGCTGTACATCGCAGGTCATGGATTCGACGTTCGTGCGCAGGCGGTTATGCGCGAGTTCGTGGCGGGCCAACAGGGGACCGGGCGCCGGACAGTGAGCGCGAAGCTGCTGTTGCTCGGATTCCAGGGCTATGAACTGGACGAAAGCATCGAACGGCTCACCGAGGAAAACGCGACGGCGCTGGAGGCTATGTTCTCACCGCTTGGCGGTACGGCAACGGTCAAGGTCGCGCCCCTCCATGGAGAAGAAGAGACGAGTGCCAGCGATGCGCTGCGCCAGCGCGTCAAGGCCGTATTGGATGAGATTGATGGCAAGACGGACATCATCCTCGACGTCAGTTCCTTGCCGCGCGCAACGCATCTCGCGTTACTAACCAACATCCTGCTTAGACTCGTGCCCAACAAGGTAGCTGAGGGTGCAGTACACCCCTTGTATGCCAACGGTGTGAACTTCCAGGTGTTGGTCGCAGAGGACGCCAAATTGGATGGGCACATTCGTGCGCAAGACCCGAGCAACGACCTTGTGAACATTCCCGGTTTCTTCGCCGCCTGGCAGGCGGAGAGCGTTCAGGACTGGCCTCTCGTTTGGTTCCCGGTCCTGGGCGAAGGGCGTGTGAACCAGCTGCAGAAGATCGCAGGCTCGATTCCGACGGAAGCCGAGGTCTGTCCCGTCGTGCCCCATCCTTCAGAGGACCCCCGGCGTGCGGACCGTCTGCTCATGGAGTACCGAGAGCCGCTGTTCGACAGCCGCAAGACGCCGACATCGAACATCCTTTACGCTCACGAGTCCCACCCATTCGAAGCCTATCGTCAACTCCTAGTCGCGATGCAGCGCTACCAGAACAGCATGACGATCCTCGGAGGTTGCCGGCTGGTGATGACGCCGCTGGGCAGCAAACTCATCACCCTGGGCGCCGGCTTGGCGTGCTTTGAAATGCGGCCCCCCGACTTGAACGCCAAGTATGGTGTTGCCATCCCCCATGCCGAGCCGAGGCGCTATCTAGCATCCGTGGAATCGCTGCGGCAATCAAAGCCCGAGGTTTCGGTGCTACTGCTGACAGGCGAAGCCTATGGGGCGGGGCGCAATAGTGAGTAGCGCGGCCGACGCCGGCGTCGCGGCAACGGCTGCTTCCAACAACGATGGGGGGTTATCTTTGGTCGGGAGCACTTTGTTCGAAGCCTGAAAGAGCCGTAGTTGGCGAAGCGGGATATCGGTGGAACAGCGAACGGCCGCTCCAGCCGAGGAGCGGGCCGCCCTATTACAGGGCCGAGCGGCCGGTAGCTGATCAGTTAGCTGCCGTTGGGGAAGCTGGAATTTTCGGTGCTGCTACGGCTGCTCATGGCCGATCTGAAACCATCAGTTTCGTTCTGCGATACATGCGGTATGCTTTCCGGCGCGCGATCAGAACTCAATCAAGAAGCGCTTAGCTGTCCGAGTCGACCTTGGTACGTAGTTCTTTCCCCGCCTGAAAGTGGGGCACCGCTTTCGCTGGAACCCGCACGGCCTCACCGGTTTTTGGGTTGCGCCCAGAACGGGGCGGCCGGTAGTTGAGCCCGAAGCTTCCGAAACCGCGTATTTCAATGCGGTCCCCCTTCACCAGCGTGTTGCTCAGCGCTTCAAGAATGGCCTTAACCGCAAGTTCAGTATCTTTGGTTGTGAACTGCGGGAAGTGGGCAGCGAGTCGGTTGATGAGTTCGGAGCGGATCATCGGCGAATTTTACGCGGCACTTCCTCTCGGGAGTGGCGGCAAGCCACACAACGCCAAGCGCGACTGCATTGATGACGCCTTGCAACTCCACAACGCGATGGGCCACGTCGGCAGGAGGCCGCGGCGGAAATCAAGAGCAAAAACCCTGTGGCCGGTCCTGACGGCTAGAGGACGCGAACATTCGCTAGTAGGAGACTTTGAAGGTCGGACTGTCCTCCGGCCTGGTCTTGCGATGATCGTAAATCCGGGTCGTGGCGATGTTGGCGTGACCCAGCCACTCCTGGACCTTGGCGATGTCGGCCTGGTGGTCAAGCGCGTTGGTCGCGGCGGTCGCCCGCAACGCGTGCGCCCCGATCGCAAAACCTAGTGCCGCTGAGTATTGCCGCACCAGTTTGTACACCGCGTCAGGCGTGATCGCTTTTTCCAGTCCGCCAGTAGTGCAGTTGTTGCGCAGCGGCCGGAACAGGGCGCCCGTATCGTCAGCGCCATGCCCTGCGATCTCAAGATAGTCGCCGATCAGGCCGCTGGCCGCGGGGTGTAGCGGGACATAGCGGATCTTGCCGCCCTTGCCGAACACCTTCAGGTGCGGCACCCCGCGCCGCTCGTGTTTGAAGTCCTTGACCTTCAGCCGGCACAGTTCCTCGCGGCGTAGCGCGTGATAGAGCAGGGTGGCCAGCAGGGCGCGGTCGCGCTTGCCTTTGAGCGAGGCGCCGTCGGGCGCGTCCAGCAGCTTGCGCGCCTGGTGGTCGCCGAGGGCCGGGGTCTTGCCTTCGTAGCTTTCCACCGGCGGGCGCTTGACGCCCTTGACCGGGTTGTGGGTCACGGCGTTCTTCTCGCACAAGTGCTCGAACAGCGACGACAGCGCCGCCAGGCGATGCCGTACGGTCATGCCGCTCAAGGCGCGCTGCACCAGGTCGTCGCGCCAAGCGATAACGTGCGCGCGAGTCACGCCGCGAAATTCCTCGGGCTTCACGATGCCGGTGAACTTCATGAAATCCCCGAGGGCGTTTTCGTAGGCCCGGCGGGTGGCCTTGTTGCCGAGGTTGGCGAACCATTCGATTTCGGGGGGAACGTCGGCCAGGCGCTGGAACTGCTCGGCGGTCAGGAGCCGGGAAGCAACGGCCGGGAGGACGGGGAGGGGGCTTGTGTCGCTCACGGGGAGGTCGTCCAATCCTTCGACAAGATCACGGCTGGTCATAGATGGCTTTTGACATCCATGGCGTCGTGAAGCACGCGAACAATCTCAAGGCGCTGACCGTCGCGGCGATAGAACACCAGGTGACGTTTCACTTGCAGCCGCCGATAGCCCGCTCGGATAGGATCGTACGGCGTTCCCAGCTCGGGAAATTTCAAAAGCCCCTGGATCTCCCGATCGAGGTCGTACAGGTATTGATCCGCTTGCGCGGCGCCCCATTGCTGAACGGTGTAGCGCCAGATCTCCTTGAGGTCGCGGCGGGCGCGCGGGCGAACAAGCAGTTCAAGCATCCACGGAACCGCTCTTGGCCTCCTGGCGTGCCTCCTCGATGATCGACGCCATCGCGAAGGGCACCGGTTCGCCGCTCGTCTCGCCCTCGACCAGGGCCTGACGCAAGGCGCTCACTTTCTGTTCGTGCTCTTCGAGCAGCCGCATCGCGGCGCGCACCACCTCACTCTTGGATTCGAAGCGGCCGGCATCGATCTGCTGGGCGATGAAGCCCTCGAAGTGTTCACCCAGGGTGACGCTGGTGTTTCTCGGCATGACGGCTCCTTTCTTGGTGGATCTTGTGTATTAGATACTAATACAACGGCGATCGAGCGTGCGCGACAGCTTGTGGCCATCTTACTATTGATAAAATAGGTTAACAATAGTTCGACAACCTTGCCGAGCCCATTGCCAAGCAGATCTTTGCCGGCACGGCTGATACAGCACAACTCGCCTTGTTGCACTTTTCGAGTGCGCGCGTTGTGATGATTATGTATATACTTTGCAAGTACCCTTTGGCTGGAGACCTGATCATGTCGAAAGAAGCCGTTTTCACGATGAAGCTGGAACCCGAGCTGCGCGCCGAGTTCATGGCGGAAGCCGAAGCCGCCCACCGCCCGGCGTCGCAGGTGCTGCGTGAGCTCATGCGCGAGTTTGTTCACCGTCAGCGCGAGGCACGGGACTACGATGAGTTCCTGCGCCACAAGGTCGAGGCCGGCCGGGCCTCGATGCGTGCCGGGCAGGGGCGATCGAACGATGAGGTCGAAGCCGAGTTTTCCGCACGGCGCGCCGATGTGACGAATCGCCCGTGAGGGTCGTCTGGACATCAGAAGCGCAGCAGGACCGCACCGACGTATGGGACTACATCGCTGCCGAAAACCCGCGTGCGGCCGCGCGAATGGATGAACTGTTCAGCGACGCAGCCACCCGGCTGGCCCAACATCCCCATTGTGGCAAGCCGGGAAGGATTCCCGGCACCCGCGAGCTGATTCCGCACGAAAGCTATCGCCTGGTGTATGAGATCGACGCCGAAACAGTGTGGATACTGACGCTTGTTAATACGGCCCGCCAGTGGCCGCCTGTGCGTGCTTAAAAAGGGCCATCTGTCCCCTGTTGGTATGCGCGACTACCACGACACTGTCCGCCAGCTCGCCAAGGGAGCTGGCGCTGGCTCGACCGGCGTCGTCGACCTGTTGCACGACGCGAGCCTCGCCGGATCCGGTAGATGTCAAGACAGTTGTCGCCTGAGTTCATGCTGCCAATGGCATACTCTTGCTAGTAGTGGTGACCGCGGCCACGACGCCATCCCGTTCCGGGTTGAGCGTCACGGCAGCGATGGGTGACCA